>WNGL01014158.1_pt1 | contig 16611 bp, 15 predicted proteins | sample 5400591 | NCBI WGS metagenome assembly WNGL01 (sample SAMN13153377, study PRJNA577476) | soil metagenome | isolation source: 80 cm soil or saprolite under Garry oak tree replicate 1 | place: USA:California | collected 2016-06-15
CACGCTACACTCGCCCCTTGGGCCGCCGCTCCGTTCCCCTCTCCGACCAGCACCTCTGGGTCTTCAACCGCCTCGCCGGCGACTACCTGGCGCGCCCGCCCTACCCCGCCCCGCTCGTCGATCGACTGGCCGCGCTCGCCGGCGGCCGCGGTGCGCGCGTCGCCGACCTCGGCGCCGGGACCGGCCTGCTCGCGCTCCCGCTCGCCGCGCATGGCCTCGCCGTCGCGGCCGTCGATCCTGCGCGCGCCATGCTCGACACGCTGGCCGGGCGCGCGCCGCCCGGCGCGGCGGTCACCCCCGTCCATGCCGCCGCCGAGGCGACCGGGCTCCCCACCGGCGCGTTCGCGCTGGTCCTCCTCGCCGACGCGCTCCAGTGGGTCGATCCCGAGCTCACCGGCGCCGAGGCTGCGCGGCTCCTCGCCCCCGGCGGCACCATGGCGCTCGTCGAGGCGCGCTTCGCCGCGACGCCGTTCATGACCGGCCTCTCGGCCCTCCTCGCCCGCGAGAACCCCAGGGCGCGCCCGCGCCCGCCCGGCCCGGCGCGCCAGGTGCTGTCGCTCGCCGCGCCCGGCGTCGCGCCGGTGGCGGAGTCCTTCGCGCAGGACGCGTCGCTCGACCCGGCTGCCCTGGTGGCGGTGGTGCGCTCCCTCTCGTTCGCCGGGCCCGCGCTCTCCCCGGAGCGCCTCGCCGCGCTGGTCGCCGACGCGGCCGCCCTGGCGGACGCCGCGGGCGGCGCTCGCTTCCAGCGCGACCTCACGCTCCGCTGGGCCGCTCGCCGTCGTCCTCCACCACCTTGAGGACCGGGGCGTCGGCCTGCCAGCGCTCCAGCGCCGCGCGCCGCTCGCGGGCTTCCATGGCGACGTGGCGGCGCAGCGGGGCATCGAGCCGCGCGTCGAGGAAGAGGTGCGCCGAGTGTGTCAGGGCCGGCTCGAAGCCGCGCACGAGCTTGTGGTCGCCGCCAGCGCCGCCTTCGAAGGCTTGCAGCCCGTTCCGGATGCAGGCCTCGACCGAGTGGTAGAGGCAGACGTTGAAGTGCAGGAAGGGGTGGTCCTCGCGACAGCCCCAGTACCGCCCGTACAGCCGAGCCGTCGAGACGCCGTTGAAGGCGGCGGCGATGAGGCGTCCCTCGCGGCGGGCCTCGACGATCTGGAGTGCGTCGGGCATCCCCGACAGCGCGCGCTCGTAGAAGCCGCGGTTCACCCAGCGCATGCCCCAGGCCAACCGGTCGACGCTGCGGCGGTGGAGATCGAACATCTCCCTGGCCCAGCTCCGGGCGTCCGCAGACAGCTCCGCGCCGGTGACCGTCCGGAGCGCGATGCCCTGTCGCGCCGGGGCGGCCCGCTCGCGCTTCAAGGCGTTGCGCCGCTTGGAGGTGAAGCGGGCGAGGAAGTCGTCGAAGGTCCGGTACCCGACGTTGCGCCAGTGGTACTGAAAGTCGACCCGGAGCGCGAGCCCGGCCCGCTCCAGCAGGTTCGCCTCGTCCTCCTGCGCGAACAGCACGTGGATGGAGCGCAAGCCCTCTGCCTCGGCGAGCGCCCGGGCCCCCGCGAGCAGCGCCGCCACGGCGTTCGCGCGCGGCTCGCCGGCAGCCACCAGCAGGCGCCGGCCGGTGACCGGGGTGAACGGGACCGCCAGGAGGAGCTTCGGGTAATAGCCGAGGCCTGCCCGCTCGGCGGCCGCAGCCCACTCCCAGTCGCGCGAGAAGTCGCCGTCGGAGCCGTGCCGCACATAGGCCGGTGCCGCGCCCACCAGGCGGTCCCCCCGCCAGAGGGTGAGGTGGCGGGGGGTCCAGCCCGTGCGCGTGGTGGCGCACCCCGAGCCCTCCAGCGCATCGAGGAAGGCGTGGCGGACGAATGGGCTCGCCGCGGCCGGCTCGTGCGCGAGGAGCGCGTCCCACGCGGCATGCGGCACGTCGGCGACGGCTTCGAGGATTCGGAGGTCGAGCGTCGGCAGAAGGGTGGTGATAGCGCCGCCTGCTCACGCCGCAAGCAGGGCCGCCCGCAAGTGGTCCTGCCGCCTGCACGCCTGCCGCGTGGTGTCTCGCCCCGGCGGGGCGGCTTGCGGAACGGCCCCTGTCGGCGCGAGCATACGTACACAAGGCCGATCGCGGAGGCACCCATGATCCCGACCATGATTGACGTGTACCTGCGTCAGCACGGGCTGCGCTTCGAACACTTCGCCCACTCGCGCACGGTGACAGCCCAGCGGCTGGCCGCCGCAGAGCACGTCCCGGGCGCGCGGGTCGCGAAGGCGGTGGTGGTGAGCGTCGATGGCAAGCTCTCCCTGGCGGTGGTCCCGGCGACGGGGCACGTCGACGCCGAGGTGCTGCGCCGTGCGTTGCAGGCGCGAGAGGTGCACCTCGTGCCCGAGTCGCGCTTCGCCGAGCGCTTCTGGCCTTGCGAGCCCGGCGCCGAGCCGCCGCTCTCGCTGTTCGGCGTTCCCATCTACGTCGACGCGCACCTGGCGCGTGAGCCGTGGCTGCTCATGCGCGGCGGCACGCACGAGGACGCGATCCAGCTCGAGACCGACGACTGGCTGCTCTCGGAGCGCGCCCGCATCGTCGAAGGCCTGGCGGCACCGGGCATCCCCTGACCGCAGGCGACTCCAGCCCGAGAAAGGCCCATCCGTCACGCCCGCACGGGTGCGGCCCGGCGCTGCACGTGCCGGGCCTCGGTCGCCGCGGCTTCACCCACCGCGACGCGTGAAGCCGAGAGCGCCCAGGCCACCACCACCGCCCGGCCGGAGAGGCGCAGCTCCTCCCCCGTTTCGAGGACGTAGTCGGCCGGGTCGCCCTGCTGCGTGACGAGGACGCACCCCTCCAGCACGCGCAGCACCAGCTCCCGGCGCCCGGGCACGAGGCGCAACGTCGCATCCAGGCCCATCTGCCGCTCGCCCATCGCTTCCGTCGAATCGAACCTCCACCAGCTCATGTCGACCTCTCGCTCACCGTCCGCGTCGTGCGGCCTGTGCGAGACATCTTGCTGTCACCGTCGCCGAGCGTCACTGCACGTCGGCGCACGTTGGGGGTGCATGGATGCACGGCCCCGAATAGGGTGCATCCATGCTGGCCTGGGACGACCTGCGCATCTGCCTCGCGGTGCACCGCACCCGCAGCCACGCCGGAGCGGCTCGCCTGCTGCGCGTCGCCTCGACCACCGTGGGGCGGCGTATGGCCGCGCTCGAGGCAGGTGCGGGGGCGCGACTCTTCACCCGCACGCCGGAGGGCCTGGTTGCGACCGCCGCCGCCCGAGCCCTCCTCGCGCGAGCCGAGCGGGTCGAGACGGAGATGCTGGAGGCCGAGCGGGAGCTCGCGGGCGCCGACGCGCGGCCGACCGGCACCGTCACCATCACGTGCGGTGATGGCTACGCCGCCTACGTGCTCGCGCCCGCGCTGCCGGCCTTCCTCGCCGCCCACCCCGGCCTCGACGTCGAGATCCGCGCCGACATCCGGGCGCTCGACCTCACCCGAGGTGAAGCAGACGTGGCGCTCCGGCTCTTCCGTCCGCGCGAGCGATCACTCGTGGCGCGGCGCCTGGGCTTCGAGCGCTACGGGATCTATGCCGCTCCATCCTACCTGGCGCGGCGGGGGGTGCCCCGCACGGCGCGCGATCTGGCGGGCCACGATCTCATCCTCTACGAGCGCGACCTCGATCAGATGCCCTCGCAAGCGTGGATGCGCGAAGTCGCCGCCGGGGCGCGGGTGGCGGTCCGCGTGCGCGCCACCACCACCATGCACGCCGCCTGCGTGGCCGGCGCCGGCGTCGCGCTCCTCATGGCCGACGTCGCGGACCCCGATCCGCGCTTCACCCGCCTCTTGCCGCGCCTCGACCCGCCTGCGAACGAGCTGTGGGCGGTGACGCACCCCGACCTGCGGGCTTCGGCGCGGGTCGGAGCGGCGCTGAGATGGCTCGAGCAGCTCGTGGGCGAGGGCTGACGGCCGGGGTGGCCGCGAGGCCGCGTCCTGTGCCGCTCCCGCGCGAAGCGGGGCGCGGGCTCATTGCCGCGCCGCACGGGCGGCTGCGCTCGCCACCAGGGCGGCCAGCTCCCGATCGAGGAGCTGTTCGCTGCCGAGGTTCACCTCGACCAGCCGCCGCAGGTGCGCGGCGCTCTCCAGATCGAGCTCGTGACAGCGGATGCCGACCTCGTGCCCGGAGCAGTGGGCCACCTCGCCGCGCATGAGGATGGTGGTCGGCCCCTGGTCGAGCTGGACCAGGAGGTCGCAGCGCTGACCCTCCACCGCCACCGGCTCCGAGCTCGCCCGCACGAGCGCGCCGCGCAGCGAGATGTCGAGGAGCTCGCCGGGGATGCTGAGTCGTCCCAGCCGCAGCGCCGCGGGCCGCCGCAGGGCGATGCGCGAGAAGTCGCGGCGCTCCACCTGTGTCAGGACGCTCCGCAATCGGCACCTCCGGGCGGGGGGACGTAGGCGCCCATCGTGAGCCAGACCGTCCTCGCGCGGCAGTACCTTGAGCGGGTGAGGACGCCGCGACCTGTGGCTACTGGCCTGGGGTCCAGCTCGACCTTCACCCACCCTGCTGCGATGGTGAGATCGACCTCACGGCTGCGCACCCTGCCCCTGCGCCGCCTGTGCACCGTGCCCGAGCCGGTCCAGGATGGCATCCGTGAAGGCGCGCAGGTCATCGGGCTTTCGGCTCGTGATCCAGTTGCGATCGACCACCACCGGCTCGTCCTTCACGTTCGCGCCGAGCTGGCGCAGGTCTTCCTGGATGGTCGGCCAGGCCGTGAGGGTCCGTCCCTTCACGAGGCCGGCTGTGATGAGGAGCTGTGGGCCGTGGCAGACGGCGGCGATCGGCTTTTGCCGCGCGTCGAAGGCCCTCGCCAGCTCTGCGAAGCGACGGTCGATGCGGAGATGATCGGGCGAGTAGCCGCCGGGGATGAAGAGCGCGACGTAGTCGTCGGCGCGCGCCTGCCCGATCTCCTTCTCGATGGTCACCCGCTCCTTGCCCCGCTTACCTCGCACCTCCTGTCCCACCTTCGAGCCGATGAGCTCGACCTCGTACCCTTGGCTGCGGAGCCGGTCGTAGGGGATACGGAACTCGGAGTCCTCGAAGCCGTCCGCGATGACACACGCGATGCGCGCCTGCTGCGCCATTTCCGTTCCTCCCGCGGGCGCCGGGCGCCCGCCGCTGCGCTGTGGGTGAGTTCGTAAGATGGACATCGCGCCCGCCCCGCGACCAGCCGGACCGTGCAGAAGCGGCGCGCTTCGCCTAGAACGTCCGGAGATGAGCCCGCCCGCCTCCGCACGTGCTCCCGGACCCACCCGCACCCTCATCCCCCACGAGCATGGAGCCTATGGGCAGCTGGTCCTGCCCGTGCTCACCGCGCTGGCGCTCGGCCACCCGAATGTGCCGTCGCTGCTGCTCGCCTACGCCATGGTGGCGGCGTTCGTCGGCCACGAGTCCCTCCTCGTGCTGCTCGGTCAGCGTGGGAAGCGCGCCTCCGAAGAAGACGCGCCGCGCGCCCGGCGCGTCCTCGCCATCTTGGGGACGCAGGCGGCGGTGGCGGGGCTGGCCGGCTTCTACCTGGCCCCGCCGTTCGCGCGCGCCGCGCTCGTGCTACCCGTGCTCCTGACCGCGGCGGTCGGGGGGCTGCTCCTCCGGCGGCGCGAGAAGACGCTCGGCGGCGAGATCGTGGTTTCGGCAGCACTCTCGTCGGGTGGGCTGGCGGTGGCGCTCGCCGGCGGCGCCCCCCTCGCCTGGGCCGTGGGCGCCTGGGTGACCTGGCTGCTCGCCTTCTCGGCCGCCACCCTGGCGGTGCAGGCCATCCTGGCGCGCGCCCGCTCGAAGGGCGAGCGCGACCCCGGCCTCGTCCATGCCGCCGCCGGGCTCGCGCTGGTGGCGGCCGCCTTCGCAGCCGTGCCGCTGCTCGGCCTGCCCGGCGCCGTTCCCGTCGCGCTCCTCCCCACCGCCTGCCTCTCCATCGCCGTGTGCCTGGCGCGCGTCTCCCCCAAGCGCCTCCGCGAGCTCGGCTGGGCGATGGTGGCGTCGAGCGTCGTCACGATGGTGGTGCTCGTCGCCGGGCTGCGCTGGGTCGCCTGACCGCCGGCGGGCTCCAGCGCGGAGGAGAGCCGCGGCCGGGGCTCTGCTACAGTCGCCCCCGTGCGCATCCTGCTCTCGAACGACGACGGCATCCGCGCGCCGGGCCTCGAGGCGCTCGCCGCGGCCTTCGCGGAAGACGAGGTGTGGGTGGTGGCGCCCGACCGCGAGCAGTCGGCGACCAGCCACTCCATCTCGCTGCACCGGCCCTTGCGGGTGGTCGAGGTCGGCCCGCGCCGCTTCGCGGTCGACGGCACCCCCACCGACGCCGTCTACATGGGCCTGAACCTCGTCCTGAAAGGCCGTCCGCCCGACGTGGTCATCTCGGGCGTCAACCACGGCCCGAACCTCGGCACCGACGTGCTCTACTCCGGGACGGTGGCGGCCGCGATGGAGGGGGCGCTCCTCGGCTGCCACGCGATCGCGGTCTCGCTGGCCGCGCCTCCCCCGCACGCCTTCGAGCACGCGGCGGCGTTCGCGGCCGCGCTGGCCCGCCGCGTCCTGCGCGATCCGCCGCCGTCGCGGGTCCTCCTCAACGTGAACGTGCCGGCCGGTCCGGTGAAGGGCTATCGCTTCGTGCGCCTCGGCCGGCGCACCTACGGCAACGAGGTGGTGGAGAACCGCGATCCGCGCGGCCGCGTGTACTACTGGATCGGCGGTGAGGGGGCGGTGAACGAGGACATCCCGCACTCCGACTGCAACTGCGTCTACCAGGACGGGCTGGTCTCGGTGACGCCCATCCACCTCGATTGGAGCCACGACGCGCTGCTCTCCCACATGCGCAGCTGGACGGTCGAGGGGTACCGCAAGGAGCCGGGGCCGTGACGCGCTGCGCGCCGCTCCTCGTCCTCCTCATCGGCGCGGCCGCCTGCGGGCATCGCGCGGCGGCGCCCCCGGGGGGCGAGCCCGCGCTCCCGCCCGGCGTCGAGAGCCACCTCGAGCCCGAGCTGGTGGGGGTGGTTCACGTCGTGAAGCGCGGGGAGACGCTCTACCGCATCGGTCGCGCTTACGGCGTCCCGCTGGCCGACCTCATGGAGGTGAACGACCTCGCCGATCCCAGGCAGCTCGCGGCCGGCACCGAGCTGTTCGTGCCGGGCGCGTCGCGGCGGCTCGAGATCTCGGCGGGCGGGGAGGCCGCAGCGGAGGAGGCGGCGGCTCCGGTGACCCGCCCGGACGAGCCCGAGCCTCCTCCGCGCGCCGACCGGGTGGCCCCGCGGCTCCGCTGGCCGCTGCAGGGCGTGCTCTACAGCCGCTACGGCGTGCGGCAGGGACAGCGCCACGACGGGATCGACATCTCCGCGCCCGAGGGCACCCAGGTCGGCGCCGCCGGCCCGGGCACCGTCATCTACGCCGGTGAGCAGGCGGGCTACGGGTCCATCGTCATCCTGCGCCACGAGGGCGGACTCCTCACGCTGTACGCCCACGCGAGTGCCCTGCTCGTCCGGCAAGGCGAGCGCGTCGCTGTGGGCCAGCCCATCGCCAGGGTCGGCCAGTCCGGCCGGACCACCGGCCCGCACCTCCATTTCGAGGTGCGGGAGGGCGCCCGGCCTCGCAATCCGCTCTTGTACTTGCCGTGACGGCTGTCGCCGCTCGGCGGCGGCGGCGACCGATGCTATCCTCCGCCCCATGCTCGACGAGCTGCGCGCCCACATCCGCGACGTCCCCGACTTCCCGAAGAAGGGCGTCATCTTCAAGGACATCACGCCCGTGCTGGCCGATGGCCGGCTCTTCCGCGGCGTCATCGATACGCTGGCTGAGCACCACCGCGGCCAGGGCATCACCAAGGTGGTCGGCATCGAGTCGCGTGGCTTCATCTTCGCCGCTCCGCTCGCGATCGCGCTCGGCGCAGGTCTCGTCATCGTGCGCAAGCCGGGCAAGCTCCCCTGGCGCACCATGCGCGAGGTGTACGCGCTCGAGTACGGCGACGACGCGCTCGAGATGCACCTCGACGCGATCACCCCTGGTGAGCGGGTCCTGGTGGTCGACGACGTGCTCGCCACCGGAGGCACGGCCGCCGCGGTCGGGAAGCTCGTCACGCGCCAGGGCGCCGAGCTGACCGGCTTCGCCTTCCTGCTCGAGCTCGGCTTCCTCCACGGCGCGCGCCGGCTCGGACAGGCCAAGGTGCACGCGCTGCTGACGTACTGAGAGGTGGGGCCTTAAGTTCAGCGGGTGACCGCCGCGGCTCCGCCCGACCAGCTCAAGTTCCTCGGCACGGCCGGTGCGCGCCACGTCGTCGCGACCCAGCTCCGCCATTCGGGCGGCCTCGTCTATACGCTCTCCGGATTCAGGCTGTGGGTCGACCCCGGGCCGGGGGCGCTCGTGCGGGCCCTCGCCTCTCGGCCGAAGGTGGACCCGGCCCGGATGGATGCGCTCCTCATCACGCACCGCCACCTCGACCATGCCGGCGATGCGACCGCGGTGGTGGAGGCGATGACCGGGGGAGGCTTCGCGCCGCGCGCGACGCTCTTCGCGCCGTCCGACGCGCTCGAGGAGGACGCGGTCGTCTTCCGCTACGCGCAGGGCTTCGTGCGCGACGTGCAGCGGCTCCGCGAGGGCGGGTCCTACCCGCTCGCGCCGGGGGTGACGCTCGCGACGCCGCTCGCGCACGACCACGGCGTCGAGACGTACGGCTACCGGCTCCACGCGCCGGGGTGCACCATCGGCCACGTGGTCGACACCTTCTGGCTCGACGCGCTGCCGGACGCCTACGCGGCGGTCGACGTGCTGCTCGTCAACACGACCCGGCTCGCAGGCGGCGACCGGCGCCTCCTGCACCTCGGCGCGGACGACGCCGAGCGGCTCATCGCCGCCGTGCGCCCGCGTCTGGCCGTGCTCACCCACTTCGGCATGCAGCTCGTGCGGCAGGGTCCGGAGCGGGTGGCGCTCGCCATCGCGGAGCGCACCGGGGTCCCCACCCTGGCCGCACGCGACGGTCAGGCACTGCCCCTGCCGCCACCCGCCGCGGTGGCTGCCTCGTCCACGCTCGCGTGCTCGACGCCTGGGACGAGACCACCACCCAGCGCGCGTTGCGGCTGCAGCTTCCGCCCGAGGCGGCGCGCGCACACCGCGCCCCGGGGCAGGTGGTGAAGCTGCATACCGGCGCCGGCGACGCGTACTTCGCGCTCGCCAGCGCGCCCGAAGCAGGCGGCGTCATCGACCTCCTCGTCAAGCGCGGCGGCCGGGTGGCCGACGCCGCCATCGCGGCCGCGCTGCCGGGCGCCGCCCTCGACGTCACACCGCCCTTCGGGAGCGGGTTTCCCATCGAGGAAGGGCACGGGCGGCACCTGCTCCTCTTCGCGGCCGGGTCCGGCATCGCCCCCATCCGGGCCCTCGTGCAGCATGTCCTGACCCACCGGGATGCCTTCGACCGGGTGACGCTCTTCCACGGCCAGCGCCGCGGGACCGACTTCGCGTACCGCAAGGAGCACCTCGGCTGGGAGCGCGGCGGGGTGCGGGTGGTGCTCTGTCCTTCGCAGGAGGACGACGCCTGGCCGGGCGTGCGCGGCCGGGTGCAGGAGGTGGCGCGCTCCCTCGGGTTCGGCGGCTCGCCACCGGAGAGCTCGGTCGCCTTCGTGTGCGGCATGACCGCCATGGTCGACGACGTGAAGGCGACGCTGGCGCGCGCCGGGATCCCGCCAGAGCGCGTGCACCTCAACTTCTGACGGGTGGTCGGGGTCGCGGACCGTTCCGGTCTCCGCGCGCGCCGTCCGCGCCGGTGGCACGCTCCGGCGGCTGAGTCCTCGCCGCGCCACGTTGCGCAAGGGGCCGCACCCCGTCTGCGGGACGTGCGTCCAAGTCACCCGGAGGTTGGCGGTGGTCGAGGCTCCGCCGCGCGCGACGGGCACGATGTGGTCGAGCTCGAGGCGCGTCGTGGACCCGCAGACTCCGCCCGATACGACCGGCCACTGGCAGCGGCCGCCGTCGCGGGTCCAGACCGCCCGCTTCACCTCGGCCGGGATGTGCCGTGGATTGGCGGAAAGACGCGCTGGTGTTGCGGCGGGGGATGAACCCCCGCCCTACTTCGAGCCAACGTAGGGCGGGGGCTTGTCCCCCGCCGCAGCCTCCGGTGCCGCCGCCCGGGAGGCTGTGCGAGAGCGCATCGCGCGCAGCCGAGCGCTTCGCGAGGAAGCGCTTCGAGACGGTGATGTGGAACCGGCATGGCGCCCCGCAGGCGGCGGCCGCTTCTCTGCGCGTGACGCCCCCCTCGCCGTCCCCCGCGGCCGCTGCCGCGGCCGAGCGGCTCCCCTCCTCGGCGGCCAACCGGGTATGAAGGGGCATGGTCCCCGCACGTACCGCTCACGCGGTCCTCGTCATCCTGGCGTTGCTGGCGCTGGCGTTGCTCGTCTCCATCATGCTGCCGCTCGCCACCTCGCTCTTCGTGGCGGCGGTGCTGGCCGGCGCGCTCGCTCCCCTGACGACCCGGGTGGCGACGCTCCTCGGCGGGCGGCGACGGCTGGCGGCCGGGATGTTCACCGCGGCGGTCCTGGCCGCGGTGGTGGGGCCGCTCTCGGCGCTCGGCGCGGTGCTCGTGCCGCAGGTGCAGAACGGCGTCGGCTGGCTCCGGCAAGCGCTCCAGAACAACCTCCTCGACCGCGCGTTCCAGCACGTCCCGAACGTGCTCCGCCCCTTCACGGATCGCATCGAGCAAGGGATGCCCCAGAGCCTGGAGCGGCTGCAGGAGATCGTGAGCGCCGAGGGAGCCCGGGCCGCGGCGATGGTGGGGAACGTCCTCTCCGCCACGGGCAGCGTGCTCTTCCAAGGCGTGCTGATGCTGGTGGCGCTCTACTTCCTGCTCCTCGACGGCCCCCAGCTCGTAGAGTGGCTGAACGACGCCATTCCGCTCAAGCGCGGCCAGGTGTCGGAGCTCCTGCGCGACTTCCGCCAGGTGACGGTGACGGTGCTCGTCTCGACCATCGCCACCGGCCTCGTGCAGTCCGTCATCGCCACCTTCGGCTACCTGCTGGCCGGCGTCCCGAACCCCCTCTTCTTCGGCATCACGACCTTTGTCGTATCGCTCGTGCCGTTCCTCGGCGCGACGGTGATGGTGGTTGCGGTGGCGCTGGTGAAGCTCGCCACTGGGCATCCGGGCGCCGCCCTCTTCCTCGGCCTGTGGGGGTTCGGGGTGGTGGGCATGATGGACAACGTGGTGAAGCCGCTCTTCATCCGGGGCGGCGTCCCCATCCACGGCGCGGTCGTCTTCTTCGCGCTCTTCGGGGGCCTGGCCGCCTTCGGGCCGATCGGCTTCCTGGTCGGCCCGCTCGCCGTCACCTTCATCGTGGCGGTGGTCCGGATGTACCGGCGGGACTTCGGCGGAAGCTAGCCCCCCGACCTCGAAGGCGCTGAACCCGTCACGTTCAGGCCCAGGAGAGGGGGTACTTGCCCGCCTCGAGCGTCCGCGCGACGATCACCTCGCGCAGCGCGGTCACGTCGGCCGGGTCCTCGTCGAAGAGCTTGCGGATGGCGTCCAGGTGCTCGCGGCAGGCGGCGGACTCGACCACCGTCGCACGGAGCGCCTTCTTCGCCTGCGCGTAGGCTCGCTCATGCGCCTCGAGCGCGTAGAGCTTCACGCACGCCTCGGCCACCGGGTCGAGGGCGCCGCCCTTCGCCGACTGGAGCGCGCGGGCCACGGCGCTGTCGACGGCGTACGCCTCGGTGGCGATGTCGGCCAGCGCCGCGAGCACCTCCTGGTTGTCGGTCAGGGCCGGCCCGAAGGTCTCGACCGCGGCCTGGAGCGCGTAGACCATGAGGTACTTGTTGAGCTCCGCGATCCGCCGCTCGCGCGCGAGCGGCCCGAGCCCGGGCCGGGGCAGCTCGCCGCGCGCCACCGCCTGACCGACGGTCTGGGCCAGCTGGAGGAGCGGGAACTGGCCCTTCATCGCGCGCTTCAGCATGGTGCCCGGGATGAGCATCCGGTTGATCTCGTTCGTGCCCTCGAAGATGCGGTTCACGCGGTTGTCGCGGTACACGCGCTCGATGGCGTACTCCTCGACGAAGCCGTAGCCGCCGTGGATCTGCAGCGCCTCGTCGGCCACCTGCGAGAGCGCCTCGGAGCCCCACACCTTCAGGATGGAGGCCTCGATGTTGTACTCCTCGACCGCGGCGATGAGGTCCCGGTCGAACTCGGGAGAGCCGTGCTCCGCGGACGAGCGCGCCATCCGCTCGTCGATGAGGCCCGTGGTCCGGTAGCTCATCGCCTCGCCGACGTAGACGGTGGACACCATGCGGGCCAGCTTCTCGCGGATGAGGCCGAACCGGGTGATGGGCTGGCCGAAGGCCCTGCGCTCCTTGCCGTACGCGACGGCCAGCTGGAGTACGCCGCGGCAGCCGCTGATGCAGCCGACGCCGAGCTTGAGGCGGCCGATGTTCAGGATGTTGAAGGCGATGCGATGGCCCTTGCCGGGCTCGCCGAGCAGGTTCTCCACCGGGACCTTCGCGTCCTCGAAGGCGAGCGGGCAGGTCGAGCTGCCGCGGATGCCCATCTTGTGCTCCTCGGCACCGATGGTGAAGCCGGGCGTGCCCTTCTCCACGATGAAGGCGCTGAACTTGTCGCCGTCGATCTTGGCGAAGACGATGAAGACGTCGGCGAAGCCGGCGTTGGAGATCCACTGCTTCGTGCCGTTCAGGATCCAGTGCTTCCCGTCGGGCGAGCGGACCGCCTTGGTCCGTGCGCCGAGCGCGTCGGACGCCGAGGAGGCCTCGGAGAGCGCATAGGCCGTCACCCACTCGCCCGAGACGAGCTTCGGCAGGTACCTCCGCTTCTGCGCCTCGGTCCCGAAGTAGACGATGGGGAGCGAGCCGATGCCGACCTGCGCGCCGAAGGTGACCGACCATGAGCCCTGCTTCGCCATCGCCTCGGTGACGAGCATGGAGGAGGTCTCGTCCTGGGCCAGGCCCCCGTAGGCCTCCGGCACGTCGAGGCCCAGCAGCCCCAGCTCCCCTGCCTCGCGCAGGAGCTGCCGCAGGAACGGATAGTCCTTGCGATCGATGCGCTCGGAGTTGGCGAGCACCCGCTCGTTCGCGAACTTCTCGGCCGTACGGAAGAAGGCGCGCTGGTCGTCCGTGAAGTCATCGGGGGTGCGGATGCGCTCGGTACCGACCGGAGAGAGCAGGAACCCACCGCCGGGCGGCAGGGCAGGAAGTGCCAGGTTCTGCGCGGGGATGGCCATGGGAGCTCCGTTGATTCTCGGGTCAACAGGTCGACCCCAGGAGCATGACGGCGGCGCTGCGCCGCGTCAACCGGAGCGGCCGGTGACCGCTAGGGCCAGGTCGGCGCGGGGCCGTGCCAGTCGGCTGTCACCTCGAGCCACATGGCGAGGCCGGCGTGGTCGCCGTAAGGAGCGAACCAGCGGTGGAACGTGGCGTCGGACGGCACACGCCGCTTGCCTCGCAACCGCGCCAGCTTCGCCCGCGTCCACGAATCGAGCGCGAGGTGGTCATACCGTCCGAGGAGCCGGAGCAGGTGCTCGGTCGCATAGGGCCCGAAGCCGGACAGCGCGCGGATCTGCTCTGCCAGCACGTCCGTCGAGAGCGGGCTCGCGCGCCAGCCTTCCACGTCGAGCGCCCCCGAGGCGACGTCGCGGGCGAGAGCCCGCAGGGCGCCGGCCCGGTAGCCGGCCCGGATCCGCTCCCGGTAGAAGCCCTCCGGCTCCGCCGCCATCGCGTGCGGGCTGGGGAAGGCGCGCCCCCCGCGCGGCGACGGCTCGCCGAGGTGCTCCACCAGGTTGCGCGTCATGGCGCGGGTGAGCGCCCAGCTGCAGTTCGTGGTGCAGAGCGTCTTCACCGCGTCCTCGAACACGGTCGGCGAGCGGAGGAGCCGCCCGGCGCCACGGTCGGCTGCCCAGCGCAGGGCGGCCGGGTACACGCCAGCGCCTGGTGCGCCAGGGCGTGCTCCCACGCCAGCGAGCAGGTACACCTTCGCGTAGAAGGGCGCCAGGTCCTCCTCGAGAGCGAGGCAGGTGCGCACCTGCGCTCGCGCCTCCCGGCCCTCGGCCGCGGAGAGGCGCCCGGCGGCCGTCACCCGCAGCGCGAGCCCGCCGCCGTCCCCTTCGCGCGGCGACACCTCCACTTCGATCACGCGGCCGCTCTGGACTCGCAGCGGGCGCGCCAGGAGCTGACGCTCCCGATCGTAGCTCCATGGCGCGAGATCCCAGAAGCCGTGGCTGCGGACGGTGAGGTCGAGCGAGAAGGGGTGCGGGGTGTTCAAGGTCAGGCTCGAGCTCCGCCCCCCTCACCCCACCCTCTCCCCCGGCGGGGGAGAGGGAGAATCCAAGAGGTCCACCTGCTACGCCGTCGCCTCGTTCACGCCGTGGCACTTCTTGTACTTCTTGCCCGAGCCGCAGGGGCAAGGGTCGTTGCGGCCGACCTTGGGCTGGGTGCGCACCACCGTCTCCTGCTTGGCCGGCTTGCGCCCGTCGCCGTCCGCCTCGGCGCCGTGACTCTCCGTCACACGCTGCCGGCGCGCCAGGGCGAGGCGCTTCGCCTCGATCTCCTCCGCCGACTCCTGGCGGACGAGCTGCAGGCGGAGGATGTTCCCGACGACCGCGCTCTTCACGCGCCAGGTCATCTGGACGAACATCTCGTAGCCTTCCTTCTTGTACTCCTGCTTCGGGTCCTTCTGGCCGTAGCCGCGCAGGCCGATGCCCTGCCGCAGGTGGTCCATCGCGAGCAGGTGGTCCTTCCAGAGCTGATCGATGGACTGGAGGTAGATGTACTGCTCCCAGCGGCGCAGCACCGGCACGCCGTCGGCGTCCATGCCCAGCTGCTCCTCCTTGGCCCGGTAAGCCTTCTCGACCACGTTGTAGACCTGCTCCTCGATGGCGGCGCGCGCCTCACCGCCGCGGCCGTTGGGCGGACCGGCAAACTTCACGTCGAGGCCGAACTGGTCCTTCACGAGCGCCGTGAGCGCGTCGAGATCCCACTTGGCGGGCGAGGCGCTCTCGGGGCAGGTGTTCGCCACCATGTCGACGACGAGGTCCTCGATGAGGTCGAGCACGTGCTCGCGCTCGTCCTGCCAGCCCCACACCTTCTCGCGGCGGGTCTTCTTGCGGGTCTTGAGGTCTTCGTCGAACTCGACCACCGGCACGCCGGCGCCGAAGCCGAGCACCATGCGGCGCAGCCGATAGACCGACTTGCGCTGCTGGTTCATCACGTCGTCGTACTCGAGCAGGTTCTTGCGGATGTCGAAGTTGTGCGCCTCGACCTTCTTCTGGGCGTTCTCGATGGCCTTCGAGAGCCAGCGGTGCTCGATCTGCTCGCCCTCCTTCATCCCCAGCGTCTCCATCATCCGGGAGATGCGGTCCGACCCGAAGATGCGCATCAGGTCGTCTTCCAGGGACAGGTAGAAGATCGACGAGCCAGGGTCGCCTTGCCGGCCGCCGCGGCCGCGCAGCTGGTTGTCGATGCGGCGCGACTCGTGACGCTCGGTGCCGAGGATGTGCAGGCCGCCGACGGCGGTCACCTCGTCGTGCTCCTTCGCGGTCTGCGCCTTGAGCTCCGCCGTCCGCTCGGAGAGGGCGCGGCTCCACTCGGCGAGGCGCGCCTCGAAGGCAGCCTCCTCCTCGCCGTCCATGGGGGCGTCGGGGGCAGGCCCGAGCTCATGCTTCGCCATCATCTCGGGGTTGCCGCCGAGGAGGATGTCGGTGCCGCGGCCGGCCATGTTGGTCGAGATGGTGACGGCGCCCTTGCGGCCCGCCTGCGCCACGATCTCGGCCTCGCGCTGGTGGTGCTTCGCGTTGAGGACGTTGTGCGCCACGCCGCGCTTCTTGAGGAGCGACGAGACGACCTCGCTCTTCGCCACCGAGACGGTGCCGACCAGGATCGGCTGGCCCTTCGTGCTCCGCTCCTCGATCTCGGTGCAGAGCGCGCTGAACTTCTCGCGCTCGGTCTTGTAGACCAGGTCCTCCGAGTCCTTGCGGATGTTCGTCCGGTTGGTGGGGATGACCACCACGTCGAGCTTGTAGATGTCGGCGAACTCGCTCGCCTCGGTGTCGGCCGTGCCGGTCATGCCGGACAGCTTCGAGTACATGCGGAAGTAGTTCTGGAACGAGATGGTGGCGAGGGTCTGGTTCTCGTTCTCGATCTTGACCCCTTCCTTCGCCTCGATGGCCTGGTGCAGGCCGTCCGACCAGCGCCGGCCCGGCATGATACGGCCGGTGAACTCGTCGACGATGACCACCTCCCCGTCCTTCACGACGTAGTCCACCTCGTTGCGGTACAGGTGGTGGGCCCGCAGCGCCTGCTCGACGTGGTGCAGGGTCTCGATCTGATCCGGGTCGTACAGGTTTCCGACGCTGAGCTTCTTCTCCATCTTGGCGATGCCCGAGTCGGTCATCACCACGGTGCGCGTCTTCTCGTCGACCGTGAAGTCCTGGTCCCGGATCATCGAGGGGATGACCTGGTTCACCACGTAGTACTTGTCGGTCACCTCGTCGGAGGGGCCGCTGATGATGAGCGGGGTGCGCGCCTCGTCGATGAGGATGGAGTCGACCTCGTCCACGATGGCGTAGTGGAGCTCCCGCTGCACATAGTCCTGCAGCCGGAACTTCATGTTGTCGCGCAG
>WNGL01006902.1_pt1 | contig 16609 bp, 19 predicted proteins | sample 5400591 | NCBI WGS metagenome assembly WNGL01 (sample SAMN13153377, study PRJNA577476) | soil metagenome | isolation source: 80 cm soil or saprolite under Garry oak tree replicate 1 | place: USA:California | collected 2016-06-15
CCCCGCACGGAGCGCGCGCCCTGCCGCCGTGATCGAGGAGTCCACCCTCTGTCCCTAACCCCGCCGCCGTTGTTACTCCCGGCCCGCTTCGGCCGTCGCTATCTCTGGTCCTGCGCAGGGACTGAGCCCTGGCGACAGCGGGGGGCGTGCTGACGCCCCCGATGCAGCGACAGGAAGGAGAACGGTGATGACGAAGCACACGACCGGGACACGGAAGGAGTGGCTCGCTGCGCGGCTCGAGCTGCTCGAGGCGGAGAAGGAGCACACGCGGCGCAGCGACGAGCTGGCGCGGCGGCGGCAGGAGCTGCCGTGGGTTCGAATCGACAAGGAGTATCGATTCGAGACGGACGAGGGGAGCGCCTCGCTGGCGGACCTCTTCCGAGGGCGCTCACAGCTCCTCGTCTACCACTTCATGTTCGGGCCCGACTACACGGCGGGGTGTGCGACCTGCTCGACGATCGCGGACGGGTTCAACGGCTTCGTCGCGCACCTGGCCAGCCACGACGTCACGCTCTCGGCGGTGTCGCGGGCGCCTCTCTCGAAGCTGCAGGCGTACCAGCGGCGGATGGGGTGGACGTTTCCCTGGGCGTCCTCGCACGGCAGCGACTTCAACTACGACTTCCAGGCGGCGTACACCGAGGAGCAGCAGCGCGAGGGGGGCATCGAATACAACTACCGGCGCGAGCCGGCGTGGCAGTCACGCGGGGACGAGGGGATGGCGAGCCGCATGCCGAGCACGCCTGTCGCCGATAACGCGGCCATGACCGGAACCGACGTGGCCACGTACACGCGCGAGAGGCCGGGCATGAGCGCGTTCGTGCTCGAGGACGGCGTCGTCTACCACGCCTATTCCGCCTATGCGCGCGGACTGGACGGCCTCTGGGGCATGTACCAGTGGCTCGACCGCGCCCCCAAGGGGCGCAACGAGACGGGCGTCTGGTGGCGCCGCCATGACGAGTACGACAGGCGTTGAGCGAAGTCGTGGTTGGCGTGGCGCGACTGCGGAACTGGAGTTCTCACGCCCCATGGCTTCCGAGCGAGCCTCGCAGCGAGCGTTTCTTGGAATCTCGGCGCTGCTGTTCGCCGCCAGCGCGGCGGTGACGATCGGCTGGTGCGCGTCCATGTCGGCGATGGGCGAGATGCCGATGCTCGGCGGCTGGACGATGTCGATGGCGTGGATGCGGATGCCCGGACAGACGTGGCCCGGCGCCGCGGCGTCGTTCCTCGGCATGTGGGTCTTGATGATGGCGGCGATGATGCTGCCGTCCCTCGTCCCGATGCTGCGGCGCTATCGGCAGGCCGTTGGCAGGACCGGCGAGACGCGCCTCGGCCGGCTGACCGCGCTCGTGGGCGTGGGCTACTTCCTCGTGTGGACGGTGTTCGGGATGGCCGCCTTTCCACTGGGGGTCGCGCTGGCGGCGGTCGAGATGGAGGAACCGGCGCTCGCGCGCGCCGTACCGATCGCGGTCGGCGTGGTCGTCCTGATCGCCGGCTGCCTCCAGTTCACCGCCTGGAAGGGGCGACACCTTGCCTGCTGCCGGGAGGCACCGGGGCGCGGCCGTACGCTATCGGCCGACGCCGGCACGGCCTGGCGACACGGCCTGCGCCTTGGTCTCCACTGCAGTTCCTGCTGTGCTGGTCTCACCGCGATCCTCCTGGTCATCGGAGTCATGGACCTTCGCGCGATGGCTGGCGTGGCGGCAGCCGTCACCGTCGAACGCCTCGCACCGGCCGGTGAGCGCGTCGCGCGAGTGATCGGGGTCGTCGTCGTCGGGGCCGGGCTATTTCTGATCGCGCGAGCAGCCGGGGTCGGATGACGCAACCGCCGCGCATCGCCGGCCCGCGCACACAGGGACGGGAATTGCCCCCTTGGTTGTCAACGCCAAGTAGAAGTGTCCTCCTCCTCGCCAAGTAGAAATGTCCGCTTTCCTGACCTCGTTCCCTCAGCCTCTGCGCGGAGACGCGTCCTCGAGCAGCCCGACCTGCAGGGACGCGTCGACGTGGTCGAGCTTCACGGCTTCGACGGCATCGAGCCGGTCGGCGAGGGCGTGCGCCAGCTCGCGCACGGTCCTTCCGCCGGGCGTCGCTTGAACTTCTGAAACCCCGAGGTCGGGCAGGCGGGGATACGCGCCCGCGCGCGGCGCCACCTCACCGTGTGGATCGGCTAGGGCTCCCGCGAGAGCAGGTATCCGCCGTTCACACTGATGGCTGGGACCGCCTGATGCGGTCCGGGCCCGCTACCGAGACGAGCCGTGGTTCCGGTGGGTGCACGGGAACGTGACCTTCCTCCTCCTCGCTCGGGCCCCTGGGCGCGCAGTTCCTCCGCCGGCCGCTCGCGCGACTTCGCCCGGGACGGGCGGGCCGTGGGAATCGGGTCTGCTATCTTCGCTCGATGCGCATCGCCATCGTGGGGGCCGGCGGCGTCGGCGGGCTCCTCTGCGGGCTCCTGGCCCGCGCCGGGAAGGAAGAGGTCGTGCTGGTGGCCCGCGGCGAGGCCGGCCGGGTCATCGCGGCGGAGGGGCTGGCCGTCACCTCGCCGCTCGGCACCTTCACCGCCCGGCCGGCGCGGGTGGTGGAAGATCCTGCAGCGGCCGGCCCCTGCGATGCCGTGCTGGTGGCGGTGAAGAGCTGGCAGGTGGCGGAGTTGGCGCCGTCGCTTGCGCCGCTCCTAGCCGGCGGCGGCTTCGCCGTGCCGCTCCAGAACGGCGTGGAGGCGGCGACCCGGCTGGCGGCGGCGCTCCCGCCCGCGCAGGTGGCCGGCGGCTTCTGCCTCATGTTCGGCTGGGCCGAGGCGCCGGGGCGGATCCAGCACACCGGCCAGCCGCCTAGGGTGGTCATGGGAGACAGGCCCGGCACCTCGCTCGCCGCCCGCTTCGTACCTCTTGCCGCCGCGCTCCAGGCTTCCGGCGCCGGCGCCGAGGTGAGCGCCGACGTGGAGGCGGGCGCCTGGCAGAAGCTCCTCGTCGTCGAGCCCAAGGGGACGCTCGGGGCGGTGGCCCGCGCCCCCGCGCTCCCCATGCGTGCCACCCCAGAGACGCGCGCGCTCCTCGCCGCGCTCGTAGCCGAGGGGGCGGCGGTAGCCCGCGCCCGCGGCGTGCGCGTCGCCGCCGACGTGGTCGAGCGCACCCTCGCCAGTCTCGACGCCGCGCCGCCCGACTCGACTGTCTCGATGCATCGGGACCTCGCCGCCGGCCGCCCCTCCGAGCTCTTCGACCAGACCGGCGCCATCGTGCGCCTGGGGCGCGAGGCCGGCGTGGCGGTGCCGCTCCACGAGGCCTTCCTCGCGGCGCTCACGCCGGGCGAGCGGGCCGCCCGCGGTGAAGTACCGGCCTTCCCGCGGACGTAGAGGGAGGCGCCGGGCACCTTCGCGCTTGCCACCGCCAGCATCCGCACATGGTTCGACAGCGCACCTCCAAACTGAGGCGGACATCGCCCGGTATTGGGAGGCCTGTCTGATGGAGGGGCGCGACCATCTCGCCTTTGACAGGCGTGTCGCCCATGTCGACCCTGCGCCGGGCCTCGGGTGACCGGGGCGGTTACCGCGAGGCGTGCGCGACCCGAGAGCAGCAGGAGTCTAGCACCGGGCGGAGCCGGGGTGCGCAGCCCGCAGGGTCCCGAGGGGCGGCGAAAAGCCGGTCCGGGGCTCCGCCGCTCACGACGGCCGACGCTCGAGCGCCAGACGCACCGCGAGCGCGCCCAGCACCGTGGTGGCCATGAGCCACTTCTGGAAGGCGGCCCAGGACGGCCGCTGGCCCATCCAGGCGGCGAACCCGCCCGCGCACCAGATGATCGCTGAGTTCACGGTCAGGCTCACCAGGATCTGGGTCAGCCCGAGCACCATGCTCTGGCCGAACACGTGGCCGGCCCTTTGGTCCACGAAATGGGGCAGGAGTGACAGGCGGTAGGTGAAGTCAGCTCCGCCGAGCGTGGCAGAGCCGCTGAACCTGCCGCTCGGAGAGGCCAAGCAGCTCGCTAGCCTTCGCGCAGGTCAGACGACGTTCCCGGATTCGCTGCACCAGCTCCAGACGATCGATCTCGCGAACACTCATCGTGATCAGCTCCGGCATCAGGTCGCCTCGACATTTCCTACTTGGGCCGATCACGACATTTGCACGTGGCGCCTGCATTCGTGAGTCTGATAATGAGCATTATGTCAACTTGGCGGCAGGACGCGGGAACCGGCGTTGAGCTGCTGCGTGGGCCGACCAGCCACCTTTCGCGGAGAGCGCCGCCGCGTTCGGCAGCAACGCCCGGAGACGCGGAGACGCCCTCAGCTCTCCTTCAAGTCCTTGTCTTCCGGCCGGCTGTGCTCGCACAACCCGCTCTTCGCCAGCACCTTCACGATGCGCATCGAACCGAGCGACTCCCCGACCGCGCACGGGCAGCGCTCGGTATCGTGACAGGCGAGCCGCGACTGGATGGCCGAGAGCGCCTCGGTGAGCTCGCGCTTGACGCGCCGGAGCCGATCGAGTCGCCGCTGCGCCTGCTCGATGTGGCCGACCAGCACCCGCTCGAAGCGCGCCGCGAACTCGGCGGCCGTGGCGCAGCCGGCGCGCAGGTCGAGCACCGTCCGGATCTCGGCCAGCGGCAGTCCCAGCTCGCGGAGGTCCGCGATGAGGCGCAGCTTCTCGAGGTCCTCGCCGGTGTAGCGGCGATGCCCGCCCTCGCTCACCACCGCCGGCCGCAGCAGTCCCTGCTCCTCGTAGAAGCGGATGGTCCGGACGGTGTTGCCGGTGGCGCGCGCGAGGTCGCCCGACGAATATTCAGCCCTGTGTTCGAGCCCGCTCACCGCTCACGCGACCCCCGTGAAGCGATCTCGACCTAACGGGTCGACGACCTCGTGTCAACGCGCGCACGAACGGCCCCGGCGCCCCCCCGCGCGCTCACGCTGGCCCCGCTCAGCGGAGCAGGTCGCGCGCGATGACCATGCGCTGGATCTCGCTCGTGCCCTCGTAGATGGTCTGGACGCGGGCGTCGCGGAAGAGCCGCTCCACCGGGAACTCATCGATGTACCCGTAGCCTCCGTGGATCTGGACCGCCCGGCTGACAGCGCGCTGGGCCGCCTCGCTCGCGAAGAGCTTCGCCATCGCCGCCTCGCGCGAGAACGGTCGTCCCGCCTCCTTCCGCGCAGCCGCGCGCAGCGTCAGGAGGCGCGCCGCGTCGTGCTCCGTCTGCACGTCGGCCATCATGAAGCGGAGCGCCTGAAACGCGGCGATGGGCTGGCCGAAGGCGTGCCGGTCGCGCGCGTAGCGGACCGACGCGTCCAGTGCGGCGCGGATGGTGCCGGTCGCCTGGGCGGCGATGCCGGTGCGCCCGCCGTCGAGCGCTGCCAGCGCGATCTTGAACCCGCCGCCCACCTCGCCCAGCACCGCCTCGTCCGGGACGGCGCAGTCCTCGAAGGTGAGCGACACCGTCGACGAGGCCCGGATCCCCATCTTCTGCTCGTGCCGTCCGACGTGGAGGCCGGGCGTGCCCGCCTCGACCAGGAAGGCGCTGATGCCACGCTTGCCCTTCACGGCCTCGTCGCTGCGCGCCCACACCACCATCACTCCGGCCACGTCACCGCTCGTGATCCACTGCTTCTCGCCGTTCAGGAGCCAGCGGTCGCCGCGCCGAACGGCGCGGGTCGACATCGAAGCCGGGTCCGAGCCGGCCTGCGGCTCGGAGAGCGCGAAGGACCCGGCCAGCCACTCGGCCGAGGCGAGCTTCGGGCAGCACCGCTCGCGCTGGGCGGGCGTGCCGTAGCGCGCGATGATCTCGCCCACCATGTTCGTCACCGCCATGGTGACCGCGACCGCGCAGTCGGCGGCGGCGACCTCCATCATGGCGAGCACGTACGCCACCGGTCCGGCGCCGGCGCCGCCCAGCTCCTCGGGCACCTGGATGGCGAGGAGGCCGGCCTCGGCCAGCTGGCGGATGATCCCCGCGGGGAAGCGGCCGCTGCGGTCGCCCTCGCGCGCGGCCGGCGCGACCACCTCGCGTGCGAGGCGGCGCGCGGTGTCGACGACGGCGGACTGCGTCTCGGTGAGGTCGAAGTCCATGGTGCGACGACCCTCCGACCCTCACTCCTTGAGCAGCGAGGCCGCGATGACCATGCGCTGGATCTCGCTCGTCCCCTCGTAGATCTCCGTGATGCGGCTGTCTCGCCAGTGGCGCTCGGCGTGGCACTCCTTCATGTAGCCGAGCCCGCCATGGATCTGGAGACCCTTCGACGTCACCCGCTCGGCCATCTCCGACGCATAGAGCTTCGCCATGGCCGCCTCGGCGCTGAAGCGGACGCCCCGGTCCTTGAGCGTGGCCGCGCGCCAGACCAGGAGCCGGGCCGCGTCGAGCTCGGTCGCCATGTCGGCCAGCATGAACTGGATGGCCTGGAAGGTGGCGATGGGCTGCCCGAAGGCCTTCCGGTCCTTGGCGTACGCGACCGCCTCCTCGTGCGCGGCCCGGGCGATGCCGAGCGCCTGCGCCGCGATGCCGATGCGCCCGCCGTCGAGCGTCGACATGGCGATCTTGAACCCCTCCCCCTCCTTCCCGAGCCGGCAGCGGCTCGGGATGACGCAGTCCTCGAAGAAGACGCTGCACGAGCCCGAGGCGCGGATGCCGACCTTCTCGTCGGGCTTGCCGCGGGTGAAGCCCTTCGCGTCCGAGGGGACGAGGAAGGCGCTGATGCCCCGGTGCGCCTTCGTGCGATCGGTCATGGCGAAGACCAGGATCACGTCCGCCTGCGGGCCGTTCGTGATGTAGTTCTTCGAACCGGCGAGGACGTACTCGCCGCCGCGCGCGACGGCGGTGGTGCGCATCTCGGCAGCGTCGGAGCCGCTCATCGGCTCGGTGAGCGCGAACGCGCCCAGCTTCTCGCCGCGCGCGAACGGCGCCAGGAACTCGCGCTTCTGCGCGTCGTCGCCATACTTGAGCACCGGGTCGCAGTAGAGCGAGTTGTTCACGCTCATGATGACGCCCGTGCCGGCGCAGCCGCGGGAGATCTCCTCCATCGCCAGCGCGTACGCGACGGCGTCCATGCCGGCGCCGCCCCACTCGGCCGGCACCGCCACCCCGAGGAGGCCGAGCTCGCCGAGCTTCTTCACTGCCTCGCGCGGGAACTCGTGCTCGGCGTCCCAGCGGCGCGCGTTCGGCCGGAGCTCCTCCTCGGCGAAGTCGCGGCACAGGCCCTGGACCTGGCGCTGCTCCTCGGTCAGCTCGATGTCCATCGAAGGTCCCTCTGGTTGGGGTCACTGTACCCGCTCGAGCCCTCGCGCCGACCGGCCCGCCTGGGGCCTGCGGGTCAGCGGCCGTGGAAGACGGCCGGCCGCTTCTCGACGAAGGCCCGGGTGCCCTCGCGCGCGTCGTCGCTGGCGAAGAGCAGCGCGAACGCCTCCAGCTCGAGGGCGCAGCCGGTGCGGAGGTCCACGCCCGCCCCGGCCTCCATGACGCGCTTCGCCGCCGCCACGGCGGCCGGGCCGCGGGAGGCGATCTTCTTCGCGACGCCGATGGCGTGCGGCAGGAGCCCTTCCGGCGGCAGCACCTCCAGCGCGAGCCCGATGGCCTTGGCCTTCTGCGCGTCCACCATCTCGCCAGTGAAGACGAGCTCCTTCGCGCGCATGAGGCCCACCCGGCGCGCCAGCCGCTGCGAGCCGCCGAAGCCCGGGATGAGGCCGAGGTTCACCTCCGGCTGGCCGAAGCGCGCCTTCTCGCTCGCGTAGACGAGGTCGCAGGCCATGGCGAGCTCGCACCCGCCGCCGAGCGCGAACCCGTTCACCGCCGCGACGGTGGGGATGGCGAGCGCCTCGAGCCGCGCCAGCGCGCGCTGGCCCGCCTCGGCGAAGCCGCGCGCCGCGAGCGGCGGCAAGCCCGACATCTCGGCGATGTCCGCGCCGGCCACGAAGGCCTTGTCGCCGCCGCCGGTGAGCACGAGCGCCTTCACGGCCGGATCCGCCGCCACCGCATCCAGGAGCTGGCGTAGCTCGGCGATGGTCTTGCGGTCGAGCGCGTTCAGCGCCTTGGGCCGGTCGAGCGTCGCGACGCCGACGCCGTCCTCCACGCGCCAGCGAATGTTCTCGAGCTCCATGGCGAAGGGCCTCCTCGGGCCCGCGTCACGTGTAGGAGTAGAAGCCACGGCCGGTCTTCCGGCCCAGCCAGCCAGCCGCGACGTACTGGCGGAGGATGGGCGCCGGCCGGTACTTGTCGTCGCCGAGCTCCCGGTGCAGCACCTCGGCGATGAAGAGGCAGGTGTCGAGTCCGACGAAGTCGGCCAGGGTCAGCGGGCCCATGGGGTGGTTCAGGCCGAGCTTCACCCCGGTGTCGATGTCCTCGGCGCTGGCGAGCCCTTCGTCGAGCGCGAAGCAGGCCTCGTTGAGGAGCGGGATGAGGATGCGGTTCACCACGAAGCCGGGGCGGTCCTTCGAGGTGACGGTGGTCTTGCCGAAGCGCCGCGCGAGCTCCATGACCGTCTGGTAGGTGGCGTCGCTCGTCTGCAAGCCGCGGATGATCTCGATGAGCTGCATCACCGGCGGCGGGTTCATGAAGTGCATGCCGACGAAGCGGTCGGGACGCCGGGTGGCCGCGGCGAGCTTGGTGATGGAGATGCTCGAGGTGTTCGAGGCCAGGATGGCGTCAGGCGCCAGCAGCGTGTCCGCCTTCCTGAAGAGCTCCTTCTTCACCTCCTCGTCCTCGAGGACGGCCTCGACGAGCAGCTGTGCCCGCGCGCACTCCTCGAGCGACTCGACCGGCCGGATGCGCGCCAGGAGGGCCGTGCGATCGCCGGCGCTCAGCTTGCCCTTCTCCACCAGCTTCGCGAGGGAGGCCGCGATGCGCTCGGCGCCCTTCCTCGCCAGCTCGGGCGCAGCGTCGGCCAGCAGCACCTCGATGCCCGCCTGCGCCGCCACCTGCGCGATGCCGGACCCCATCTGCCCGGCGCCGACGACGGCCATCCGCTCGATCATCATGCGAGCCCCCTGTCGCCCGAGGTGTAGGGGTGATCCCTTGGCGCGTCAACGAAGCGCTGTCGCTACGGCCCGAGCGGGATGACGAGGGTGCCGCTCTCGGCGACGGTGATGCTCTTCTCCAGGTGGCGAGGCGGGCCCTCGCCGAGGAGCTCGATGCGCAGCAGGTAGTCGCCGTCAGGCAGCCGGACGCGGTGGCTCGGCGTGCGGTCCCCGGCCACGCGCAGCTCGGCCCGGCGCAGCACCTCGCCGCCATGCGCGATGACCACCTCCACCGCCCGCACCCGATCGTCCGGCACGCCATAGACGAGCGTCACCTCGCGCGGGCCGGCGCGGAAGAAGAGCAGCGCGATCCCGAGTCCCCCCGCCAGGAGCAGGAGCCGCGCCGCCAGCTTCATTCGTCGCCGCGCCCCGCCTGCTCGGGCGGCATCGCCGGTGCGACCTCCTCGCCCTGATCGTCGGCCCGGCCGCGGCGCACGCGCGGCTTGACGCTCGCCACCTTCAGCTCGGCCTCGACCTTGCCGGCGCGGGCGGGCTTGAGGCGCACCTCCGCGTGGACCTCGATCGACATGGAGGAGATGACGCGCAGGAACTCGCGGCGGAGCGCCTCCGACTCGAAGAACTTCCGCACCTCCTCGGACACCACCCGGACGATCTCGTCCTTGGCGCCGCCGGCCTGCCCCGCGATGTAGCCGACGATCTCCTTCGGCAGCTTCCATTCGCGGGCGACCTTGCGGGCGCCCTCCTCGGTCAGGAACACCGCGCCCAGGCCGGTCAGCACCGCCTTGCGCACGGTATCGGTGAAGGCGCGCCGCGCCCCGCCGTCGGCGTCCTCCCCGACCCCGCCGGGCGTCGCGGGCCCTTCCTCGATCTCGTCGTCGGAGCGGGGCATGGGCCGATCCTACGCCCGCGGCTGCGCGCCGATGACGGGCAACCTGGGGGCCTTCAGGTTCTGCACCGAGATGGCGGCCGCCACCTGCTCCGCCGCCTGGAAGAAGGCCTTCGCCTGCGGCCCGTCGGGCTGGCCCGCCACGATGGGCAGGCCCCGATCACCGCCCTCGCGCACCGCCAGGTCGAGCGGGATCTCGCCCAGGAAGCGGATGCCCATCTTCGCCGCCGCGGCCTTGGCGCCGCCGTGATCGAAGATGGCCGTCTCCTGCCGGCAGTGCGGGCAGACGAAGATGGACATGTTCTCGATGATGCCGAGCACCGGGATGTTGACCTTGTCGAACATGAGCTTGGCCCGGATGACGTCGGCCAGCGCCACGTCCTGCGGCGTCGAGACGAGCACCACCCCGGCCGCGCGGACGTTCTGCGCCAGGGTGAGCGGGATGTCGCCGGTGCCAGGCGGGAGGTCCATGACGAGGTAGTCGAGCTCCCCCCAGTTCACGTCTCGCAGGAGCTGCAGGAGCGCCCCCGTCACCATCGGTCCGCGCCACACCAGCGCCTGGTCCGGATCGATGAGGAAGCCGATCGACATGAGCTTCAAGCCGAAGGCCTGGAGCGGTTCGAGCTTCTTCCCGTCCTTCGAGTTCGGGCGGGCGCTGGTGCCGCTCATGAGCGGCAGCGAAGGGCCGTAGAGGTCGGCGTCGAGGAGGCCGACCTTCGCCCCCTCGGCCGACAAGGCGACCGCCAGGTTGAGCGCGACGGTGCTCTTGCCCACCCCGCCCTTCCCGGCGCCCACCAGGACGATGTTCTTCACGCCCGGCGTGAGCGCCGACTGGGCGACCCCCGGCGCCGAGCGCACCTGGGCGCCCCAGGTCAGCTCGACCTTCGTCGCGCCGACCTGCCGCAGCGCGGCCTCGACGTCCCGCTGGATGGTCTCCTTGAGCGGGCAGGCAGGGGTGGTCAGCTCCACCTTGAGCGAGACCACGCTCCCCTCGACGCGGAGGTCCTTCACCATGCCCAGGCTCACGATGTCGCGGCGAAGCTCCGGATCCTGCACCTGCTTCAGCGCGTCGAGAGCGGTCTTCGGGTCGAGGGCCATGTGGCGGGCTCATAACAGGTGCGCGCTCCCATGGCCACAGCTCGACTGCTTCCTCAGCCGCGCAGCGCGACGACCTCGCCGGTTCCCCCGGGCGGCTGCACCCGCACCTCGCCCTCCTCGCCGTCCTTGCCCAGCAGCGCGATCTCGACGTCGAGGAAACGCTTCACCACCTCGATGTTGGTGAGGAGGTGCTTCGTGACCGCCGCCACCGTGTAACGCGTCGAGGGGACGATGCCCGGCGGCGGCGGCACGAGCCCGGCCGCGACCAGCGCGGCCGGCAGGAGCAGCTGGTCCCCGAGGTGGAGATCCACCGCCGCGCCGCCCTTCAGGAAGGCGGCGCAGGCAGCCACCGCCTCGTCAGCCGAGCGATCCGGCGTCTGGCCACCAGCCCCGAGCGCGCCGAAGGCGGCTCGTCCACGCTCGAAGTGCGCCACGAGCAGGAGGTGACTCCCCGACGAGCGCCGGGCCGGTACCGGCACGCGCGTCGCGTCGGCTGCGACGCCGATGCCGCGCAGCTTGAGCAGCGCGCGCTCGGCGAGCTCCGCCGCCACCGAGAACGGCAACCCGGCCACCATCGCCACCACCTCCACCTCGTTGAGGGTGCCGCGGTGGCGCAGGTCGAGGGGCGGCATGGGGTGCGCCGGCTCCACCACGGCCGTCATCTCACCTCCGCCCTCCGGGTAGAAGCCGGCCGCCTGCAGCTCGAGGCGAAAGTTGAAGCCGAGCCGAGCCACCGCCGGCGCCCACACCAGCGCCAGATCGTGAAAGGTGGGGCTGTACTGCTGGTGCGTCCCGCCCCGGAGGGTGAGTCGCGACGTACCCCCCGCCAGCGCGAGCGGCCAGCACAGGGCCTGCAGGAGGAGCGGCGTCGAGCCGGCGGTCCCGATGTCGAAGACGTGCTCGCCGGAGACCACCGCGGCCGTGGGGCGGAAGGTGATCCGATCCGAGCCCACCTCGGCGCCCTCCACCTCGGCTGCGCACAGCCGCGCCACCGCCTGCGCGGCCGCGCAATGCTGGGGGCGCAGGCCGGGCTTGATGCGGTTCGCCCGGATGCGGTGGATGGTGAAGGCCCGGCCGGTGACGGCCGACAGCGAGAGCGCGCTGCGCAGGATCTGTCCACCGCCTTCGCCTGCGCTGCCGTCGAGGACGATCCCGGGGTCGGACATCGGGTCGAGCGTGCTATATCGCGCCCGCCCACTCAACGTTCACGAGAGAGCCCTTTGGGGCGCGCCGCCAGAACGACATGACCGTCGCCCTCGCAGTCTTCGCCCTGACCTACCTCGCCATCGCCGCCGGGAGGGTCCCGTACCTGTCGCTCGACCGGCCGGCCACCGCGCTCCTGGGAGCCGTCCTGATGGTGGCGGCGGGGGTGCTCTCCCCGGCCCAGGCGGGCGCGGCGGTGAACGGCGACACGCTCGGCCTGCTGCTCGGGATGATGGTGCTCGCCGCGTATCTCACCGAGGCCGGCTTCTTCCGCTGGGCCAGCTGGAAGGTGGTCACGTCGGTCTCGACGCCGCGCGCGCTGCTGTGGGGGCTCGCGCTCTCGTCCGGCGCGCTGTCCGCCTTCCTCGTCAACGACACGGTGTGTCTCATGATGACGCCGCTCGTGCTGCGCATCGTCGACGACGCCGACCTGCCCCCCATCCCGTTCCTGCTGGCGGTGGCCTTCGGGTCGAACGCCGGCTCCGCTGCGACGCTGACGGGTAACCCGCAGAACATGATCGTCGGGACGCTCTCCGGTATCTCCTACCTTCGCTTCGCCGCCGCGCTGGCGCTCCCGGCCGCCGCGTCGCTCCTCGCCGTGGCCGGCCTGCTCCACCTCATGTTCCGAAAGGTGCTGCCACACCGCCCCCTCACGGTGGCCGGGCACCTCCCGCGGCCGGGGGTCGATCGCGCCCTGCTCTGGAATGCGCTCCTCGCCACGCTGCTGGTGCTCGTCGGGTTCCTGTGCGGCCTTCCGCTGGCGTGGACCGCGCTCGCCGGCGCGGCGCTGGCGATGGCGGTCGGCGGGCGGGCGCCGCGCGAAGCGCTCATGCGGGTCGACTGGCCGCTCCTCCTGTTCTTCGGCGGCCTGTTCGTGGTCGTGGCTGGGGTGGCCCGCTCGGGCGCGGCCGAGCGGATGCACGAGGGCCTCGCCCCATTCCTGGGCCACGGCGCCGTCCGGCAGGCCGGTGCCTTCTCGATCTTCACGGTGCTCGCGTCGCAGCTGGTGTCGAACGTCCCCTTCGTGCTCCTCGCCGGAGAGTGGATCCCGCGGCTCGCCGAGCCGACCTTCTTGTGGCTGGCGACCGCGCTCGCCGCCACCCTCGCCGGGAACCTGACGGTGGTCGGTTCGGTGGCGAACCTCATCGTGCTCGAGCTCGCCGGGGAGCGCGGGCGTATCGGGTTCTGGCGCTTCTCCGGCTACGGAGCGGTGGTCACCACGGCCACATGCTGATCTCCCTGGCTATTTTGGTAATGGAGCGATCGCTCGGCTGGTTGGGATGACCCGGACCCGGCGCCGAAATAAAGACCGGCAGCGCCCGTAGGGCTGACATGGACGGAGTGATGGCGCTCGGCCCGTGCGGTGCGGCCATCCCCAGGGAGGCGTGGGGCACGGTGGCGGACGCGGTTCCGGTCGAGCTGCGGCTGGTCGCGGTCGCCGCGCGCGGCGACCGTGGCGCGTTCGCGCGCCTCGTCGATCTTCACCAGCGCACCGTCTATGGGCTTTGCGTCCGCCTCCTCGCCGACCGAGAGGAGGCGCGCGACGCGGCGCAGGAGACGTTCGTGCGCGCCTGGGGGGCGATCGGCACCTACGACCCGGTGAACCCGTTCGCCCCCTGGCTCCTCCGCATCGCGCGGAATCACTGCATCGACGTCCTCCGGCGGCGGCTGCCGGCGGCGCGACGGCTGGAGCTCGACGCCGGGACGGACCGCGACGGCACGGGAGCGCTCGACCTGCCCGACCCGGCGGCGGTCGCCGCGGACGACCAGCTGGCCGGCGCGCAGCAGGCGAGCGCGGTGGCGGGGGCGGTGGCGGCCCTCCCCGTCCACTACCGCGAGGTGGTGCATCTCTTCCACGTCGAGCACATGAGCTACAAGGACATCGCGGCCACGCTGGAGGTGCCCATCGGCACCGTCATGACCTGGCTGCACCGCGCCCGCGCCCGGCTGCGCGAGCGCATGCGGGAGCAGGAGGAGCAGCCATGAGCGGGCACCTCGGGGACGAGCAGGCGCAGGCCTTCGTGGACGGCCTCCTCGGCGGAGCGGAGCGCGAGGCCTGCCGTGCTCATGCCGCCGCCTGCGCCGACTGCCAGCTCCTCGTCGACTCCTACCGCGCGCTCGCCGCCGCGCTCGACGATCTGGACGCGCCGGCGCCCCCGCCCGACTTCACGGCCGCCGTCCTGCAGCGCATCGACGTCGCCGAGGCGCAGCGCGCCTGGGAGCGCCGCCTCGCCCTCGGCATCCTCGGGGCCGCGGCGGGCCTGGCGGTGCTGCTCTTCGCGCTCTCCGGGGCGGGCGCCTGGACCCCGCTCGCGGCGCGCCTGGTCGACGCGCTCGGGGCCGCGATCACGACCACCACCGTCGTGCGCGAGGTCGCCTCTCCGCTCCTCCACGCGCTGCGCCTCCAGATCGTGCTCGGCTGCGCCGCCCTGGGGCTGCCCCTTCTCTTCGCGCTCTCGCGGCTCATCCCGCGCGGCGCCCAGGCGACCGCCTGACCGGCGGCGCCCGAGGACACCATGCTCTTCCCGACCCTGCTCGCCCTGGCCCTCGCGGCCCCGCCCGCGCCTCCCGCAGCTCCCGCGCCGGGCGCCGCTGCCGTGGAGGCGCACCGCCTCGGCGAGTGGCCGACCCGCCCCTCCGGCAAGCTGGTCACCCTCGCCGACCAGGGCCTCACGCTCGACGACGCCCTGCAGCAGATCGCCGCCGCCGGCGGCTGGAACCTGGTGGCGAGCACCGGCACCTCCGGCGATCGTGAGCTGCGCGTGGCGCTGCGCCAGGTCCCGGTGGAGGAGGCGCTCGACGCGGTGCTGGAGGGGACGCCGCTCGTCGCTACCCGACGCGGGAACACCGTCACCGTCTCGCCGGGGCGGGCGGCGGCCCCGGAGCGGCCGGTGCTGGCGGGCTTCGAGCGGCCAACGGGGAAGCGCTTCAGCGGCGACTTCGCCGACGCGCCGGTGGCGCGCGCGCTGACCGAGGTCGCGGACGCGGCCGGGCTCTCCCTCGTGCTGCCGTCTGGCCTGCGCGGCGCCGTCAGCGGGCACTTCCGCGAGGCGCCGGTCGAGGACGTCCTCCGGGCGCTGCTCGCGCAGGCAGGACTGACCGCCCGTCGGGACGGCGCGGTCCTCACCGTCGCCCGCGGCGCGGGGGCGCCGAGCCTCGTCATCAAGGGCGGCAAGCGCGGCTTCTCCTTCGACGTGCAGGTCCCCGACGTCGGCGCGGAGGTGGAGCGGGCCGAGCGCGAGGCGGCCCGCGCCGAGCGCGACGCCAAGCGTCCCTCGCGCGGCCTCTCGCGCCGGAACGCCGACGGGCACGGTGCCGCCCACGTCACGCGAGGTGACAAGGTCCTCGGCCCCGGCGAGCACGCCGATCAGGTGGTCGCCATCGGCGGGAACGTCCGCCTGGAGGAGGGCGCCACCGCCGATCAGGTGGTGGCGGTGCTCGGCTCGGTGGACCTCGGCCCCGGCGCCGCGGTCGCGAACGAGGTGGTGGCGGTCGGCGGCGACATCCACGTCTCGCCCGGCGCACGCGTCGGCGCGGAGGCGGTCTCGGTGGGCGGCAAGATCGTCATCGATCCCTCCGGCGTGGTGGAGGGCGACCAGACGAGCGTCGACGTCCCCGGCCTGGCGGGCATGCTGTCGTTCCTCGGCGCGCGGCCGCGGCTCGGTCCCCGGACGCCGCTCCTCGGCGCCGCCGGCGCGCTGCTCCAGTTCATCGTGTTCTTCGCGCTCGGCCTGCTGCTCCTCGTCCTCTTCCCGCGCCGGGTCGAGACGCTCTCCGGCGCGCTGGTGCACGCGCCCTTGAAGGCGGTGCTGACCGGCATCGTCGGCACCCTCGCGCTCCCCATCCTCGCGATCCTGCTCGTCGCGACGGTGGTCGGGATCCCGCTGGTGGCGGTGGTGGTGCTGGGCGCGCTCGCGGCGGCGATCATGGGCTACACCGCCCTCGCCCTGCACCTCGGGCGGCTCGTCCCCATGCACCTCGAGCGCGGCGCGCCCATCCTGCAGCTCGCCATCGGGACCGCCGTCCTGGTGGCCCTGGGTCAGCTCCCGGTCCTGGGCGTGCTCGCCTGGCTGGCGGCGTGGCTCTTCATGTTCGGGGTGGTGCTGCGCACCCGCTTCGGGCGACCGCCGACGGCGCCGCCGCCGGTCTACGGCACGACCGCGACGCCGCCGATCCCGCCGCCCCCGCCCGTCACCGGGACCGACGGGCGCTGAAGCGCGGCTTCTTGTCCGAGGGCCGCGAGCGCTCACCAACCTCCCTCTTCCCCGACGGGGGAAAGGGAGGCTTGCCTCCCGCAAGGGGTGAGGGTCGGGGTGATGGGGTAGAAGGCCGGGGCGAGGAGGTAGAAGGCCGGGGCGAGGGGGGCGCTGGAGGCCCGTGCCCGTGCCGTCGCGCAGCCTTCGGCAGCGGCCGCCGCACCACCTCGACCGGGCGATCGCGATCGCTGCTCCCTTCGCCGGCCAGCCCGATCATCCGCTGCATG
>WNGL01007464.1_pt1 | contig 16607 bp, 14 predicted proteins | sample 5400591 | NCBI WGS metagenome assembly WNGL01 (sample SAMN13153377, study PRJNA577476) | soil metagenome | isolation source: 80 cm soil or saprolite under Garry oak tree replicate 1 | place: USA:California | collected 2016-06-15
GACTCCCGAACAGAGATACGCCCAAACCGAGATGCAGAACATCGTGGGCGACGTGATTGACAGGCTTGAACCCGAATACCGCATCGTCTTCCTCTTACGAGACTTCGAAGATCTTTCAACGCAGGAGACTGCGGAAGCGCTGGGTATCTCCGTACCCGCGGTTAAATCAAGATTGTTGCGGGCCCGCCTCAAGCTCAGGGAAAAGTTGAATCGCCATTTCCGTCAAGGAGCTCCAAATTGAATTGCAAAGGCGTCATCCGCGAGTTGTCGAACTATATCGATGGAGATCTCGATCCCGTCGTGAAGCAGGAACTTGAACGGCATCTGGAGCATTGCGAAGATTGCACCATGATCGTGGATCAAACCAAGAAAACCATTGAGATTCTTTGTGATTCCCAACCTGTCTCGCTTACAACCGATGTGCGCTCACGCCTCCACGCGACTTTGCGCGAGAAGACAGGTCAAAAGCCAACCTGAAATACGTATCCCGTAAGCGCTTAGCTCCCCCCATAGGTTCTGAGTAGGTTCTGTCCATAGTTGTTGCCTCCGCAATTCTGCTATCATCCCTCAACCTGCTCGGCGGCGCTTTCGGGTCAGTCTTCACGCCTGCTGAGTTCCGCAGTTCGCCAATACCTGGAGGTTATGTATGTCTTGGGTCCCTCTCATTTCTGATGAGCAAGCCAGTCCTGAGGTCAAGCGTATCTACGACTACATAAACAAGCGATGGAGTTTCGTGCCCAACTATTTCCGCGCCTTGGGCCACGATGCCCAATTGTTGCAGGACCAGACGAATCTCTACACCAATGCCATGTTCGACGACCGCGGGTTGCCCAGGGTGGTAAAAGAACAGCTCGCCATCGTGGTGAGCGGACTGAATGTCTCTACCTACTGTTTGCCGGCCCACTTGGAAATCCTCGGCAGGCTTGGCCTGGACAAGGCCATCGGTCGCAAACTGGCGCTGAACTATCCCAGCGCGCCTGTTGAGCCCAAAGTCATGGAACTGTTCCGCTTTGCCGACAAGCTGACCCGCAGTCCAGGGGAGATGGAAAAGGCAGATGTAGACCGCTTGCGAGAGGCCGGGTGGAGCGAGGCGGCCATTTTCGACGCGGTGCTCGTCACGTCGCTGTACGCGTGCGCTAACCGCTTCTCCGCAGGGCCTCATCGCAGACTTCTGAGGCTCCGATTCGAAGGAGCACTGCTCTCGCCATCTGGTTCGACACAAGTCAACGACACTGTGGTAGGGAGTTGGCGGGAGCGACGGGACTCGAACGCGCGACCTCCTGAGTGACAGCTGAGGTTCTGTCTCGTTGGCAAATGATTCACATTCACTGTGCCAAAGCTGTGCCAGAATCCAACGTTTTCATTGCATTCGGGTTACCTTTGAGCGAAAAACAGATTTTATAATTTGTTATAAACGTTAGTAGTTAGTGGTAGTGGACGGAGTTGTTGGAGTCGAGTTGCGTGCGCCCAAAGCAGGCGCGCCACCCACGCAAAATCTCCGAGCGAGTAACATTCTACGAAAACCACACGCGCTGTGTCATAACTGTGCCGGAATCCTATCTTTTCCATTCATTAGGGTTAGCTTTGAGCGAAAAGCAGATGCCCCTATTTGTTGGAAACATTGATAGTTAGAAATATCAGATGGACTTGTTAGAGCAGGATGCCGCGCTTAGAAGGCAGACGCTCTATCCAACTGAGCTACGGGCGCACTAGCCGTGTTGATTCTAAATCATTTATCGCGAGTGACGATACCATTTTGCAGGCTGTGAGCCTCTGCCGCAAGGGCAGACGCTCAGTCCAACGGCGCTATGGGCGCACTCTCCCTAATTTCTCATATTGCAAGCACTTACGCTACAGCCTGCTCTGCTTGTTCGACCTTCATTTTCGGTACATTCGGTACAACTGAGGCCGAAATCGAGTTCAGAAACTCGAAACTCGGGGACAGACGGGAAGTTCCCCCATTTCTGAAAACAATTTCTGAAACCAAAATCATTGTGAGCGATACCGGATTAGTATCAGAAAACGTCCCGTCTGTCCGCAGGTTTCCATGTCGGCAACCCGCAAGCGAATCCTGGCAACGGTTTAGCAATCTAAAAGTTCCAGGCTCCTGTTGCTCGGAATCAACAATTTAAAGCACGACCGAAGAGGAAATGGTGGCGGCGCATGGGTTCTTCGGCCGAATCGATCAGGTTCACAGCAGAGAACAGTTGGACATCAATCTCAAATTATGTCCTACCGTGTGCTAATATCACGTGCATCTCTCGGGCGTATGCAACCGCAATTCTCCTCGGCGCGCATGTTTGGCTTCGGGCAATTCGAAGCAGATTCAACGAATAACACCCTCACGCGCAATGGATTGCGAATCAAAATCCAGGAGCAGCCGTTTCGGGTCCTGATCCTGCTGTTGCAAGCACGGGGAGATCTTGTCAGCCGGGAGATACTTCGTCAAAATCTTTGGCCGGACGGCACGCACGTCGATTTCGACGGCAGTCTCAATGTGATCTTGAAGAAGCTACGGGCTGCGCTCGATGACGACGCCGACAATCCACGATTTATTGAGACGGTGCCGCGCCGCGGTTACCGGTTCATCGCTCCAATAGTGGCTGCTGCCGGCCGCGACGATCTTCAGAATCCGCGCTCTGTCGTTGGAAGCCCCGGTCCGCCCAGCGTTGGAGTAAGCGAAGCAGCAGGCTACAGCGCAGCACGAAGCTCGGATCAAAGCCAGCAGACAGCAGTCGTGCAAATTGAAGAGCGAAGCTCGTCGATGCGTGCGCTCTTGGTTTCTCTCGTAGCGACCATTCTTATTTTGGGGATTACAGGCTGGCTAATGCGGGGCCATCTGCCATCATCCTTGAACGGGCACGGCTTGTCGCGCACGGCGCAAGCCGCTCCGATCGCTGTCCGCAAGTCGATCGCAGTGCTTGGGTTCCACAATATCTCTGGAAGAGCCAGCGACGCATGGCTATCCACTGGGTTAACGGAGATGTTGGGAACGGAATTGGCGGGCGGTGAAAAACTGCGGTTGGTGCCGGGGCAAGACGTAGTCAATTTGTGGATCAGCGAGCCGTGGTCGCAGACCGACACTTTAAATCAGGATACGACGTCAAAGATCGGCGCCGCGCTGAATAGCGACTACCTCATTTTGGGCGCATTCACGACCACCGGAACGACGGAACAACGGCAAATACGTTTAGACGTCCGGCTGCAGGATTCCATGCACGGGGAGATCCTTGCGGAAATCGCAGAGGTGGGGGCAACCCAAGATCTGTTCCGGCTGATTTCCAAGGTCGGTGCACGACTGCGTGAAAGACTTGGCGTGCCGGGACTCGCCGGACCCGCCGAGGCAGAAGTGTTGGCATCTCTTCCCGCCGATACAGACGCAGCACGTTTCTATGCACTGGGTTTGGAGAGACTTCGACAGTTCGACGCTCTGGCTGCAAAGAACCTTCTCGAGCAGGCGACGCTGGCGGATCCGAAGTTTCCCTTGGCGCACGTCATGCTGGCCCGAGCCTGGTCGGCGTTAGGTTATGAACAAAATCGGCGGCAGGAAATCAGGAAAGCTTTGGATCTGTCCCAAGAGTTGCCACGAGCAGAAAAGTTGCTCATTGGAGGCGACTATCAGGAGGCAACCGGCAATCATGATAAGGCAGCTTCGGCTTACTCGGTGTTGTTCCAGTTGTTCCCAGACGATCTTGAATACGGCCTGCAGTTGGCGGCCACACAAGCGGCAGGCGCCCACCAAAGCGAAGCGCGCGCCACTTTGCAACGGCTAAGAAAATTGCCCACAGCCGCTTCGGATGACGCACGCATCGATCTAGCCGAAGCTGGCCTCACTCACGAAGAGTCGGCTGCCCTGGAGCTTGTGCGGAAGGCGATCACCAAAGCGCTTGTCCAGGACAAGAAGCTGATAGCTGCGCAAGCCCGAAAACAGCAGTGCGTAATCATGATTTATCGCGCACACCAAAACGAGGCAGCGCCTGTTTGTGAGGAGGCCTATAGCGCATTTTTGGGTGCGGGAAATAGTTTGGGCGCAGCCGATTCATTGCGCCTAATTGGCGATCTGCAGGGGGGACAAGGTCATCAGCAGCAGGCATTGCAGACGTATCAGCGCGCGCTGCTGATGCTCCGAAAATTGGGTGAACAGGAGAAAACCGGCGCGGTGCTCAACAATATGGCGCTCGTTTATCTCAATGAAGGCCAACTCGAACGTGCAGAGCAAATCTTCCAGGAGGCCCTGGCGGATTTTCAGCAGGCTGGCGACGAACCAAACGAACTGTCCGCGCTGGCGAACCTGGCGGATGTGCAATTCCTCCGCGGCAACTTGCCGCGTGCGGGACGGCTCTATCAGCAAGGACTCGAACGCGGCGCCTCCCTGGATGCTTCAAACGTAGGCTATTTCCTTACTCGTATGGCCGATCTGCAATTGACCCAGGGACTTCCGAAGGAATCGCTCGAAAGTGCCAAACGCGCGCTCGCCGAGCTCCCCCTGGGTGCGAGCCATTACCGGGAACGAACCGCCGCGATGATGAGCCACGCGCAAGCGTTGGAAGCAACAGCCGATCTTGCCGGTGCGCGGAGGGAATTCGAGGAAACGCTTGCGTTACGGCAGCAGCTTGGAGAGTCAGATCTGGTCGGCGAAACTCAGTTGGCCCTCGCGGAGCTGCTTCTCTCAGAAGGCCACCAGGAGCGAGTCGAAGCCCTGATCACACCGATTCTTCCCGAGCTCGAGAAAGAGAAATCTGATCCAGCATCGGCGGGAGCCTATCTCACTCTCAGCCGCGCAGATCTGGCCGCAGGCAGAGTCCCCGAAGCTGACGAGGCGATCAACCACGCCGCCAAGTTTGCGGCTTCGATCTTCGATCCTGCGATAAAGCTTCCCGTCGCGATTCAGCACGCGCGGGTTACCTCAGCCAAAGTACCGGGAAAGCCGACGGTCGTAGCCGAGGCGCGACGGGAATTAAGCTCCGCTTTAGCAACTGCTCGACGATTGGGCTACTACCAAGTCGAGCTCCAGGCCCGTCAAGCTCTGGCTGAGCTTGAGGCGCGGACCGACTTGGCGCAGGCTTGCTCCCACCTGAATATGCTCGTAGCCGAGTCGCGGGGACACGGCTTGGAGTTGGCAGCTCGTCAGAGTGAAGAAATTATCGCGCGCTTGAGCCAACCCGTGCCAGGCAGCAAATCTGGAAGATAGCCCTCCGCGGTTCATTTGCGGCTGTAAAGCCGGTGTTTCCAGAATCTTACCAAGTCAGGCCTATTTAAGCTGCAGTTCCTTTGACCTGAGGGCCAAGATCGCGCAGTCTGCCCGTACAGCAGAGGAGCTGTGCAATGATTCGCGAAACAGCGCTCGTTCTTCTTTCGTTTTTGGCGGCCGGAGCGGCCCTTGCGCAGCAAAACGTTGCGGCAACGAATTCCTCGGCGCGGCTCGAAGACAACTCGCAGCAGACGCGGTCCGCTTCTGAAAGAGGATCAAGGAAGGACGCGAAACTTTTTGTTGGGCCCAACTTCGCCTCTCCGAGCCAGACTACCGAAACCCAAAACCTCCACTCAACCGAATCGGAGAGCTCGCTCATCGCCGCTTTGCAGAAACAGAAACAGACGGTAGACGCCGAAGTAATTAATCAAATGAAGTTGGGCCTCCACCCTACAGGCCTGTTACCGGGAGCATCGTCCCAACCCATGGCCTCAGGCGGCGGGGCCCTTTTGAAGGGTAATACCGCTGCGGACAGGTCGCTGGCGCAATCGCCTTCCAAGACGTCAGGTAAATCGACCGCGGCCGGGGGCTCGTCTCCCGCTGCACCAAATAGCGGAGGCTCTGGCTCAATGAGTGTGGCAGGAGGTGGGACTGTGAACCCGCCGATCGCCGGGTCAACAACCTCCAAACTTGCCGCAATCCCGGTAAGCGGCTCGGGGTACACGGCACTCACTTGTTCGACGAATCCAACGATGCGAATACTCACTGTCGCTGGCTCACCGGCTCCCGCGATCTTTACGCCCATCACGGCCTATGACCTTTACACAATTTCCGGCTGCTCGTTCGGCAATCTCGGTCCGGACGGCAAGGCGTATCTCTACAAAGGCGGGGCCTTCCGTGAGAATTTTCAGATCTTAGAGTGGCATGACAACTGGATCAAGCTCAGCCTCGATCCAAAAGTTAGCGGCGTACTCGATCAAGACGGCGTTACGCTGGTCATTCAGCGCGCGGACGGAACGCAGGCCAGCAAGGGCGGGTTCAAGTTTCATGCTGTCCGCGCCACTGCCCCGCTGGAGTTGATTCCCTCTCGCTGGGCCCACCTGGTGACCTGGAGCCAAGACAACAAATCGTTCGGTCCCGAATACTCCTCGCCCGCAATTATTGATGGAAAAGCGGCGGGCCCCTCTGCGTATGTTTCCCGATTTGTTGATGGCGAAAAGTTCGACCCCGGTACACAAGCCCCGAATCAGCAATACGACTCCTACGATTTCAGCGGACTGGCGCCGGGCTGGAATGCGAAGTCGGCTCAGCTAAAAACTTTTGACATCACCTGCAGTGACAAATTCCAGCCGTATATCACCACATCGTACGAGCGATTCGGAAACTGGCGTACCCAATGGGACGGCAACACTTTGCGCGTTTATCTGGCGGACGCCTCTTGCTCCAGCTTTGATGCAGCAATGCCGCTGGTTAACAAGCAAAACCATACGGGTTCGTACTACCAGCTGGTTGTCGTGGCGTACGGGCCGCGCTGCACGGATCCGCTTACCGGAAAGCCTGACCAGCAGTGCGTTCAACGTGTTCAGCAAGGATTGCAGTAGGGGCAATAATTCGTCGGTACGTGAGGAGCTATTATGAACAACAAATGGATGCAGATCGCGAGTGTTGCGCTGGTTTTACTGACCGCGGCAGCTAGCGGACGAATCTCTGCGGCGCAGACTGTTAGGAATCCACCCGCTGCTGCGCGGGAAAGCCAGATAAGGCGGATGACGAACTCTGACGTGGTTCGCATGTTGCAAGAACGCCGGAGCGAATCCGACATCATTCGTGAGATCCGCGCTGCGGTTCAGTCTGGAAGCGCTGCGTTTGATGTTTCGCCGAATGCGCTCATCGATCTGCACAAGGCCGGCGCCGGCAATAACGTCCTGAACGCGATGATGGGCGACGGCAGCACGAAGTCTGGTGTATCGAGTCCCCGAAGCATCAAGCTTGGCTCGCCGCAGATAACCTCGCCCGTCAAAAACCCCAATACCCAGCTCGTGGGCAATCTCAATTCCAGAGAGATTATCGCTGTCCTCGAAAAGCAAAGAAGCGGTGCGCAACTGGAAGCATCGCAGATGGTCAAGACCTCCTCGCTACGGCGCGCGCAGCCGCAAGCGATCCCGCTACAGACCAACTCCGCGTCGGGAGCAAGAACGGGCAGCCCATCAGGAGCCGCGGCCTCCGCAACCAGCGCGAATCCAACGCTCCTTGCGCCCCAAACGCCGCAAAAACACGACCCTCCATCCAATCCCGCGCCGGGCAGCGCAGTGGGTTCGCTCGGCGCAATGCCCGCGAATATTAAGACGGGCACAGCTATCGTCTGCACGAGCGATGCGATGATGAGAATTTTGACGGTGAGCGGTCTGGATGGGCCCGCAACCTTCACACCCGATCCCAAATACAACTTCTACACCATTACAGGTTGTTCGTTCGGCGACAGCGGCCCGAACGCCAAGGCTTACATCTACTACCAGAGCACGTTTCGCGAGGACTTCCAGATCCAGGAGTGGAGCGACAACGGAATCAAACTCGCACTCGATCAAAACATTGCCGGCTTACTCGATCACGAAAGCCTAACACTGGTCGTCCAGCGCAACGACGGCAAACAGGCCACTCGAGGCGGTTGCAAATTCTACGCGGCTCGCGAGACCAGGATGCTGCCATATATTCCGAAGACGGATTTCTCCCTGAACAAATTCACTCCCACCGACACCTCGGCCTTCCAGGCTGCATACACCTCGCCTTCGTCCGTCACTGTGGTGCCCAACATCGCTGGGTACACCGCCGAGGTTTCCTGGACTGACCCGAAAGTTTCTTACAACAAAGATCATCCTAATTTTTCGGTTTGGATGCCCGGCGGGGAGGATATTTACCAGCTCAAGAATCTTCAGCCTGGTTTTGTCGTGGAAAGCGGCGCGCTCTGCCACCGGAATCTGGAGTGCCAATCGGGGGCGGTGCACACTGAAGGAACTTTCGGCCTTTCATTCGTCGGAACCGACATGCACGTGGTGTGGCAAGGGCAAGCATGCAGCTACTCGGGATGCGGCGGTTTTGGGCAGCCTGACTGTTTTACATCTGAGCCGGGTTCTAACTACGCAGTGAACGTGACGATCACTGGTCCCCGCGGCGTTGATCCATGGACCGGCAAGCCGACAACGGCTCACTAACGCGGAGCGGAATGTAACAACGGAGGCCACGAGCGAAAGGAGATTTAGGCCATGCGCCGGAAACTGAATGTGAGACTTGGATTGACATTCGTGATGTGCGCTTCGATCGCTTCGTCCGCGCAGGAAGGCCAAAGGTCCGCCCCTTTGCCGAATCAGCACGTCCAGGTCAAGAGCGTGCCGAGCGCCGCGAAGGCAGGGGAAGCGCGCACGACGGGCAGCCTGCAATGGACGTTACAACCGGAGTTGCTGCACGCGCTTGCCAGTAATGTTAGTGCTGCAAGAGCTATCGGTGGCACTAGCCAAGCCACCAACGCCTCTAGTCGAGCGACCGCTCTTGTCCTCAATGAACAGCGCCTAGGTCCTCAAACACTACTCAAACCCACTCCGCAACTCAGGCCGGGTCAGACCTTGTCTTCTCCAGGGGTCAGAAATTCCTCCCCTGGGACAACAAACCAACCGACACTGATGAACAATGCTTCGGCGGGGGCCCACACGGTACCCCTTACCTCACCTCCGCAGACGAAGATTTGCCTTGAAGGCGGAATTACGGCCGTGTCCGGAAAGAAGACGGTCGCCTTCACTCCAGTTGCGGGACCAAATGGCATCTATGTGATTCAAGGTTGCGGCTTCGGCACCCAACCCGGCCGAGTGTATCTCAGCTCTCTCCATTACCCGCGGAACATCTCGCCAGTCTCCGGGGCGACCCAAGCCATCCCGTTTCGGCCCAATCCCGACCAACTGCAGTTTGAAATCGCACCCGGCGACTGGAGTGATCAGCAGATTATCGGCCACATCGACTCGAACGCCTCCGGCTACTACGACACCGATCTGGTGACCTTGGTGGTCCAGATTGCCGGCGGTCAGCAGTACAAGTCGGGTGGGTTTTCCCCCGATGTTCACTACAGCTTCGTGGCGGCGCGTGCCGCGCAACTGCTTCCGTATTCGCCGTACTCGGTGAACGTTCCCTACACATTCGATTCCCAGGGACGCCAGGTTCCAATTTACGGCGGCTCCTCTGCTCCCCCATTGTTTTCGGGGAACCACACGGTCGTGATCGTTCGCCAAGTTATAGGAGCGACGTTCTCCAATAGCTTGCCGGACCGCATTCTCGTGGTTCCGCCCGAGCAGGGTCAATATGGAGGCATCGAGCTGATGACGGGCTTTCAAGTCACGAGTGTGCAGTTCTTTCACGCAGATTTGTCGAAGATGGCATGCATCTATGTTCCTCCAGGCAATGCCGAATACACGTCCGGCGGAAATTGGGGAGTCGATGATTCGCAGGTGGGCGAGTATCACGTCTCCTGGCAGGAGCAAAGCTGCACGAGCACATCGGCTGGCGCCGGCGGCCACACGCAAAGCGTTTCAGCGTACGCACTAGACATCACCGTTGTCGGGCCCCGCGGTGTTCCGCCTTGGCGTTGGCAGAGTGGTTTTTAGTGAAATCCGTTCCCAGGAGCACGAGGATCAGGAGGAGGAACGGAACTATGAGTGTTAACACGAACGTCACTAAACTACAGCGTACTTCGTAACGCATGTGCGATCGAATGCTCATGAGAAGGAGAAGAAAAATGGCAAAGTACACGGCGGCATCTCCGACCCGGGCGCTGCTCGCGGCTGCCGTATTGGTGCTGCTGTTCGGCGCCGTGTCCGGATGCAGTTCCAGCACTAAATCAGCCGACGCGAAGGAGCAATCTGCAGCAGGCGGACGCGACACCGGTCAGAAGGTGGACATCAACTGTCTGGGCAGCCACCTCGAAAACCCACCCGAGTCTTACCACTATTCTTTCAAATCGTCGGACGGAAAGAACGCGGTGGACAAAGAAGCGGAAATCACCCCGCAAACGATGGACGTCACGATTCAAGACAATTCCGGCTCACATACATATCACGGTACCCGATCCGACGAAGCCAGTTGGGGCAGGGCCGTTCTCGATCTTTCGGGTTGGGGCCTGACCGTGATGACTGCGAGAGTAGCATTCATCGAAGACTCTTCCGCGTTAAGGCGGATTGGCGACGAGCCCATGAATGGCTACAACACGACACAGTATTCGATCGACACGACGAGCGGGAATACGTCAGATGCGCGGACCTTTCGGACGATGTTCGGTGCGGCCAGTTACGACAAAGGAACTGTGTGGGTTGGCGCCAGGGGTTGTCCGGTGAAATTGATTCTGGACGAGGTAACACAGCAGAACAACGGCAGTATTGACAAGCGTCACTTCGAGATTGCAGTCAGCAAGAAATGACCAGCCATCGGCGTTCAAGAGCGCAGGGCGCTCTTTGGCTGTGGACGTGCGGATACAAATCCACAAGAGCGAAGGGAGAGAAAACCTTGAAACGGAAATGCATCGCGATATTCGGGTTCGTGTTCCTAATGTGCGTCGTGAGAGTTTCCTTGGCGCAGCAGAAAGCGCTGACCAACGCCGATGTCATAAACATGGTGAAAGGTGGGCTCGCTGAGTCCGTCGTCATCTCCGCGATTCAACTGAATGCTCCGAATTACGACGTCTCTCCAGCGGCGCTCATCGCTCTGAAAAAAGCAGGAGTCACCGGGAAAGAGCAGGAGGCGATGTTGGCTGCAATGAAAGCGGCGGCAACTCCGCCAGCACAGCCTGCTGGCGCTTCTTCGACGCCGGGTCCCACAACAACAGCCGCCGACGGGCAGCGCGCAAATTCAGGCACCGCTTGGCGAATGCCCACCGTCGCCGTTCTTCAAGGAGGCTCCTCGCAACCATTGACTTTGGAAAAGACACAGCTCGCGCAAACCAAGGCCAAGCCCACCTCGATGTCCAGCCTTGCCTCAGATTCCGTCGTCACTCAGGCATTGCAAGGCGGCATCAGCACTGCAACCTACGGCGTCGCCAGTAAGGTTGCGTCGCCCGTGGGCGGTGCCACGGTTCAACAGGCGGGCGGCCTGTTTTCGAACGTAATGGCGCACCGCAAGCCGGCCGTTACCTACGTTTGGGGCGTCACCAACCCGTCCTCGGGAAGCGCCTTTCAAAATTATTTACCTACGTTTGCCGTGAATTTCGCAGGCGCTCCAGGCATAAACCCGGATGAGTACGAACCGGCCATCGTGAAGCTCACACCCGCACAAAACACGTGCCGCATCGTGGGCGCAACGCAAGGAAAGGAAGATGCCAAGGCCAGTCCTGCAGCCGACTGGGAAATCTATTCCTCCTTCCTCGAAGAGCGCGTTCCCGCCGCAGCGCAGAAACTCAAATCCGGCGAATACAAGCTGACGCCCGGTTCCCCGCTGTTGCCCGGCGAGTACGGCGTCGTGCTTCGGCCCGTTTCCAAAACGAAGAAATTCTCCGGGGCCGACGTGGCACGCGGACAGGGCGACGGATTCGTATTTGGCGCCGTGTGGTCATTCCAGATTGCGATAGCACAATGAACGGCTCTGCATTCCAGCGCTGGCCGACAAGCTTCAGCAAGCGAATCGTGCTGTGCTCGATTGCTGCGCTGCCCTGCTTCGCAATCGTGTTGTGCGGATGCAAACGCGATCGCGGCGGCGCGGGGGCCCCAACACAGGCACAAGCCGCCGGCAAACCACTCCCAGCTGGTCCAGGCATTCGCAATGGGCCAGCTCTCCGTGTCTTGAACCTGCCCGGCAGTGCATTCCACGTGGAGTACTCAGACAAGACGGCGATCGTGGACATGGCCACCGTCGCGCGAACGCTTCGTGGCGTCAGCGAAGATCGCCGCATCTTCTTGTTCGAGGATTCTCCCGAGCTTCGCGCGAAGTTGGTACCCGGTCACTACGTACTGTTCCAGGGGCTGGATCTGCGCAAGGTCGATGCGTACGCCGTCGACCCGAACACCAAGAATCTCATCGTGGGCACCGAAAGAGCGTCGTTGCGCGAAGCGCTAACGAACGCGAATGTGCAATGGAAGGCACCGGTCAATTTCGGTGAAATCCTTCGACAGACGTCGGCGCAAATGACACCCGCGCCCGCTTCCTTATTTGCACGTTCAGAGTTCTCGCATCAACTACAGGCCTTCGTCCAGCCGACCGTCCACGCCGATGTAACGCAAACTTCGTTCCAAGGAGAAGTTGAGTTCAACGACAGCGATTTCGCCACATGGAAAGTCCACTACCGGTTCAATGCACCCGGCGGCGACGACCGGAACATGCATCTTGATGTGCATCTGGCGCGCGAGGCAAATGGCCTCAATGTCGAACTCAGCGCCAAAGGGACCATCAGTAATTTCATCCAGCAATTTGGCATGGTTGCCGCCGAAAAGGGACCAGTCCACGTTCAATTCCGGGATTTGGACCTCCGTGGCGATATCGATTTCGACTGGACGATTAAGACCTCCGAAAACAAAACGCCGATGAACGAAGTTCGCTTCAAGTTGCCCGGAAAAGTATCCATTCCGCTGGTTGAGTTCACGGACCTGCCGATGTCACTCCAGATCAGCGAGGCGTTGCTGTTTCACCCAGCCTTTACGACAAAAGAAGAAGTCGCCCGCGGCACGTTCCACGTAAAATTCGCGAGCGATGAAGGGATCCAGCTCGACGGCGCCGAGTCTCAAGTGGAAGGACAAGGTGAAGGCGATGCGGACATTGCCCAAAATTTTGCTTTCTCTCCCGTGGCATCTTTCGGACTCGTGATTGCCATGGCCGTTCCGCGGATCGAACTCCGTATGGGCAGCGAAGAGTTGTTCGAAATGGCTAAGATTCCGCTGCCGAGCACCCTGGTCGAGTCCCTCTCCGACGTCTTGTTGAAACACACGATCGTGGGCCAATGGGTCAATAAGAAGATGGGGAATCCGCTTTCCATCGAAGGCGCTGCTTACTTCCAGGTCGTGATTTCTACGACCGCGGCCCACTCCGGAATGCAAAGCCTTGTGCCCTGTCAGCAATTTACGATGACAGCCAAGGGACAAATAGGACTAGACGCGGAGTGGCTCGGCAACAACACAAATTTCCAGCCAAAGGACGTTTTCGAGAAGAAACTCGTTCGACGGCAACCCGATGTGAAGATTTGTGGCGGCGGCAGCTAATCCAACTCCGAGCGTGACGCGGGAGAATACTATGGGATTCCAGAAACGCTACAGACAAGCGCAAGCCGGAGCCATCTCCATCGTGCTGATGCTCGGAGCAACGGGGTGCAAACTCGGGCCTTCGTCCACTAAGGACGATCGAAAAGCTGCGGTGCAATCCCAGGCGGCTGCGGGTGCCGCAAACCCTGCTTGGGACCTCAATTGTGTTTATGAGCGCCTACAGAACCCGCCCGACTCGTTCCACTACACCTACAAGCACAACGAAGTCGCCTGGGAGGCGGATGTCACGCCTAGCACCATCGACGGCACACGCACAGCTCCCGAGGGCGTTCGCCCGATTCACGGCGTTCGCTCCGATACGGACTCCTGGCACGGTGCCTGGATGAATCTCAGCGCAATCTCAGGAATGTCCAGCACCTTTGCACTGGTTCGCAATGCGAGGGCACGGAAATGGAGAACGGCTTTGACACGATCCGCTACTCCGTCGATACGACACGGTCGGGATCCGCAGAAGCTGGACTCTACCGTGCCACTCTCGGCCCGGGCGGATCTGAAAAAGGAACGGTATGGGTTACTGCACACGGGTGTCCTGTCAAATTTGCGCTGGATGTGGAAATGCATTTGAACGATGGGCGCGTCGAGCGAGATCACTACGAAGAGGCAATCCTTCGCAAGTGATTCCCGAGCTTCACAATTCGGTCGGAGTGAGCCGTCTGCAAGCGAGCAGGCCAGTGGCTTTGCTTGTCATACTCATGGCCCTCGTTGCGCTCGCGTCTGCTAGCTGTCGCACCAGGAGTGCCGACGGTGCCGCGCCCTCTTCGGATGTGACATTGCCGGGTTCAATCTCTCCGGTTTCCGCAACTGGAGATCCCGCTCGCGATTGGCAGCTTAAGTACGAGCGCACTGAAAACAGCCCCGAGGCCGACCTGGTCGTCCGTACCGGCGATATCAATAATCTTGGGTTCGGCTGGCCTTCCGGCTTCGATCCATTTTCAGGCAAATCCACGCCTGTCCACCCTCATCCCTGGAAAGCTGCGAAGGATGAACCCGAAGGAACCGATCGCATCTTGCTCGGCTCTTCCGTGGATCCCTCGGAAGAACTACGCGACATCGTCGCTTACAACCGGCTGGGCAGCGACGGCTACAGCGGCATCCTTAGTGACTGCGCGCTCGCTGGCCCCTCCTGCAAGGAGCGGCAAGAGTCGATGCCACGGCCGATTACGCTAGCGATTGGCGCCTTACCTGCAAAAATCGATGCAGTACTCTTTCAAATATTTGCCGACGATTTTCAGGTACCTCACTTTCACTCACACTTTCAAGTCAGTCTGAACGGCACACGCATTCCCAGCTTCGAACAAGCCATCAACGCTCTCGACCAGACGGGACCTATCGGCAAGCTCGTGACCCTGCGCCTGCTGCCCGAATATTGGCCTTTGCTGCGATCTGGCAACGTGCAACTACTGATCGACGACCCCACCACTCGCGTAAGAGACGGGTACGCAGTAGATTTCGTGCGGATTCTCGTGAATCCGCGCAAATTTAAGTATGAGGTCTCGCTGTTGGCGTCCGTGCTGGACGCGGACACCAGAAAACCGATATCCGGTGCAATCGTCACCGCTGCCCTTCAATCGGCTAGCACCGACGACTCGGGACGATGCGAACTCAAAGGGTTGCCCGCGGGCCTCGTAGTCGCGACCGCCACGTCATCGAATTACGACCAGAATTCCACGCCGGTGGATCTCCCCACGGGCGAAACTGGACGAGCCGAAATTCTCTTGCACAAGCATCAGGAAAACACCGCCGCCTTGGAACGCTCCATAGCGCAAACTGGCTCTGCAACAGTCTACGGCATCCACTTTGATACCGACTCGGCCAGGCTTAGAGGCGATAGCTTGCCGGCGCTGAATGCGGTGCTCGGCCTTGTTCAGAACCATTCCTCGTCTCGCTGGTTGATTGCCGGTCACACCGATAATCAGGGAAACGATGCGCGAAATCAGCCGCTCTCGGAACAGCGAGCCGCGGCTGTAATCGCCTGGTTGAAAGATCATGGCGCGAACGTCAGTCAACTTGTACCCCAAGGTTTCGGTTCCAGCCGGCCAGTGGCGGATAACGCGACCTCCGCAGGCCGGGCGCTTAACCGCCGAGTCGAAGTAGCTCTAGCAAAATAATGGACACTCGTGAAGGAAGAAAGCGGGACGAAAAGACCCTGGCACAGCGGGTTCTGGTGAAGCTCTGATCTTTATCGGTACATATAAGGAGGCAAAATGAGAATCACAATTCTTCTCGGTGCAGCTCTACTTGCTACAACGGCTCTGCTGGCCCAAGGTCCATTCAGCAAACTCGCAGACCCGACTGTTGACGTCCGCGGTGTTGTCTGGAATCCGCAAGTGGGGCAGGGCTCCGAGTACGACATCACTACGCACAACAGCTCGAAGATACACGTCACTCTCGCCGTTGTCGGCAAAGAATCCCTTGAGGGCCAGACTGCCTATTGGCTGGAAACAGGGGTGAACAATAGCGAGTTCGGCCAAATCGTTTCGAAGAGGTTGACGACCCTCAGTGGGGGCAAGCTTCGTGGCGGCAGATGGATTATCCAGCTTGCCGAAAATCCGCCAATGGAGATGTCCTCCGGCCGGGCCCCGGCGGCCCGTGCCAACTCGGAATCACAATCCGACTCCGACTACCGCAACACCGCTGTACGCGTCGGCGTCGAGTCCGTCACAGTGCCAGGTGGCACATTTCAATGCGAGCATTGGCGCGCCAAGGATGGCTCAGGCGATGCATGGCTCTCCTCAAACGTAGTCCCCTACAGTATTGTCAAAGCTACCGACAAGGATGGCGGCGCCATCCTACTCACAAAGACCATCGCCAACGCGAAATCGCATATTACCGCCAAACCTGTTCCATTTGATCCTTCGCTTCTTATGGGTGGCACCCGCCGTCGGTAAGCCGGCAAAGCCTGAGCGGCTCGGACGTGCAGTTGGTGTAAACCCAGCGCAGTATTTTGTCGATGATATGAGAACATCCTGAGCTCTGAGGAATTCTCAGCTGCGAAATCATCTACCGTCCTGTGGCTGAGAGGAGAGTGGCGCACTCAGCGAGAGTACAGAAACTGTTACTAAGACGCAAAACGCGAAAAGGAGCTTTCGAAACAATACACACTAAGGTTTGTCAGCATGCATATCTCTTGGAGATGG
>WNGL01010911.1_pt1 | contig 16605 bp, 13 predicted proteins | sample 5400591 | NCBI WGS metagenome assembly WNGL01 (sample SAMN13153377, study PRJNA577476) | soil metagenome | isolation source: 80 cm soil or saprolite under Garry oak tree replicate 1 | place: USA:California | collected 2016-06-15
TCACACCGCGTTGCAAGCGAGCGGCGTCTCGCTCGCGGTGTCCGGCGAGGCAGTGTCGGGCGAGTACTTCACCGTGCTGGACTTGCGGGCGAGTTGGACGGCTGCTCGATCCGCGTGACGAAGCGACGGGTGCCCGCGTTGCCGTCCTGTCGGAACGGTTCTGGCGTACGCGGTTGAACCGCGATCCTGCAATCGTCGGCGGTTCGGTTCGGCTCGGAGGCCTGCCGTTCGAGGTCATCGGCGTCGCCGGCGGTTCTTTCCAGGGGCTCCACGCGTTGCAGCCATCCCTGATCTGGGTTCCGGCGACCGCCGTGCGGGTGAATCCGGATGCGTTCGCGATCGGCAACGCGTCTTTCGACGCGCGCGCCTATCCGGGATTCGCCGTCTGGGCCCGCCCGCGTACCGGGCTGAGCGTTGGGCAGATCGGGGCCGAAGCGCGTGTCATCGGCGAACGCCTCGACGCGGTCTATCCGTCGTCCGTGACGGACGCGACGCGCGCGTGGAGCGCCGCTCCCGGTCTTCGCGATCCGATTGAATCCGACTCGCTGCGGACGGTCGTGATCATGATCATGACCGCGCTCATCGTCGTCTTGCTGATCGCCTGTACGAATCTCGCAAACCTCTCGCTGGCCCGGGCGAGTGCGCGGGCACAGGAGACGGCGGTGCGGACGGCGCTCGGCGCCAGGCGATGGCGTCTCGTCCGGGAGCAGGTCGTCGAAAGCGCGCTCGTCGTGGCCGCGGGCCCCGGGGGTGGGCTCATCGTGCTGTTCCGTCTGGTCGACTACTTCACGACGGATTTGCCGATGGGACGCGGCGCGCTGGCGTTCAAGCCGGAAATCGACACGACCGTGCTGGCGGCCGCGTTCTTCGCGACGGTGACTGTGCTGCTCGTGCTCGGCGCGTGGCCAGCGATCGCGTCGACCGGCGCGGACATCCGGCTGCGGCTCGGCGCGGGGCAGGCGGCGCCGCCGCCGAAGTGGCGCTTCCATCGCAATCTTATCGCGTGGCAGGTGTGCGGATCCGTCGCGCTGCTTCTGGTCGCCGTCATGAGCGCGCGCGTCGTGATCGGCTCGGGCACCTCGTTGAGGACGCTGCGCTACCGCGACGTCGCCATCGCGGAGATCGACTTTCGTCAGCACGGGATCGGGTGGGAACGCGCGCGAGCGATCACGGACGCGATTCTCGTTGCGGCGCGGCAGCAGGCCGGGATACAGCGCGCCGCCGCGAGCAACGGGTCGCCCTCGAGCCTGTTTGGCACGTTCGTGAATGTGGGGACGAGCGACGATCCGACGGGCGCGCGTAGCAGTCACACCTTGACCGGCCTCGCGTCCGTGACGCCCACGTTCCTCGACACGCTCGGCCTGGAGCTCTCGCGCGGACGCGGCTTCACCGACCGAGACGATGCCGGTGCGCCGCGCGTGGCGATCGTGTCGGAGCAGCTGGCGCGCGATTTGTACCGCACGACCGAGGTCATCGGACGCGCGCTGCGCGTCGGCGGCGCCGAGACGCGCAGCGCGCTGGAGCCGGCGACGATTGTCGGTGTTGCGCGCGACATCACGACGTTTGCGAGCACGCGTCCGGATCGCGTGGTCTTCGTACCACTGTCGCAGCGCTACGAGCCGCGCGCGCCGATCATGATCGTCGCGCGCTCGGGCGACGCGGCGGCAGCGGTCGGGACGCTGCGGTCCGTGGTGCGTGCCGTCGATCCGTCGATCGCGATCAGCGCGGCAGGCACCGGCGACGTGATCCTGGCCGGGCCGCTGTTTCTGCTGCGCGTCATCGCGCTGCTGGCCGCATCGCTCGGCGGGCTGGCGCTCGTGCTCGCGATGGCGGGATTGTTCGGCGTCCTCTCGCACGTGGTGGAGCGGCGGACACGCGAGATCGGGATCCGTCTGGCGATCGGCGCCGATCGCCGTAAAGTGGTGGGATGATTCTCCGCGACGGGCTGCGGCCGGTGGCCAAAGGCCTGGTGCTGGGCCTCGTCATCGGCCTCGGCGTCCGCATCGCGATCCGGGGCCAGGTCTATACGACCATCGCGGCGTGGGATCCGGCGGAGTTCACACTGATCCCGATCGTGTTCGTCGCCGCCGCCCTCGTCGCGTGTTGGCTTCCCGCCGCGCGCGCGTCGCGCGTCGACCCCAATATTGCGTTGCGCGATCTCTGACGCTGTCTGGCGCTCACGAGCGCATCGTCCTCAGATCCGCCGAAGGCCGACAAGAGCCTTTAAGACCACGCCACTCCTGCCCCAGTAACTCAACCTCGGATTGCTGCAAAAGTAAGCCCCGGCTCGCGCCGTCTTTTGGTGTCACCCGAGGACACAGGTACATGAGCGGTATTGAGCGAGGCGTCCGCAATCCGTCGGCACTCCATCTCATGCGCTTGGCCCGCGCCCGCGGAGTCGAGGTCGGCGACCTGTTCTCTGACTAGCACGCCGAACCTCGGCCAACGCTATCGGAGAACCGTCAATTCACCACGGGAGGTATAACCAGAGGCGAGGCGACTCGAGTTACGGCGGGAAGTTCTGGTCCTTCCAGCATTGGAAGGCTTCCAGAAATCCCGGCTGGTTGAACGTGCCGGGACACCCAGGCGCCGGCATGGCGCCATTGGCGACCGCGTCGTGAATGGCCTGCCAGTTCTGCTGGACCGCAACCGGGTCCCAGAGATCGAACATGAACAACATGTGCGATCGATAGCACTCGGTGAAAAACGGTTTGACGACGCTGGCAAACCCGCACGTCACCATCGTCGTGCCGCCGTAGCCGCCAGGATTGATCAATACGCCGACCAGAATCGGCCCGTGGACTACTCTGTGGTTCTTCGCGGCGCGAAAGATCGCGCCGAGCGTCGACTCCGTGAACTGTTCGAACGTCATGCCGGCTGCAGGTGGCCGCGGTGGTTTGGGTTCGTCCGCCATCGTCTTCTCCTCTTTCCTAGAACAGCGGTTTCAGCGTGCCGTAGATGTGACTGAGGCCGCCGCCGGTCGGATCGCCGAGCATGTTGCCGAGGTGGCAATTGAAGCAGTTGATGTTCTGCGTGTAGGTTTCGAGCGCACTATTCGCCAGCTTGCTCGTGCCCACGCTGTTGGTCCCCGTTGGCGGCACACCGAACGGCGTCCACGTGGCGCCAGTCATGAAGTACTGATTCCGCAGGTCGCTGCCCGGCACCTGCGTGGTGTTGTGCGCGGAAATGAGCTGCGTGTTCGACGCGGCGCTGGCGCCCGGCATCCCCCACGGATTCGTGCGCAAGGTGTCGCTCGGGCTGATGGTGCCAGGAACCGGCGGTGCGCAATTGCCCGGAGGCACCACGGCGATGATGTTGCCGTTAGTGAGATCGACGGTCATATGCTCGCAGTTGAACTGTCCCGTCGCGCCGGTTGCCGAAAACAGCCACGTGCCCGCCGTAGTCTGGTTGATCGTCTTCGACCCCGTCGTCGAGTTGTAGGTATACGAGGCGTTCGGCGTGCTGCCAAAATGCTCGAACGTCGCCCAGATCATTTCCGGGTGACTCTTCGTGCTGCCGACGACATGGACGCTGACGAGCGCCAGCGTGACGTTACGGTTGCCATTCGGCACCCACGTCGCCGCGTTGGCTGTGTTGTAGCTGGGCACGGTGGCATTCATCGTGATGTAGTCGTTCGGGTTGGGCAGCGTCGACGCCTCGACCCACGCCGTCTTGATCTCGATGGCGAGCGCGTTCCCATCGGGGAACGTCACGTTCTTGGTCTGGGCGAAGTTCGCGATCTTGGTCAGGTCGCCTCCGGTGATCGGGAACGTCGTGAACGCAGGACTGAACGCGCCATTCTTGTTGCCGGTGAGGAAGTACGCATAGACGTCGTTCACCATCGTCGCGAAGTAGACGAGCGAATGCCCCTGCGACATCAGGGTGGCGTCGGTGCCGGCCTGGCCTTCCTCGGTATCGATGGCGTTGCCCAGCAGGTCGACGAAGATCGGCCGTCCGCTAATCACGAACATCTGTGCGGCGTTGATCCTGGGCGTTATGCCTCTGACCGCGACTGGCGCTGCTCCCCTCGCCGCGGCCTGCGGTATGCGGGGAGGTAACGCCACCGGTTGCGGCTTCGCGCCGACGATCCGCTTGTCGGCGGCGTCGAAGAACGTCACCTTCTTGTTGGCGGCAACCACGGCTCGCGAAATCTCGACTTCCTTGTTGGCCGCATTCAGCACGACCGGATTGCCGCGCGGTCCGGTCTTCGGACGCTGGACCTCGAACAGCCGGTGACGCTTGTCGATGATCACCGGCAGATCGTGCGGCCCTGGCTTGTTCATGCGCACGCGGAAGAACCTGATGAAGCCGGGCTCGTGCTGGCTGAGCGTCCGCATGTTGCTCGCATCGGGAGGCGACACGTCGAAGAATGTCGGTGAATTGAAGATCCGCGAGCCGCCGCCGTAGCGCGACGGCGCCGGCGACGTCAGCCACAGGAACATCTGCTTCGACCACGCGTAGAAGTCGCAGTTGGGCACGGCAGGAAAGTTGACGCTGTCGGCGGGCTTGACGACGCCGTTCGCGGCAGGCGTGCCGGTTTCGAACCACGTCGCGAACGTCTTCACTTACTGGCGGATGATGGACACGGCGCGCAGCACCGCCATCTGCGACGTCGTCCGCACCACCACGCGTTCGTGTGCCGCGACCGTCCAGGTCGTTCCCTTCAGTTGAGCGCCCTTCAACTCCCTCGTTTGCACATCGAACGTTCCGCTGCGAATCTCGAACAGCGCCTCGCTGGGCGTCGGCACCGCCAGCTCGGTGCCTTCGCCGACGTAGAACTCGCGCACCTCGACGCGCGCGCCCAACCCCGGGATCTCGTGTGTGAACAGCAGCGCAGTGCGTGCGTTCGACCCGGGTACCGCCTCGTGCGCAGGAATCTGGCGGGCAACCTTCGGAATGTCCGTTCGTTCCGGCGGCGTCGGCTCGAGATCCCGTGTCGCCTGACGGCATCCGATGCTGGCGACGGCGAGCGCCGCGACGACCAGAAGGCCACGTCTCATAGGTGCCTCGTTCACGGCGTTAGGCCGATCAGATGGCCGGTGGTCGTTGCGACGTACACCTGGCCGTTGGAGATCGCCGGCACACCCGGGACGCCACCGCTGATGGCGACCGCCTTCAGCTGCACCGGCACACCCACCGGCTGAAAGCCCGCGCCCGAACACGACAGATCGGGCGGCAGACCCGGATAGCTGCACACCGACGACGCCGCCGGCAGCACCGTCGTGTCGGCGTAGGCATAGAGATGCCCGTCATCGGAGCCGACATAAACGACGCCGTTCGCCGTGCTCGGCGCGCCCGGTGCGAACCCGGGCACGTCGAGGATCCAGCGAATGCGATTCGCATCCGCGGCGCAGACGTCGAGCGAGTACAGGCGGTTGATCGACGCCGACGCGGGATGTCCGGGCACGGACTCGTCGAGCGCGGGACCGCCGGCGTAGATGTAGAGCCGATCGCCGTCAACCGCCGGCATGCGGAGGAAGCGCGTGTCGCCGTGCGAGCCGCCGGTGAAGGGCAGCGACGCGACGTGCGGGAAACTCCAGCGCGGACACTCGAGGCTGTGGCCCGCCGTCGAACAGGACGGGTTCGAGAACGGCCCGCCTGTCTTGATGTCAACGGCGTAGACGTAGCCATCCTTCTGCGTCGACATCGCGAGACTGCCGCAGCTGACCTGCCCGACCGACGGCGGCGCCGCCCAGTCCGGATCTTCGTCGAGGGCGAACGGCACCGGCTGAACCTGCCACAGCACGGTGCCGTTCGAATAATCGAGTTTCAGCATGCTGAGCGCGTTGTTAACGCCCGGCTCTGTGGCGCAGTTCGGATTGCTGTCGTGACAGCTGTTGCCGGTCGTGACGACGACGTTGCCGCTCGGGGTGATGGCCGGCGAGCTCCAGACGCCGCCGCCCGCGACGCCGTTCGTCGCGCTGAAACTGAATGCCGCATCGAGCGAGCCGTCCGAGAGGTTGATGGCAAACAGATGGCCGATGGTGATCGGGAAATCGGGCCGCTTCGCCGAGACGCCGATGTAGGCGCGGCCGTGCGCGATCGCCGGCGAAGAGTAGCCGATCTTGGCGGTGCCGCTGGTCGGCGCGATGACCGCCGACTTCCAGATGCACTGTCCGGTATCGGCGTCGAGTGCCCAGACACGTCCGTCGCCGGCGTTGGACGTTGGATCGGGCGCGCCGAAGATGACCGCGTGTGTATGACCGGGTGGATTGCCGCTGCCCGTCGCGATGAGCAGCGGCTGCGTCGAAATGCCGCAGCTGTCTGCGCCCGCGGCCGTCGCGGGCGGGTATTGCCATTTGATCGCGCCCTTCGACGCGCCGGTGCCGTTGATCGCGTAGAAGATACCGTTCAGGCCACCGACGTAGGCGACGTTGTTGTAGATCGAGGGCGAGGCGGTGAAGCTGTGAACGGCACCACCTCCCGCGGTGCCACTCGGAATCGCGAAATCGAAGTTGACGTGTAGCGACGCTTGAACCGCCGAGGGCGTCAGCGCCGACTCGGACGGCTGTTTCGAAAAATGCTTCGAGTCATATCCGTACGCGGGCCAGTCCTTCGAGGCACAGGCGGACGCGCCGAGCGACGCAGCAAAGAGGGCACCGGCGAGAGCTGGACGGGTTCGCATCACATCCCTCTTACCGCGTCGCGTCGAATGACGTGACGCGGATGATCGCGGCAGACTGCGCGTCGGGATTCTCGAATGTGATCGTCGCATTCTTGTCGACCGTCCAGAAGTCTCCGGGTACGCGCTCCTGCCGATCTCCGGCGACCGTGGTGAAGACGTGGCCGACGTGAAGTTCCATTACGGCGAACGCCGGATTGGCAATGTCCTTGGCTACGCCACGTCCCACGACAAAATTGCGAACGACCATGTGCCCAGGCACGGTCCGGAGCGTGACGGTCATCGGTACACTCGCCGCGATTCCTTGCGCGAGAAGGCTATGGGTGTACCGCCGCTCGGTTTGTTGCGCCGCGAGGGGGATGGCCAGCAGCACCAAAAGGAAGAGGGTGACCTTCATGGAACCTCGTTTCCGGGTGCCTTGTCCCGCACCACACGAAAGAAGTCAAGGATTCCCCTGAGGCGATTCACGGCCCCTGCAGGAAACGCGCGGGAATTATTCTCATTTGACCCAAGACGATACGAAATTGTCGTAAATATGGCCTGGCGCTGCGGTCGTCCTGGTGCTGTAATCGTCGAATCGGACGGCTGGACGGCGATGGAAGAACGACGCACCGAACATCGCTCAAGTCGGATCGCGACAGGCGTAGCGCTTTCGCAGAACTACGTGCGAATGGGATGGCTCGGCCAATTGAACGATGCGACGCAAGTGTTGTTTGGAGCGATTGGGACGAAAGAGCCTGGCACCATTTATCGCGCGCTTCTCACGTTCGAGCGCCAATGCCCTGTCCCACGAACCACAGCAGAGCGCGTCGTGCTCCGTGGCACTCTCGTCGAGACGTTCCTGCGACTCGAAACATCGTTGAACGACTGGACCTCGTCGACCGAGCGTGCGGTCGCACGGAAACAGTTGCACGACGCAGGATTGCCGGTGGCACTGGACCGTCTTCTCGCACCGGCTCGTAACATCGTCGCCGCAGCGCAGCGCATGCGAACCCTCCCGCCACACGAACGCGTACGTAAGTGGATCGACGAACATCCTGAAGATTCGCGTTCCATTCGCGAACTGGCAACCTTGCTGGGTACGCATCCCCGCACGCTCAATCGACATTTTGGCTGCCACATCGGCAAGACGGTTCAGGAATACCGTTGGGAACGCAGAGCCGAACGAGCTGAGCAGCTCCTTGCCACATCAGCGCTCAAGCTCGAGGACGTTGCCAGCGCGATTGGGGCCAGAAGCAAGGCGACCGTTTACCGGCTCCTTCATAAGAGAGCGCGGTCAGCTCGCAAGTGACGGTGAATCGTACTGGATTTGTGGGAGAGTCCACATACGTTGAGAGGGAGGTACGTGTGCCGCAAGCTTTGGATTCTCACTGGCTCCGCCCCATACAGAGAACTGCTGGCCAGACGAGCCGGATCAATAACGGAGTGACGCAATCAGCCTTGGTCGCGGCGTGATCTGGGACGAGTTCGTTCGGAAGATTCATAACGCCGGGTGTGGTGGAGATGGAAGTGAGGGCGAACGTCTAATGCGCACAGATCGTTCTAAGAGTCCTTTTCTGGTCTTATGCGTCCTCCTCGTCACTTCCGCAGACTGTACTCACCGGCGAGTCTCTCCGGTTGTTGACTCATCGGGCCGTCTTGAAGAACGGCGAGAGCGCTCTGTCACTGAGGATCCGGCGGTCAAGGGCGAAACCCCCGACGGCTGGCTCGTTCCGCCTGTTGCGGCGCCCCAGCCGTCAACGGCGACAAAACGGCAAGAAGAATCGAGAGACAGCGAAATCGCCGAGTTTGTCGAGCGCTTCAAGAACACGAAGGCACCAAGGATCTTCCAGGGCGACCTGCCGCCGGGCGCCAGCCGCGGAGTGGACATCCAACTGGCCGGTCCTTCGGACCTCGCCGGCTCCGCGCAATGGATCGGAACGGCCGCGCCCATGAAGGTCACGATCGCCGTGAACGCTTCGCCGCTCGCGACAGGGACCGCGTATCGCCTCGGCGACAGCCGGGGCGGATCCTACGTCAAGGCGCAGACGCCGGTCGGCGGGCGCGCCACCATGGCGATCACCAACACGTCGAACGTAAGCGTCAAGGTCCGGATCATGTTGGTCGCCACCGCGCGGTGAGAAGGGCAACCCCGATGCGCGCAAAACCAATTACACCATGGTCGATGGCGATCGCCGCCCTGATCTTTCTCCCCGCAGGCGTGGACGCCCATGCTCAAACCATATTGGATTTTGAGGACCAGCCAGCGGGCACCACGTTAACCAACCAGTACGCCTCGCGCGGCGTGCTATTCAACAACGCCTATCTCGAGACCGATGCGGCCGCTCATTCCGGCACGCGCGTTATCCGACAGACAAAGCCGGGCTCGGAGATTTTCGTCATTGTTCCGCTGGTCATCCAATTTACCAGTCCCCAGGCACGCGTAAGACTCTTCGCCGGCTCGCAGTTCGATTCAGAGAATGGCACGCTGAAAGCATTCGATTCCGGGGGGAACCTCGTCGGCAGCGACGGGCCGCGACTGGTCCAGCAGAACACCTTCACGACGGCATTCGAGGTTACGGCCGCGGCGGCCAGTATCGTCCGGGTTGAATTTCAGCTCGAAAACTCGTCGTTTGCCTCGATCGACGATCTCGAATTTCAGGGGAATCCTGCTCCACCGTTGCCCACAGGTCCGCCGGTGGTTCATCTGACGCAACCCGTCGACGGCATCAATGTAGACATCCCGAACGACCTGCCCAGACTTGACATTGCGGGCACGGTCACCGGCGATGGTCTGCCTTCTTACGTAACGGTCACCGTCGGATTCAAGCGGCCGCCGGAGTCCGCGAATCTCCCGCCGCTGACGCTGGTCTTGGAGTTGACCGGAACCGGCACGACACGCCAATTCACACTGCCTGGAGGGATGACGCCTCTCCCGCTCGGCCCGAACGTGATCACCGCCACGGCGGAGAACACTGCCGCGCTCAAAGGTACCGCCACGAGCACGGTCACGAATTTTCCCCAGGCGGTTCGAGACCGCTTCGGCGTGGAGGGAGGCGCTGGCCTGTTTGGAGAATTTCAGTACGGTCTTCTCGGTGCGTGCGCGATCGCCATATATGAGCACGGCGCGATCAGCGGCCGTAACGGCGGCGCGATCATCATCCGCGGCGATGTTTTCACGAAATGGCTTTCGCTGCGCGGTCCGTTCAATGAATCGGCATGGTTCGGTTGTCCGACCAATGAGGAAGGAGACACACTCGCGGGGGCTCGCTCGCAACCCTTCGAGCGTGGCCGCATTTACGCAAGACTTCCGACGGCCCCGCCCCCCGTCGCACTCTATGTGCCCGCCGTCTTCACCAACGCCATCGACAAGCGAGGCGGCGACCCAGGGATCGGCTTGCCGCTGGGGGACCCGAGCGACTCTGTGGGCGTGATGCAAACGTGGCTGTTTCAGCAGTTCGCCCGCCCGGGCGACCAGGATTCATTCGCACCATCGACGATGGAGATCCGTGGGACCCCGCCCGTACTCTGGATGGAGCGCCAGGCCGGGCCCTGGCTGCAGGGGCCTGGAATCTTTTCGGACACGTTCGTGCGAACAGAGCAAGACAAGGCTCTGCAGAAAAGCTACGCCACGCTGTGGGAGAGCTTCGCGTGTTCGGACAATCAGAATCTCGGGCCGTGCCCCGTGTCGGACGAACCAGCCTTCCCACCGGAGATCACTCCGCAGAACCAGCCAGACTTCAGGAATCAGTTCTGCAGCGGCACGACGTACTTTCCGGGGCAGTCGGATCCGCCGGAATGGAAGGCCATTCGCGGCCAGTTCGATGCGACGCCCGTGTTCGGCGTCGTGACCGAGGCTCACATGGCGGATATCGACAATGGCCTCACCCATCGGACCCACAATGCGAGTTGCCCGCACGACGCCGAAGAACTGGGTTTCCTGTTCGGCTTTTTGACCGGCGGAGTAGTCGGCGCGGAAGGCTGGAGTAACGTCGGGTCGCTCGTGTGCGCTTCGGATTTTGAATTTTTCGTACGTCCGCTGGGACCAATGATCGACACCAGGCCACAGTTGCCGAGCTTATTCGGTGACAAGAACAAGAACGTCATAAAAACCGAGTACGAAGTGGCCTACGCAGCGTCGGCCCACAATTTTCTGGGAACGCCGGCCATCGGCGATCTCCTACACATGACCGGCCGCTGGATCGTCGACTGCGGGCACTCGCCGTTCAAGACGGAGCTCCATCCGCTCTTCAGCTTTGCGCGAGCGAAAACGGTATTCACCGAGACCAACCTGTTTACCGGGCTGGAAGAACCACTGTTCGGAGGGAAACCGGCGACGCGCATCGCTATCTGGGTCAACGGCTGGTATCCAGGCGGCGATAACAACGCCATCGAGTACGACATATTCCCGCCGCCGCGGCCTTCTCCGAATGCACTGCTTCACGTCGTCATGCCGATGGATTCCGGCAGCGGCAATCAGGCCGCTGGGGGAGTGGCCCTCGATTACACGATCGGGCCGGCTGGGAGCGCGACCAAGGTTCATTTGCGTTTCACGGCCAGTCGCCGCGAGAACCCCGTCACGCAGGAAGGCGAGATGCAGTTCCAACCTGGCCGGCAGTACTGGGGCATCTGGTATCTGTACTGGGGCGACTGACAGATGTGATGGGTGTGACACTTCTCGGAAGGCTAGACTAGTCTGTTCAGGATCGTACGGCGTCACACTGCCTATAACGAGCAGCGGCCCCGTACGAGCGGGGCGGATGCTTAAGACCATGCCACTCCTGCTCCAGTAACTCACCTGCGGACTGTTGTGCAAAGTAAGCCCCCGGCTCGCGCCATCTTTGGTGTCACCGGAGGACAGCCACGCGGTGACACCGCCGGAAAGGGCGCGCCTCCAAAAGGCCAAAATATGGCTTGAATTCCCCAGCTGCTACCGCGAGCCGGACCCGTTGATCGTGGTGTCACCGCGAGCCGAGTCTGAGCGCATCCCTCAACGGTTTACACCGATCTTTGGCCCGATCGGTATCGGGTCAGCGTCCAAACGCACTCAGAATCCGCAAATGTAGCCCAGATGTGGGGCTCTTGGATGCGCCGTGCGGCCGCAGAAATATAACCGCCTGGGTATAACCGAAATGGTGATGGTCTTCTCATTATTTCAAGACCACCGCCATCGACCACTCGGCCATCTCTCCGTTTATTGATCGTCGGGGACCCCTGCACCCCGACTGGCTCACTCCGCTACGCTCGCTCTTCGCCGCTCGCTCCGCTTCGTTCGCTCCAACCGATCTTACGTCAGCTGCGGAAACGCCTGAGCGGGGGCGACGGGCCCACGCCTTCAGCAGCGATCCGGCGCGATCTACCGCTGACCTTTGCATGCTGATGGTGTTGCTGAAGCTGCGCGGCCGAAGGGAATTACGAGCCGTCGAAGGTGGCCGTGAGCCAATGAATCATCCAACGGATGAGTAAAGTGTGCCGTCGATTGGCCCGATAGCGCTATTGAGGATGATGCCGTGCCAGAACTGGCGGTCCACGAGCAGATTCGCGCCGCACGGATGGCGTCGGGACGAGATCTGCACACTATTGCGCAATGCACCGGCGCCAGGGAAGAATGGCTGCGCGCGATCGATGATGGCCGATTCGCCGATCTGCCGGCCGGCGTCTACGCCAGATCCGCGTTAAGGGCCTACGCCGGCGCCATCGGCCTGAACGCGCACGAACTGATCGCGACCTGTGAACCGGAGCTCCCGCGCCTCGAAGACCCCATCTCCGCTCTGGCGCGGGTGAAGGGTCTGCGCCGCAAGCACCATACGCAGTTGGTGCCGCCGGTGTGCAACGAGGGAGGATCCGGCATGGGCGCGCTGGCGATCGACGCCTCGATCATTGGCGCCGTGCTGCTGGTCGTGATCGCCGCCACGCTGGCGATGTGCGGAATCTTTCCCTCGGCGCTTGGACCGACCGCGGCGCCGGCATTCGGCGTCACCGCGTCGCTCCTGGCTCTCTCCTACTTTCTGGTGTTCGGCGGGATCGCCGCGGCGACTCCGGGCGAACGGCTCATGGGCCGTCGGATCGACTCACCCCGACAGGAAAGTCCCGCAACGTGCCGCGACATCGTCATGCGCGCGCTGAGATGCGCCGGCCGCGACGTGCTGGCGCTCGTGTCGTTCGGGGCGCGCGCAGCCGCCCTCGCCTCAGCGCGCACCCGCCGCGCGTAGCAGATCGGCGAAATGCTCGTATCCGGACTGGTTCGCGAGGCCGAGCGCCGTCAGCCCGTCATGCATTTTCGTCGTGACGTCCGCACCGGCCTTCAGGAGGAGCGGGATGACGTCGCTGTATCCCGGATCCCGCCAGACCGCATACATGAGCGCCGTACGTCCGTCCTGATCCTGTGCATTGACGCTCACGCCGTTCGCGAGCAGCACCCGGACAACGTCGGGGAACCCCGCGAAGCTGGCCTCAATCAGCGCGGTCGTGTTGCCGAACGGCGATGGTCGCGTTCGGATTGGCGCCGCGCCGGAGAAGCAGCTGCGCCATCGCGGCATCGCCCAGGAGCGTCGCGTAATGAAGGGGCGTAAATCCTGCCGGTGTGATGGCGGCGTCCAGCTTCGCGCCGCGGTCGATCAGAAGCGCGACCTTTGCGAGGTCGCCGCCGCCGGCGGCCGCGAACAGCGGTGTGGTGCCGTCCTTCCTCGCGGCATTGACGTCGGCGCCATGGTCGAGCAGCTGTGTCATCGTTTTCATCGCGCCGTCATACGCCGCTGCCAACAGGAGCGGCGTCGTGCCGCCGTCGGTGTGCGCCTTGACGTCGGCTCCGCGGGCGATGAGAAGCGACGCCTTCTCCGGATCGTGCACGGCGCACATCAACGGCGTCAGGCCGGTCGCGCTTCGTGCGTTGACGTCGGCGCCGCTCGCCACGAGACGGCGCATGTCCGCCAGCGTGCCCGACAGCGCCGCCTCCATGAGCGGCGACACGCCGTCCTCCATGGGATTTCCCGCCGTCGCGCGGCGCGCCAGCAAGGGAGTGGACAGTCGCATCCATGGCGTGGGTGCCGGGTCGACGGCGATCAGCAGGGCCATTGTCGCCCACGCGCTGCCCGCGTATGAGATGAACTGATCGATGCCGTGAGGGAATCCGGTCTCGAAGTACGGCAGGCCAGGCCCCTTGCGGCGCGTGGCCTGATGCCAGGACCCGTCCGGCTGCTGCGTCGCGAGCAGGAAATCGATCCCGCGGCGGAACACGGGATCGTCGGAACGCAGCGTACCCGTCTGCTGCAGCACCACCAGCGTCTTGCCGGTCGCGTACGCGTCGCTCGTTAACTTCGGGATCTGGGCCCATCCCCCGTCTGGACGCTGCTCGGCGATCAGCTCGGCCGCGAGGGTCCTGATGTGCGACGCCTCGCCGCCGGCCCACGCAAGACCCAGCACCTGCATCATCCGCTCTTCGGTCGTCCGCGGCTGGGCGTGCTCGAGCCATTGGCGTGCGCGCGCGACACGGCGCCGGAACTCTCCCGCCCGTGCCGGCGGCGCGTAGAGCTGCAGCGCACGAAGACAAAGGGCGGTGGCGGTGAATTCGGAGTCCTCGAGAGGCGGGCGATGACTTTCGGATCGCCAATGGCCGTCGGTGGCCTGCTTGCCCGCCAGATAGTGGACGCGCGCGTCCGAGAGTTCCTGACGCGGCGGGCTGCCGGCTGCCGCGAGCGCGATCAGCAAGTATGGCTGGGAGATTTGTCCGTTGATGCCGGCATTGGACTGCAGGACGGACTCGCGCTTCAGCGGCGTCATGTGATCGATTTGCGCTGCGAGCAGCCGCTCGTCAATCTCAAATCCGCGCTGTCGCGCAAGACCCACGGCCATTGACCCGAGCGCCTGGTGATGACACGACGAGCACGTCTGCTTTTCGATCCACGTCTGCGCGCTTCGCTGCAGAAGCGGAAGGCTCCGTTCGACCGCGGCGCGCGCCCGGACGGCGATCTCGCCGTCATGAACAGGCGCACCGGACTGCGCCGCGGCGTGTAAAGCGACCAATCCCAATATGAGAGGCGTCAGTAAGAATGCCGGCAGACGCATCGTACGCTCCTTTCAGGGCTTCTCGATACGCTCCATGCCGCCCATGTACGGCTGCAGCGCACGAGGAACGGCGACCGACCCGTCGCGCTGCTGATAGTTCTCCAGAATCGCGATCAGCGTGCGGCCGACCGCCAGCCCGGACCCGTTCAGCGTGTGGACGTACTCCACCTTGCCAGAGCCCTGCGGGCGGAATCTGATGTTCGCCCGCCGCGCCTGGAACGCCATCGTGTTGCTGCAGGACGAGATCTCGCGGAAGGTCTTCTGGCTCGGAAGCCAGACTTCGATGTCGTAGGTCTTCGCCGATGCGAATCCCATATCTCCAGTGCAGAGCAGGACGGTCCGGTAGGGGAGCTCGAGGCGCTTGAGCACTTCCTCCGCATTTGCGGTGAGCGACTCCAGCTCGTCGAACGACTGCTCCGGCGTGGTGAATTTCACCAGCTCCACCTTGTCGAACTGATGCTGCCGGATCAGCCCGCGGACGTCGGCGCCATATGATCCCGCTTCACTGCGGAAGCACGGTGTGTACGCGGTGTAGCGCAGCGGCAGTTCTCTCCCATCGAGAATGTCGCCGCGATAGAGGTTCGTCAGTGGCACCTCCGCGGTCGGAATCAGGAACAGATCCCAGTCGCCGGCAACCTTGAAGAGATCCTGCTCGAACTTCGGCAGATTGCCGGTGCCGCGGAGCGCGTCGGCGTTGACGAGAAACGGCGGCTCGACTTCGGTGTACCCGTGCTCGCGGGTGTGCAGCTCGAGCATGAAATTGATCAGCGCGCGCGCAAGCCGCGCCCCAGCGCCCATCAAAACGGAGAACCGCGCTCCCGACATTCGCGTGGCGCGCTCGAAATCCAGGATGCCGAGCGCGGGCCCGAGGTCCCAGTGGGCCTTCGGCTCGAACTCGAACGCGCGCGGCTGACCGTGCCGGCGCACCTCACGATTGTCCTCGGCACTGCTCCCGACCGGAACCGATCGATCGGGCACGTTCGGCACCGTCATCAGCAGCTCGCTGCGCTTGCGCTCGACGTCCTCGAGCGCCGCCTCGATCTGCTTGATCTGCTGACCGCGCGCCTTGTTGGCCGCGAAGATCGCCGACGGGTCGAGCCCCTGCTTCTTTGCCCGGGCCACTTCCTCGCCGGAGGCGTTCTGCTCGCGCTTCAACCCTTCGACCTGCGGAATCAGCTCGCGGCGCCTCGCGTCGAGCGCGGTGAACGGTTCGAGAATCGCGTCGGGATCGACACCCCGATTGCGGAGGGCGTCACGGACAGCGTCGACGTGTTCGCGGACGTAAGCCGGATCGAGCATGGGTGGTCCAGCCACAGATCCTATACCGTCCGTCCACTCTCTGAGGTACGATGGCGGCGATGACTGCCCGGGTACGCAAGGCCGTTTTTCCCGTGGCGGGACTGGGGACCCGCTTCCTGCCGGCGACCAAGGCGCAGCCGAAAGAGATGCTGCCGCTGGTCGACAAGCCCATCATCCAGTACGGCGTGGAAGAAGCGTTGGCGTCAGGCCTCAACGACATCGTGCTCGTCACCGGCCGCGGCAAGAACGCCATCGAGGACCACTTCGACGTCTCGATCGAGCTCGAAAGTTTTCTCGAGGCACGCGGCAAGACCGCGCAGCTCGCGGAAATCCGCAAGATCTCGAATCTGATGAACATCGCGTACGTGCGACAAGGAGAGCCGCTCGGCCTCGGCCACGCGGTGCTCCTCACACGGCCGCTCGTCGGCGACGAACCATTCGCGGTCGTTCTGGCCGACGACGTGATCGATGCGAATCCGCCGGCGCTACGCCAGATGATCGACGTGTTCGAGGAGATGGACGGTCCCGTCCTGGCGATCGAAGAGGTCCCACACGAGAACGTCAGCGCCTACGGCATCATCGACGCCGAGGAAGTGCGGCCCGGCGTCTACCGTATTCGCGACATGGTCGAAAAGCCGTCG
>WNGL01009828.1_pt1 | contig 16603 bp, 14 predicted proteins | sample 5400591 | NCBI WGS metagenome assembly WNGL01 (sample SAMN13153377, study PRJNA577476) | soil metagenome | isolation source: 80 cm soil or saprolite under Garry oak tree replicate 1 | place: USA:California | collected 2016-06-15
GAAAATCAGTACCTCTTCCGCCTTCGTTTTCGCCCACCCTATAACTGGAACGGGATGCTGGCATTTCTTGCGCCGCGCGCCACACCGGGCGTGGAAGTAGTGGACCGTGGCAGTTATCGTCGTTCGATTTCTTTGAATGGCAATCACGGCTGCGTTGAGGTCTCCCTCGACGAAAAAAACGACGCGGTCACCGTGCGTGTGCAATTTGGCGACCCACGTTCCCTTTTTCTAATTACCGAGCGAATTCGCGCCATGTTTGACTTAAACGCAGACTGGGCGGATATCGTACAGAGTCTAACGACCGATCCAGTGTTGGCGAAGCGGGTTGAAGATGAGCCGGGCCTACGGGTCCCAGGCTGTTGGAATGGTTTCGAACTAGCCACGCGGGCGATCCTCGGTCAGCAGGTCAGCGTCAAAGGCGCGACTACTCTTGCGGGTAGGATGGTGAGAACCTTCGGGCAGCCCTTCCTAGGAGCATGTGGGCTCACACATCTTTTTCCCACTCCCGAGGCTCTTGCCAAGGCCAAGCTCGCCAGCATAGGCCTGCCCCGGGCGCGAGCTGAGACTATTCAGGCCCTTGCTCGCGCGGTTTGCGATGGACGGATAAGTTTTGAAGGCATCGTGGACTCCGCGGATTTTCTGACCCGGCTGTGTGAAATTCCCGGCATTGGGAAATGGACAGCACAATATGTGGCGATGCGGGCGCTGCGCGAACCCGATGCGTTTCCCTGCGGCGATCTCGGTCTTCTGCACGCCCTGAACTTAGGGACCGCACGTGAGCTTGAGCAACGCAGTGAAGACTGGCGGCCTTGGCGAGCCTACGCAGCCATGTACCTCTGGACCATAGCCAACAAATCAAAAGCTCGCGCAGCCAAACCTCTTTCACCCACAGCCCCAAAGACGTCACTTAGAAGGGCCGCTTCTCAGCCAGCCATCTCCGCGGCTGTGTGACCGGCTACTGGTGGCGACAGCACTGTCCCCATCCGGAGCTTGTAATCCAAGTGCGGCCGTCTCGCGGGGGATTCGGAATTCCTCCATTTGCGGTACGAGGCGTAGTATTGGGCGTGCGCAGATCACATCCAGAATGTTCCGACTCAGACCCTTGGGATCGGTTGATAGCGGGCAATCTTCTCTTTCGACGAGAGCCAGAAGAGGAAGAAGACGAAGAGGAAGACGAAGGTGATGGCCACGCCGATGACAGTGATGACGACGACAGCGACGGCTATTCGGAGTGAGCGTGCGGGTACGGGGCGCATTCGTTTTTTTCTGAGAATGACCGTCAGGTTGAACAGATTGCCCTTGCGGCTCGGTTGACACAAGGCTCCCAATACGACAAAAATCCAACCTATGCGCGACCTCTGCTGCTTCATCCTGCTGCTGTTCTGGACAGCTAGTGGATATGCCCAAAGTAGTTCCTACCTGTTCGTTTGGGCGGGCGACGACGCCAAGAAGAGTGGCGATTTCCTTGCGGTGCTGGATGCCGATCCAAAATCTTCGCACTACGGTCAAGCGGTAGCTTCTGTTGCGGTGCCCGGCCCGAGCGGAACACCTCATCACACAGAACTGGAGATGCCGGAGGGCGGCTTCTTGCTTGCAAATGCGTTTGAGAGTGGACGCTCCATGCTGTTCGATTTGCGAGAACCGCTGCATCCGTCGCTCGCTACATCGTTCGGCGATCTCGACGGATACATGCATCCGCACACCTACGTTCGGGTTGCCAACGGTCACGTGCTCGCGACGTTTCAATACCACGGCGGGCACGAACCCAAGTCTGACGGAGGCGGGTTGGTCGAGTTCGACGAACGCGGGCATCTCATCCGCAGTAGCAGCGCCATGGACCCAACAGCAAAAGGCGAACTCATTCGCCCTTACAGCCTTGTGGTCGTCCCCGCGCTTGATCGCATTGTCAGCACGAACACGGCGATGCACGACAAAGATGGGGACAGCCGCACGGTGCAGGTCTGGCGTCTCTCCGACCTGAAGCTGCTTCGGACTTTGGTGCTGCCACCGGGGCCACGCGGGTCGGAACAGAAATTCCCCGGCGAACCGCATCTGCTTGCTAATGGCAAGACCGTGCTAATTCACACTTTTTCGTGCGGCCTGTACGAGATGGAAGGCGTTGACACTGACAAGCCTTCTGTTCGGCACTTGAAGACGTTCGATGGCAATCAAGCTGACGTGCCTTTGCTAATCGGTCATTACTGGCTTCAATCGCTGTCCTCGGTGCACGCGCTGGCAACCTACGACGTCTCCGATCTAGGTCATATTCGAGAAGTATCGCGGGTCACCTTCGACGATAAGCAGAAGCCGCACTGGATCGCCGCCGATACGAACGGTCGCCGAATCGTTGTGAACTCGGGTGAATACGGAGATCACCGTCTGTTCATGGTGAACTTCGATCCGCAAACAGGTGCCCTGACGCTCGACGAACGCTTCCGTGATGCGGGCAGCGAGAAGCCCGGCGTCAGCACGGACGGCAAGTCTTGGCCACACGGGTTCCGCGGGGATGCCTATCCGCACGGAACGGTGTTCTCGCGTCCTGCGGCTGCGGTCAAAAGTTCCTCGACAAGGGACTGATTACGTGTGTCGACGGACCCAAGCAAAATCTTCTCAGTCTGCTTTCAGAACCGACGAGCTCTCATCCGCTTCTTTCTGATCGTCGACGCGGATCTTTCCTTGTTCATCGGAGAAGAATGAACGATGAGTGGAATCAAGCTGCTTGGGGACCATAGTGATTTCGAAAGTGTCTTTTTCCTTATGAGGGCGAAACTTCACGGTGTAGTCGCCGCGCTCGGTCACGACCATTCGTCGTGTGAATGAGCCGGTCTTCGCCAAATCCAGCAACGAGGTTGCATAGTGCGAATACTTCTTCTTGTAAACTCGCTGTGCTCGCAGGAAGGTCCGCATGTACCCCAAAGCGGCAGCTTCGGAATCCGAGCGTGCCGGATCGCCCTTGAACTTGGGTTGATAGACGGCCTGCGCCGACGCCATTATTGCGACCAGCACCACGGCAATCGCCGCCGAACCGACTCTTCTAATCTTCATCTGTGACGCGCTCCAGACTCGCTCAAATTTGGATTCGAGCTATGTTACTCCCGTAATTCGACTTGCGTTACGGAACCTTGCATCCCTCTTCAATACAGATATCCTAAACACATCCTTGGAACAAGGAACAGGCATATCTATGAAAGCTGCGACCGCAATGAAAGACCGCAATGAAAGCTGCACCCGTCAAGAAGCCGGCAATTCGGATCGCTGTATTGGAAAGCGACCCGTTACGCTTTGTCGGCTTTCGGGCGCTGTTTGATTCTGAGCCGGATTTCGAGCTAGTTTCCGCCAGCCTTCCTGATATCTCTAGCATGCAAGACATTGAACTGGTCCTGCTCGGCAACCGTAACGGCCAGAACCTGTTTGACGTAATGGCAAGCTTGAAGGCTTCCCGCCCGGACCTGCGCATTATCGTGACCGGCGCGGGCATGGATGAAGAAACCGTTCTGAAGGCGATTGCCTCCGGTGCCAAAGGCTACGTGGACGAAGCAGCTTCCGCAGCCGAATTTGTGCAAGCCATCCGAATAGTGAGCCAGGGATCAGTCTGGGCGCCACGCCGCGTGCTTTCCATGTTCATCGAGCGGGTCAGTTCTTCGCCGGGACGCATCTTCCCCAATGGCCGGGTCACTTTCACCGACCGTGAAAAGGAAGTCCTGGAAATGCTCGTGGCAGGCCGCTCGAACAAAGAAATCGGTTCCGCTCTGGGCATTGAAGAACGCACCGTGAAGGCGCATGTCGCTAAGCTGATGCGTAAAGTTGGGGTACAGAACCGGATTGCGTTGTCGGTACACGCGATTACCCATTCATTGGTTACCGCAAAGTAAATCAGGGGTGAACCAGCCCCCGATTGGGGTAGGGCGCTCGCTTCGGCGAGCGCCTTTTTCATACCCGGCAAATAGGCAAATCAACTTTTGCTCCATGCCTGGGTGCTGGTCGCAGATACCACTTCGCCCCCGAGTAAGACTCTGGATGTCATTTCTCAGGACAAGGTCGCTCACGGACTAGGAGGAACGATGCGCGCTGCTTTTCTTGCTGCTGTTCTATTTCTCGCCTGTCTCGCGCAGGCCCAATTTGGCGACATCCTCAAAAAGGCCAATGAGGCTCTGAACCAACGCAGCGCGGCGGGGCTCAGCAACGACAAGATTGTCGCAGGACTCAAAGAAGCATTGCAGGTAAGTACCAGAAATGCGGTGGCGCTGACTGGGAAACCGGATGGCTTTCTGAAGAACGCGGCCATCAAGATTCTGTTGCCGCCCAAGCTGCAGAGTGTTGGGAAGGGCCTGCGGATGTTCGGCATGGGCGGGCGTGTGGACGACTTGGAAGTCGGCATGAATCGCGCTGCGGAGCAGGCCACACCTGAAGCCAAGCAGATTTTCATTGCGGCGGTCAGGAACATGAGTTTCGACGACGCTCGCAAAATTCTGACGGGTGGCGACACCGCGGCCACCGAATATTTCAAACGTGCCAGTTCCGACGAACTGACAACGGCATTCTCTCCAATTGTTGTTCGATCCATGGAGCGGGTTGGCGTCGTGCAACAGTACGATAGCGTCCTGGCCGCGCCGGGAGGCAGGGCTCTGGCCGGGCAGTTCGACCTGAATAAGTACGTGGTCGCAAAGACGCTCGATGGCCTGTTTCTGATGCTGGGGGAAGAAGAGAAAAAAATACGGAAAAATCCGGCGGCGCAAACTACTTCATTGCTGAAGGAAGTGTTTGGCAGAAAACCGGCAGGCAGCCTCCCTTAACACCTGCGTCTGTGACGAAATACCGTCATCGCGCAATAAACCTGGGCGGTGAATTCCGGGCGAGGTTACTAAAGGTCATTGTCCTTGGTAATCTTGTTACCCCTACTTCCATAGCCCATACTCGCTTCACCTACCACAGAACCTGGGAGACGGGGTTGGAAGTGGCGGCTTAGCCGCTATTGCTAACCCCGATTTTTATTGCCCATAAGTATCTGGATCGTCAATAGGTTTGCGGCGATAACCCTTCCATCCACCGAGTAATCTCCTAGAATCAGGTGTTCAGGTTAGAAATCCTTTGCTCCCGAAAGTGTGAAAGCTATGAAAAAGCTCCTCTTGCTGCTCCTGACACTCAGCTTGACCCCCACCTGCTTTGCTGCCAATGACGATGACAACAAGGCCGCTGACCGGGTGAAGTCCGCCTCGACCATCCTGGAAGAGATTCAAACTGCCCCCGATACCGGCATTCCAGACGAAGTCATGGGTTCGGCGGAGTGCGTGGCTGTGATTCCTTCTATGTTGAAGGCTGGCTTCGTCTTCGGCGGACGGTATGGCCGCGGAGTGGCTAGTTGCCGAACTGCCAAGGGATGGAGCGATCCGGCTTTCTTCACCATTGAAGGCGGCAGCTTTGGCCTGCAAATTGGCGCGCAGGCGGTTGATCTGATCATGCTGATCATGAACCAGAGAGGCATGGAGAACCTGCTCAGCAGCCAGTTTAAACTCGGCGCCGATGCCAGCGTGGCTGCCGGCCCAGTGGGCCGTCATGCCGCCGCCGACACCGACTGGAAGATGCGTGCCCAGATCCTAAGCTATTCCCGGGCGCGCGGGGCCTTCGCAGGTCTGGAATTAAACGGATCGGTGATCAAAGTCGACCGCGAAAGCACTCGCGAGTTCTACGGCCGCATGCAGCCCTTCCGGACAACGCTTGAGACCGTGAGCTCGCCCCAGGGCTCGTTGCCGTTCCTGCAAAGCCTTTCGAAGTGGGCCAAACTGGCAAGTAAGTAGGTGGCTGGAGAGAACGCAAGAGCAAAACCGGCCACGGATCACACGAATTCACACGGATAAAGCCGAAAGAGTTTTGAATTCTTGAAGTTTTATCCGCGTAGATCCGTGCAAATTCGTGGCCGTTTTTTCTGCGTCCTTTGCGGCTTTTCTTCGCGAACTTTGCGGTTAAAGCTTTCGCCGTTGTTGACAGCAAAATTTCCGCAGTGCTACCGTCAGCCTTCCCTTGCGCTACCGACTTGAATACGCTCTGGCCTGGGTCCTGCTGAAGTTTGTAGGTGCGTTGCCTCGCCCCTTCGCCCGCGCTGCCGGTATCTCGATTGCCTGGATTATCTACTTCCTGCACGGGAAATTGCGCCGCGTAGGTCTTCGCAATCTTGAACTCGCCTTCCCCGAGAAGACTCGGCATGAGCGCGCAAATATCCTGCGCGGAGTATTCACTTCCCTCGGACGTCAGGTCGCCGAAGTGTGTCTCTTCCCCAAATACACTCACGAGAACGTCAGCAAGACGGTTGTCTATGAGGGATTCGAAAACTTCGAGCGCGCGCTAGCCCGCGGTAAAGGCGTGCTTTTCCTAACCGCGCATCTGGGCGCCTGGGAACTCTCAGCCTTCGCCCACTCGCTCTACGGATATCCTCTGAACATCGTCATGCGCCCGCTGGATAATCCCTATCTCGACCGCCTCACGCGCCGTTATCGAACCATGCATGGCAATAAATCCGTGGACAAAGATTTCGCCCGCGGCCTGATTGCCGCCATGCGCAAGGGAGAAACCGTCGGCGTTCTCATGGACACCAACATGATCCCAAGCCAGGGCGTGTTCGTGGATTTCTTCGGCATTCAAGCCTGCACAGCCAGCGGCATCGCCCGTGTGGCTTTAAAGACCGACGCCGCAGTCGTCCCGGGCTTCACAATTTGGGACCCGGCGCTGAAGAAGTACCGTCTGCGCTTCGATTCCCCGGCAAAGCTTATCCGGACTGGCAATCACGAGGCCGACGTTGTCGCCAATACCGCATTGTTCACCAAAATTATCGAAGACTACGTCCGCCGTTATCCAAACCAGTGGTTGTGGGTACACCGCAGATGGAAGACGAGGCCGCAGGGCGAGGCGCCGTTGTATTAAAACTCAAAACCAGTCACTGCGATAAGCGACCCACCAGCTCACGAAAGCTATGGGAACTGTCGCCACCAGCGCCCACCAGATCGGCAACACAAAATCCGCGATCAGCCCAAGGACAATGAAAGCAATCCAGAAAACCTTCTTTTCCATCTGTGCATTCTAGGCGATTCTTCGTCCAGCACAGATTGCTTTGAAAGGCACAGTTTCAGCCGCCGAACTCTCTCAAGATGTCATCCCGATTAAGTGTTTTGGAACTTGAGCTCAACATTGTGATCGCTCCAGCCTTTCATTTCCCGGCGCAAACGTATAAAACAAGGGCCATGAAGCGGAGAGTTGCTGAGATTGCCCAGGCCGTCGGAGCGCGTGTAATTGGCAATGCCCACACTGAAGTGAGTGGAGTCAGCAGCATCGCGGCGGCGTCGGCGCGCGATCTCGTCTTCGTTGAGGACGAAGGCAATCTCTCTTCAGCGGTTCAATCCAGCGCAGCGGCGGTAATCGCCGGAAGCTTCGCAGAAACCGCCACTACCTCCAAGGCGTTGCTGATCGCTGCTCATCCTCGACTCGCATTCGCGCGTGCGGCTGCAATGCTGCGCGACCGGTCGGAGCCTTCTCCCGAAGTTCACGCCAAGGCATTCGTCCATTCAGCGGCAAAATTGGGACGTGAGGTTTCGATCGGTGCAAATGCAGTTGTCCAAGAGAGTGCAATTGTCGGTAATCGCACCTGGATCGGCGCGGGATGTGTAGTCAGCGAAGGCGTGAACATCGGCGAAGACTGCAAACTCCACCCCAACGTGACCGTCTATCCCGGCACCCGCATCGGCAATCGCGTGATCGTTCACGCGGGAGCCGTTCTCGGCAGCGACGGCTTCGGTTACGCGCGAGATGCAGCGAGCGGCCGTCATGAGAAATTTCCGCAAATTGGCAAACTCGAAATCGAAGACGAGGTCGAGATCGGTGCCAACACAACCATTGACCGCGGTGCTCTGGACACCACCCGCATAGGTCGCGGCACGAAGATCGACAATCTTGTCCACATCGGCCACAACTGCCAGATTGGCGAGAACGTGATCATTGCGGCGCAGGCGGGATTTTCCGGCAGCATTTCGGTCGAAGACAACGTAATCATCGGCGGACAGGTTGGCGTGGGAGAACATGCACGCATCCAAGAAGGTGTCATGCTGGGCGGACAGAGCGGGGTTTTGCCGAAGAAGATTCTTCGCGGCAAAGGTGTGGCGTTCTGGGGGACTCCAGCCAAGCCGCTACGGGAATATCTGAAGAGCCTTGCTGCATTGGCCCGGTTAGGCAAAAAGGAATAATGGCAATCGTTGTCATCGGCGGGCATTCACGCAGTATCGGCAAGACCAGCGTTGTCGCAGGCCTGATCACCGCCCTGCCTTCCTACGATTGGACTGCATTCAAGGTCACGCAATTCGGTCACGGACAATGTTCGCTCAACGGCCAGCCATGTCATTGCGCAACTGACGATCACAGCTGGGCGATTTCAGAAGAGAAAAGTATATCTGGCAGATCCGACAGCTCGCGATTTCTTTCCGCTGGGGCGAAACATTCATTCTGGGTGCGTACTGAGCAAGGCCGTCTGGCCGAAGCCGTGCCGGCAATCCAGCGCAGACTCGCTGAAGCCGAAAATGCGATCTTGGAATCAAACAGCATTCTGAAATTCATCCGGCCAGACTTGTACATCAGCGTGCTCGATCCCGCCACCGAAGACTTCAAACCGTCAGCCCAGGAATTTCTTGATCGCGCCGATGCAGTCATCCTTCATCGCGAAGAACATCGTCGTCCCCGCTGGCACGGCATTTCGTTGAAACCGGTTGCCGGCAGACCTCAGTTCAATATCCACCCACCTAGGTACGTCACGGGAGAGATCATCGAATTTGTTGACAGCCGGTTGCTGGCGCTCCCGTCTTCACTACGCCTGCCCTGATATTCTTTCAGGAATGTTTGGCATTGAAAGAAGCGCCTGGCTGCTGGCGATTTTGTCCGCGATCCTGCAGGTCGTGATCTTCCCACTTCCGAATTTGTACATGCTGAGTTGGGTCGCGGTTGCTCCGCTGCTGGTGGCAGTACTGCGCGCCCGAGTTCCCGACACCCTGCAATTGCGCGGGGATGAGAAGTCGCTGCCGGCGAATCCTTGGCAGGGCTTCGTTTTGGGCTACATCTGCGGCATCCTGTGGTACGGCGGCAACTGCTACTGGATCTATAGCACCATGAAGCAATATGGCGGCGTCGCCGCGCCTGGTGCACTCGGCCTGCTGTTTCTTTTCTGCCTCTATCTGGCCCTGTACCACGGGGCTTTCGGTCTGATCGTTGGCCTGCTCGCGAAACAATCTTTACGCACAGCGCTGGTGTTCTCGCCATTTGTATGGGTAGCGTTAGAACTTGCGCGCACGCGCATCACTGGATTCCCCTGGGACCTACTGGGCATCACCCAGGTGGACAACATTCCCCTCGCGAAAATCGCGACATTTACCGGAGTGTACGGCGTCTCGCTCGAGATCATGATTGTCAACGCCGCAATCGCGGCTACTTTTGTGGTCCGCCGGAGTCGCCGCAAGCCATTGTTGTTGGCTTCCCTGATGGCTGGATGTCTTTTGCAGGCCGGCCGTTGGTTTCCCGCTCCGCAGGTCGTGACCGATCACACGGCGCTGCTGGTCCAGGAAAACATTCCCGTGCTCGACAGCGCCGATTGGACGCGCCAATACTTCGACGTCACCCTGGCCGACCTCACCCGGATCAGCTTGAGTTCTCCCGCAGGAGAACAGCAGCACCCAGGGCTGATCGTCTGGCCGGAATCACCTGCGCCTTTCTACGGCGGCGATCCTCTGTTCCGCACTGCGCTTAGCCAGCTCGCCACTAACGCACACGCCTGGATTTTGGCTGGAAACATTGGCACGCTAAACGCCAGCATGTCCCCACAGCAGACCCTCCAGCAGACAACGGAAGTTTTCAACTCGGCGGCATTAATTACTCCGAGCGGCGAGTGGGATGGGCGGTACGACAAAATTCATCTGGTCCCCTTTGGCGAATATCTCCCGTTTAAGCGCTGGCTTTCATTCGCGGGCGGCCTGACCCGGGAAGTCGGGGATTTTTCGCGCGGCATTTCGCGGGCGCCGCTCGAAGCCGGCGATCAGAAGCTGGGAATATTCATTTGTTACGAGTCCATTTTCCCGGATGAAATCCGGCAATCCGTGAAGCAGGGCGCGCAAGTCTTCGTGAATATCTCGAATGACGGCTGGTATGGCGACAGCGGCGCTTACGCCCAGCACCTGAAGCAGGCGCGCATGAGAGCCATCGAAAACGCCCGCTGGCTGCTGCGTGACACCAACACCGGCGTGACGGCAGCGATCGACCCTAACGGCAGAGTGGCACAAAGTGTGCCGCGTAAGGTCCGCACGGCACTCGTGGCTTCCTACGCTCTCGAAAGCGGCACGACTTTCTACACGCGACACGGCGATTGGCTGGCATATGTGTGTGCGATAATTTCTATCGGAGCGATAGTTGCCGCGCTCACTCCCGGTAAAGGCAGACGCACAGGATGATTCCAGAATTCGAGCAGGAATATTCAGCTTTGCGGGAAAAGGTCCGCGAACTCCGGGAGTACCTTTGACGCGGGCAATCTGCGCCCGCGACTGGCAGAAATAGAAAAACAGGCGTCCGACCCCAATCTCTGGTCGAATCCGCAAAAATCTCAGCAGGTCATGCGCGAGAAGAAGCGTCTGGAGGACATGCTCGCGACGGAAACAGAGCTCATCCGGCGCACCGAGGATATTTCCGCTTATTTCGATTTGGCGCGCGAAGGCGAAAGCGTTGAGCCCGATCTCCGCCGCGAAATTGATTCTCTGCGGGAGCTAGTAGATCGCCTCGAAACCGAAACTCTTCTCTCGGGCGATAACGACGCGCGCAACGCCATCGTGACCATTCACCCCGGCGCCGGCGGCACGGAATCTCAGGATTGGGCGGAGATGCTGATGCGCATGTATCTACGCTGGGCCGAGCGCCAGGGATTTCAGACCGTTCTGTATGACTACCAACCTGGGGAAGAAGCAGGAATCAAGTCCGCGACCTTTGGGGTCAACGGTGACTACGCCTTTGGGCAGTTGACCAGCGAAATCGGCGTGCACCGGTTGGTTCGCATCTCGCCTTTCGATCAAGCCAAGCGCCGGCATACATCTTTTGCCAGTGTTTATGTTTCTCCGGAAATTGACGAATCTATCGAAGTGATTATTAAGCTTGAAGATCTGCGTATTGATACCTACCGTTCCAGCGGCAAGGGCGGCCAACACGTGAATACCACAGACTCGGCCGTACGTATCACGCACATACCTACCGGACTCGTTGCCAGTTGCCAGAATGAGCGCTCGCAGCACAAAAATAAGGAACGGGCTATGAGTATGCTGCGCTCGAAGCTCTATGAATTTGAAATGGAGAAAAAACGCGAGGCCACCAGAAAGATCGAGGATTCTAAGCTCGACATTGACTTCGGATCACAGATTCGCTCTTACGTTCTTCAGCCCTACCGCATGATCAAAGACCATCGCACCAAGACTGAAATAGGCGACGTCGATCGTGTAATAGACGGCGACTTGCAGCCGTTTATCCGCGCCTATCTGCGAATGCGGCGCGATGGCACTGCCCCAGGCACTACAGCCAAGAAAAGCTGACCGCAGATCGTTTTGGCTCTTGACTAAGAATTCTCAACCGATTGTCATCCCGAATCTGCCCGCCGTAGGAAGGCAGGAGAGGGACCTAACGTCGCTCGATTACCGATTCCCGTCCGGCTACGCACCTAGACCCGTGTCGTCAAGCTGTCTCGACTACGCCAGGGTGACGCGTAAGCATCCTAAGGTCCCTCACCCTCCCGCTTTGAGCCGCGTTCGGGATGACATGGTGGGGGCGGTGCCGCCAGAAGGCCGTGCCTCCAAGGTGCCTTCCGTAACGTTACTTTCGCTGAAATTGCTGGAACGTAAGGTCGTGCTGCGAGATTCTGTAACGTACAGGAGTCTCCGAACAGCCCATGCCCCGCATGCTGGAACTCATCCGTGCCTCCGCTTTGCCGTCACACCAGATGATGTCGGCATCGAAAGGCGCCTTGCGCCTGCCGCCCGAAGAGATGGTCGAAATACTGGTTTACCTGACCGAGCACAACAAGATCTTTGGCGAACAGGCGCGGCTCACGCTTGCGGGCTGGGATGAGGCCTCATCGAAGGCGATTGCATCTGATCCGAACACTCCCAAAGAAATTCTCGACTATTGGCTGTCGGCCAAGAATCTGAGGCCAGCGCTGTTCCCGTTCCTGCTTGAGAATTCGGCAGTTTCGGTCGGCAAGCTCTCCGAACTAGCGATGACGCTGAAAGGCGAGTGGGTTGACGCCATGCTGGGGAGCCTAAGGGTACGCGCATCACGCCAGCTTCTCACCGACCTGAGCTCAAACAAAGATCTTAGCGGCACCCAGTCGGCACAAATTCAGCAGCTCATCACAGGCAAGGCGCCCGTAGTTGAGGCGTCAACTAGTGTGGAGCAACTTGTCCCGGATGCTCAGCCGGATTGCGGTGTTGTGGCTGCAAGCCCAGTCGCGGAACACGAAACTGGACCCGCAGAGACGAACACTGATCCGATCCTTGACGCACCGAGCGCTGACGGCGAAGCTGAGGACGCTTTGATTGCCTTCTTCACCGAGCACGCCAGCGAGATCGCGGCGGATGCGGACAAGCCCTTCCACCCGATCGGCGGAATTCACGAAGAGATCCACGCCGAGCCCGAAGCGCAAGCGGCTGCCGCAGCTGCTTCGGCAAGTCCGGCGCAACCGGTGGCAAAAAGACAAGGAGTCCCCAAGAAACTTGTCAATCCAGCGGACGAACAACGGGGAAGCGTGTTGCAGAAAATTTCCAAGCTCGACGTGAAGGGCCGCATTCAGCTGGCAATGAAAGGCTCGAAAGAAGAGCGATCAATCCTCGTCCGTGATGGAACAAAGATCGTCGCGATCGCCGTGCTCGATTCTCCGAAGATCAGCGACGGTGAGGTCGAAAAAATCGCCAGCCAGAGAAACGTTCTTGAGGCCGTGCTGCGCGCTATTCCGCTGAAGCGCCGGTTCGCTAAGAACTACGCCGTGGTGCGTAACCTGGTGTTCAATTCACGCACCCCACTCGACATTTCGTTAGGCCTGATGAAGAACCTGCTTGTGCAAGACCTGCGGAACCTCTCCGGGAATAAGGATGTATCGGATACAGTCCGCAAACTTGCCTTGCGAATGTTCAAACAGAAGACTGAGCACGCCAACAGGAACTAACCTACGGCATAATTCTTCTTCAATTTTCAAAGCGCATGAGGAAACCGCTAAAATGCAGGCTGTGTCCTCGCTCGCTGAGACTGATCCAATTTTCGAGCTGCTCCAACAAGCGAAAACCATTGCCGTAGTCGGTCTCTCAGACCGCCCTCTGCGTCCAAGTCACGGCGTCTCGGCTTACATGCAGAGCCATGGGTACAGAATTATCCCGGTGAATCCAACCATCACCGAAGCGCTCGGCGAGAAATCATACCCTTCATTGCTCGAAGTGCCATACAAAGTAGACATCGTCAATATATTCCGCCGGCCGGAATTTGTAGAGCAGATCGTGGACCAGACAATTCAACTGAAGATTCCCGCAGTGTGGATGCAGGAAGAGGTGATCAACGTGAAGGCTGCCGAAAAAGCACGGCGAGCGGGAATATTTGTGATCATGGATCGTTGCATTCTGAAAGAGCACCGAGCCCGGTTCGGATAGGAATCTGCATTCATCTGGCGAATCGCCAAGCCTTGATAACCAGCGCCGCGATCATTAGCACGGCTCCCAGCGCTGCATTGTACTCACGGTGCTTCCAATAAAGTTCCCAGGAAAAACCGCTTGCGCCGATCTGGTGAGGGCGTAGGCGTGGAAATAGACGCGGCACGTTGCTCGCGTACTCCGCGAATTCGGGAAAGCGAGTTTGCAAAAACTCTTCCTCTGCGCGGATCACCGGGAGATAAATCCCGAAGAATATGATCGCCGCGATTAAGGCCACCCACCAACTTCGCGAGACAATGACAAATCCGGCCGTGAGCACCAACGAACCAAAGTAAAGCGGGTTGCGAGTGTACGCATAGGGCCCACTCACGGTGAGCACCTCGTTCTTTTTCACGTGACCTGAAGCAAGCCCCCGCATCACCAAGCCCGCCACTACGATCGCGCTTCCAGAGCGCGGCTGAGATCACTTCCTCTGGCGTGATGGCAAGCAAGCCGGGATCGGGTGTATTGACGTGGGATAGTGATGTTTGACTTGCGGGGTTTCTCAACACTACATTGCGGGTCCCATAAGGGCCGTTGCGCGCGGGGTCCGTGGGTCCAAAGATCGCCACCACGGGAGTCCGCAAGGCAGTGGCAAGATGCAAAGGGCCAGTATCTCCTCCAATGAATAATCGCGCGCGTCGAGTGAGTGGGATGAGTTCGCCGATCGAGCAAGAACTCGGTTGAGCGACGCCGCGGCTTGCGCTCTGCACGGCAAGAGCCAAAGGCTCTTCGTCAGGTCCAAAGTTGACTAGAGTTGCTAAGCCATCTTGCGAGAGCGCGGCGGCCACTTCGCCATAACGCCCAGCAGGCCATTGTTTAGCAGCCCATCCCGCGCCTGGGGTGATAAGAACAAAATCCTTCCCGAGGCATTTCAATTTTTCCTCGATCCTCGCCTCGGCCTCCTCATTACGAGGAAATTCGACCTCAGTCTTTGGCAGCCGCTTTCCGACGACGGCTTCCGCGATCGAATCGTACTGCTCGATGACATGAGCCCCCTTGGTTGCGACTCGATGTTTATAAAAGATGCGAGCCGGAGTTTCCCGAGGATGCTCCATTCCGAAAATCGCTCCCGCTCCGGCGCAACGGGCGATGGCCGCGGATTTGAGAGCTCCTTGAAAATCTACTGCAATATCATAGTTTTCGCTTCGCACTTCCCGAAGGACGGCTGAAATCTGCCGCCAAGTCTCGAGCGCAAGCAGCGACTTGCGCCAGTGCTTGGTGTCCACGGTATGCAGAACATCAACTAGAGGACGCGAAACGCTTCGCGGCCCGGAACGAAGCGTGTTCCTCGCACATAACAGTTCCGCCCAGCGCTCTTCGACGATCCAGCCCAGCCGCATGACGGGAAACGCATTACGCAGGGCTGACACTGCGGGCAAGGTGTGGATGATGTCGCCCATCGCTCCGAGGCGCACAACCAGCAGGCTCTTGATAGGAAGATTGGCTGCGCTCACGAGCGGCGCTGCTCCAGCCGAGAACGAATTATTTCCGTGGCGGAATGGTCTTTGGGATCTCCGACAATTTCTACATGCCCGCCGCACTCTAGAACGGTGTCGCGCTCCGGCACACTCTCTGCCGTGTAATCGGTGCCCTTGGCATGAATGTCAGGACGAATCTCGCGCACCAGCGTCCGTACGTCACTCTCGGGGAAAATCACTACTGCATCGACGTCTGTAAGTGCGGCGAGTATCTCTGCGCGCTCGTCCGCCGGCATCAAGGGCCGGCCCTCGCCTTTCAATGCGCGTACGGACTCGTCGGAATTGATCGCAACCAGAAGCCGGCCGCCCAGTTCCTTTGCGGCGTGAAGATAGCGCACGTGTCCGACATGCAGAAGATCGAAGCACCCATTCGTGAGCGTGACCTTCTCGCCTTTGGCACGCCACTCTTCGACTCGGCGCTTTAGCTCTTCGCGACTTAGAATTTTCTTCAATGCGGTCTGATCTCGGGAGGCGAACTCTCGATTGCGTTGCTCAACTCCTGTTGTGAAACTGTCGCCGTGCCGCGCTTCATCACCACAATCCCTCCGGCGTAATTTGCCAAATGTGCGGCTTCTTCGGGTGTCGCCCCGGCGGCTAACGCTGCTGTGAAGGTCGCGATCACCGTATCGCCTGCGCCCGTCACATCGGTGACCTGGTCGCCGCCAAAGATCGGGATGTCGGCCGGCTTGTGCTTTCCGGGGAACACAACCATCCCGTCCCGACCGCGAGTAATCAACAACGCCTGCAATCTCATCCGGGAAATAATCTGCTCGCCGGCCGAACAAAGGCGCTCCCAATCTGCGCCTACCTTGATGCCGAGTGCCTCTTCTACTTCTGGTTCGTTCGGAGTCGCCGCCGTGATTCCAGAAAACTCCAGCATGCGGTGGCGCGAATCAAGCACCACCGGAACAGAATCGGAACGATGGTCGCCGCGCGCAGCCTTTAAGATCTGCGGAGTCGCCGCTCCGTAGCCGTAGTCTGAAACCAGCAGCGCGTCTGAAGCCCGCAAGTATTCTCGGGTCGCAAGAGCAAGCTCACGACGCATGTGACGATCAGGGGCTGCCACAGGCTCCCGGTCAATTCGCACCACTTGCTGTCGCCAGGTGTGCGGCATCCCCGCCAGAATTCGTGTCTTGGTCACGGTCGGATAATTCCTGTCTTTAAGAATTCCACTGACCGGAATGCGTTTGTGTCGAAAACTGCGAAGCAGCAGTCGTCCAGGATCGTCACTGCCCACGATACCGACCGGGAGAACATTCACTCCGAGATCTGCCAGATTATTAACCGCGTTGGCGCCGCCGCCCGGAACCACGGTGCGCTCACGATGCCGCAGAATCAATACCGGAGCCTCGCGGGAGACCCGGGAAATCTCGCCGAAAAGAAACTCAT
>WNGL01004565.1_pt1 | contig 16600 bp, 14 predicted proteins | sample 5400591 | NCBI WGS metagenome assembly WNGL01 (sample SAMN13153377, study PRJNA577476) | soil metagenome | isolation source: 80 cm soil or saprolite under Garry oak tree replicate 1 | place: USA:California | collected 2016-06-15
CATTTATCGGCAACGCTTCCAAAGGTCGTCTCCCGAAGCGCGGCCTCCGCCTCCGCGACCCGCCGTTCGGCCCGCTCGGCCTGACGAGCAGCTGAGGGGTCGACCCCGGCTTGTCGTTTGATCTTCGCGTCTTGATGCACCTTGCGGGCGTCGGCGAGCTTGACGGCTGGATATTGGCCCAGGGTCAGGAGCTTCTCCCTTCCCCCAAGCTTGAACTTGTAGCGCCAGAGCATTGAACCGTTGGGCTTCACCAGCACGAACAGGCCCCCACCATCGAACATCTTGTATGGCTCTGCGCGCGGCTTCGCGCTGCGCAAAGCTGTATCGGTCAAAGCGAACCTAAGCTTCATCTCCCACCTGCCATTTGGGGGTATCAAAAGAACACATCGGCAACGCCGGGCGTCGATACCCCACCCGATACCCCCAAAAAATGGCCGATGTGTGCGAACGGTGCCGAACCGTCGCGGCACGGACCCAGGCGGAAAGTGACCGAGTTACAGTGGGTTGCGGAGGTGTACTGAACGGCTGCGAACAAGGGAGAACAGAAAAGAACAGCCAAATGGCTCCCCGGGCTGGATTCGAACCAGCGACCATTCGATTAACAGTCGAATGCTCTACCGCTGAGCTACCGAGGAACAGGCGAAACCCCCATGGGTCGCGACGGGCTGCGTATAACAAAGCCCCAGAGCCTTGCAAAGCGGGAAATAGGCCGCTCGCACGCAACCTCAATGGCCGATGCAAACTGCCTGCGCGGCAAGGACTTGTTGCCGTTTTTGACGACACGAAAAATGCGATCTGGCGCCGTGCCGGGCGATCCCGCACCACGGCTGCGCTGCGGACCGAGCCCCAAAAAGACGTATTCGCACCGCATACTTGATGGCGCGCCGGGATTCGCCAAGAGGTGATTCGATGCCAGACGTCCGGACCTTCCCGATGAGGCCAGCGCCGTCGACCGTTCCAGACACCCCCGAGATGAGCGATGACGAGTGCCTGGTTCGGCTTGCACAAGCCGTCGCGGAGCACGATTCCGACCATTTGGACGAAGTCGCGAGGTTGATCGGGCGGCTCGCCGTGCCGATCGAATAGACCGGCGTTCCCCGCCAATCGGGAGCGAGCGCGGATAGCCGGTGTTCTGCTTCTCCTGAGGCGTTCCTTGGGTTTGTCTTGAGGTCTGTGTTGGGCTTCGGCTTGCACGATCGGCGTGTTGCGTTTTGGCTGACCTTGCATCAAAGATGCCGCGGTTTCACGCTTTTGCCGCGGCCACGCCGGCTCGATTCCTGCAGGTCCGCGCAAAGGTCAGTCCAAGGGTCCGTCCATGTCCGGTTTTTCGATCGCGCGCCAGAAAATGGTCGATGGCCAGGTGCGCCCCAGCGATGTCACCGATCCCAGAATCATCGACGCGATGCTCGCGGTGCCGCGCGAGGCATTTGTGCCGCAGAACAGGCAGGCGCTGGCCTATCTGGATATCGATCTCGACGTCAGCGAAGGGACTTCCGCAAAACGCTTCCTGATCAAGCCCGTGGTAACGGCGAAAATGCTGCAGGCCGCCGATATCAGGGACACCGACAATGTTCTGGTGGTTGGTTGCGCGACCGGATATACGGCGGCCGTCGTGGCCAGGCTGGCGGGGCAGGTGACGGCGACCGAAGTGGACCCGACCATGGTCGCCAGGGCAAAAGACGTTCTGGCCCAGCTCGGAATTGGAAATGTGCCGGTCCGGGCCGCCGATCCGTCCGAGGGGGACGCGGCAAACGCGCCCTATGATGTGATTGTGCTCAATGGCGCCACCGAGGTCACGCCTGACCGGCTTTACCGGCAGCTCAAGGACGGCGGCCGGCTGGTCGGGGTCTTTGCCATGACGCAGCCGCAGCGGGCCATGATCGTGACACAGTCCCATGCCGACTTTGGAACGCGGGCGCTGTTCGATGCGGCGGTCCCGGTTTTGCCCGGACTTGGACGGGTTCCTGCCTTCGTTTTTTAACTCGAACGGTACTAATTGCTGTTCTAAATCAGAAGTGTGGCCCGGATGCCCCACGTGAAGAGTTTCGACCGCGTTTTGCCGCCGGGGGTTCCGTCCCCCTTGCGCGCGGAATAAGGTGTGAAGGGATTTTACTCGGAATCAGCCGGTTCAGACGCGCTTGAACCGGAGAACGTCATGGATGGATTGCCAGGGATGGGTGGTGTGAAGTTCGTTACCGGAGCTGCGGTTGCAGTCCTCCTGATGATGCATATCGGTCCGTCGCCGGCCCTGGCCGACACGATCGAGGCTGCGCTGGTGCGCGCCTATCAGATCAACCCGCAGCTCAACGCGCAGCGCGCCTCGGTCCGCTCCACCGACGAGAATGTACCGCAGGCGCTGTCGGGCTATCGTCCGCGCGTCGCGATCACCGGCAGTGCCGGTTATCAATATACCGATACCAACCTCACGTCGGGCGGCACTCCAACCGCGATCGTGCGAACCGAGGTCCACGGCGCCAACGCGCCGCGCAGCATCGGCGCCACGGTGACGCAGACGCTTTTCAACGGCCAGCAAACCGCCAACCGAACCCGTGCGGCGGAGAGCCAGGTCTCGGGCGCGCGTGAAGCGCTGCGGGTACTCGAGCAGAGCGTTCTGCTCTCGGCCGCCACTATTTACATGGATTATCTGCAGAATGCCGCCATCGTCGAGGTTCAGCGCAGCAACGTCCGCGTTCTCGAGCAGACGCTGAAGCAGACCCGCGATCGCTTCAATGTGGGTGAGGTGACGCGCACCGACGTCGCGCAATCGGAGGCGCAGCTTGCCGCCGGCAAGACGCAACTACTGACCGCTGAAGCCAATCTGGTCACGACGCGATCGAATTTCCGCCGCATCATCGGCAACGAACCGACGCAGCTCGCGCCGGGCTCTCCGGTGGATCGCTATTTGCCGGGAACGCTGCCCGGCGCGGTCGAACTCGGTCTGACGGAAAATCCGAATGTGACCGCCGCGATGTTCGGCATCGATGTCAATTATCTCCAGGTCAAGGTGAACGAAGGCGCGCTACTGCCCACGGTGACGTTGCAGGCCTCGGTGCAGCAATCCTACGAACAGCAGATGACGATCTTCAGGACGTTCGGGGCCTCGGCGATCGCGCAGGTGTCGGTCCCGGTGTATCAAGGCGGCGCCGAATATGCGCTGATCCGTCAATCAAAGGAAACATTGGCGCAGCAGCGCCTCAACCTCGAACAGGTTCGCGACCAGGCCCGTGCCAACGTTGCTACGGCTTGGGGGCAGTTAGTGGCAGGCAAGGCGCAGGTCGCATCGGCGCAATCGCAGGTGGCCGCATCCGAGATCGCGCTCAACGGCGTGCGCGAAGAGGCCAAGGCCGGACAGCGAACCACGCTTGACGTGCTGAACGCCCAGCAGGCGCTGGTCAACGCCCGCGTCGCCCTTGTCACCGCGCAGCATGATCGGGTGGTCGCGTCATATTCCGTCTTGAATACCATCGGCCGCTTGTCGCCGCAGGTGCTCAATCTGGCTACCACCGTGTACGATCCGAGCGTGCATTATCACCAGGTTCGCGACAGCTGGATGGGCGTTCGCACTCCCGACGGCCGCTGATCGCGGGCGTCGAAGCACGGACGCCGTTCATAGCGCGCTATCAGCAAGAATGGGGCTCGGTTTCGCGGCCAAACTTCGTCGCCGGTTCGCAGATCGCGCTCTGGATTAATGAAGCGAGGGCATGGTCTTTTCGCCAGACCGCCCACGCTTTCGGGTCAAGCCCAAGGGTGTGCGTTGGCGGCTCAAGCGCTGGCGCGTTGCTTGCAATCAATTGTGGCCATGACGTACCTTTCTCGGGGGCAGCAGAGCGATTCGCGCTGTATTTACATCCTTAAGGCGCGCGGCGCTTCGGTGTCTGGGCAGGGGCGAAAATGCGGCGCGAGCCATCGAGCGGCGCTTGATCTGGGGACAAGTAGGCTGGTGCGATGGAAATCCCGGCCGGCATATCCGGAATCGGCAAATCCTGTCTTGCTTGGTGTAAAACGCATACGAGGGCGTTGATGATGTGGGGTCGGAGATGACGCAGCCTGCAAAGGTCCAAGAGCCCTCGATGGAGGAGATTCTGGCGTCGATCCGGCGCATCATTGCCGACGATGAAGCAAAACCTGCCGCCGCCGAGAAGGCCCTCGGTCCGACGGCAGCCAAGCTGGAGAAGCCCGCCGCTGTGGCGCCGGCGGCCAAGGCGCCCGTGATGACTAACATTCCTCCGTCGGCGATTCCCGCCGCGCAAGCGGCCGCCGCGAAGGCGCCGCCACCGCCCGCCAAGCCCGCGCCACCCCCGGCTGCGCCACCTCCTGCCGCGGCCGCCCCCGTGTCCAACAGCCAGGACGACATCGACGCGATGCTGGCCGGCCTCGATGAAGCGACGTCCGAGGCCGAGATAAGGCCAGCCGCGCCGGAGGTCGAGGTGTTCGAACTCACCGACGAGATGGCGGTGCCGGAGGCGCCGCAGCCTGCGTTCCGCAAGGTCGACCCGCAGGACGATCTCGAATTCACCGAAACCGCCGCTGCCAGGGCCGTGCATCGGCGGCCGGCGTTCGAACCGCCGCCTTTTGAAAGTTCGGCGCCGCCGGCTCAGCAGATATTGTCCCGCTCAACCGTCTCCGCCGTCGAATCGGCCTTCAATAGCCTGGCCAATACAGTGTTGAGTAACAACGCGCGGACACTGGAAGATCTGGTCAAGGAAATGCTGCGCCCGATGCTGAAATCCTGGCTCGACGATAATTTGCCCGGGCTGGTGGAGCGCATCGTCAAGGCGGAGATCGAGCGGGTTTCGCGCGGACGCTAGAGCATGATCCGGAAAAGCATGCCCTCGGGCCACGACCCGATGGGTGGGCACCGGTTTTCCCTCGGGACAAACGCGAAGCGTTTGCCCGGAGATCATGCTCAAACAAAAAGATAGAGCGGGATGACGATTCGAAGAAGAGTCATCCCGCTCTAGCGCCCTGTTCCGCTCGCGGAGGGCAATTGCCGGCCCTCGTTCAGCCACTGCATCCGGCCTAATCCTGCGTTCCACGCGCCTGTCGTGTTGACTTGGCGCGTTCTGGCGGCTTTCTACAGCATGATCCGGAAAAGTGGATACCGGTTTTCCGAAAAGATCATGCTCAAACAAAGAGATGAGATCATGATCCGATCCAATCGGTTCATGATCTAGCGTTCCATAGCCATGATTGCATTGCCATGATCGAGAAAAACTACCAGCCCGCCGATATCGAAGGCCGCATGTCCCGGATCTGGGAGGAGCGCGGCGCGTTCAGGGCCGGGCGCCCGGAACGCCGCGATGCCAAGCCCTTCACCATCGTCATCCCGCCGCCGAACGTGACCGGCTCGCTGCACATGGGGCACGCGCTCAACAACACCTTGCAGGACATTCTGTGCCGCTTCGAGCGGATGCGCGGCCGTGACGTGTTGTGGCAGCCCGGCACCGATCACGCCGGGATCGCGACCCAGATGGTGGTCGAGCGGCAGTTGACGGAGCGGCAGCAGCCGGGCCGGCGCGACATGGGCCGGGCCAGATTTCTCGAACGCGTCTGGCAATGGAAGGCCGAGAGTGGCGGCGTCATCGTCAATCAGCTGAAGCGGCTTGGCGCGTCCTGCGACTGGTCGCGCGAACGCTTTACCATGGACGAAGGCCTGTCGCGCGCGGTCGTGAAGGTGTTCGTCGAACTGCATCGTGAAGGGCTGATCTACAAAGACAAGCGGCTGGTGAACTGGGATCCGAAGCTGCTGACGGCGATCTCGGATCTCGAGGTGCAGCAGGTCGAGGTCAAGGGCAGCCTTTGGTATTTGCGCTATCCGCTGGAAGGCCGGACCTTCAATCCCGAAGATCCCACGACGTTCATCGTGGTCGCGACGACGCGGCCCGAAACGATGCTCGGCGACAGCGCGGTCGCGGTGCATCCGGACGATGAGCGCTACGCAGACCTCGTTGGCAAGCACGTGGTCCTGCCGCTGGTTGGACGCAAGATTCCGATTCTAGCCGACGAATATTCCGATCCCGAGAAGGGCTCGGGCGCGGTGAAGGTCACGCCGGCACATGACTTCAACGATTTCGAAGTCGGCAATCGGCACGGCCTGCCGCGGATCAGCGTGCTCGATCAGGAGGGCCGTCTCACGCTGGTCGGCAACGAGGATTATCTGCGCGGATTGCCGGAAGACTCGGAGTATTTCGCGGCGGAACTGAATGGCCTCGACCGGTTCGTCGCCCGCAAGCAGATCGTGGCTCGATTGGAAGATTTCGGTTTCCTGGAGAGGATCGAACCCCACACCCACATGGTGCCCCACGGCGATCGTTCCGGCGTCATCATCGAGCCGTATCTGACGGACCAGTGGTACGTCGATGCCAAGACCATGGCGCGGCCCGCAATGGCAGCGGTGCGCAGCGGCGCAACCACGTTCGTGCCGAAGAACTGGGAAAAGACCTACTTCGAGTGGATGGAGAACATCCAGCCCTGGTGTATCTCGCGCCAGCTCTGGTGGGGCCATCAGATTCCGGCCTGGTACGGGCCCGATGGAAAGGTGTTCGTCGCCGAAACCGAGGAGGAGGCCGTCGCCAACGCGCTGGGCTATTATGCCGAGCAGGAAATCATTACCCCGGAGCAGGGGCGCGAGATGGCGCTCGACCCGGCCAAGCGCTTGGGCTTCATCACGCGCGACGAAGACGTGCTCGACACCTGGTTCTCCTCGGCACTATGGCCGTTCTCGACCCTGGGCTGGCCCGACGACGACACCGATGTGAAGCGCTATTATCCGACCGACGTGCTGGTGACCGGATTCGACATCATCTTCTTCTGGGTCGCCCGCATGATGATGATGGGCCTCCACTTCATGAAGGAGGCTCCGTTTTCGACGGTTTACATCCACCGCCTGGTTCGCGACGAGAAGGGCGCGAAGATGTCGAAGTCGAAAGGCAACGTCATCGATCCGCTCGGAGTCATCGACGACTATGGCGCCGACGCGCTTCGCTTTGCGCTGGCCCGTGCGGCGGCGCAGGGCCATGACATCAGGCTTTCGCCGCATCACGTGGAAACCAATCGCAATTTTGCGACCAAGCTCTGGAACGCCTGCCGCTTTGCCGAGATGAACGGCTGCGTGTTGCCGGCGGGCTTCGATCCGACCAACGCGAAGGAGACGTTGAACCGCTGGATCGCGCACGAGACGGCGCGCGCCACCCGCGAGGTCACCGAAGCGATCGAAGCCTGCCGCTTCAACGATGCCGCAGGCGCGATCTATCGATTTGTCTGGAACGTGTATTGCGACTGGTATCTCGAGCTAGCCAAGCCGGTGTTGCTGGGCGAGGACGGCGCCGCCAAGTCTGAGACCCGCGCCATGGTGGCGTGGGCGCGCGACCAAATCCTCAAACTGCTGCATCCGTTCATGCCCTTCATCACCGAGGAGCTTTGGGCGGTGACCGCTGCAAATTCCGAGGGCGTCTCTTCTCCCTCCCCCCTTGCGGGGGAGGGCGGGGTGGGGGGTAAGCCGCAAGCACCTGCGCCCGTGGTACCCCCCTCTCCAACTCTCCCCCGCAAGGGGGGAGAGAGCAGACCGCTACTGGCGCTGGCACAGTGGCCGGATAATGCCGGACTAAATGACGACGCCGCCGAAGCCGAGATCGGCTGGGTGGTCGATTTGGTCACCGCGATACGCTCGGTGCGGGCGGAAATGAATATCACGCCGGCGACGCTGACGCCGCTGGTGCTGGCCGGAGCGTCCGGCGAAACCAGGGGACGTGCGCAACGCTGGAACGATGTCGTCAAGCGGATGGCCAGGCTCGCCGACATTGCCTTCGCCGCTTCCGCGCCGGAGGGCGCGGTGCAGTTGCTGGTGCGCGGCGAGGTCGCGGCTTTGCCGCTCAAGGGCGTGATCGATCTTTCGACAGAGAAGGCACGGCTCGACAAGGAGTTGGCCAAGGCCGAAGCCGACATCAAGCGTGTCGATGCCAAGCTTACCAACGAGAAGTTTGTCGCCAACGCGCCGGAAGATATCGTCGAGGAGGAAAAAGAAAAACGCGAGGCGGCCGTGGCGCGGAAAGCCAAGCTTCTTGAGGCATTGGAGCGGCTCAAGAACGCAGCGTAGAGCATGATCCAAATAAGGAGATAAGCGGCGGGTCTGATGCAGCGAAGCCGAATCAGACCCTGGCGGGGTAGGCGGCGATAAGGGTCCGCCCGGCCTGCCTGTTATCGGGCGCACATAGAGGCGCTCATAGAGGAAAGTGAAGGAACAATATCGCTGACGGCGGTGTTTCCTCGCGGTGTTTCCTCCTGGAGAGGAGGGCGTCATCGCCCTATCACGGTTGCTGGCGTCGGTCCGCCGATCAGCCGCGCGGACTTGGGCAATATGGTTCGTACGGACCTCTCTTTGCACCATTACTCTGGCGCGCGCATCAACCGAGGCGACTTACATGATGGTTCAAGCGCATTGGTTTCAAGAACAGCGTCCCATCGTCAGAAGCATGATTGGGTTCGTGGTGATTGCGACAGTATTGTATTTGTTCCTTGGTCCCATCGGCATCCTGTACGCACTGGGATTTGAGGTTCTCTACCTATTGACCTACCTATTGACGATGGCCCTCGCGGCGCTTTTGGACCCAGACGTATACTAAGTCGAACCGCCATCGGATTCAAAGCAAGGCGTCGCATTCGAAGCGCTCATCATTGGTCGGGGCGAACGCCGGAATCGAGCGCGCACCAAACCTTGTGAATACGCGGCTCACCGTTGTCGCCGATCCCACATCTCGGCGACGCGATATGTTGCGCTATCCCGGCTTCCATTTTGCCGTTACTTGCGCTCTCGGCTCCATGGGAACAGGGAGGCCGGGAAGTCTGCCGCATAGCGGTGTCCTTCCTTCGGGGGGCGGGGTTGTTCTTGTGGAGGATTCGGATCTGGTTCCACCACCTTCCGATAGACATGCCACGTGGCATGACCGAGCACCGGCAGAACGACAGCGAGACCGACGAAGAACGGTAGCGAACCGGCCACCAGCAGCAGCGCAACAATCAGCCCCCAGGCGGCCATGGCAAATGGATTTTTCATCACGGCCCGCAGCGACGTCCGGATTGCGTCTATCGCAGTCGCATGCCGGTCGAGCATCAACGGAAACGACACAACACTGACGCACAGGGCCACGATGGCGAACAGAAAGCCGATGCCGCAGCCGACGATAATGAGCGACCATCCTTCCGGCGTCGTCAACACGCGTGCTGTGAAGTCGGGGATGCTTGCAGCCGGCGCGTTGCCGAAGGTTGCAATGTAGATGGCGTCCGCGACGGCGATCCAGGTCCCGAACAGAATGAGCAGAAGCGTGCCGAGTTCGAGCATGGCGCCGAAAGAGGGTGCGCGCAGCACGTGGAAAGCATCCCACGCAGAAACTTCCTCGCCGCGCTCGCGGCGGCGGCTGAGTTCGTAGAGGCCGAGCGCGGCAAAAGGACCAATCAACGTAAAACCGGCGGCCAGCGGAAACAGCAGCGGCAGCACCGAATAGCCAAGGACCATTCTGAACAGAACAAGACCGAGAACGGGATAGATCACGCAAAGGACAATGGCGTGACTTGGCATGGCCTGGAAATCTTCCCAACCCAGGCGCAGCGCGACGCTCAGGTCGGACATGCTGATTTTGCGAATGACAAATGGGCTGGCGACGTCGACCGCTTGTGGTTCAGATCTTACGATGTCGTCGGAATAATGTGTGGCCATGGCCGCAGCCTCCTTTGCTCGTGGTCGCAGCGGTGCGAACGGTGCGCCTCAAGTCTGTGCGAAAATCGCGATCGAGCCGAGTGCGGCAAACCAAGTACAACGAAAAGCAGCTTCGCCGAACGAAACCAGTCGCGACCTGTGCCGTCAGTCTAGCGCGAATGAAGCAAGATAGCACTCACTGTTGGGTGAATTGTGCATCCGCACAAATCATTTGGTGCGTTGCGTCACAAAGATTAGTGCCGACTGATGCTCGCCGGCTTGCGCGGCATCTCCTCTATTGAGGTATTGACGCCAAGCTCGACGAGGATCATCTTAAAACTCTAAACGCCTCTGGCTCCGATGAGGTTGGCGGCGTGACGTGTACTCTGTGTCATGTTTTGACGTCGCGACCGGTTGAATGGGCGAGGCAAGAGGCACAACGATGGCGACTGTGAAGCCAGCCATCGCGACAGGCCTGAGCTACGCCCTTTAATCCGTATCCGTCGCCTTTATTGGTGAGGATGAACAAGGGATGGCTGTAGCAATCATACTGCTTCTGGTCGCGGTCGGCTCGGTGCTGTTTCACCTCTTCAGCCCGTGGTGGTGGACGCCGATCGCCACTAACTGGCGCTACATCGACGACACGATCAACATCACGTTCTGGATCACCGGGGCGGTGTTCTTCGCGGTCATCGCGTTCATGGCCTATTGCGTCTTCCGCTTTCATCACAAGGAGGGAAGGCAGGCAGCCTACAATCCCGAAAACAAAAAGCTCGAATGGTGGCTCACCATAGTGACTGCGGTCGGCGTCGGCGCCATGTTGGCGCCCGGCCTGGTCGTCTGGCACCAGTTCGTGACGGTTCCGGCGGAGGCGACCGAGATCGAGGTCATGGGCCAGCAATGGCGCTGGAGCTTCCGCCTCCCGGGGAAGGATGGCCGGATGGGCACATCCGATGTCCGCAACATCAGTTCCGACAACCCGTTGGGCTTGAATCCCGACGATCCGCATGGGCAGGACGACGTTGTGATCGAAAGCGGCGACTTGCACCTTCCAATCGGCAAGCCGGTCAAGGTTTTGCTCCGCTCCGTCGATGTCTTGCACGATTTCTACGTGCCCGAATTCCGGGCCAAGATGGATATGGTTCCAGGCATGGTCACCTATTTCTGGATAACCCCGATCCGAACCGGAACGTTTGATGTGCTCTGCGCTGAGTTATGTGGCAATGCGCACGCGCAGATGCGGGCCAAGGTTATCATCGAAGAAGAGAGTGAATATCACGCCTGGCTGGAGAAGCAGCAGACGTTTGCGGACTTGTCGGGCCGAAGCGCCGTTATGAGGGCGACGTACAAATCCGGCGGTAAGTAAGAAAATGCCGCTGCGAAGATAGACTGGGCGCGTGAGGCCAACTCATCGCCCCCTGGTGGAAACGACCGAGGAGGTATTTCGATGGTCGATGTCCCGTATGACACAATCGCAGACATTCCGCCCGCCGAAGTGGCGGAGGTTGAACTCTATCACCCCAAAAGCTGGTGGACGCACTACGTCTTTTCGCAGGACGCCAAAGTCATCGCCATCCAATACTCGCTCACGGCGTCGGCAATCGGACTGGTGGCCCTGGTGTTGTCGTGGCTGATGCGGCTGCAACTGGGGTTTCCCGGCACATTCTCCTTTATCGATGCAAACCAATATCTCCAGTTCATCACCATGCACGGCATGATCATGGTGATCTACCTGCTCACGGCATTGTTCCTGGGAGGCTTCGGCAACTACCTGATCCCGCTGATGGTCGGCGCCCGGGACATGGTATTCCCCTATGTGAACATGCTGAGCTACTGGGTCTACCTGCTCGCAGTCGTGGTGCTGGCCTCGACCTTTTTCGTTCCCGGCGGGCCGACCGGCGCCGGCTGGACGCTGTACCCGCCGCAGGCGATTCTGTCCGGCACCCCCGGGCAGGATTGGGGCATCATTCTCATGCTGGCCTCCCTGATCCTGTTCATCATCGGCTTCACCATGGGCGGGCTGAATTACGTGGTGACGGTGCTGCAGGCGCGTACACGCGGCATGACGTTGATGCGTATGCCCTTGACGGTATGGGGCATTTTCACGGCCACCGTGATGGCGCTGCTGGCTTTCCCGGCGCTGTTCGTTGCCTCGGTGATGATGCTGTTCGACCGTACTCTGGGAACCAGCTTCTTCATGCCCGCACTGGTCGAGATGGGCCAGCAGATGAAGTATGGCGGCGGCAGCCCGATCCTGTTCCAGCACCTTTTCTGGTTCTTCGGCCATCCCGAAGTCTACATCGTCGCCTTGCCGGCCTTCGGCATCGTTTCCGATCTGATCAGCACCCACGCGCGAAAGAACATCTTCGGCTATCGCATGATGGTTTGGGCTATCGTGGGAATCGGTGCCCTCAGCTTCGTCGTATGGGCGCACCACATGTATGTGAGCGGCATGCACCCGCAATTCGGGTTCTTCTTCGCCACCACGACGCTCATCATCGCCATCCCGACCGCCATCAAGGTCTACAACTGGGTGCTAACCCTGTGGCGCGGCGACATTCATCTCACGCCCCCGATGCTGTTCGCTCTCGGCTTCATCGTCACGTTCGTGAACGGCGGCCTCACTGGCCTCTTCCTCGGCAACGTTGTCGTGGATGTCCCGCTTTCGGATACCATGTTCGTCGTCGCGCATTTCCATATGGTGATGGGCGTGGCGCCAATCATGGTTGTGCTGGGCGCGATCTATCATTGGTACCCCAAGGTCACGGGGCGGATGCTGGACGACTGGCTGGGCAAGTTTCATTTCTGGGTGACGTTCCTCGGTGCCTACCTGATCTTCTTTCCCATGCATTATCTTGGGCTGCTTGGAATTCCGCGCCGGTATCACGACATCGGCGAAGTGGCGTTCATCCCACCATCGGCCCATACGCTGAATGCCTTTATCACCGTGGCGGCATTGACCGTGGGTTTCGCCCAGATGGTGTTCCTGTTCAATCTTGTCTGGAGCCTGTTCAAGGGCAGGCCTTCAGGTGGCAATCCATGGCGGGCGACAACGCTGGAGTGGCAGACGCCGGAAACGCCGCCCGGGCATGGCAACTGGGGCAAGGAGCTCCCGGTGGTCTATCGCTGGGCGTATGACTACAGCGTGCCAGGTGCCGCGCAGGACTTCATTCCGCAGAACCAGCCCCGGGGGGCGACACAGGCCGTTCAGGGAGCTGCGCCGTGAGCGCCATCATCCTGTTCATGGCTGTGATAGCGGTCATCGTCGGATGGTGGCTCTCGCGGCAGCGGCTGACAGCCAAACCCTGGCTGGAAGAAGATCCGATCGGTGACTTCCCCGGCACGGGCGCAATGACCTTGCCGGCCGCGAAGATCGGACTGGGAGTGTTTCTCGCTGTCGCCGGCTCGTTGTTCGCACTCTTCATCAGCGCTTACTCCATGCGCATGAACATGGTGGACTGGCGCGCGCTGCCCGTGCCGAGGCTGCTGTGGTTCAACACCGGCGTCCTGGTCCTGAGCAGTGTCGCACTGCAATGGGCACAGGTGGCCGCGCGGCGGAACGACATGGACAGTGTAATCGTCGGCCTGTGCGCAGGGGGGGCATCCGCCGTTACATTCCTGGTTGGGCAGCTCTTGGCGTGGCAACAGCTGAGCGTCGCAGGGTATTTCGTGGCGTCCAATCCAGCCAATTCCTTCTTCTACCTGATCACCGCGACGCACGGGCTGCATCTGATGGGCGGTCTGGTGGCCCTGGGCAGAACGACTGCCAAGGTGTGGCGTGGCGCTGAGATGACCCAGGTGCGCCTGAGCGTGGAACTCTGCGCTATCTACTGGCATTTCCTGCTGTTGGTCTGGCTGGTCTTGCTCGGTCTGCTGACGGGCTGGACGGACGGTTTCGTCGACATCTGTCGCCAGTTGCTCAGCTAGGGACCAGGGAGGGCAGGGACCAGATGGCAGAAACTGCGCTGACAAACCCCGGAGAATCGCCTGCGCAGATTGCAGGCTTGCGAGGCATCGCCGCCGACTGGTCCTCGGATCAGCGCGCTTTCAAGAATGTCTCCTGGGGGAAGGCCATGATGTGGATCTTCCTCCTGAGCGACACCTTCATCTTCAGCTGTTTTCTGCTGTCGTACATGACAACGCGAATGTCCACGACCGTGCCGTGGCCCAACCCCAGCGAAGTCTTCGCCCTCACGATCGGAGACAAGAAAATCCCACTCATCCTGATCGCCATCATGACGTTCGTCTTGATCAGCAGCAGCGGGACGATGGCGATGGCCGTCAATTTCGGCTACCGCCGCGATCGCGCCAAAACCGCAGCCTTGATGCTGGCCACAGCGGCATTTGGCGCAACGTTCGTCGGCATGCAGGCTTTCGAATGGACCAAGCTGATCATGGAGGGCGTCCGGCCCTGGGGCAATCCCTGGGGCGCGGTGCAGTTTGGCTCAAGCTTTTTCATGATCACCGGCTTCCACGGCACCCACGTGACCATCGGCGTGATTTTTCTGATCGCCATCGCGCGAAAGGTTTGGCGGGGAGACTTCGATGTCGAAAGGCCCGGCTTTTTCACGAGCAGGAAGGGGCATTACGAGATCGTCGAAATCACCGGCCTGTACTGGCACTTCGTCGATCTTGTGTGGGTGTTCATCTTTGCCTTTTTTTATCTTTGGTGAGGTCGGCGCATGACAAACGCAGCGGTACACGTAGAAGGACAACAACATTTGCTACATGCTCATGTGCATGAAGCACTCGCATCAGGAGCCACGCACGCAAAGGGTCAGCAGCACCCGATCAAGCTCTATCTCGTGGTCTGGGGATGGTTGTTCGTCCTCAGCACCTGCTCCTATCTCGTCGACTACTTTGGCTTCCATGGCTATCTCAGATGGTCGCTGATCCTGCTGTTTATGGTGTTGAAGGCTGGCTTGATCGTCGCCGTCTTCATGCACATGGCCTGGGAGCGGTTGGCCTTGGCCTATGCCATCCTGCTGCCGCCGGTGCTGGTGTTGGTATTTGTGGCGATCATGGTGTTCGAATCCGACTACACGCATCTCATCCGGGTCATATCTTTCGCATCGCCGACGTAGATGCCATCGCTTCGTACGGGAAGGAGGGCGGTTATGGCTATATACGTCATGCTCGCAAATTGGACTTTTCAGATCTGGTCTTGCGAGAAGATCTTTCTGGACGATTGAATCGTTACGCAGCCGATTGGCGAAATGGCCACTGCGGTTTGCGCGAGTATGTTCCTTATCAGCCATGGAGTCAGTCGGATGCGTAGTCTCGTTCTCGTGCTCGGAGCCGGAATCTTCGCGATCGTCCCTGGGTATGCCCAGGACGCGGCTTCGGGTGAAAAGATTTTCGTCCAGTGCAAGGCCTGTCACCAGATCGGGGAGAGCGCAAAGAACGCAGTTGGCCCAGTGCTCAACGGGCTCTTCGGGCGAAAGGCGGGGATGATTGAAGGCTACAGCTATTCGGCCGCGAACAAGAATTCCGGAATCACCTGGGATGAAGCCACTTTCCGCGAATACATCAAGGATCCGAAGGCCAAGATACCCGGCACCAAGATGGCTTTTCCAGGCTTGAAGGATCCAAAGCAAATTGACGATGTCGTCGCCTATCTCAAACAGTTCGATTCTACGGGAAAGAAGGCAGAGATTGTCCCTGCTGGAACAAAGCTCGCGAAGGCGCCGTAGCGGCGCGGTCTGAAAGACGTCCCCGTGTCGCTTGCAACCGAGGTATTGATCTCATGCAAATCAATCGTTCAATTCTGCTTCGCGGGAGCTATGCCAACATCGGGGACTATGTCGCGCTGACGAAACCGCGTGTTATGTCGCTGGTGGTCTTTACCGCATTAGTCGGTCTCATGGTCGCACCAGGCGGCATTGATCCCTTCGCCGCTGTCGTTGCTCTTCTTTGCATAGCTGCCGGAGCTGGCGCCGCAGGTGCGCTCAATATGTGGTACGACGCCGACATCGATGCGGTGATGGCGCGTACCGCCATGCGTCCAATTCCCAGCGGCCGCGTATCGCGCTCGGAAGCACTGGTTTTCGGACTGATGCTTGGCATGTGCGCCATTCTGACGCTCGGCACGTTGCTGAACATGGCAGCGGCTGCACTGCTTGCTTTCACAATATTCTTCTATGTCGTCGTCTACACGATGTGGCTTAAACGCCGAACACCGCAAAATATCGTCATTGGTGGTGCGGCTGGCGCACTCCCTCCGGTGATCGGCTGGGTTGCGGTCACCGGAAGTGTTGGGCTCGAACCGCTCATCCTGTTCCTGATCATCTTCCTTTGGACGCCACCCCACTTCTGGGCACTGTCGCTCAATCTTGCCGGAGAATACGCCCGCGCCGGCGTGCCGATGCTGCCGGTCGTAGCCGGCAGGGCCGAAACAAAGCGCCAGATTCTTCTCTATAGCGTTCTTCTGGTTCCGATCTCACTGACACCCTGGGTGCTGGGATTCGCGGGGGCCATCTATGGCGCGGCTGCGGCGATGCTTGGGGCGATCATGATTTTTCTCTCATGGCAAGTACGTCGAAGCAGTGACACGGAAAGGCAGCCTGCTCGTCGCCTATTCGTGTTTTCGATGCTCTATCTGGTCCTTCTTTTTGGTGTGCTGCTGATGAATGCTGCACCCTACGCTCAGTCCCACTAGAGCATTTTCCGGGATCGCTAATCGCGGAAGATCTCTCAAAAGCCGAGCAGCATTTGAGATTATCAGGGTGTCGGGATCGTCCGCTATTTTGCGCTACCGCCAAACCAGTGGGACGTTTATTCCCCTGCCTTGGCAGCCTTCTCCGGTACGTGGCCAAGACCCGCCGGGTTGTTCGATGGTGACGCGCGCATTGTGTGAGTTCAATCCGTTGAGCCTGAAAAAATCTCTCTATACAATCGCAATATTGCAGA
>WNGL01013487.1_pt1 | contig 16599 bp, 20 predicted proteins | sample 5400591 | NCBI WGS metagenome assembly WNGL01 (sample SAMN13153377, study PRJNA577476) | soil metagenome | isolation source: 80 cm soil or saprolite under Garry oak tree replicate 1 | place: USA:California | collected 2016-06-15
GCGCATCAAAGCCGACGAAGTGAAAGCTGTTCTTGCCGATGTCGATGCCGATCGTGGAAATCTGCATGGATGCAATCCTCCTCTCCCTTGATCATCACCACATCCGGGTGAGAACGGGGGCGGACCATCCCATTAGATCCTGTTTCGAGCGTACGACGGCAGCTCTCGACCGAACGTTTCGCCATAAAGAACCAGGCCGCCTCAAGCCGCATGCCGGCAGTTGACAGGCGCCATGACATTAGTTAGAATTCTAACTATTGTGACGTCGAGAGCCGACCACGAGCCCACATCCGCCGCTGATCCCGACCGCGCCGCGACGCTGCAGCTCATCATCGCATTGGGCCGCGCGCTTCAGGCGCTCGAGCAGGTTGTCGGACCGCATCTGGTTCAGCACGGGTTGAGCCTGACCGAGTTTGCGGTCCTGGAGGTGCTGCATCACAAGGGACCGCTGCGGCTCGGCGAGATCCGCGATCGCATTCTCCTCACCGGCGCGAGCACGACGTATGTCGTCAAGAAGCTCGAAGAGCGCGGGTTGATGCGACGGCGGGCATGCGGCGAGGATTCGCGAGTGGTGTTCGGCGAGCTGACGGCGAAGGGCCGGGCGCTGATCGAGGAGGTGTTTCCCGCGCACGCCGATCTGCTCCAGCAGGCGATGGGTGGACTGTCGGTGTCGCAAAAGCGCGACGTGATTCGACTACTTCGGACCCTGAGAACGCACGCGCGCCGCGCATCGGGAGAATCCAGCACGGAAGAGGACTGAGACCGGAGTCTCAAAAAAATTTGGGTCGATCGTTAGATTTCTAACTACTAAGGAGTTGGTCATGTCTCACGCACTGTCATTCACGCAGCCAACGTTGGTCCGTCGCGGTCGCTCGGGAGTCATCACGCTCTGGATCGTCCAGATCGCGCTGGCCGGCATGTTCCTGCTCGCCGGCGGCTCGAAGCTAGTGGGCGCGCCCGCCATGGTGACGTTGTTCAACACCATCGGCGTCGGTCAGTGGTTCCGCTACGTGACCGGTCTCATCGAAGTCGGTTCTGCGATTGCGTTGCTCGTGCCCTCCATCGCCGTGTTCGGTGCGTTGGTACTCGTCCTGACGATGATCGGCGCCGTCGCAACGGAACTCTTCATCGTCGGAGACTCGGCCATCCCGCCGGCGGTTCTGCTGCTCGGGGCAGTCGCCGTCGTCTGGGTTCGCCGGCATCAGATCATTCGTCACTGAAGAGTCGATTGATACAGAAGGAGAAGGCGTTATGGACCTCGGACTTTTGATCCTGCGATTCGTTGTTGGTCTCACCCTCGCTGCGCACGGCGCGCAGAAGTTGTTTGGATGGTTCGGCGGCTACGGTCTCGACGGCACGGGTCAATTCATGGAGACGCTCGGCTTCCATCCCGGTCGTCGCCATGCGGCGCTGGCAGGCCTCACCGAGGCCGGCGGCGGCGTGCTGCTCGCGCTGGGGTTGCTCACGCCGCTCGGCGCAGCGTTGGTGGCGTCCCTGAGTGTCGCGTTCAGCGGACCTGGAGTGCTCTCGATCGATGCGCTGCTCGGCTATTCGTTCGCGGGAACTCTCTGGGGCATCGGTGCGATCGTCGTGGCCGTAGTCGGTGCCCTGGTGCAGCTCGCGCAACGACACCAGTCGGCCGCGGCCAGCCACGTGAGCACTGCAGCCTGAGAAATAGAGAGGAGGGATCATGACAACGCAACGTCGAATCGCGCGCATCGAAGACGTGCCTGCGCTGGCGCCCGGCTTTGCCGGGCCCGGACACATGGCAGCGCCGGTGATATCGATGGAGGCGTTCGCGCGAACCGATCCGTTCATCGCATTGATGGATGACCATCTCGACATGGGCGAGCGGCAAGTGGGTGGAGCACATCCACACGCCGGCTTTGAAACGGTCACGCTGTTGCTCGACGGCACCATTCACGATCCGGACGAAGGCGGGCTGATTCACGCCGGCGAGGTGCAGTGGATGACGGCCGGCAGCGGCATCATTCACGGCGAGAACGCACGAGCCCTGGGCAAAGTGCGGTTGCTGCAGTTGTGGCTGACGTTGCCGAAAGCGAGCCGCTGGACGGCGCCGGGCTTCCAGGATCTCCATATGGATCGTGTTTCCGTGCGACGCGAACCGGGAGTCGACGTGCGCGTCTACAGCGGCGCGTCAGGCGGTGTGCACGCGCCGACGCGCAACCAGGTCCCCGTCACGATCGTCGAGATGACGATGAAGCCGGGCGCAGCGATCGGGCAGGACCTGCCTGTGACGTACAACGGATTCGTATTCGTCGTGGATGGTTCCGTGCGGCTTGGTGAAGACGCGACGCCGATCGAGCACAATCAAGTTGGATGGCTCGATCGACCTGACGGTGAGGGTGTGAGCGTCGTCCGCATCGCCGCACAAGAGCAAGGCGCGCGCCTCGTGCTCTATGCCGGCCAGCCCGAGGGCACGCCGATTGTGGCGCAGGGGCCGTTCATCGGTGACACCGTGGACGACATCAAGCGGTCGTACCAGGAGTACCGTCAGGGTCAATTCCCGCGTATGAGCGAGATCGCGGCACCCGCGCGGCGGCAGAAGGTCGAGTCGCAAGTGTGATGCTGCCGAATCAGACGGATGGGGAAACTGTCGGATCGATGAATGTGATGAAGGGCGCCAATCCAGTCGCCCTTCATCACGAGCACATCGATGCCAGTGAGAGCGACCTTAAGCGAACGGCGCGCCCAGCACGCCGCGCCGTTCGGCCGGCGGGCCGCCGTCGCCCAGCATGCCCGGAGTGGTGGGCGCACCTGGTGGGCGCACTTCGAGTTCACCCGCATAAACATTGAGCCGATTATCCGCCGCAAGAAGATCGAGGAGATTCGGCGTTCAAGGGAGCAGCAGGATTTTGCCCCCTGCACCTCGTTCAACCGCGATGTGTCCCTGGCGCGCCTCTCGTAACGGCAATTGTTGAGAGATGGGAATCTTGAGTTTTCCGTCGCGAACCGCCTTCGCCATATAGAGCAGCGTCTCGGGATCCTGCTTGGACACGAACGCAACGGTGCGAACGGAACGACGGCTTGTGGCGCTCTCGGGCACGCCGATGACAGACGCGAATCCCACCGTCTTTCACCTTGCTGACCAACTGCTCGGCCGTCCCTCCGTGAACGGTGTTTGCCACGATATCGACCGGCGCAAGAGCGTCAAAAGCGGCCTGATCGTCGAGAGCCACCAGTTCATCAGCGCCGATGCTTTTGGCGGCGTCCAATTGTTTCTTTCGAACGCCGGCAATCACGATCGCTCCTTGGTCTTTTGCCGTGCGCACGGCCGCGCGGCCAACGCCGCCGACGACGCCAGAAACCAAAGGCATCTGCGCTTCTTGGGAGGACGGCGAGCGCTGGTGGTGCTGAGGGGCGAGATCAAGCACAAAGATCTCTGGTGGATCGATCTGGACACGGGCGCCGAGCATCAGCTGACCAACCTGGCTCCAGATTTCGAAGTGCAAGACTTCGACATCTCTCCCGACGGCCGTGAGGTGGTGCTGCAGCGAGCGCAGGTGCATTCAGAGATTGTGCTGCTCGACCTACCGCGGCGATGACTTCCGGATCCGAAAGAGGATTGAAGTTGGCATTGACAGGCCCCCCAGGACGACCTATCAGGAGCTCGGAGGGAGCTATTACGATTAGCGTCACACCGAGCGCATTATCCGACAGGGTGTCCGAGCCCTCGAGCGTCAAGACTACCGCGTCACGCTCGAACAGTCGAACGCCAAGAGCCGTTTGGAGAAAGGTCGTCTTCACCCAAGGCAGGTCCGTTCGGCTGACAATTGGCTGACAATCGGTAGTGGCTGGGGGTGGATCGGGGTGGTGATCCCAAGGCGATCGCCAAGCAGCTCAATCGGGAGGGTGTCGCTGGTCCGTTCGGCGGCAGCTGGAGTCCGAGCACCATTCACGGGAACGCGAACCGGCTCGCAAACACGCTCATCGGGGAATGGATGCCGACGGATCTCAATGCTCGCGTGCCCGAAGACAGGCGGTTCGCGCGGCAAGGCTGGCATCCGGCCAAGTCGCGATTTCTACTGCACGTACTGGCGGTCGGGACTGTCGCGACGGCCGCTGGTCTGGCAGGCGATGTTGAGCGCGGCGATGCTCGTTGCCATCGGCGTCATCTGCTCTTTCCTCGCCGCACTCTGAGCCGAGATCGCGGTCACCTGTCGGCGAATCGGGGCGATCGCCCGGACGGTTCCCGACGAACTCAACGAGGAGACACGATGTTCGACACGCCGATCCAGGCACGCCAGTTCTTCGAGGACAGAATCATCCAGCAGGCCGACGTGAAGGGCGTCACGCTGTCCGCGGACGAGCGCCTCATGCTGAAATGGTCGGAGTCCGAGCCGGATTCGATTGCAGACCCCGCCCTCGCCGAGCGCCTTGCCGGTGAGATTTCCGACGAGGACTACTCGGCGACAACCAGCAGGCGGTCATCGCGAAGTGGGCCGCCAACGCGCCGCTGGCGTTCATCGATCAGTACATCCCGGGATTACGGCGCTATCGCGCCATTGGCATCGACGTCGGCGACCAGGACGGCTTGCGATCGAACGGGCGGCTCGCGAGACATGACCCGTTGACGAGACCCCCGGTCTTTCCGTCCCGAGTCTCGTAGTATCTGGTTTTTGTAAGTTGCTGATTCGCGAGATGGTGAGGCTTTCCAACCGTAGCTCGGAACGCGCGGTGGCCCACTTTCGCCAAGGGCTACGGCGGGCAACCTTCGCGCGCGATTGAGAGCGAAGATTGGCGGGGTCGACGGGACTCGAACCCGCGACCTCCGGCGTGACAGGCCGGCGTTCTAACCAACTGAACTACGACCCCTGATCGAATGCCGAATCGCGAATGCCGAATGTCGATTGGCGCATGCGGCGTCTGTCACCTCGCCGCATCAGCATTCAGCGTTTCACGTTCAGCGTTGCCCTGGCCTGCCAGCCGATGCGCGTCTCCCAGTCGCCACCGCGCGAAGGCTGGTGGGCGGTACAGGATTCGAACCTATGACAGCCGGCGTGTAAAGCCGGTGCTCTACCAACTGAGCTAACCGCCCCCGACGCGGCCGACAACAGGTGCCCGAACAAGTCATTATATGCACGGGACCCTAGAGATACAACCGGGCCACGAGCAGCGCGGTGACGGTGACGAAGCCGACCAACGCGCGGTATTCGCGGTTGCGCAGCGCGCGCTCGAGGCTGAACCGCCGCGACGCGCCGGCGGCGCGCCCGCTTCGGTACGCGGGGTAATCCTCGCCGAATTTGCGCGTCAGGTGCGCCTCTTCCGAGCGGATGGCGGCAGTGATCATGACGAGGAGATACGCCGCGACAATCGCGGCCGCGATCGCGTTGTCCGCGGCGATGGCGAACCCGATGCCCATCACGACCGAGCCGATGTAGAGCGGATGGCGCGTGAATGCGTAGGGGCCGGTGCTCGTCACCTCGCGCCCTTTCTCGAGGTGCCCTGCCGCCCAGATCCGCAGCGCCTCCCCGACGGCGCCGACCAGCGTGCCGACCGCCAGCGATTCCAGCGTCGGCGTCGCGAGCCAGTACGCCACGATGCCCAGCGCGTACCCGAGCCTGACGCGCCATCGCGCGAGCCGGCGCGAACGCTCAGCCACTGGCGCTCCGGGACGCCAGCCGGCGCTGCACCGCCGCGCACACCTCCGCCACGGTCACGCCGCCGAGACACCAGTTGGCTTCATGGCAATGTCGATCGTAGCGGCAGCCGCAGGAGTCGTATCTGGACACAACGATGTCTTCGGCGGCGAATGGCCCGTTGCGGACAGGATCCGTCGGACCGAACAGGCCGACGGTTGGGGCGCCGACTGCGGTCGCAATGTGCAGCGGTCCGGTATCGCCGGAAATGTCGAGCGCGGCCGCGCGCGCGAGCGCGACAACATCCACAATCCCGGTTGGCGGCGCGAGAATCGCCGTGCCAGCCGACGCGGTGACCACCGCGTCCGCCAGCCCCTGCTCGCCCGGGCCCCAGAGCACGACCGGCGTCATTCCGCACGCCTCGTGGAGAAAGGATGCGAGCTCGCCGAAATGCGTCAGCGGCCATCGCTTGTTCGGCCACGCGGCGCCCGGGTTGATGAGCGCAAACGGCCGGCCCGCGGGTAACCGTTCGCGCAGCCGATCGAGCGCCGCCGATGCCGGCAAGACCATCGGGAAATCGATCTCCGCCTGCTCGATGCCCAGCGTCCGCAGCAGCCGCAGGTTCTTCTCGATCACGTGGCCGCCTTCGGCGGCGCCGGTCTCCGAATAAAAAGGACGTGCGGCTTTTTCTCTCAGGTGCCAGATGGAGAATCCGACCACGCGCGCGGCGCCGGACGCGCGTGCGAGGACGGCGGACTTCAGCAGTCCCTGCAGATCGATCGCGACGTCGTACGTGGTCTGCCGCAGCGCGCGCACCGCGGCCGTCCATCCCTCCAGCGTCGGACGTTCGAGCGGAATCGTCCGATCGATCACGGTGACGAGGTCAACGATGTCGCGGTGCTTCGATTCGACGAGCCAATCGAGACGCGCATCCGGAAAGGCCTTTCGCAGCGCCGCCGCCGCGGGAATCGCGTGGACGACGTCGCCGAGCGCCCCCAGGCGGACCAACAGGATGTTCATCGCTTTATAGGGTCGCCAGAGTCGCGTATACGCGCGAGCAGATCGTGCGTCGAATGGTCCTTCGGATCGCCGACGATCGCGATGCGGCCGCCATAGGCGCGCACGGTGTCGCGTTCGGGGACCGTCTCGATCGTATAGTCGGTCCCCTTGCAGTGCGCGTCCGGTTCGAGCGCCTGCAGGAGTGGGGTGACCGTCGGCTCGCTGAAGATCACGACGTAATCGACGCCGCGAACGCCGGCGACGAGCTCGGCGCGATCGGATGCCCGCAGAATCGGCCGGCCGGGTCCTTTCAGTCCCGCCACGGATGGATCGTCGTTGACGGCGACCACGAGGCGATCCGCTTCGGCCGCGGCGGCCTGCAGATACCTGACGTGGCCGACGTGCAGCAGATCGAAGCAGCCGTTCGCGAACGCGATGGTGCGCCCGGCGGCGCGATCCGCGGCGGCCGTCTCGAGCAACGCCTCGCGTGACAGCACACGGCCCATTCAGGGCGCCGCGTCGGCCGTCGACGGCCGGCCGACGGCCCCGCCGCTGATGGCGTAGCGCAGCTCGCTTGCGCTGACGGTCGCGGTGCCGCGCTTCATGACGACGAGGCCGCCCGCGTAGTTGGCGAGCCGCGCCGCTTCCTCGAACGTGCCGCGCGCGCTCAGGGCGAGCGTCAGCGTTGCAATGACCGTGTCGCCGGCGCCGGTGACGTCGGCGATCTGATCGGAGCCGACGATGGGAATGTGCAGTGCGGGAGCGCCATGCCACGGCTGCCGCGCGTGATCAGGACGGCCGCGGCGCGCGTGGCGGCCAGCACGGTACGTCCCGCCCGCTCGAGGACGCGCGTGTTGTCGCCGATCCGGACGCCGAGCGCTTGCTCGACCTCCGATTCGTTCGGCGTGCACGCGGTCATGCCGTGAAAGTGCAGCAGGTTGTATCGTGAATCGACCACGATCGGCCTGTTGCCCTTCCGGGCGAGAATGCGCCGCGTGGACGCGAGGAGCGCCGGGGTGACGAGTCCGCTGCCGTAGTCCGAAACAATCAGCGCGTCGGCGCCGCGGACGGCGCGCAGGACGCGCGCCTCGAACGCCGCACGCGTCTTGTCGTCGGCGGTCGCCGCGGCCGCGCGATCGATGCGCACCACCTGCTGCTTGGCCGAGTGGATGCCGCCAGCCAGGATGCGCGTTTTCGTCGGCGTGCGATAGCCCGACGGCCGCAGGACGGCAGACGTGTCCACGCGCCGGCGTTTGAGATTGGCAAGCAGGCGACGCCCGGTCTCGTCCCGTCCGACGAGACCCACCACGCGCGTGGCGCCGCCGAGAGCGGCCACGTTGCCAGCGGCGTTCCCCGCTCCGCCCGGTACGACTTCGGTCGAGTCGTAATTGAGAATCAGGACCGGCGCCTCGCGCGACACGCGCTCGATCTCACCGTAGATGAATTCGTCGGCGATGAGATCGCCGGCGACGGCGACGCGCCGTCCGGCGAGCGCATCGACCAGCGCGAGCAGCCGCGAGGGATCGACGCGCGTCTTCATGGCTGCTGCAGGATCCATGCGGCGGCGTCGGCCAGGTTGTCGAGAATGGCAGCCGGGACCGTCCCCGGTTCCGGCGCGGCTTCTTCCTTCGAGCCGAGACCCGTCCGCACGAGCACGCCGCGCGCGCCAACCGCCTGCCCGGCGGCCAGATCGTGCCAGCGGTCGCCGACGACGAACGAACGGCCCAGATCGAGATCGAGATCGGCGGCGGCGCGGCGCAGCAGACCGGGCTGCGGTTTCCGGCAATCGCAGGCGATCCGGTAGCGCTCGATCGTGCCTTCGGGATAGTGCGGACAGTAATAGAAACCGTCGATCCGGGCGCCGCCGGCCTCGAGCCGCTCGGAAATGCGCGCGTGTGCTTCCGCGACGAAGGCCTCGCGTACGATACCGCGCGCGATGCCGGCCTGGTTCGTAATCACCACGACGGCATACCCCGCCTGATTGAGCGCGCGTACGGCATCGACGCTGTACGGAAAGAAGATCATCCGCTCCAGACGATCGAGATACCCGGCCTCTTCGATGAGCGTACCGTCGCGATCGAGAAAGACCGCGCGCTTCATGCGAGGTGTGCCATGACGGACTGCAGCACGGCGTCGACGTCGATTCTTTTCATGCAGCGATGATCGATTGGGCACTCCCGCAGCAGGCACGGCCGGCAGAACACGTCTCTCAGAATCACGTCCGCGGGCGCATCCGATGCCGGCGCGGTCACCCGTTCGTCGGTCGGCCCGAAGATCGCCGTCAGGGGCACTCCCACTGCCGCCGCGACGTGCATGGCGCCGGAGTCATTCGACACGAATGCCGCGCATCGCGCCACCACCCCCACGAGCTGCCGCATCGTCGTCCGGCCGATGAGATTCACGAGGAAAGCGTCCGGCGGCAGCGACGATTCTATCGCACGCCCCGTCTCGCGGTCTCCGGCGGCGCCCACGAGCACGGCGACGGCCCCTGTGCGGGACAGCTGCGTGATGAGCGCCGCAACGCGATCGGGCGGCCACCGTTTCGCCTGCCCGTATGCGGCGCCTGGGGCGAAGCCGACAAGTCTGCGGCCGCTCGCCAGGCCGGCCGCGTGCAGCACCGCGTCCGCCTGCTCGAGCGTCCCGGGTCGAGGCTCGATGCGCGGACGCGCGTCCGGCGCCTCGACGCCCAGTCCTCGCACGAGCTCGAGGTAGTACTGCACCTGGTGCCGCGTCCCGCGGCGGCGGCCGATTGCGCGCGTCAACAGCCATCGCCGGCCGGCCGCGCTGTATCCCCACCGTTGACCGACGCCGCTCCGGCTGGCGACCCACGCGCTCCGGAAGGAGTTCGGCAGCAGCAGGACGGCGTCCGCCCGCGCGTCTCGCAACTGCACCGTCTCCCGCGCGGGATCGATCGTGAGGATTTCATCCGGAGCCGCCGGCGTGCGCTCCGCAAACAGCGGCGCGACCGACGGCACGGCGGCCACGACGAGCGTGCTGCGTTCGAACGCGCGGCGAACGGCGCCGAGCGCCGGCAACGCCATCACAGCGTCGCCAAGCCAGTTGGGTGCGCGCACGATCAGACGGTCAACTTCGGACATCGTCAGTCGCCTTCACTGGACGCCGCCGGGAACATCCCTCGCTCGGTCGCCGGCTCGATGTCGCGCCAGCGGCGGTGCATCCACAGCCACAGGCCTGGATAGCGGCGCACGTACATTTCCAGGACGTCGGTGCAGCGCTGGGTGAAATCACGGAGCGCGTCGGGATCGTCGGGCTTGGGCGGATCGACCGCGTGCTCGTAGACCACGCGGAAGCGTCCGTCGGGCAGCGGCAGCGCGAACACCGGGATCACCGGCGCGCCTGTACGAAGCGCGATGGCCGCCAGCGCCGTCGTCGTCGACACGGGCCGGTTGAAGAAATCCACGTACACGGCGTCGGTCTGGACGTGCTGATCGATGAGCATCGCGACGGCCTGATTCGCCGCGAGGGTGCGGAGGACGCGGCGGAGCGCGCCGCGCCGGTAGATCACCGAATTCCCGGTGAGGCAACGGACCTGCTCCAGCAGATCGTTCAATAGCGGGTTGTCGAGCGGCCGCGCCAGGACGGCCATCGGCTGGAGCGCGAGAGCATGGACGAGCGCGTTGATCTCCCAGTATCCGAAATGCCCCGTGAACAGCAACGCTCCGCGCCCGAGCGCGTGCGCGGCCTTCACGCGGTCCTCGCCCTCGAATTCCACCCGCGCGAGCATGTCCGCCGGACGCATGGTGCTGAATTTCAGCAGCACCATCAGCAGCCGGCCGAAATGACCGAACATGTCGCGCGCAATCGCGGCGCGCTCCTGAGGGGGACGGGCCGGGAACGCCGCCTCCAGATTGCTCAGCGCCAGCCGCCGGTGCGGGCCGTCCAGCGCATGGAACAGTGCGCCGAGCAGCGTGCCCGCGCTGAGTACCGCTCCCATTGGAAGAATGCGGACCACCGACCGCACGGTCGCGACCACGATGTGTTCGAGACGATGCTGCAGCGTCGGACGCCGGGACGGAGCGTCGGTCATCCTCTCGCGTCCTCCATGGCGGCGGCGAGCCACGCGTCGAACGTTTGTGGCGGCTCGATCTCCAGCCCCAGCGGAACGTAGGCGACCGGCACCGCGAATGGCCGGAACGGTAACAGCCTGACCAAATCTTTTTCCGTCGTGAGCACCAGACGCGCACCCAACGTGCGCGCGGCGTCGATGATGCCTCCGACGTCGCGTCGTGAGTACGAATGATGATCGCGAAACGGCATCTCGCGTGCGATGATCCATCCGCTCGCGGATATCTCGCCGAAGAAGCGGCGTGGGTTGGCAGTCCCCGCGACAGCGACGACTGGACCCGAGGACGGATCGACGCGCGCGCCGCCGGCGATCCGCGCCGGTTCCTGCCGCCGCCGCGCGCGCCAGACCGGACGGCCATCCGCCAAAGTGTCAACGGGAGCGTCGTCCAGCGACACGATCGCGTCCGCCGCCGACACCGCGTCGAGCGGCTCGCGCAGGCGTCCGGACGGAAGCGTCCGCGGATCTTCGAGGTCCTCGCGTCCGATGACGACGAGATCCCTGTCCCGGTACAGGGCAAAGTGCTGAAAGCCATCGTCGAGCACGTGGACCGTGCAGCTGAAGTGGTGCTCGGCCAGACGTCCGGCAAGATAGCGGCTGGCCGACGCGAGCACGGCGATGCCGTCGAGGCGCCGCGCGAGCATCAACGGCTCGTCGCCGGCACGGTCGAGATCCGCGCGAATGCCGTCGGGATCGCGCACGACGACCACGCCATCCCGCGCGTCGCGCCGGGCGTAGCCGCGGCTCAGAATCGCGGGCCGTTCGCCCATCTCGCGCAGGCGCGCCGCGACCAGCGCGGCCAGCGGCGTCTTCGCCCGGCCGCCGACCGCGACATTGCCGATGCTGATGACAGGGCGCCGAAGGTGGCGCTGCAAGTGTGGACGGCGCTGGTAATAGCCGCGGCGGAGGCCGGCCGCGGCGGCGTACACCGTCGAGATCAGTGGACCACCCGGAAGGGCCGCACGTTGCCGGGATCCTGCGGCGGAAGCACCCGCGCAATCGCCACCATCGTCTTGCCGCGCGCGCCGCGGTTGGCTTCCACCAGCGCGCGGGCGGCGGCGCCCAGGCGGGCGCGCCGCACGGGATCCATCAACAGTCCGAGCAGCGCCTGTTCGAGCTCGCGTCCCGAGCGGATCTGGACGGCGGCATCGTTCTCGACGAACGCGCGCGCGATTTCCGCGAAGTTCTGCATGTGGGGCCCGAACACGATCGCCTTGCCGAAGACCGCGGGCTCGAGGATGTTGTGCCCGCCCTGGTCGACGAGGCTGCCGCCGACGAACACCGCGGTCGCGATCTGGTACAACTGCGCGAGCTCGCCGATCGTGTCGAGCACGACGACGTCCTGCCGCGGTTCGGAGTCGACCGGCAGCTCGCTGCGCCGCGCGACGTTCCAGCCGCCTCGCCGCGCGAGCAGTTCCACTTCGTCGAACCGTTCGGGTTTTCTCGGCGCGACGATCAGCAGCGCGCCAGGGAGGCGCGCGCGAATCCGCTGAAACGCCTCGAGGACGGGCTCCTCCTCGCCCTTCAAGGTGCTGGCGGCGATGACAACCGGCCGATCGTTCGTGATACGGAAATACCGCAACACGCGGTTGCGTCCCCGGTCCGCCGGCGTGGCCACGCCGGGCAGATCGAGGGAATCGAATTTCAGGCTGCCCGTCACCACGACCTTTTCCGGATCCGCGCCCATGTCGACGATCCGTCGCGCCGATTCCTCGCTCTGCATGCAGAACCGATCGACATTGGTCAACACGCGGCGGAAGAAGGGACGCGCAAGGCGGTAGCGCGGATACGATCGCGATGAAATGCGTCCGTTGACCAGGACCGTCCGGACGCCGCCGCGGCGGCAGGCGCTGAGCAGGTTCGGCCAGATCTCGGTTTCCATCATGATGAACAGGCGCGGCTTCACCAGGCGGAGCGTGCGGTTGACGATGAAACCGAGATCGAACGGGAAATAGAACACCTCGTCGACGTACTGAACGCTGTTCCTCGCGATCTGCTGCCCGGTCATCGTCGTCGTCGACAGGAACAGGCGCAGCCGCGGGTAGCGCTCGCGCAGCTGCGGCAGCAGGGCGCGGGCGGTCAGCACTTCACCGACCGAGACGGCGTGAATCCAGATCGATTCTTCGCCGTCGAGATTGAAGGAGATCGGCAGATAACCCAGGCGCTGCCCCAGGCTGCCGATGTACTTCCGGTATCGCACCGCCTGCCAGGCCAGGTACGGCGACATGATGAGGAAGAACGTGACGATCAGGACGCTATAGAGGGCGTACATCGGCCCGCATATGGGGACCAAGCGCAAAGGTTGAGTAACGCTAGTGTAGGCGTGGATTGACCCCCACGCAAGCCGTTCACTAGAATCGTCGTTTGGGCCACGCGCGGAGCATCGCGCGTTTGGTCCTTGTTCCCGCCACGCGGGGCCGCAGAATACGCGGAGTACGCTGATCGTCCGGAGGCAGAAGAGACATGGCCATCAAGGTTGGAATCAACGGGTTCGGCCGCATCGGCCGCAATATCATGCGCGCCGCAATGGAGTCGAAGGACATCGACTTTGTCGCCGTCAACGATCTGACGAACGCGGCGACGCTCGCGCATCTGCTCAAGTACGATTCGATTCTCGGCAACCTCGAGGCCGACATCAGGGCGGCGGGCGACACGATCTCCGTTGACGGCGACCCGTTCCAGGTTCTGTCGGTAAAGGATCCGGCGCAGCTCCCGTGGAAGGATCTCGGCGTCGACATCGTCTTCGAGTCCACAGGTCTGTTCACCGATCGCGAGAGCGCGGCGAAGCACCTGGCGGCCGGAGCAAAGAAGGTGATCATCACGGCACCGGCGAAGAAACCGGACATCACCGTCGTACTCGGCGTGAACAGCGAGAAATACGATCCGAAAGCGCACCACATCATCTCGAACGCCTCGTGCACGACCAACTGTCTCGCGCCGGTCGCGAAGGTCCTGCACGAGCGCTTCGGCATCAGAAAAGGCTGGATGACGACGGTGCATTCCTACACGAACGATCAACAGCTGCTGGATCTGCCGCACAAGGACCTGCGGCGCGCCCGGGCGGCCGCCCTGTCGATCATTCCAACCACGACCGGCGCGGCGATGGCGGTCGGCGAGGTGCTGCCGGAGCTGAAAGGTAAGCTCGACGGCATCTCGATGCGCGTGCCCACGCCGAACGTGTCAATCGTCGATCTCGCGGCGGTGCTGGACAAGAAGACTACCGGCGACGAGGTGAACGCGGTGTTCAGAGAGGCTGCCAACGGTCCGCTGAAGGGCATCATGGAATACGTGGAAGCGCCGCTGGTCTCGATCGACTTTCGCGGCAACCCGCACTCCTCCTGCGTCGACGCGCCGTACACGAAAGTGATGGACGGCGATTTCGTCAAGGTGCTGTCCTGGTACGACAACGAGTGGGGCTACTCGAGCCGCTGCGTGGACCTGCTCAACTTGATGGTGCAGAAAGGGCTTTGATCTCCTGTGGATCTTGGGGCAGCAGCAAAGTGGTGAAACGAGCACAGTGGCCAAACGTACGATTAGTGATCTCGATCTGAAGGGCCGGCGCGTGCTCATCCGCGTCGATTTCAACGTCCCGATCAAGAACGGCGAGATCAAGGACGATACGCGTATCCGCGCGTCACTGCCGACGATCCAGTACGCGCTGGACCACGACGCGGCAGCGGTGATCCTGTGCTCGCACCTGGGCCGTCCGAAGGGCAAGCCCAATCCCGAGTACTCCCTGAAGCCGGTCGCGGATCGGCTCTCGCAGCTCGTGAAGCGTCCGGTGGTGTTCGCGGAGGACTGCGTGGGCGCGCCCGCGAAGGCGGCGATCGATCGCGCGGGCGACGGCGGCCTGGTCCTCCTCGAGAATCTCAGGTTCCATCCCGAAGAGGAGAAGAACGATTCCGCGTTCGCGAAGCAGCTCGCGGACCTCGCGGACGTCTACGTTGATGACGCGTTTGGATCGGCGCATCGCGCGCATGCCTCGACGGAAGGCGTCGTCCGTCAGATCAAGGACGCGACCGCGGGGTTTCTGATGGCCTCCGAGCTCGAGCATCTCGGCCGCGTGCTCGAGCGGCCCGACCATCCGTTCGTGGCGATCCTCGGTGGCGCGAAAGTGTCGGACAAGCTCGAAGTGATCGAGAACCTCATTCCGCGCGTGGACGCGCTGCTGATTGGCGGCGCGATGGCGTATACCTTCTTCAAGGCGCGCGGACTCCCGGTCGGCAAGTCTCTCGTCGAAGAAGATCTCCTCGGAGCCGCGCGCGAGATCGAGACGCGCGCCAGCGCCCGCGGATTGCGCCTCGAACTCCCGGTGGATCACGTCGTCGCGCCGAAGCTCGAAGCGGGCGCGCCGGCCGAGACGATTGACGTCACCGATGCGGCGATCGGCGACCGCATGGGACTCGACATCGGCCCGAAGACGATCGCGACCTACCGGTCCGTCATCGCGCCGGCGAAGACCGTCATCTGGAACGGACCGATGGGTGTTTTCGAAATCGACGCGTTCGCGAAGGGCACGATGGCCGTCGCGAAAGCGGTGGCGGACGTCAAGGGCACGACCGTCATCGGCGGCGGCGATTCGATCTCGGCGGTCGCAAAGGCGGGGGTCGGCGACAAGATTTCGCACATCTCGACCGGCGGAGGCGCGTCGCTCGAATTCCTCGGCGGCCGCGAGCTCCCGGGCGTCGCGGCGCTTCCGAACAAATAGGCTTTGGGCTTTTGGCCCTGGGCCTTAGGCTTAGATATGCGCACGCCGTTCATTGCCGCGAATTGGAAGATGTACAAGACCGTCCACGAGGCGGTCGCGTTCATCAAGGAGTTCCGCAAGCTCGCCGACGCGGTCCACGACGTCGAGATCGTCGTCGCGCCGCCGTTTACGGCGATTCGTCCGGTCGCGGACGCCGCGCATGCCTCCACGATTGGCGTGGCAGGCCAGGATCTCTATTGGGAGCGCGAAGGCGCGTTTACGGGTGAAGTCAGCGCGGCCATGCTGAAGGAGGCCGGCGCCGAATACGTCGTCATCGGCCACTCGGAGCGCAGGCGGCTGTTCGGCGAGACCGATCAAACGGTCAATCGGAAGCTGGCCGCCGCGCTGACCGCGCAGCTCACGGCGATCGTCTGCATCGGCGAGACGCTCGAAGAGCGCGACCGGAACGAAACGCTGACCGTGGTCGATCGGCAAATCAAGCAGGGACTCGACGGACTGACGGCGGATCAGATCGGCGGCCTCGTCGTCGCGTACGAGCCGGTGTGGGCGATCGGCACCGGACGCAACGCGACGCCCGCGCAGGCCGGCGAGGCGCATGCGCACATCCGCGGCCGGATCCGGCAGTGGTTCGGCGGCGTGGCGGCGGACCAGTGTCACGTGATCTACGGCGGCAGTGTGAAGCCGGAGAATATCCGCGACCTGGCGTCGCTCCCCGACGTGGACGGCGCGCTCGTCGGCGGCGCGAGCCTCGAGGTCAGGAGCTTCTTCGAGATCGTCTCGCGCAGCCGGCCGTCGGCGACCGCGTAATCGGCCGTGTTATAATTACCCTCCTATGGTGTACTACCTGCTCGTCGTCCTGTACCTGCTTGCCTGCGCGCTCCTCCTGCTCGTCGTGCTCATGCAGCAGGGCAAGGGGGGCGACATGGCGAGCGCGTTCGGCGGCGGCGGCAGCAGCCAGACGGCGTTCGGCGCCCGCGCGGGCGCGACCGTGCTCACGCGCGCGACGACGATCCTGGGCGCGCTGTTCATGCTCGGGGCGATCATCCTCGGCGTGTACGGCCAGCGCGGGCCCGGATCGGTGTTGAGCGGCGTGAAAGGCCCCACCGCTCCGGCACCGGTTCAACGACCTAAGAAGTAGGCCGGACGTTCAGGTCCGGCTCACACCATTTGCGGAAGTGGCGGAACTGGCAGACGCACCAGCTTGAGGG
>WNGL01013093.1_pt1 | contig 16597 bp, 12 predicted proteins | sample 5400591 | NCBI WGS metagenome assembly WNGL01 (sample SAMN13153377, study PRJNA577476) | soil metagenome | isolation source: 80 cm soil or saprolite under Garry oak tree replicate 1 | place: USA:California | collected 2016-06-15
GTCTGACGTCGTCACCGATCTGGTCGAGCAACGGCCACTGCGCGTCCTTTTCCGAAATGACGCTGACCGGCAGCGGCCAATCCAACGCGAGCCGTGGATCGCCGTACAGCAACCCGCCTTCGGCGCCGGGCATGTAGTATTCGCCGACCATGTAACTGGTGTCGGTGTTGTCCGCGAGCGTGATGTAGCCGTGGGCGAACCGCTCGGGCACGTAAAGCCCGCGCTGGTTTTCAGCCGTCAGCTCGACCGCGACATGCTCGAGGTAAGTCGGCGATTCAGGACGCAGATCGACGATGATGTCGAGGATGGCGCCGCGCGTGCATCGCACGTACTTCGTTTCCGCGCCGGGGGGGTACTGAAAGTGCATGCCACGCAGCGTGCCGCGCTTCAAATTGGAACCGACATTGGCCTGCGCGATCATCGGCTTTAGTCCGTGCGCGGTGAATTCCTGCTGGCAAAACATGCGGGAAAAGAAGCCCCGGCTGTCCTCTCGCCGCTCGAGATCGATCGCATAGGCGCCGGCCAGCTTTGTTTCCGTGAAGATCATCCTGCCTCCGCGTGGCGGCGCCGTGCGCACCGCGTGCTCCCTATCTCCGCTCATTCCCGCGCACGCGGGAATCCAGATCTTTCTTTCCTTGGCCCCTGGATCCCCGCTTTCGCGGGGATGAGCGGGATTGATGTCGATTCAATCCCAGCGGAACGTGCTCTCGTGGCTTTCGCGATCATCAAGCTATGCGCGGCGGCAGCATCGAAGTTGACAACCATCAACTTGGCTGGCGCGCTTAAGCGCACATTTCATCGTTCTCATTTGCCAGAGGGTAGCGGCATGAAGGTTGTTCTTTTCTGTGGCGGCCTTGGAACGCGGATCCGCGAGTACTCGGAAAGCATCCCCAAGCCGATGGTGCCGATCGGTGCACAACCGATCCTGTGGCACGTCATGCAGTACTACAGCCACTACGGCCATCGCGATTTCGTTCTCTGCCTTGGTTACAAGGCCGGCGTGATCAAGGACTATTTCCTGAACTACCGGCAGACTGTTGCGGCTGATTGCGTGACCGTCTCCAAGTTCGGCAGCAAGGTCGAGATTCAGGGCGAGCAGCCGCCGGACTGGCGCGTCACTCTGATCGATACCGGAATCTGGCGGAACATCGGAGGGCGCCTCCTCGCGGTCAAGCACCTCGTCGAGCATGAGGATATTTTCCTGGCCAATTACAGCGATGGACTGAGCGATGTGAATTTGCCCGAGATGATCGATCGGTTTCGCAAGAGCGGGATGATCGGCTGCTTCATTGCGGTTCATCCGCCGTTCTCATTTCATCTCGCCGAGTTCGGCGGCGACAACGCGATCAAGCGCTTTCGCTCGAGCCAGCAGGCCGACATCTGGATCAACGGCGGCTATTTTATCTTCCGCTCGGATATTTACGAGTACATGCGCGACGGCGAGGAGCTCGTCCTCGAGCCGTTCACGCGGCTGATGGAGAAAGGTCTGTTGATGGCCTACAAATACGAAGGCTTCTGGCGCGCCATGGACACGCTGAGGGATCGTCAGGTGCTGGAGGAGATGGTCGAGCGCGGTGAAATGCCGTGGCGTCCGTCCCTGGATTCGTGGCGCCGGTCGCAAGGATTGCCTTCTGTCGGAGCAGCTTGATGAGAGGGTTGCAAGTCGCCGCCGCCGGCGACCGTCTTTCCGTCCTCTGCCTTGGAGCTCACTCCGACGACATCGAGATCGGCGCGGGCGCCTTCCTGTTGAGCATGATGGCGCGCGGTGCGCGTCTCGATGTGCACTGGTGCGTCCTGAGCGGCCTCGGGACGCGCGAGCAGGAAGCCAGAAATTCCGCGTCCGACTTTCTGTCCGGCGCCGCGAACCAGAATGTCGAGGTGATGTCGTTTCGCGACACCACATTTCCCGAGCAGGCGGAAGCCATCAAGGCCTATCTGGAATGCCTCAAATCGCGCGTCCTGCCGGACCTGATCATCACGCATCGGCGCGACGACGCGCACCAGGACCACAGGACCATCTGCGGGCTGACCTGGAATACGTTTCGCGACCATCTCATCCTCGAATATGAAGTTCCCAAGTGGGACGGAGACCTCGGCCAGCCGAACATGTACGTACCGGTCGGAGCGCGCGAGCTCGAACGCAAGATCGAGCTGCTCGATACGCACTTCGCAAGCCAGCGATCGAAGGACTGGTTCGACCCGGAGGTGTTTCGCGGGTTGGCGCGGCTGCGCGGAATGGAGTGCCGGGCGCCGGAAGGCTACGCGGAGGCGTTCTTCGCCCGCAAGGTGGCGATGTTCTGATCATTGAGCCGGCGACTCGAGCATGTTCCGCCCACGCCGAATCGTAGGGCGGGCAAAAGGCGGACACGAGTATGCTGACGAAATGCACTGAACGATGCGCCGTTGCCCGCCGAGAGCCTGACGGCGGGCACGCCGCGCAGCACCTGAGCAACATCGAAATGGCGAGCAGGCGGCTTTGCTTGCCCTACGGCTCGATGTGACCGGAACATGGTCTAGACACACCCGACCGCCCCCCCCCGGCACTCAGAGCCCGCTCGAAACGAGCCGCCGCGGGTTCCTTTGCGGGCGCCGGGATGTCTGCCGGCCGGCAAGCTTGAGAAGGTCGCAAGCGCGCAAGGCACTGGCAGCGTGCTTGATGTCGCTCCAGCGAAGTCCCGCGCGGGCCGCGATATCGAGCAGCGTATTCTCGCCGTCACTGTAGTTCAGCACCCAAAGCAGGGCGCGACGATGCGCGGCGGCGGATAGACCGGAACGAAACCGGGCGAGGCCGTATTTGCTCAGCTGAGGCTCGCAATACGGCTTTTGATTCAGATAACAGCGGTTGTGCTCCAATATGTCGATCACGGACCGGAGCTTGACGAAAGAGTCGTGCAGCGGCTCGGCGTGAGCGGTGGTCAGGTCGCCGTTCGACGCATGGTCTTGCGGCGTAAGCGCCGCGCGCGCGCGCATGAACCGTCCGACCGGCAGATCGAGGCCAGGGGAGCAGTATTGACGCTCGTCCTGGCCAAAGGGTGAGAAAGACTCGATCTGGAACGCTTTCCCGGTTTCGCCGAGCACGAAGGCGAAGATCCGATCAATCTCCGCGTCGCCGTGGCGGCTGACCTTGTAGGACGGCTGACCAAATCCCCCGAGCTGCGTGAGCACCAGCCCATGCTTGATCCGAAACAGGCGAGATTGATTGAGAGCAATCCAGGCGATCGAGCCGATCGTGCTGGGTATGAAAAGGAGGCGGTACGAGTAGCGTGTTCGCTTTGAGTGCAGTCGTTGCGCCAGGGCGGTCGCAACCGCGACGCTCGAGAGGTTGTCGTTGGGAATGCACGGATTGCCAAGGTGACAGGAGATAAGCACCTCCTCGAACGATCGCCCGCGTACCAGACACTCGCCATAGGTCAGCTGGCCCGGCTCCAGGCATGAGTCGATGCATACGTCGTATTCACCCTCCGGGAGCGCTTCCAGCTCCCTGTTGGAAAGATAGAATCCCCACGCATCGGACGGATGCGATCTGCCGTGCGGAATCCAATCGAAGCGTTCCCGGTCGGAAAACAGATGACGCCGCAGGTCGGCAAGCGGCATCCGCGCCCGGACCGGCGCACTGTAGGCCACGACGTGAAGATTGGAATTCAAGGCATCGACGGCGCGTTTGCCCGAGTGGTGTGTGATGTGGGCTTCGCGGAGTTTCCATTCTGGCGGTACCGTCCAATCGAGGATCTGAGTGCCCGATCGCACCTCATGCACGGTGAGAGGGATATAGCTCCGCAGCGCCGCCAGGGTCGCCCGAATGCCGTCACCCGCGGCGCGTTGGCAACATGCGTGGAGATCGGCGACGAAGCGCTGCAGCGACTCGCCATCGTCATCGGCAATCAGACGGGTATAGGGCGCGTTCAATTTTGCTGAAACTCCGCCTGGCGCCGTTTCCATCTGGATTGACCCACTTGTTCGTCATGGCCGGGACAACAGGGCGATCACGCCCGTCTTCGACGGGCTATGCCCGGATATCAGGGCGTTTACGCCCGTCTTCGGCCCGGACATCAGGGCGTTTACGCCCGTCTTCGGCCCGGACATCAGGGCGTTTACGCCCGTCTTCGGCCCGGACATGACGAACGCCGATGCTAATGAGCAGATGCCTTCAATGGCCTGCGTCCATCGCCCGCTTGGGAGGGCTTGCGGCGCGTTCCCGCGGGCATGTCCGGACACCCATCGTGGCGACCATCGCCTCCGCGTCAAGCTGCCGCCGAGGTGGCGGCGGGAACCTCGTGCGGTGTCCAGAGCAGGCTTTCGGTCAGCTGGGCCGTGCTGCGCAGATATCTCAGCTCGGAGAGGCGCGTGTACGGTGCGGCGTTGAATCTCTCGTGGTCGAGTGCGATGCGTTCGAACACCGTTCGCAGCTGCGCCGCGCCGTTCGCGGCGCTCCACCGGCAGCGGAACGCCGGCATGTGTTTTCGGACCTTGGCGAACGACACGCGATAGCTCCGGTTGTCGCCTCCGCTCGGCCCGAAGCTGATGCGGCAGCCTTTGAAGGTGTCGGCGACAACCTCGGCGATCTCGCTGACGCGATAGTTCTGTGCGTCGTCGCCGATATTGAACGCTTCGCCGAATACTGCGTCGTGCGGTGCCTCCAGCGCGCAGAGGATTGCCTCGCAGATGTCATCGACGTGAACCAGCGGGCGCCACGGCGTACCGTCGCTTGTCATGCGGATTTCGCCGGTCGTGTAGGCGAATCCCGCGAGATTATTCAGGACCACATCGAACCGTTGCCGCGGGCTCGCGCCGAATGCCGTCGCGTTGCGGAGAAAGACCGGCGCAAATCGCGCGTCGGCGAGGGCGCCCACCTCGCGTTCCACCAGAACCTTGCAGCGCGCATACGTCGTTTGAGGATCGAGCGGTGAGGTCTCGGTTTTCATCTCGTCGCCGCCAACGCCATAGATGCTGCACGACGATGCGTAGACGAATCGATTGACGCCGGCGCTCTTGCAAGTGCGGGCAAATTGTGCCGAGCCCTGGTGGTTGATGGCCAAGGTCATCGCCGGATCGTTTTCGCCAAGCGGATCGTTGGAGAGTTCGGCCAGGTGCACGACGGCATCGAACCCTTTCAAATCGGTCTGGGAAAGGTGACGCACGTCCTTCGTCATGACCATGGGGCGGCTCAGCCGGTCCTCGAACAGCCAGCCGCGCCGATAAAATCCCGTATCGACCCCGATGGCATCATGGCCGCGGGCCAGCAGCTTCGGGCCCAATATCGCGCCGATATAACCGTCGGCGCCTGTAAAGAGTACGCGCATACTGCTCTCCTTTGGACCGTTGCGGCAAAACGCGCCGCGATCCTAGGAGCGCCGGAACCCTCGAAGTTGACGCCTGTCAAATCGGAGCACTAGAGCATTTCCCGGAAAAGTGGACACCGGTTTTCCGAAAGGAAATGCGACAAACCTCGAATCTAGAGCGCTTTCCGGCCACGCTGCCTGCGATTTCATGGTCAACCTAACCGGAAAGTGCTCTAGTGCCGCCGAATCGATCGTGGCCATTCTGTGCTCTTCGTTGACGCGGCGCCGAGTTGACGGAACGCAACTTCGTTTGTCTTCGATGGACTAGCCTTCATGCGCGTTTCGCCGCGTGTCGAGGCCTCGACGCGCATGAACCCGGAGGAGTGCGTGATGAAACCCTGTGCCGGCGACTGGGTGGAAATTCGGAGCAAGAACGAGATCTTGGCGACGCTCGATAACAACGGACGGCTCGACGGGCTGCCGTTCATGCCGCATATGTTTCAATTTTGCAGCCGGCGGTTTCAGGTCCACAAGCGCGCGCACAAGGCTTGCGACACCGTCAGCGGCAACTACGCCAATCGGGCGATTCCGAACGGTGTTCATCTGGAACTGCGCTGCGATGGGAGCGCCTTTGATGGCTGCCAGGCGGCCTGCCTGATCGTGTGGAAAGAGGCCTGGTTGAAACCTGTCAGCGGTCGCGATGCCGCGATGATCCATCGCAACGTTGACGTACTGCCCGCTCGCGGACCTGCTTCTGCGCGCGGATGCACGATTGAAGACGTCATCGCGGGTGCTCGCATGCCGCAAGACGGCCATGCCGGTGGAACGCGATATGTCTGTCAGGCCACCGAATTGTTGAACTATTCGGCTCCCATGAAGAATTGGGATGCAAGACAATATGTCGAGGACTATCGGTCCGGAAATGCGTCGCTGAAACAGGTGATGTCGGTTCTGTTCTTCGCCGGATTCCAGAAAATCGCGCGCGCGCAGCAGCTGGGCCGCCCGGCGCGCTGGCTTTACGACTTCATTCAATCGCTGCGCGGCGGGACACCGTATCCCCGCAAGCCAGGAACCCTGCGTCCGGGCGAGGTCAGCCCCGTCGTCGACATCGACCTCAAGGCCGGCGAACTCGTGCGGGTGAAACCGCTGGATCAGATCCTGGCAACTGTCAGCCCGCAGAACATGCACCGCGGAATGTCGTTTGACGTGGAAATGGTGCCTTACTGCGGCAAGGTGTTTCGCGTCCGGGACCGGGTCGCGAAATTCGTCGATGAGCGGACCGGCCTTATGAAGCAGCTCAAGACGCCCGCCGTAATTCTGGAGGGGGTCACCTGCGGCGGCCGCTACAGCAACAGAAGATGGCTTTGCCCGCGCGGCATTTTTCCGTGGTGGCGGGAGGTGTGGCTCGAGAGAACCGCCGACACCCAGACGCAGAAGGCATCGGATCCGGCACGCGCGGCTTGATCCCGCGACGTCGCATAGGCTCCCTCGCGAGCTAGCGCTTGTTCCGACGAGATAGAATCGCTCCTTATCTCCGCTCATCCCCGCGAAAGCGGGGATCCAGGGTCGCAAACTCCGGCGCTTGTTGCCCTGGATTCCCGCTTGCGCGGGAATGAGCGGAACATGCTTTGGTAGAACCCCGCAAGGGTCGGGCTACAATCCAGCGACCACGAATCGTGTTGTCCTGATAGCGAGCCAGATCAAGAAACCGATCCAGGCCACGTTGCAGAGCAATGCGATGCACAAAACCAAAGTGGCCGATCTGCCCAGTCGTCCGCGGTTCCGCGCGCGAACCGGCACCGATCCATCATTCGTCGGGCCGTCATTCATTCTCGGCTCCCAGGAGATCCCCTCGGAGCCGAGAGTACGGCGCGGCAGCACAGCACAACCGGGCATTCGTCAAATCGATTGAGGATTGGCTGACGACAGGGCATCGGCTGCGGTTATCTGTCTCAGTGCAATGTACGTTGTAGGGCACCGCGACTAGCGCCGGCTCATTGTTTCCATGCACCGGCCACAGATCAGCCACACCAGAGTATGACTTTAGGTGGTGGAAGTGTCACCGCGGCCGGGGCGGGCAACATTTGCCAGGAGACACGCAGTTTTCATGAGTAGATGAGTAGAGTACGTGCGCGTGAAGGACCGACGGGCTTGAGCCTATCGCGAACTTTACGTCAGCCGGCGGTGTCAGTCATGTCCAGATCAGTCCTCGGACAATCCGAGTTGGAGTTGGCGCCGCGGATTCTGGTCGTTGATCCTCACAACATGTATCGCGCGGGTTTGCGCACCTTCATTGCCGATCGAATGCCGAACGCCGAGGTTCTTGATGCGAGCGATCTTGCGCAGGGACTCTCCAGGATTCTCGTCAGGGATTCGATCCACCTGATCTTGATGGACCTGGATCCGTCGAGCTATCACTCGCTCGAAGTCTTGAAGCAAGCGTTCGACATTCCATCGAAGACGCGCTTTGCCATCATCTCGGAACTCGACGCGCGCGCCAACATCTTGGCGAGTCTGGCGGCCGGTTTCCACGGCTTCATCTCGAAACACCAGTTCGACGACGACATCCTGGATGCAATCAGGGATATCATGTCGGGGCGGATCTATGTGCCGCCGTCGCTCGCAACAGCAGAGCAGCCGAACGCGCAGGTTGATTCCAGCGAGCGGGAAGCGCCGCCTTCGATCTCGCTCGACAGCGATGCGGATATTCTCCGGCTGACGCCTCGGCAACGGGAGGTGCTCTCCTATCTGGCGCTGGGAATGTCGAACAAGGAAATCGCCAGAGCCCTGCACATCGCAGAGGCGACCACCAAGGTGCATGCCGCGGCCTTGTTGCGCGCACTGAGAGCGCGCAACCGCACAGAAGCGGCGTTCAAGGCGGGAAAGCTCATTCAATCGCTGAAAAACTCTCAACCGGCGGGCTTGGATCCGCCGCCACCCGCAACCGTCCGGGAAGACGGGCATACGCTCCCGTTGCGATTGATCAAGGCCAAGCCCGTTGTTCAGACCAGTGGCGCGTTGCGGCGCAGAGGGTTGCCGGATTGAAACCAATTTTCGGCTACTACAGCATGTTCCGGCGAGGTTGAATCGCTTCTCATCTCCGCTCGTCCCCGCGAAAGCGGGGATCCAGGGTCGCGAACGCCGGCGCTTGTTGCTCTGGATTCCCGCTTGCGCGGGAATGAGCGGAACATGGCGTAGCCCCGCGTCGCGCGCAGTGCGCATGTGCCGCTGCGCCTATTGCCCGGCCGGATCGAACCGTCCTGCCTGAATTGGAAGTCGTCTTCACGCGCCGACTTAATCCTGTCGGCTTAGATTGAGCGGCTTGTGCGGACCCATAGTGCTAATCCGAATCAACTAGTACGTCCGCAGGATTGGAGGAAATTGATTCAGGTGCCATTATTCTTCGCGCCGAGGTTGACATTGCTAGTCGATTGAAAATTGCAGGCCGAGTATGAGTATAGTAGTCCCCGTTTCATCGGCCCATGGCAGCGGCGTTTCGCAGTTTGTAGTTGCGGGAGCGCATCAAAGTGAACTCCTGGGACGGCGGCGTTGCGAGGTTGCCGCCTACGTTCCCAGGGGCCGTGCGTTATTTTGGCAAGACGAGAACCAGGGACAAAATATTGAAATTCGGCAGGGCGTCGTCCGCGCCGTTCGGTTGCTTGAAAATGGCAATCGCCAAATTCTTGCCTTCTTTTGGCCAGGCGACACAATTCGTCCCGCTCAGGCGTCTTGCCAGCATTATACGGCGGAGGCAGTGACGCCCTGCTCGATCGTCAGATCCAATGCGGCGGACGAATTCTGTTCGGACCACACGTCATGCGGCGCGCATCAGGTGCTTGAGGAAATGCTGTCGCTCAGCCCGATGATGGGCCGCAAGAACAGCTTTGCCTGCGTGGCGTGGTTTCTGCTCAGGGTTCGACCGCATCTTCCACGCGATCCCAAGCGCGCCCACGCGCTTCAGCTCTTGATTCCCCGCGCCGACATTGCAGACCACCTCGGCACTTCAATGGAAACCGTCTGCCGCGCTCTCGCGGAATTCAAGACGCGGGGCCTGATCGACCTGCCTACGCGCAAAACCATTCGGTTCATCGACGAGATGGCTTTGGCACGTATCGAGGAGGGCTGAAGACCTCTCTTAATCATTGCCATGTCGGTCGAATTGCAGTGGGGCAAACAATGTTTTTGGCGCAGGAAGATGATTTCGTTGCAAGCCGCGCCCTCCACTCCTCCTCGCAACGGCGCTCTGCGCTGCCGGTCTCGTTCGAAGCGATACCTCCGCTCGTCGCAGCTTTCGATGTTGCCTGGGTGCTTTTGCTCGGCGCCGGCGTCGGTCTTGGCTATCACCTGATCGCGCGCAATGGCGTCGGAGACATCTGGAGCTATGTGGGATCGGGCATGGCGGTCGCGACGCTGTTTTGCGCCGTGTCGCAGGCCGCCGGCCTGTATCGTCCGTCCAATCTGCTTCGCGTATGGTCGCAAATCAGGCGCGCTGTCTTCATCTGGGCAATGGTTTTCGGATGCCTGACGGCCATCGTCTTCCTGCTGAAGATCGGGGCGATATTTTCCCGCGTGAGCGTGCTGTTGTTCTTCGCGGGCGGTATCGGTTCGATCGCGGTGTCGCGCCTTGCCATTGCGCGGACGCTCGCTCACGTGATCGCCATTGGGGCTCTTGCCCGTCGCCGCGTGGCACTTGTTGGCGTTGCGAGTGAGGTAGGCTCGAACAGGCTGCTCGGGGCGGTCGAACGATATGGCTACGTGATCTCGCGCGTGTTTGTGCTTCCCGATGAGGTCGCCTCCGGCGAAGCCGCTTCCGGCGAAGCCGCTTCCGGCGAAGCCGGCAGGCTGGTGACCCAACGGATGAACGAGGTCGTCGACTATGCGCGCTCATCCGCCGTGGATGAAATCGTGCTGGCATTGCCTTGGGCGTCTTCGAACCTCATCGACCGCGCGGAAGCGGCTTTGCAGGTCCTTCCGATCCCGGTGAAGCTGGTTCCCGACGCGCATGTCGCCAGGTTTTTTGATCGCCCGCTGTTCGAATTCGGCCCGACCAAGGCCGTCGAGCTCCAACGCGCTCCGCTCACCGGCACACAGCGGGTCCTCAAGCAGTCGCTGGATTTCTGTCTTGCGGCAGTCGGACTCATTTTGTTGCTGCCGATGCTCGGGGTGCTGGCGCTTGCGATCCGCATGGAAACGCCTGGCCCCGCGTTCTTCTTCCAGTCCCGGATTGGCTTTAACGGACGCGCATTCCGGATTTTCAAATTCCGCACGATGTCGACGCGCGATGATGGGCCGGAGGTAAGACAGGCGCGCCGCGATGATCCGCGTGTCACGCCGCTTGGACGATTGCTGCGCGCGCTGAGCATCGACGAAATTCCGCAGCTTCTGAACGTGCTGCGCGGCGAGATGTCGCTGATAGGCCCGCGGCCGCATGCGCTCGCGCATGACGATGAATATGGCCGGCTCATCGCGAGCTATGCGATACGCCGCAAGATAAAGCCGGGCCTCACCGGCTGGGCGCAAGTCAACGGCTGTCGCGGGGAAACGCCAAGCGTCGAGATCATGCAGAACCGTATCGAGCACGACCTTTGGTACATCGAGTATTGGTCGTTCTGGCTCGATTTTCGAATTGCCCTGATGACGATCGTGCAGTTGCTGCGGCCGCGCAACGTTTACTGAACATGGAGCGCGCGATGGCCGCGGCGCCTAAGTGCATGTTCCGCCCGAGCCGAATCGTAGGGCGGGCAAAAGGCGGACACGGAGTACGCTGACGAAACGCACTGAAGGATGCGCCGTTGCCCGCCGGAGCCTGACGGCGGGCACGCCGCGAGGCGCCTGTGCAACATCGAAATGGCGAGCAGGCGGCTTTGCCCGCCCTACGGTTCGATGTGAGCGAATCATGCTCTAACTCTTCGAATCGATCGCCGGGGAGCTTCTCAGCCCCCTGAGCAGCTCCAGATACGTGTCCTTCTGCCCCAGGATGAACATGAGGGTGAACAGATAGGCGGCAAGCATGACGGCGCCTCCTGCCGCCAACCGCAGCAAGGCATAAGGCAGTTCAGCCGAGTAATGCTGCATCCCGTACGCCAAGGCTGCGGCGAATGCCGTGGCAAGGAGGGGCCGTGCTACGGCCGCGGCCAGGTCTGTCACCGAGATCGGCGTTCCATGCACGCACCAGACGATGTGGGGCAGGAGCCAGATCAGCATTGCGGTTGAGAATGCCGTCGCCACGCCGTTCGCCCCATAGGGCAATCCGATGAAGTAGGCCGCGATGACGAGAGGCGCGAGCACCAGTGAAATCTTTGCACTGCGCCGGACAAGGCCGAGCGAAAACATCAGCCATCCGAGCGGATTGATAATGCCGAAGACCAGAACCGTGGGGGTCAATAATCGGAACAGCGTCGCGGCCTCGGTCCATTGCGGTCCAAGAACGATGACAATGATGTCGGGGGCATATAACGCGCAGAAGGCGGTGATCGGAAAGGCGATCGACATGATGAGCGAGTAGCCTTTCAGGAAGTATCGTCTGAACCGGACGAGGTCGCCTTGCAGGCGCGACAGTGCCGAGAACGCCACGCCTCCGACCGCGGCATTGATGGTCTCCGAGGGGATCGTTGCCAGCTGATAGGCTCTTCCGTAGATGCCAAGCGCGTCCGCGCCCCAGAAGCGGCCGACCAGCATCTTGTCCAGGTTGTAGGCAACATAGACCACCAGAATGTTGAACGTGATCGTCCCGCCAAATCCGACGGTTGACCGGATGGCGGCGAAATTCCCCGGCATGCCCGGGCGCCAGCCCGTCGCCACCCAAAGGCAGACGGTGCTGCATGCCGGTGCGACGACCGTCGCTGCGACGAGAGACCAGTAGCCAAAACCGGCAATCGCCATCCCGATGCCAACCCCGATGCTGATGGCCAGCGAAATCGTTTCGGCAAGCGCGAGCGCCACATACCGCAACTGATGTTGAAGAATGGCAAAGTGCTGGACGCCGGCCGTCGTGAACAGGCAGCCAAGCCCGAGAACGGCCGTGACCCAGAACAGGCGCGGCTCGTGGTAAACAGCGACAAGCACGGGCGCAGTCGCGACGCACGACACGCACAAGACCGCGCCGAACGCCAGATAGATCCAGAACAAGGTCGATAGCTGACGGTCATCGGTTGCGGCTTGCTGCACCGAGCCCGACGAGAGCCAGGAGTTGGTCAGAACTCCGCTGAGACCGGTGACGACAGTCACCATGCCGATCAGACCGAAGTCTTCCGGAGACAGAAGCCGGGCGAGCGCCGCGATGAACACCAGGCGAAGCAGGAAGTTGAGTGCTTGACCGAAGAGCTTGGCGAGACCGCTGCGCAACGTCTTCGCCTTGAGATCGTCCATCCTGGCGCTCCGACGTGCCCCTTGCGGCAGACCTAGAGCATGTTCCGCTCATTCCCGCGCAAGCGGGAATCCAGGGTCAAATACGCCGGCCCAAGCATTTTGCTCTGGGTCCCCGCTTTCGCGGGGACGAGCGGGATTGATGTTGATTCAATCCCACCGGAACATGCTCTAGCAAGCGCGCCGCATCGAAAACGAAGTTGATGGATGTCAAGTCAGGTGGCGTTTCCGCGCGTAGCGTTCTCGGGATTCAGGGAGCTCCGCCCGTGCGCCTGCATGAACCTGTTGTGGACGAAACGACGGCCAGATCAACCTGTGAACCTGGCCCGCAGAAGAGCAAAATTGCGCGATACATTTTTGCGTCCGCGCTCGGCCTGGTCGCGCTGCTTGTCTCCGCGGGGCTGGTCGCCTCGCAAGGATCAGGCGATGCAAGGAAGAAGCCTGCGCCTTCTCATGCGATTGACGGCGTCCTGGCGCGCGGCGTGAATCTCTCGCACTGGTTCAGCCACAGCAACAATGGATATGGCGACGGTCACCTTGCCGCGTTCATAACAGCGGCGGACGCTGAACTCATGCGCGGAGCCGGGTTCACTCATGTCCGGGTGCCGGTTTACATGGAACTGGCGTTCAAGCCGGGGGAACCGCAACGGGCATTCACCGCGAGGCTGATCGACAAGATCGCGATGCTCAACAAGGCTGGGCTGGCCGTCGTCGTGGCCATGGATGCGAACGAGGACGACAAAAAGGCTCTGGCCGAACCCTCCAAGGCGCTTGAGTTCATCAAAGGATGGCGATCGCTGGCGCGATCGTTTGCAAGCTTCGAACCGCGCCTCGTGCTGTTCGAATTGCTCAACGAGCCCTATCCGCTGGCCGGCCCGCAATGGTGGTCGCTGCAGCAGCGGACGATCGAAGCCGTTCGTTCAGTTGCGCCGCAAAATACGATCATTGCCAATGCCGGTGGCTGGAGCGGCGTCGAGGAGTACACGCCGAACTTTTCGCCGCCGGCCGATGCGAACACGATCTATACCGCTCATGTCTATGAGCCCCTGCTCTTCACGCACCAAGGCGCCACGTGGGTGTGGCCGGTGGCGGCTGGGGTCGACGGGGTCGATTGGCCGCTCGATTCCGCGGCGACCGAAAGAGCGTTGCAAACCGGAAAAACCGAAGAGGCGGTCAAGCAGCTCGACTATCAGATCGGCGACCGCCAGTTCCAGGTCGATTGGCTTCTAACTCACTTCGACAAACTGGCGCGCTGGCAGGAGCACACCGGCGCCAAGATATATATCGGCGAGTTTGGCGTCTATCGCGCGGTCGCACCCGACCCGTCCCGGCTGCGCTGGCACAAGGAGGTTCGCAAAGCCTTCGAGGCGCGGGGATGGGGTTGGGCGGTGTGGGACTATTCCGGCGGCTTCGCGATAACTCAGCAGTCCAACCCTCCGCACCGGAGGTTGGATCCCTTGGCGCTTGATGCGCTCGGTCTTCGGGCATCCGCTAGCGCCGGAGAACGCCATTGAACGGCCTTGTTTCACCGCAACGGACGGCGGGGCTTGTCGCGTGCATCGCCGCGCAACCGGGATCGGGCGCATAACCCATGGCGCGTCAATCCCAGCTGAAACCGGTCGTGGTCAACGCAGAGCCGTCTGCTGAACTAAGCGACTTCGGTCTCGCAGAGGTCGTTGAATTGCTGGCCCGCCATTGGGTTGCGGTGGTCGTGTCGGTCGCGCTCTCAATGGCGATTGCGGTGGCATATTTATTGATCACCACCGCGCAGTTCACGGCGACAGCGCTGTTGTTGATTGACGCCAGGAACAGCGCGCTGCCGACGCCGCAGCTGCGAGCCACGGATGCAAACGCCGAGTCGGCGTATGTCGAAACACAAGTCGGCGTCCTGAACTCCGAGCGAATTGCACGCACGGTGATCCTCGAACAAAAACTGCAGGAGCTTGAGGAATTCAAGCCGAAAAGCGCGGCTGCGCCGGCGGCTCCTCCAGGGCCGGCCGCGGCCGGGAATCCGGAAATCAAAGAGGAGCAGAATTTTGATCTCGTGCGGCCTGCGGCGGTCAAGGAATTCAGAAAGCGGCTTGAGATCAAAAGAAGCCCGTCGACCTACATCATCTCGATCAGCTTCATCTTCAGCGACCCGGAAAAAGCGGCCGACATCGCCAATGCGGTCGGGTATGCATACATCTCGGATTATTTGAAGTCCCGGGAGCAATCGGTCAACAGCACGAGCCAGTGGCTTCGTCTCAGGACGATGGAACTGAAGAAGCAAACTCAGGCTGCCGAAACCGCACTTGACGATTTCCGCAACAACAATTCGGAAAATGGCGGCAGCACGCGCAGCATACTGCGCGATCTCGAATCGACCGCCCAGTCGTATCGGATGATCAGCGACAGCTTCCAAAAGCGGTTCCTGGAAACCTCGCAGCAGCTCTATTTCTTGACGCCTGAGGCGCGCGTCGTCTCGAAGGCATGGCCGCCTCCGGAGCGGAGCCATCCGAAAACCACGATGACGCTGGCCATCGCATGCGCGCTCGGATTGGCCGCAGGTGTTCTGATTGCGATTGTACGCAGTCTGCTCGGAAAGAGCGCATAACTAGCAAGTAGGCTGGACACGAACTTGTCGGCGGCTGTATGCGCCGGGGACGCGGTCCCGCTATGTCAATCCTTGACCGTCAACGCTTCCGAGCGATAATGGATTTGGTTATTCCCGCGAAACGCTCGACCACGATCTCGGCGTCCGGAAACAGCTTTTGCATGTCCTTGCGGGTCAACAACAAAACGTCGGCAATAGCGCGATCGACATGAGCCTGATCGGGTTTCACGACCCAGCCCCAAACCGAGAAGTAACGGATCAATCGGCGCATGATCGAAAATGGCAGCCAGTGAATGAACACACACAAAAAATGCGGCTCGACAAAGAACCAAAGATTGGGTGTTTGAACAAAATATCTCGGCGCTGCCCGCCGGATCTCGTTGGCAAAATGCTCGACCCGCGATCTATCCCCGACGTGCTCAATCACAGAATTGCTGTAGCACACATCAAATGAATTGTTGGGAAAGGGAAAAGTGTAACCATCATAGACCATCACCCGCATATTTCTCTCGACTGATTCTTGGCCGAAGATGTTGATCATCGTCACCTGCGGCCGTTGCGGTACGAACGACCAATTTAACGGAGTTCCACCGGCGTCCAGAATCGAGGTATCGTTCGTTACGTTGAAATACTGGACGAAGTTCCGCATCCGCCTCGGTCGAAAGACGCGTTGGAACGGCTTGTAGATACTTTGAACATCGATGCCCATGTGTTTTCTCTGAGACTATGGTCCGCTATAGACCGCATGATTGTCGCAGGTCCGCCTGTCGGGACTTGACGATGGTCAAATTCCGCATGTTGCGTTTGACGCCACTCCGGCAGTGCCTTGCATGAAACTGAAAGTGCTCTACCGTGCCCGAGCAATTCGGCAAGGACCTATGAGCACCGTACTCGCGTGCGATCTTGGCGGGACCAGCTTTCGCGCGGCTCTGGTCGACGAGCGCGGCCAGACGATCGCCGCGCAGACGGTTCCCGGACCTACCGCGAATGATCGTCTCGGCTGGTCGGAGATTGATCCTGATGCCTGGTGGCAGACGCTGATCGCGGCGGCGTCCGCGCTCGCCGACGAAGCGCCGACACAATTCGCCGGGACGCAAGCGATTGCCATCTGCGGCATCACGCGCACGCAGATCTTTCTGGACCGCGACGGCAACGTGCTGCGGCCGGCGATCACCTGGCGCGATGCACGCGCAAAGCCGGATGATCTGCTGGCGCAATTGCCGCAAGCCCATCCGGAGGTCCGCAACTTCAATGCCTTCCACCCCGTTGCCCGGCTGAATTGGCTGCGCGAGCATGAAGGTGCAGCGTTTGCCCGCCTCGCCATGGTGCTCGATCCGAAGGACTTTCTTAACTTTCG
>WNGL01005036.1_pt1 | contig 16589 bp, 15 predicted proteins | sample 5400591 | NCBI WGS metagenome assembly WNGL01 (sample SAMN13153377, study PRJNA577476) | soil metagenome | isolation source: 80 cm soil or saprolite under Garry oak tree replicate 1 | place: USA:California | collected 2016-06-15
GTCGCCGAGCGTGGTCGTGTTCGTCTTGAAGGAGTGGTGGTTCCGGTCGTCCACCTCCACATCCTCGAGCGAGTCGTCGGAGCCGCTGTGCATCTTCACCTTCGGGTTGCTGTCGCTCACCTTCACGGACAGGTGCGCCTCGTGCCCAGCGGCGAGCGCGTCGTGCGGTTCCACCTCCACGCGCGTCACCCGCCCCGCGTGGTGCGGTTCCGCCTCTCGCAGCGTGACCTGGGTGTCCTTCGTGAGCGCGCCGGCTGGAATGGTGAGGGTCGCCGCCCCCGCCGTCAGTGTGGCGCCCGCGCTGGCGGTGACCTTCTGGGTGGTGGAGGCCTTGGAGGTCCCACCGCAGCCGATGAGGGTGATGACTGCGACGAGGGCGATCGGGGTCGAGGTCTTGAGGGTCATGGTTGCATCTCCTTTCCCCGTTGACTTCGCTCGAGGCGCATCGGCCACGCACTCGGGGTGGGGCCCGCTCGGGTCTGCCGGCGCATCGAGGTGAGCGCGGGAACTGCGGCGCCTCACCTCCGGACCCTCTTCGCGATCCGCGGGTCGGGGACGAGCCACATCACCGCCACGGCGACGTAGATGGCGTCCGCGAACCACTGGTGCACGAAGGCGAGCGGGATGGCGGCGGCATACAACACGGGCGAGATCTTGCCCTTGAGGTCTGAGCCCACCGCTGACGCGAGCTTCGAGTCGGGGCCGTGCTCGGCGATGATCACGCTCTGGAGCAGGAAATAAGCGATGGCCGCCGCCAGGAGCACCGCGCCGTACGCCGCCGTCGGCAGCGGCGCGAAGTGGTTCTCTCCCATCCACCCGGTCGCGAACGGGACGAGCGAGAGCCAGAAGAGGAGGTGCAGGTTCGCCCACAGGATCTTGCCGTTGATGCGGTCCGTCACATGCAACATGAGGTGATGGTTGTTCCAGTAGATGCCGAGATACACGAAGCTCAGCACGTACGTGAGGAAGACGGGCAGGAGCGGCGCGAGCGAGCGCGCGTCGGTGCCATGCGGGATCTTCAGCTCGAGCACCATGATGGTGATGAGGATGGCGATGACGCCATCGCTGAACGCCTCGAGTCGCCCCTTCGGCGCCGTGTATCAGATGTGCCAGGCCGTGCCGAGAGGTGCTGGCGCGCTCGAGCGAGGCGTGCGCCGCCGATCCACGCGGCGCAACCGTTCACGCGAGACGCGAGAAGCGCCGGGAGGATCCGGGGAAGTCGACGCCATACGCGAATGCGCACAACAGGCCGGCGACAATTGCGATGAGGAGGGCGCCGGCGCTGGCAGAGGCGTGGGGAGTCGGCGAACCGCCGCCGAGCGCGGTGACCGCCGCGCCTCCGATGGCGCTCGCCGCCGCGAGCCACTGGTACACGCTGAGGCGCCCGAAGACGGCGGTCTGGGGCTCGCCGCGATAGGCCTCCTCGACGAAGCGCCCGGCGCCGGAGAGGATGAAGTAGGCCCCCACGACCAGGTGCGCCGGCGGGTGGAGGGACCACAGGCGCGCGAGCGCCGCGCCGATCACCACGTTCCACAGGATCGAGTAGAGCGGCGTCGGGTGGACCGGCACGCCGGCGAGGTGCGCGAGCCGCGTCACGCGCGAGCGCGGGTGGGTGTAGCGGATGCCAACGCCAGGGGGTGAAGGCCGGCCGTGGCAGCATCCCTGTACGAGGCAGCGCACTCGGCCGAGGGCCTGCACCCAGGGCGCGGCGACGGTCGTCGCGGCGAAGAGCACCCAGGGATCGCTCCCGAGCGGGCGCGCGGCAGCGAGTGCGCCGATGACGCCCAAGATGGACCCGTAAAAGCCGAATGGGCGGAGGAGCTGCGGCGAGCCCTCGACGAGCTGCGCCCACAAGCCCGCTCCGACCACGGCGCCCAGCACGACCGCCCCGGCGGCGAGCGTGGCCCGCTCGCCCGCCAGCGCGACGACGGCGCCGCCGCCCACCGCCCCGGCGAGGCCCGCCCATGCCGCATGGACGATCACGCGCGCCGGACCGAAGCGCCACTCACGCCACGAGTTCGCGGCGCGCTCGGCCGCGCTGCGCAGCGCCTCCCAGACCTGGCCTGCGTGCAGCGCCAGGGCCGCCACGGCCAACCCCGCCGCGACATCTGCGAGCGAGTGCATGCCAGTCGCGAGGCAGCTCGCCGCGACCGCGCCCGCCCAGGCGAGGAGCGTGGCGCGCGCGACGGCCGAGCCGCGCGCGAGAACGCCGACGGCCAGAAAGCCCCAGATGACATGGAACGAGGGGAACGCGGCCCCTGGTCCGTCGAGCGCGCGCTCGGCAGCGAGGAGCGCCGCCCCGACCCCCATCCCGTCGAACGGTCGCGGGGGCGCGGAGAGGGGCGAGACGAGCTGGATCGGGAACGCGATTCCCATCGCGATGAGGCCCGCCACCTCGAAGCGGCGCAGCGCACGAGCCGAGCGCGCGACGAGCGGCGCGGCGAGGACGGCTGCGTACGCGCTCGTGTAGACGGGGGTCGCCCACGCGAGGACGGGCCAGCGCGCCTCGAACGGCAGGTACGACGGGACGGCATCCGGCCCAGGGCCGAGCGCGAGGAGCGCCTCGTAGCCGACCGCCCACGGCAGGAGCACCAGCGCATAGGCGGCGGCACGCTCAGCGCGGGTCGGCGCACCCGCGTCATCCCGGGCGAGGCGCGGCCCCGCCGCCGCGCCGGGTCCGAAGCGCGCGGCGAGGTCTAGGCGCTCATGACCGAGCACCAGCGCGGCGCAGCCGAGCGCGAGCGCGGGCGTCACGAACCAGAGGCCCGCGCCCGAGTCGGTCGTGATCGCGACCCCCGCTGCCGCGGCGCAGGTGCCGACGTAGATCGGGTGCGGGACGAGCGCATAGACTCCAGCTCGCACGAGGTGCGGCGGCGGATAGGCGTTCATGGGAAGCCCGCCCCCGCGCGTCCAGAGCGCGCCCATGCCGGCGAGCGCAAGCGCGGCGCCGCCGGTGAGGAGCGCGACGCCGAGCGCAGGCGATCCGGGGACGGGCAGGGGGACCGCGCCCGCGGCGGCTCGCGCCCAGGCGGCGAGGAGCAAGGGCAGCGCGATGGTGAACGCCATACCGTATGCGACGCGCCCAGCGATGCCCCGCGTGGTCAGCTCCATCGCACGACCTCGTGGATGACCCACCCGCGGGCGCCGCCGGCGCTCCCCCGCGCGCGCCACTTCCGCTCGTCCACGCGCAGGAGCGCAGCGGGCAGCGCTCCGGCGAGCCGGCGCAGCGGCCCGCGCCCGAGCGAACCGGCCCGCAGCGGGACCGCGTCGGCGAGCGTGAGCTCGACCCCGCCGGCGCACACGCGATCCTCGCGCAGAGCGGCGAGCGGGACGGGGCGCCCATCGCGGAGCGCCAGCGCCCTCGGCGCGTCGCCGCGCCACTCGATCCAGACGAGCCCACCTTCGGCCGCCGCGAAGCGGCCCCACCGCAGCTCGCGGATGGGCAGGCGCCAGGGTGGCACCGTCATCGTGAGCCGCTCCGCATAGCCGAGGCCCTCGAACGCCTCGCCCCCGACGGTCGCGGCGACGCGCGCCGCCGGCGCGACGCACTCCCAGGTGACGTGCCCCGTCGGACCGTCGAGGAGCGTCGCGCCCGCGGCGGGTGCGATGGGCGACCAGCGCCCCTCGAGGTCGAGGCGGCCGCATGCGAAGCGTACTGCGCCGTCGTCGACGCGCGGCGGCGCGCGGGCGAGGAGCGTCGTGCGCTCACGGGTCGCGCCCGTTGCGCCCGCGACGAGCGTGCTCGCCGCGCGCACGCTCAGCGCGCGCCAGCGCAGCTCGAGCCAGTAGGCGACGAGCGCGCGCCCGTCGTCGGCGACGACGTCGAGGTACCACTTCTCGAGCTGGAAGCTTTGGCTCGCCACGCGTCCCCCCGCGCGAGCATCGCACGCGTGGTGAGCCCTCGCAACGCGAGCGGACCGCTTCAACGTTGCTTCTGGTACGTCCCCATGAGCTCGGCGCTGCCCAGCACGTGCCCCTCCATCGCCTTCTCCAGCTTCGCCTTCGTGGGCGCCCCGAGGTCGGGCAGCGCGACGTCGAGCGCGTAGAGCTTGAAGAAGTAGCGGTGTCTGCCGATGGGCGGGCAGGGACCTCCGTATCCCGTGCGCTTCCAATCGTTCGAGCCCTCGCGCGTGCCGGCGGGCAGGTCCATCGAGGCGATCGCGGCAGCGAGGCCGGTCGCCGTGGGCGGGATGCCGTAGAGCACCCAGTGTACCCACGTCATCTTCGGAGCCTTCGGATCGGGCGCGTCCGGATCGTCGACGATCAGGGCGAGGCTCTTCGTGCCGGGAGGCATGCTGGACCACTCGAGCGGCGGTGACGTGTCCCTGCCCTCGCACGTATGGATGGACGGGATCTCACTTCCGCTCTTGAACGCGGGAGACATCAGCGACGGCGCCATGGCAGCTCCTTCGACCGACCGCAGCGGACGCGCCGAGGAGCACGAGGCAGACGACGGGCGGGCGAGCGGTCCGGTTCACTTGATCAATCTAACCGGCTGGTCGCGAGGGCGATGCTACCCGACCGGCCGCGTGCTCGGTCGTGCTTGGGATAGGCTAGGACGTCGGCCGTCCCTCCGGGCGCGCCGCGCCCGAACCCATGAACGACCGCCGCCCCTCCGTCCTCCTCGCCGCTGCCCTGGCGCTCATGCTCTCGGGCTGCGCCTTCCTCCAGCGCCTCGCGCAGGGAGGCTTCGAGCCGCCGAAGCTCAGCTTCCAGTCCTGGTCGGCCGACCAGCTCGACCTGGAGGGCGTGACGATCGCCCTCCACTACCAGCTCGAGAACCCGAACCAGCTCGGGCTCGACCTACGCCGGCTCACCTACAAGCTGGAGGTCGAGGGGACGCAGGCGGGCGAGGGCGAGCTCCCGGCGGGCATCCAGGTGCCGCCGCGCGGCGCGGCCGCCGTGTCCATCCCGGTCCGGCTGCGCTGGCGCGACGTTCCACGCCTCGCAGAGGTCCTCCTCTCCCGGGCCGAGGTGGCGTACCGCATCACCGGCAGCGCGGGCGTGGGCTCCGCGCTGGGGACGATCGAGCTGCCGTTCGACCACCGCGACCGGGTGGCCATCCCGCGGCCGCCCTCGTTTCGCATCGAAGGCATCACCGTCCGCAACGCCTCGCTCGCGGACGTCGCCATCGACGTCCGGCTCCGCGTCGAGAACGGCAACGGCTTCCCGCTGCCGGTCGGCGCGCTGACCTACGGGCTCCGCGTCGGACAGCACGACCTCCTGGCAGGCGGCTCGCACCCGCTCGCGGCGGTGCCGCCCGGCGGGCATGCGGTCATCTCGATCCCCATCCGGCTCTCCACGGTCGGCGCGGCGCAGGGTATCGCCGACCTCCTCTCCGGGGCCGCGGTGCGGTTGCAGGGCCTGGCCGACTTCGGCGCGATCGAGGTGCCGGTCGAGGCGAACGGAGCGCTGAAGCGCTAGCGGTCCGGCCGGTCTGCTAGGCTGCGCCGCCATGCCGACGCCCCGCCGCGCCGTCGCCGCCGCCCTCGCCGCGATCGCGCTGTGGGGAATGCTCGCCACCCTGGCGCTCGCGCTGCGGCGCGTGCCGCCCTTCCTGCTCGTCGGGTGCGCGCTCCTGCTCGGCGGGCTCGTCGGCGCGCGCCGCCTCAGCGTGCGCGGACTTCGCCTGCCCGTGCTGGCGCTCGGCGTCTACGGCCTCTTCGCCTACCACTTCTGCCTGTTCCTCGCGTTGCGGCTCGCGCCGCCGGTGGAAGCGAACCTGCTCAATTATCTCTGGCCGCTCCTCATCGTCGTGCTCTCCCCGCTGTTCGTCCCGGGGACGGCCCTGCGGGCGCGGCACGTGGTGGGCGCGCTCCTCGGCTTCACGGGCGCTGCGCTCCTCGTCACCGGCGGCCGGCTCGGCTTCGCCCGCGAAGGCCTCCTCGGGTACGCGCTCGCCGTTGCGGCAGCCGTGATCTGGTCCACCTTCTCGCTCGCGACCCGGCGGCTCGGCGGCTTCGCCACCTCCGCGGTGTCGACCTTCTGCCTCGCCTCCGGCGCGCTGGCGCTCCTCTGTCACGCGCTCTTCGAGCCGCACTACCACTTCGCCGCCGCGGACGTGCCGTGGCTCCTCGCCATCGGCCTAGGGCCCATGGGCGCCGCCTTCTACCTATGGGATCGGGCGCTACGCGACGGCGATCCGCGCGTGGTGGGCACGCTCGCGTACCTCACGCCACTCCTCTCCACGCTGCTCATCGCGCTCGCCGGCGCCGGCCGGCTCCACGCGACCTCGGCCGCGGCGATGGGCCTCATCGTCGGGGGGGCCGTGGTGGGGACGTGGGCGCCGAGGGGGAGCTGACAGGAGGTTGGTGGCCCTCAGCTCACCGCCGCCGCCCCCTGCGTGCCCGGCGCGCCGCGGACGACGTAGTACACCGCCTCGGGGTGGTGCAGGACGATGGCGGAGGTCGACTGCTCGGGCACCATCTGGTCGGCGCTGGTGAGCGAGACGCCGATCGTCCGCTCAGGGTCGAGGAGCTTCCAGATCTGGCGCTGGTCGACGAGCTCCGGCCAGGCGGGGTAGCCGGGGGAGTAGCGCTTTCCCTGCAATGCCGGCAGGCCGAGCTCCTTGCGGACGACGGCGTGCCAGTGGTCGGCGAGCGCCTCGGCGGTCTCGACGGCCAGGCCATGCAGGTAGAGGGCGCGGCTGTACTCGCCCGCCTCCTGCCAGGCGTCGGCGAGCCGGGTCGCCTCCGTGCCGACCGTCACCACCTGGAAGGCGACCACGTCCGAGCCGGGCTCCTCGCGGAAGTAGTCGGCGAGGCACAGGTGCTTCTCGTCCGGCTGGCGCGGGAACGTGAGGCGCGCGAGCGGCTCCTTCCGGTGCACCGGGTCGAGCACGACGAGGGCGTTTCCGTCCGCGTGGCAAGGGAAGTAGCCGTAGACGATCCTGGGGGTGAGCCACCCGTTCGCGAGGATGTCCGCCTTGAGCGCCTCGAGCTTGGGGCCGAACTCGTCGCGGATGAGCCGCTCGTACTCGACCTTGTCCTTCGATCGCACGCCCCACTGGAGCTTGTAGAGCTCGATGAGATCGAGGTGCGGCCAGACGTCCTGCAGCCGGAGGTCGCTCGGCGGCACGACGCGCGGCCCCCAGAACGGCGGCGTGGGGGCCTTGCCGACCGGGAGGATCGGGCTCCGCACGCCAGGTGCGGCGACCAGCACCGGCGCCTCCGGCGCGTCGCGTTGCTTCATCGCCTTCTGCAGCACCTCGGTCTTGAGCTGCTCGCGCCGCTTGGGGTCGAGGAGCTGCTCCACGATGTCGAGGCCCTCGAACGCGTCGCGGGCGTAGTAGACGCCGCCCGGGTAGGGGCTGCGATCCTCGAGGAAGAGGGTGCGGTAGCCGAACTTGCGGTTGATGGCGGCTCCGCCGATGAGCACCGGGAAGCTGAGGTTGCGGCGCGACAGCTCCTGCACGCAGTACGGCATCTGCTTCGACGTCGAGACGAGCAGCGCCGAGAGGCCGATCGCGTCGGCGTTCACCTCCATCGCCTTCTCGAGGATGGTCGCCACCGGCACCTGCTTGCCGAGGTCGAACACGTCGAAGCCGTTGTTGGAGAGGATGGTCTTGACGAGGTTCTTCCCGATGTCGTGCACGTCGCCGTACACCGTGGCGAGCACCACCTTCCCCTTCGAGGTGCCCTCGACGCGGTCGAGGAACTTCTCCAAGTACGCGACCGCCTTCTTCATCACCTCGGCCGACTGGAGCACGAAGGGGAGGATGAGCTCCCCGGCGCCGAAGCGGTCGCCCACGTCCTTCATGGCGGGGAGGAGCACGCCGTTCAGCACCTCCACCGGAGGCCGGCGGGTGAGCGCCTCGTCGATGAGGGGCTCGATGCCCTCCGGGCGCCGGTGCAGGATCTGGAGGTGGATACGCTCCTCGGCGGTCTTGCCGGCGAAGAGCTCCTCGACCGGTTGCGCCGCGCCGGTGCTCGCCTTCCCGCTGAAGTGGGCGATGAGCCGAGAGAGCGCGTCGGGGTGGCGGTCGAAGACCACGTCCTCCGCCAGCCGGCGCTCCTCCTCCGAGATCTCCTGGTAGCCGCGGATGTCCTTCGGGTTGACGATGGCGAGGTCGAGCCCGGCCTGCACCGCGTGGTAGAGGAAGACCGAGTTCACCACCTCGCGCGCCGGCTTCGAGAGCCCGAAGCTCACGTTCGAGACGCCGAGGCAGGTGAAGACGCCCGGGTTCTCGGCCTTGATGCGCCGGATGCCCTCCATGGTCTCGAGGGCGCTCCGCCGGTACTCCTCGCCGCCGGTGGCGAGGGTGAAGGTGAGCGGATCGAAGACGAGCGCGTCGGGCGGGACGCCGTACTCCCTCGCCACCTCCACCGTCCGTCGGGCGATCTCCGCCTTGCGCTCGGCGGTCTGCGCCATGCCCTTCTCGTCGATGGTCATGGCGACCACCGCCGCGCCGTAGCGGCGGACGAGCGGGAGCACCTTCTTGACCCGCTCCCCGGACTTCTCGAGGTTGATCGAGTTCACGATGCAGCGGCCGGGGTGGACCTTCAAGGCCGCCTCGACGACATCGGCCTCGGTCGAGTCGATCATGAGCGGCGCGTCGACCGCCTGGGCGAGGAGCTTCACGAGCGTGCGCATCTGCGCCGCCTCGTCCTCGCGCTCGTTCAGGGCCACGCACACGTCGAGCACGTGCGCCCCGCCTTCCACCTGGTCGCGTGCGATGCGCAGGATGCCCGCGTAGTCGTCGGCGAGGAGCAGCTGCTTCACCTTCTTCGAGCCCTGCGAGTTGACGCGCTCGCCGACGATGAGCGGCCTCGGCTGGAGGTCGAGCGGCACCGACTTCATGGCCGAGGCGAGCTCGGGCAGCGGCCTCGGGCGCGGCCGGGGCGTCAGGTCGAGCGCGCGGATCGCCTCCACCACCCGCTGCAGGTGCTCGGGGGTGGTGCCGCAGCAGCCGCCGACGATGCCGACCCCGAAGTCGCGCACGAACTCGGAGAGGGCGCTCGCGAGCGCGGCGGGCGAGAGCTTGTAGACCGCCTTCCCGTCCACGTTCTCCGGCATGCCGGCGTTGGGCAGGCAGGAGACGACGTGGCTGCACCGCTCGCCCAGGTAGCGCACGCTCTCGCGCATCTCGGCAGGGCCGGTGGAGCAGTTGAGGCCGATCGCGTCGACCGGCAGCCGCTCCAGCGCCGCCAGCGCCGCGCCGATCTCGGTGCCGAGCAGCATGCGGCCGTTGGCGTCGATGAGCGTCGGCTGGGCGATGATGAAGACGTCCTTGAGCGACTCCCTCCGGTAGGCGTCCGCCGCCAGCACGGCCGCGCGGAGCTCCGCCAGATCCTGCTGCGTCTCGATGATGACGGCGTCGACGCCGCCGTCCACGAGGCCGCGCGCCTGCTCGAAGAACACGCGCTCCAGCGCGTCGGCGGTCACGTTGGAGAGGACCGGGTCCGAGGCCGAGGGCAACAGGCCGGTCGGGCCGATCGACCCGGCCACGAAGCGCGGTTGCCCGGGCGTGGCGTGGCGCTCGGCGGCGCGGCGGGCCAGGCGCGCGGCCCGGAAGTTCACCTCGTAGGTGCGGTGGCCGAGCCCGTACTCGTCGAGCTTGAGGCGCGACGAGCCGAAGGTGTTCGTCTCGACCACGTCGCAGCCGACCGCGAAGTAGCGGCCGTGGATGTCCTCGATGAGATCGGGGCGGGTCAGGGTGAGCAGGTCATTCGCGCCCTCCTGCCCGCCGAACTCGGCCGCCTTGAGCTGGTGCCCCTGGATCTGGGTGCCCATGGCGCCGTCGAAGACGAGCACGCGCCGGCCGACGGCTTCGCGAAAAGTCATCTGGCGGTTGTAGGGGCTCCTCGGCCTCGGGGCAAGCCGTCGCCCTCCCTCGGCTCGCCGCTCCGCACGGACGGGGTGCGATGCACTACCATGCGCGCGTGCCGCGCTCCGCACGCCGCGCCGTCGCCGTCGCCGCTGCCCTCGCGGCCGGCGCCGCCGTGCTGCGCGCGCTCGCCTTCTCCGGCACGGAGCTCTACACGGACGAGGCGTACTACTGGCTCTGGTCGCTCCGTCCCGCCGCCGGCTACTTCGATCACCCACCGCTCGTGGCGTGGCTCATCGCGCTCACCGCGCCGCTCCTACCCGGCGAGCTCGGGCTGCGGTTGCCGTTCCTCCTCGCCGGAGGGTTGACCGTCCTCTTCGCCGCGCTGCTCGCCGGCGAGCTGTGGGAGGGCGCGGACCACGTCGCGCCCGGCGCCGGCGGGCCAGGCTGGGGGAAGGGCGTCGCCGTGACCTGCGGCGCCTTGCTCTGTGCGAGCCAGCCCATGATGTGCCTCGTGGGCGGGATGGCGCTCCCCGATGCCCCGGTGGCGGCCGCCTACACGGCAGCGCTGTGGCTCCTCGCGCGCGCGCGGGGCGCCCGCTGGGTGTGGGCCGGCGTCGCCGTCGGCGTGGCGCTCCTCGCGAAGTACACGGCGGCACTGCTCGCGCCCGCGCTCCTCCTGCTCGTCGTGTGGGACGGCGAGCTCCGGCGCGACCTGCGCCGCGCCTGGCCCTGGCTGGGCGCGCTGGTTGCGGTCGCGATCTTCGCGCCGAACCTCGCCTGGAATGCCCGGCATGGCTTCGTCGCCATCCGCTTCCAGCTCGGCCACGGGTTCGGCCAGGACGCGACGCTCCGCTCGGCGCTCGAGTACGTGGGCGGCCAGCTCGTCGGCGCCGGGCCGGTGCCGCTCTTCGCGGGTGGCCTCTTCCTCGCCCGCGCCCGCACCGCGCCGGCGAAGCGCGTGGCGGCGGCGGTGCTCCTCCCCCTCGCCATCTGCACCGTGGCGGCGCTGCGCGGCCGGGTCGAGGCGAACTGGCCCGCGCTCGCCTACCCGGCGCTGGCGGCCGCGGCAGCCGCGCTCCTCGCGCGCGCCACGGCCCGAAGGCGGGCCGCGCTCACCGGCGGGTCGGTGGCGCTCGCGCTCGCGCTCCTCGCCACGTTCGGCCTCGAGCAGCGCCGGCCGCACCTGCTCGCCGGCACGCCGGCGCTGGGTCGCTTTCAGGGCTGGCGCACCTTCGGTGAATCGGCCAGGCGCGTCGCCGACCGGGCCTGCGCCGGGCTGGGCTGTCCGGCCGATCACCCGTTCGTTTTCACGGATAGTTATCAGACCGCGGCGGCCGTCGCGTACTACGGGGGATTCCGCCGGCTCGGCCCGGCCGCCGAGCGTCCCTCGGAGCTCGACCTGTGGGACGATCGCCCCGCGCCCGGCGAGCCGTTCCTGTTCATCGGCACCGCCCCGCCGCGCGCGAGCTTCCGCGCGCGCTTCGCGGCGACCGGCGAGGGAGCACCCCTCAGGACGCCCATCGTCCACGCAGGCGAGCGCCTGCGCGATCTGGTCGTCACTCCCTTCTCCCGGTTCGTCGGGGACGCGCCGGAGCGATAGGCTCGAGCGTCAGGGGGTCGCGGCGGGATCGTTCGCCATGCCGCACTTGACCTTGCCGTCGACCGAGTCGAGCGCCCGGCACTGGTCCGGGTGCGCCTCGAAGTCTGGGCAGCTCCGCAGGAGCTGCTCGCAGACCTTCTGATCGGCGTCGCTCGGCTTCACCACGTTGCCGAGCTCGTTCCGGATGGACGCCTTGCAGCTGTCGCGCAGCGATCCCACCGGCTGGCAGCTGCAGATGCGGTCGCCCAGGTCCTGGCATGCCGAGCCGCAGCCGGCCCCGGTGAGCGTGGAGGCGGCGAGCGCAGCGGCGAGGAGGAGGGTCGTCTTCGTCGTCATCGGGGCGGCGGAGGATCGCCCGGACGCGGCAGGAGATCAAGCGAACCCTTCGCGCCCGGCCGCGGAGCACCCGCCACGCGTTCACGGCAGTCGAGCTCTCAGGGCCTCCTCGACGAAGTCGAGCCGGTCATTCCCGACGAACATCTCCTGGCCGACGAAGAAGGTGGGCGCGCCGAAGGCGCCGCGCCGGACCGCCTCCTCCGTCTGCGCCATGAGCGCCGCCTTGAACTCGGGCGCCGCCGCGACGAGCTTCGCCCCGTCGAGCCCGACCCCGCCCGCCAGGCCTGCCAGGACCTCCGGTGAGGCGACGTCCTTCCCTTCCGTCCACGCGGCCCGGAAGACGGCGTGCGTGAAGGGAACGAGCTTGCCCTCCCGCTCGGCCGCGAGCGCGCAGCGCAGCGCGAGGATCGAGCCGAAGGGGAAGGTGGCCGGGAAGGCGAGCGGGACCTGCAGCCGCTTCGCCCAGCGCTCGAGATCGACGAGCATGTGGCGACCCTTGGCCGCGGTCTCGATGGGCGCGCGGTTCTGCGTTGCCTTGAACACGCCGCCGAGGAGGAAGGGCAAGAAACGGACGGGGGCGCCGCACCGATGCGCGATCGCCTCCACGCGGGTGGAGGCGAGGAACGAGTACGGCGAGACGAAGTCGTAGAAGAACTCGAGCGTCGGCACGCATCCCTCTCTTGAATGGACGCGCGCTGCCGTCCGTCCATTCGGATATAAGGACCGCCCATGCCCCGCGCCTTCCTCGCCCTGCTCCTCGCGCTCCCCACCGTGGGCGGAGCTGCTTTGGGGCCCAAGCAGGCCGAGGCGGATGCGCTGGCGCGCGAGGTGCAGGCGTACTACGAGCGAACCAAGGACCTGGAGGCGCGGTTCGTCCAGACGTACACCTACGCCTCCTTCGGCAAGAGCCAGACCTCGCGCGGGACGCTGCGGGTGAAAAAGCCCGGCAAGCTGCGCTGGGACTACCTCGAGCCCACCCCCAAGACGATCGTGGTGAATGGGCCGCGCCTCGTGCAGTACGAGCCCGACGCCAACCAGGCCTATGTGGACGAGCACTTCGACGCGACCGCGCTCAGCGCCGCCGTCACCTTCCTCCTCGGCAAGGGGAGACTGGAGAAGGAGTTCGCTCTCTCGAGCACCGCGCCCGGCCGGCTCGTCCTCACCCCGCGCCAGGCGGACGGCCGCGTGCGCGAGGTCGTGCTGACGGTGGGTGAAGGTGGCCAGGTCACCGCCACGCGCGTGGTGGACGGGAGCGGCAATGTCAACGAGCTCAAGTTCGAGGGGCTCGAGCGGAACGTCGGCCTGAAGGACGACGTGTTCGTGCTGGACCTGCCGAAGGACGTGCACCGGGTGAAGGCGCCCGGGGCGGAGTAGGCGCTACCCCAGGACCCTCAGCCCGCTCGCCTTGGCCGCCGCGCGCGGCCTCACGGCTCGCGCCGGCACCACGTCCCGCGCCAGCACCTTCCCCACGAGGTCGTAATCGCCGGCATCGGTCACCTCGACCGTCACCAGCTGCCCCGGATAGACGGCCGCGTCCTCCTCGCCGGCGATCGCGATCTCGTTCAGGTAGGTGAGGCCGTCGATCTCCGGCGCCTGCTGCGCATGCCGCCCTTGCAGGAGGTGCTCGGACTCCTCGCTCGCACCCTCCACCAGCACGGTGAGCCGCCGCCCGACCATCGCGCGCTGGTGCTCGGCCGCGATCTCGCGCTGTGCGTCCATCACCGCCTGGAAGCGGGCGCGCTTCACCTCGGCTGGTACCTGGTCGCCCATCTCGGCCGCGGGCGTGCCCTCCTCGCGCGAGTACTCGAAGACCCCCAGCTGCTCGAAGCGCTGCTCCTGCACGAAGGCGAGCAGGTCCTGGAAGTCGGCCTCCGTCTCGCCCGGCAGCCCGACGATGAGCGAGGTGCGGAGCGACAGGCCCGGCACGCGCGCGCGCAGCTTCGCGAGCAGCTCGCGCAAGAACTGGCTGTCGCGCCCGCGCTTCATGGCCCGGAGCAGCCGGTCCGAGCTGTGCTGGAGCGGCATGTCGAGGTACTTCACGATCTTCTCCTCGCGCGCCATCACCTCGATGAGGGCGTCGGGGAAGTCACGCGGGTACGCGTAGTGGAGCCGGAGCCAACGGATCCCGTCCACCCGGCACAGCGCGGGCAACAGCTCGTGCAGGCGCGGCCGGCCGTGGAGGTCGTGCCCCCAGCCGGTGAGGTCCTGCGCGACGAGCGACAGCTCGACCACCCCGTTCGCGGCGAGCGCCTCCGCCTCGGCCACCAGGTCGTCGATCGGGCGCGAGCGCTGCGGGCCGCGCAGCGCCGGGATGATGCAGAAGGCGCAGGCGTTGTCGCACCCCTCGGCGATCTTGAGGTAGGCGGTGTGCGAGGGGAGCGAGTTCACCCGCGGCGTCGAGGCGGCGTGGACGAAGTCCGGGTCCGGCACGATCACGCGCGAGGCCTGCGCGTCGGCCACGATGCGGGCGATGTCCTGGTAGGCGCCGGTCCCGACGAAGTGGTCCACCTCCGGCAGCTCCGCCGCGAGCTCGCCGTGGTAGCGCTGCGTGAGACAACCCGCCACCACCAGCTTCTTGCAGCGCCCCGACGACTTCTGCTCCGCGAGCTCGACGATGGCCGCGATCGACTCCTCCTTCGCGCTCTCGATGAAGCCGCACGTATTCACGACGATGACATCGGCGCGCTCCGGTTCCTGCACCAGCCGGTACCCCGCGTCGGACAGGGTGCCGAGCATGACCTCGCTGTCCACCCGGTTCTTCGGGCAGCCGAGCGTGCGCATGTAGACCTGAGTCGGCATCGGGGCCGCCGGATCTAACAGTCCGGCACCCGGTTTCCAACCCCCGCCCCGCGCGACGCGCCGCCGAGGGGCGAAGAGCGCGGTCCGTCACGAGCGGTTCGGCGACGTCGCCGCCGAGGACGCCGTCGGGATCGTGGACAGGGGCGCGACGACGCCCGCCGCCACCCAGGTCCAGAGCGACAGCCAGACCGCGACGATGAGGGTTCCACCGAGGAGGTGGCGCGCGAACCCGCGCCCGCCGCGACCGGCAAACCTCTCGAACGGACGCGCGGCGCCCGAGGCGCCACGCGCGGTGCCGGACACACGGATCCGGCTGGGAGAGAGCCCCATCGCCGCCAGGCGCCGGCCGGGCGGGCCCTGGTAGACGTCCCCCGCCGAGATGACGTGGTCCCGCGCGTCGCCCTCGACCGTCAGGAAGACCGTTCCCTCCAGGACCTCGACCTGCATCGGGTCCCGCTGCTTCGAGCTCCAGGCCCGGGAGCTGTCCAGCGCCACCTCCAGCTTCTTCTCCATCGCGGTCGCCATCGCGGCCTCCTAACCTACGAAATGCCAGCAAACCGGCTTGCTGGTGTTTAGATGGTTAGAAGATAGGAGCAGCCACCAAACCTGTCAAGTGGCAGAATGGTGGTTATAATCGATTCATGGCAGGACACCTTTTCGAGCTCTCGGGAGGGCAGCTCGCCCTCGATTTCGTGAACACCGTCGGCGGCATGCGCGGCGAGCAGCCGAAGGAGTACCTGCGCGGGTACGAAGATCTGCTCGCCTTCGGGGTGCAGACGGGCAGCGTCTCCGAGGAGCAAGCCCGGCAGATCGCCGACGAGGCGCGCCGCCGGCCGGCCGATGCGGCGGCGGCGCTCGCCCAGGCGAAGGATCTCCGCGAAGCGCTCCACCGAGTGCTCGTGCGGAGGGTGGACGGGCAGGTCCCCGATCCCACGGACCTGGCGCTCCTGGGCGCGGCGCTCGGACGCGCTCTGTCCCACCGCCGGCTGGCGTCGGGCGAGGGTTGTTGCTCGCTCGGGTGGGACGGGGCTCCGAACCTCGACGCGCCCTGGTGGCCCGCCCTGGCAGCCGCCGCGGATCTGCTCGCCTCGCGCGACGACCTGGCGCGCGTCCGCGTGTGCGGGATGTCGGAGGCGGGCGAGTGCGGCTGGCTCTTCGTCGATCGGACCAAGGCGCGGACGCGCCGCTGGTGCTCGATGCAGGACTGCGGCAACCGCGCCAAGGCCCGCCGGCACTACGCGAAGGTGAAGGGCGTCACTCCCTGAAGTTCTGGAAGGCGATCGGGATGCCGAGCCCGGCCGCGCGCACCTTCTGCATGACCTCCTGCAGGTCGTCCCGCTTCTTGCCGGAGATGCGGACCGCGTCGCCCTGGATGGACGCCTGGACCTTCAGTCCCGACTCCTTCACCAGCGCTACGAGCTTCTTCGCGTCCTCCTGCTGGATGCCCTTCTTCAGCTTCACGAGCTGGCGGACGTGCCCTCCGGCAGCCGGCTCGATCTTCTGGGGGTCGAGGCCCTCCAGCGGCACGCTGCGCTTGGCGAGCTTCTCGAGGAGGATGCCGTAGGCCGCCTCGGCCCGGCCCTCGCTGTTCGCCTTGACCAGGATGGCGCCGTCCGGCTGCCGCTCGAGGTCGGTGGACGTCCCCTTGAAGTCGAAGCGCTGGGCGAGCTCCTTACGCGCCTGATTGAAGGCGTTGTCCACCTCCATCAGGTTCAGCTCGGAGACGATGTCGAAGCTGGGCATGTCACTCCTCCATGGCGGCCTGTCGGCCGTAGCCTGCCCTGAGCCTGTCGAAGGGCTCAGCGCGAACGGAAAGACGACCTCTCTATAGCTCCAGCACCACTGGCAACACCGCCGGCCGGCGGCCGCCCTCGCGGCGGAACCAGCGCCGGATGGCCTGGCGCAGCGCCTCCTCCAGCGCGGGCACCTCCTGCCGTGCTCCGGGCGAGAGCTCCTCGATGGCGCGCAGCGCCTCGCCGCACAACGATGGCTCGCTCCCGGCCAGGCCGGCCACCCCGCGGGCGAGGAGCTCGGGGCCGCGGACCACGGCCCGGCTCGTCCGGTCGACGCACAGGAGCACGACGC
>WNGL01017368.1_pt1 | contig 16584 bp, 12 predicted proteins | sample 5400591 | NCBI WGS metagenome assembly WNGL01 (sample SAMN13153377, study PRJNA577476) | soil metagenome | isolation source: 80 cm soil or saprolite under Garry oak tree replicate 1 | place: USA:California | collected 2016-06-15
CCCCTGGTTCTCCTCGCGGGCGGGACGGCGCTCGACCGGGCGGTCGACGCAGTGCTCGAGGCCTTCGCCGGCGGACCCTTCATCTTCAATCTCGGCCACGGCATCCTGCCGGAAACGCCGATTGGGCATGTGGAGCAAATGCTCGCCCGGGTGCGCAAACGGTGACCGGCATGGCGGTGCTTGCATTCGTGCGACGCTGGGCGCAGGCGGAGATCGCGCTCATGGTCGCGGCTGCGCTCCTGGGTGTGCTTGTGTTGACGCGCCCGTCCGGGCTCTATCCGTGGCTCAAGGCGCTGCACGTCATCGCAGTGATCGCCTGGATGGCGGGGATGCTCTACCTGCCGCGGCTCTTCGTCTATCACTGCGAAGCCGAGCCCGGGTCGCGCCAGTCGGAAACCTTCAAGGTGATGGAGCGCAGGCTCCTCACCATCATCATCAACCCGGCCATGGTGGTCACCTGGGCGGTCGGCCTGTGGCTGGCCTGGGATGGCGATTTGTTCGCCTCGGGCTGGCTCGAGGCCAAGCTGGTGCTGGTGCTGGTGCTCTCGGCTGTGCACGGTCTTTGCGTCCGCTGGGTGCGTGAATTCGGCCTCGATCAGAACCGGAATCCGCAGAGATTCTATAGACTTATCAATGAAGTACCCACAGTTTTGATGATCGGGATCGTGATCTTGGCGGTGGTCAAACCCTTCTGACGCGACCCTTGATTCGCGGCTATCCGACCACGCGGCCCTTGCGCATGGAACCGTCTTTTCATATCTTTCGTTTATCTCCCCGAACGTAGGCAGATGCATTCGAGTACCGGCCCGTGTCGTGGGACCGGCCGCTGCATCGGGCCAGATGGCCTGCAGCCTCGCCGCAAGACCTGCACTCCCCTCCCCTTTCGCGTCGATCGGACATTTCTTCGTTCCCATCGCCGCCCTTCCCAGGACGACCCGCATGCGGGAAATGAAACTCCAAGACCTCAAGACCAAGACTCCAGGCGAGCTCGTGTCGTTCGCGGAAGAGCTCGAGGTCGAGAACGCCAGCACCATGCGCAAGCAGGAGCTGATGTTCGGCATTTTGAAGCAGCTCTCGATGCGCGAGACCGACATTGTCGGCGAAGGCGTGGTCGAGGTGCTCTCCGACGGCTTCGGCTTCCTGCGCTCGCCGGAAGCGAACTACCTGCCCGGCCCGGACGACATCTACGTGTCGCCCTCGCAGATCCGCCGCTTCGGGCTGCGCACGGGCGACACCATCGACGGCCATATCCGCAGCCCGAAGGAAGGCGAGCGGTACTTCGCCCTCCTCAAGGTCAACACCATCAACTTCGAGGATCCGGACAAGGCACGCCACAAGGTCAACTTCGACAACCTGACTCCGCTCTATCCGGACGAGCGGCTGAAAATGGAGCACGAGGATCCGACCAAGAAGGATCTCTCGCCGCGCGTCATCGACATCGTTGCGCCGATCGGCAAGGGCCAGCGCGCGCTCATCGTGTCTCCGCCACGCACCGGCAAGACGGTGCTGCTGCAGAACATCGCCCATGCCATCACCGCCAATCATCCGGAATGCTACCTGATCGTGCTCTTGATCGACGAGCGGCCGGAGGAAGTGACCGACATGCAGCGTTCGGTGAAGGGCGAGGTCGTGTCCTCGACCTTCGACGAGCCGGCCTCGCGCCACGTGCAGGTCGCCGAGATGGTGATCGAGAAGGCAAAGCGCCTGGTCGAGCACAGCCGCGACGTGGTGATCCTTCTCGATTCGATCACCCGCCTCGGGCGCGCCTACAACACGGTGGTGCCCTCGTCCGGCAAGGTCCTGACCGGCGGCGTCGACGCCAACGCGCTGCAGCGGCCGAAGCGCTTCTTCGGCGCCGCGCGCAACATCGAGGAAGGCGGCTCGCTCACCATCATCGCCACTGCGCTGATCGACACCGGCAGCCGCATGGACGAGGTGATTTTCGAAGAGTTCAAGGGCACCGGCAATTCGGAATTGATCCTCGACCGCAAGGTTGCCGACAAGCGGACCTTCCCGGCCATGGACATTACCCGCTCGGGCACCCGCAAGGAGGAGCTGCTGGTGGCGCCCGATCAGCTCAAGAAAATGTACGTGCTGCGCCGCATCCTCAATCCGATGGGCACGATGGATGCCATCGACTTCCTGCTCGATAAGCTGCGCAACACCAAGAGCAACGCCGAGTTCTTCGAATCGATGAATACCTGAGGCGGGGCTGTGATATAGTGATCCATGGCTAAGACGCTTGCATATTCGCTCACCATCGAATTCCACCAGGACGAAGGGGGATATCTTGCGTATTTCCCGGCGCTGCCGGGCTGCCACACCTGGGGCAACACATACGAGGAAGCGGTGAAGAACGCCGAGGAAGCGCTCATCGGCTACCTCGAAGCCCTGCACAAGAATGGCGAGTGCTACTCAAGAAAATCATTCAGGACGCGAGTTTGACTGAGGACGAGTTCCGCAAGCTGCTCTGACACCGGCGTCTCGCGCATGGCAAAGCCGCAGTCCGGAGGACGAGTTCCGCAAGCTGCTCTGACACCGGCGTCTCGCGCATGGCAAAGCCGCAGTCCGGACCGACAACACTGAACGTTGAGCAGTGGCTTGAGCACGCGATCGGCTGCCACCAGCGCGGCGAGTTGCCGGAAGCCGAGCGGCTCTATCTGCAGATTCTGGCGGCAGAGCCCGACCACTTCCACGCCCAGCATCTGCTCGGCGTCGTTCGCCAGCAGCAAGGTCGCAGTGCCGAGGCGCTGGAGCTGATCGGCGCCGCACTGAAGGCAAACCCCGACTCGGCGCGGGCGCGGTCGAACTACGGTCTCGTCCTCTACGAGCTCAAGCGCTACGAGGAGGCGCTCGCGAGCTACAAGGTAGCGCTCGCGCTCGCGCCCGATTTCGTCGAGGCGCTCAACAATCGCGGCAACGCGCTGCAGCGGCTCAGGCGCCACGAGGAGGCGCTCAAGGATTACGAGCGGGTGCTGGCGCTGCGGCCGGACTTCGTCGAGGCGCACAACAACTGCGGCAATGCGCTGCAGGGGCTCAAGCGGTTCGAGGAGGCGCTCGGCTGCTACGACCGGGCGCTGGCGCTGCGGCCGAATTATGCCGAGGCGTTCTACAACCGCGGGTGCGCCTTGAAGGCGCTCAAGCGCCAGGAGCAGGCGCTGCCGTCCTTTGACCGCGCGCTGGCGCTGCGGCCCAACTACGCCGAGGCCCTGTTCAGCCGCGGCGATGCCCTCAACGAGCTCAAGCGTTATGAAGAGGCGATCGCAAGCTACGACAAGGCGATCGCGATCGCGCCCGATCATCCCTATGCGTTCAGCGGAATGGCGGAATCCACGCTCGCCATTTGCGACTGGGCGCGAACGGCAAGCCTCAAGGCTGCCCTCGAATCCCGGGTCGCGGCCGGCAAGGCGATCGTCAATCCGTTCACCTTGATCCGACTGAACGATGACCCGGCGCTGCATCTCAGATGCGCACGGGCGTTCATTGACGACAGGACCGGCGGACCGCGTGCCCCGTTGTGGGATGGGACCATCCGGCCGCACGATCGGATCCGGATCGCCTACCTCTCGGCTGATTTCCACCGCCATGCCACCGCCTATCTGATCGCGGAGCTCATCGAGCTGCACGACCGCGCGCATTTCGAGGTCCTGGGGGTTTCGTTCGATCGCGACGACGGCAGCGATATCCGCCGCCGCCTGGTCAAGGCCTTCGATCGGTTGCACGATGTGCGCAGGAAGAGCGACCGCGAGATTGCCAAGCTCATCAGCGACCTCGAGGTCGACATCGCCATCGACCTCAAGGGCTACACGCAGGATTCGCGGCCCGAGATTCTGGCCTTTCGGCCGGCGCCGATCCAGGCGAGCTATCTCGGCTATCCGGGAACGATGGGCGCGGATTTCATCGACTACATCATTGCCGACAAGGTGGTGGCGCCATCCGAGCAGCAGCCGTTCTATGCCGAGAAGATCGTGCAGCTTCCGGACTGCTACCAGGCCAACGACCGGCAGCGGAAAATCGCCGAGCGCACGCCGAGCCGCGGCGAGGCCGGCCTCCCGGACCAGGGCTTCGTCTTCTGCTGCTTCAACAACAGCTACAAGATCACCGCGCCGGTGTTCGAGGTTTGGATGCGGCTCTTGCAGGCGGTGCCGGGCAGCGTTCTCTGGCTGCTGCGCGAGAACGGCGGCGCCGAGGCCAACCTCCAGCGGGAAGCGCAGGCGCTCGGCGTCGACCCTCGCCGCCTCGTCTTTGCCGAGAGGCTCAAGGTCGACGAACATCTCGCGCGTCACCGGCTCGCCGACGTTTTCCTCGATACGCTTCCCTATAACGCGCACACGACCGCAAGCGACGCGCTGTGGGCAGGTCTTCCGGTGCTCACCTGCCAGGGCACGGCCTTTGCCGCGCGGGTTGCATCGAGCCTGCTGCAAGCCGTGGGTCTGCCCGAGCTCGTCACCCACAGCCTCGACGAGTACGAGGCGCTCGCATTGCGGTTGGCCAGGGAGGCTTCGTTCCTCGACGCGATCAAGACCAGGCTTGCGCAAAACCTGAAGACGCATCCGCTGTTCGACGGCGACCGATTTCGCCGCCACATCGAAGCCGCCTACGTGACAATGTGGGAGACCTGGCAGCGCGGCGAGCGCCCGCAAGGTTTTGCAGTCGAAGCTCCATCGAGGCGTGAGGAAGAGGGGGCGGTGTGAAATCATCAGGCGTCACCCCCGGGGCTTGACCCCATAGGCGCTAAGATAAGCCGGAGCCTCAATCTCTTCGTCGTCATGCCCCGCGCAGGCGGGCATCCAGTAATCACCGAACAAGCTATTGAGGCCAAGTCATGCCTTTTCCCGAGGTCGGTGGTTACTGGATCGTCCGCATTCGCGGACGATGACACGGAGATCGATGGAGAGGTCACCCCGGCGCCATTTCCGCCAACAGCCGCCCATATCCTGCGACCGGCTGGCGCACCGACAGGCGGAGCTGGATCTCCCAGCACCGCGCCGGCACGGGATGCACGACCGGGACGCCGAGGTCCTGCTCCAGGAGATCGATCACCGGCAACACCCGCCAGCCTGAGCCGAGGAGATAGATCGCCTGCGCCTTGCGGTGCTTGAGGAAGGCGCGCTTGACGTGGGCATAGACCTCTTCAGGGGAGAGCTGGCCGACCTTGTCGAACGGCACCGCGATGCCTTCCATGGCGAGCACGTCGAAGCCGGCCTCGACGAAATAGTTCGCGAACAGGTCGTTGATCTCGCCGGTGAAATAGGTGGCGCCGACGATGCGCTTGGCCTTGAGCGCCCGCAGCGCCCGCACGTGATTGCTGCCGGAGGTGAAGAACGGCACCTTGTAGGTCTTCTCCCACGCCTCGAGCTGCGCCGCCTCGCCCTTGAAGCCGAGCAGCATGAAGGGCGGCGCGCCCTCGGGGTGGATGAGGTCGCAGCCGGCTTCGGCGAGCTGCTTGACCAGGGGCTCGTAAGGCTTGACCGCGCGCTTGAACTCGGCGGTGGTGCCTTCGTGGATGTTGAGAAACAGCGGGATGACGCCGATGCCCTCGGGCAGCATGCGGATCAGCTCCTCGAGTCCGCCCGGTCGCAAGGTCGGCTTGATGCAGCCCACGACGCCGCGCCAGCTGGTGAACGCCATCGATGCCCCCTTTTTTGGATTCCGTCGATTACGAAGAAATGTTGACGTGCCCGGCCGGTCAATTCCGCTTCGGAACGGCCTGCATCAGGAGCGCGAGCGCCTTTCGTAAGCTCGCCGTCCCGGGACCCGCGCCCTTGTAGTGCCCCATCCGCACCACGACCAGATCATGCGATGGGACGATCAGCGTGGTCTGGCCGCCGGCGCCGGACATGTAATAGGCGTCTCTCGGCACCGGAAACGTGCCGTCGCCATTGAGCCAGAAGAAGCCGCCATAGATCGGACGCTTGTCGGCTTCCCATGCGGGTGCAAGCGTGCTGACGAACTTGGCATATCCTTCAGGGAGAATTCGCTCGCCGTTCCAAACGCCGTCCTGAAGATAGAGATTGCCGAGCCGGGCCCAGTCGCGTCCCGAGCCCAGCTCGTAGCCCTGGGTGAGAAAATTTCCGAACGGATCGGTTTCCATCACCATCGTCCGGATGCCGAGCTTGTCGAAGAGCGCCTGCTGTGGAAACGACAGATAGTCCTCCCCGCGCTTCTCGACACCGAGCCGGATGAGGTAGTTGATCAGCACGGGATCGGTGTTGTGGTAGCGCCCGACCGTGTTCGGAGGCCACTGCAGCGGCCGCGTCGCAGCGTAGTGGAAGGAATCGACGCCGCCGGTGTAGAGGTAGAGGTGATCCGGATACGGACCCGATGGGTCGTAGTCCGGGTCCTGCGGCGCCTTGATCCGCAGCCCGCTCGACATGTGCATGATATCCGCGATGCGGATCTTGGCGCGCGGGTCGCCCGCGGTCTGCCACTCCGGAATGGGCGCGGGTTGCGACAATTCATAGACGCCCTGCTTGATCAGGACGCCCATCAGCGTGGCGGTGAGGCTCTTGCCCATCGACCAGCCTTCGAGGGGCGTGCGCGCGGTCAAGCCCTCGCCGTAGCGCTCGGCAACGAGTCGGCCGCGCCATGTCACCACGAACGCGGCGGTCATCCCTTGCGCCGGCTCGAAGGCTGCGTTGACGGCCTGCTTGAGCTTCGCCGCGTCGATTGCTGCCGGTAGCAAACCTTCCGGCAGCAGCTCACCCATTGGCCATAGCTGGGTCGACGGAACAGGTAATGCGCTCTTGACCGGGACCGGCGTGAAATTCACCGAGCTCTTGCCGAGCGGGAACGTCACGCATCCTTGACTCCCGAGATGCTTGGCGGTGCGCGTCACTCCGCTCGGGAGGGTGACGGCGACCGTCCGGTTGGCGCGATCGACGACCGGCTTTCCGACCTTGGTGCGCTCCTCATACGGGCTGGTGAAATATCCGACATTCTCAGCCGCGAAGTCGGGAGCGAGACCGGTGATGAACACCGCCGAACACATGATTTTCGCAAAGCCGGACGCATGATGCGCCAATGGGTCACCCGGAGGCGGGACATAGGGCGTGTCCAGCTCAAGCGATTTCGCACGAGCAATGAGGGTGTCCCTGGCAGGGAGCTCTTGTGATGCTGCCGTGCCGACGGTGAGGGCAACAATAACCGGAACCAGCATCGGTCCTTTCATGACGACCTCCAGCGATGGAGTCCAATTTCTTTCAAGCGATAAGTCCTGGAAGCTACACGGGACGGCCATTTGTCGGAAGGGCAAAAAGTCGATCCAGCGTGAGTCGGCCATCGTTTCAACCATCGACGCGATGACCTGTGCGGGCCGGAATCGGACTCGCCGAGATCGCCCGTAATATAACTTTCCAAGCGTGCCCGGCCGATCAACAGTCAACTTGATCATGCCGCGTGCAGGACGATCCACATCCCTGCAAGTATCCCTATTGGCGACAGAGAGATGAGGCTTGCCTTCAAGATCAGAAAAGCGAAGCAGGCGTAATCGAGCCAATGCCCGCTGATTGTCGCGGGGGCGGAGAAATCGTCACTGACGCCGCGCCTTCGTCGGGTTTGCGTCGCCTCGATCAGAAATCTGGCTTGTCGGCCTGCGGGATCGGAAACAGGTTCTTGCCGAAATAATCGACGTTGTTCTCGGCGCAGACCGTCTCCAGTCGGGGATTGGGCACCTTGCGCCAGCGCTGCACCATGTAGAGCGGCTCGTTGAAGGTGTCGGGGTCCTCGACCATCACCAGGGCTTCGAGGGTGCGGCCGTCGGCGGAGATCTTGTAGCGCTCGACGACATGCTCCTTTTCGCTGTGCGGGGTGCGGTACCAGTCGAGATAGCTGTTGCGGGTGGACAGCCCGATGGTGTCGATCACCAAGGTGCCGTCGGGTTCATAATGGCCGATCGACTCGCCGAACCATGACGGCTTCACGTTCTCCGAATGCTTTTCGGTCATATAGATGCGGCGCACCATGTGATCGCGCTGCCAGATCATCCACACCTGCTTCGGGGTCTGGATGAAATAAAGCGGCTCGGCCGGGGTCAGCAGTTGCCCGGGGACGCCGCCCGGATGGCAGGTCGACTGGGCCACGAAGGGAAGTCCGCGCTTGCCGCTCAGCACCTCGTCGTTCGACTCCTGCATCTGCTTGGCGGCCCAAGGCTTGAGCACCGGATCCTTGGTGTAGCCGATGTCCGGCGTCACCTGTCCGGGACCGTCGAGATTGCCATGGAACGGATGGGCAGGATCCTGCCTGATCGGCCCGCGGCCCAGTCCCGGCGGCGGATCGAACCAATGCACGCCATAGGCCTGCCAGGCGAAGCTGATGGAGCCGAGTTCGGGAATCCTGACCTTTCCAGGCTCCTGCGCGGACGCCTGCGCGACCAACGCACACCACGCGATGCCCGCGGCGAGTGCGGCCGCGGCGGTGCCGCGCAACAGCGCCTTGGACAGGGGCCGACGAGGATTACCGTTGGCTGCGCGTTTCAACATCGGAATGCTCCTTGCTAAAGGGATCATAGTGCTCCACAGCGGCGAAGCCCAGGCGGACTTGACACACACGCGATACAATTACTGCGCGGTGTGCTCGAGGATGGTCTTGATCCGCTCCACCACCGCCGGCGGCGTCTGGTAGAATTTCCCGATCAGAGTCTCGATCTCGGCGCCGCTGGTGAAATCGAGGTCGATCTGCCGCTTCTCGGCATCGGCGCGGAATTCGGGATCGGCCATCGTGTTCTCGAACGCCGTGCGCAGGATGCCGACCACGGGGCCTGGCACGCCCGGTGGCGCGACGAAGGGGCGGCCGAATTCCTGGTTGCCGAACGAGAGGTCCATCGCCGCGCGGTCCTCGTCGGTCCTGGCGTAGTCGTAGACCCAGGACACGCCAGGCAGTTCCGGATGCTTCGCAAGCCCGTACTGGATGACGACCCGGATCTTGCCCTCGCGCAGCCAGGCGCCATTGGTGGCCTTGAGGCTCGCCCAGGTGATGCCGACATTGCCCGCGACCTCGCCGCGCTCCATCGCCAGCATGCCCTGCTTGGTCCCCTGGTAGCCCGGGATCATCTTGATCCGGGTGCCGAGGATCGCGTTGGTGAGCACGGGATAGAGATTGGTCGCCCCACCAGTGCCGGCGACGATCAGCTCCTGCCTGAAGAGGTCGTCGAAGCTCCTGACCGGCGAGGTGTGCCAGGCGAGGCCGACATGGTTCTCCTTCAGCGCGCTGCCGAGCCAGCGGAATTGGCGCGGGTCGAACTTGACCCGCTCGGGATACATCAGCGGGTCGGTGGCGATGAGCGCGTTGACCGCGCCGAAGGCGGTGCCGTCCTTGGGGGCGACATTGGCGAGATAGTTCGCCAGCACCAGCGAGCCCGCCCCCGGCATGTTCTGGACCACGATCGTGGGATTGCCGGGAATGTTCCGGCGCATATGCGCGGCCAGCAGCCGGCCATAGGTGTCGTAGCCGCCCCCAGGCGCGGAGCCCACGATCAGGCGAATTTGCTTATCCTTGAAATAGACCTCCTGCGCCGCCGCCGGTTGGACCACGGTGGCGAGAGCGGCCGCAATGAGCGGCAGCAGGTGACGAAGCGCGGTGTCCATGGTCATCGGTGTCCTGCCGGTCATTACGGGATGAGCACCCGGCCTCCGTTCATGGCCAAGCCTTGCCCGGTCATATACGCCGCCTCGGGGCTGGCAAGGAAGGCCGCCAGCCCCGCCATGTCCTCGGGATAGCCGAGGCGGCCGAGGGGGATCGTCGCCTTGCCGCGTTCGATCAGCTCGTCAGGCGTGGTGTTTTCGAGCGGCTGGGCGGTCAAGGACACGCCGGGGATGATCGCATTGACGCGGATGTTGTGCCTCGCCCATTCGAGCGCCAGCGACTTGGTGAGCGAGAGGATCGCGGCTTTCGAGCAGGCGTAGTTGGCGCCGTTCACGGCGCCTTCGAGCGCCCGGCCAGAGGCGATGTTGATCACCACCCCGCGCTGCTTGCCGATCATTCCCGGGCCGAAGGCGCGCAGGATCAGGAACGGCGCGGTGATGTTGACCTTGAGGGTGAGCTTCCACACGTCCGGCGCCATGTCGATCACGCTCGCGCGCGGATAGATGCTGGCATTGTTGATCACGCAATAGGGGGTGCCATAGGCCGCGAGCGTTTGCCTGACCGCGGCGTCGATCTCGGCCGCTTGCGCCAGATCGACCTTGAAGAAGCGCGCTTCGCCGCCCTCGCTCCTGACCTGCTGGGCGATGTCCTCGCCGGTCCTGGCGTCGACATCCCAAACCGCCACCTTGGCGCCGCCGCGCGCAAAGCGCCGGCAGAAGGCGCGGCCGAAGCCGCCGCCGCCCCCGGTCACCACCACCATGTCGCCCGGTTCGATCCCGTCGCGTTCGATTCCGTCACCCGCCATCCTGCCCCTCCGCGACACCGTGCAGGTGATCAATAACAACCGCGATTGCAAAAACCGATGCGCATGAGGAAGCTTCGTAGATCCTAGCGCGGCTGCGATCTTGGCCTGCGCCGGATGCGAGGGCGGCAGCGCCGCCGCGGAAGGCGCGCGCAAGACGATGCGATCGGTGAATGGCAGTTTCAGCGCGGCGGCGACAAGCGCCTGCGCGCGCGGCCCGGAGCCCACGACGACGATCTCGGCCGCGCGCAGGCGCAGATCGAGCGCGTTGACGAGCGCGAGGTGCATGAAGAGGGTTTCGTTCGCGATCGGAAGCAGCCCATCGAACAGGCGGTCGGCCTGGTGGCGCCAGGCGTCCTGGCCGGAGAACACCGCGAGCCGCACGAGATTCTGCGCCGCGACCGCGTTCGCATTGGGCGTCGCGTCGTCGCTCGCCGAGCTCGGGCGCACGACCAGGCCCTCGGCGTCATCGGCGGTGAGGAAATAACCGCCGTTGTCGGCATTGTCGTAATGGCGGTCGAGGGTGCCTTGCCAGGCCAGCGCGCGCTCGAGGTAGTCATGCTCGCCGGTCGCCTCGTAGAGCGCGAGCGCGGCGCGGATCATCGCGGCGTGGTCGGACGCGAGCCCGGGAAACAAGAGCTTGCCGTCGCGCCACGAATGGCCGAGCCGGTCGCCATGGCTCATCTTGGCCGAGATGAACATGAACGCGCGCACGCCCATTTCAATCCACGACGGCTCGCCGAAGAGAACGCCGGCATTGGCGAGGCCGGCGATCATCAGGCCATTCCAGTCGGCCAAAACCTTGTCGTCGAGCCCAGGGCGCACGCGGGCATCGCGCGCGGCAAGCAGTTTACTGCGCAGCCCTTCGAGCCGCCTCTCGTCGTCCGCGCTGGCCGGCAGCCGGGCAAGGCGGTTGAGCACATTGTGGCCTTCGAAATTGCCCTCGGGGGTGACGTCATAATGCCGGGCGAAGAATTCGCCGTCTTCGATCCCGAGCTCCTTGATGACCTCATCGTAGGACCAGACGTAGAACTTTCCCTCCTCGCCTTCGGAATCGGCGTCGAGCGAGGCGCAGAACGCCCCCTCCTTCGTCGTCATCTCGCGCCCGAGCCACGCCACCGTTTCGCGCGCGCGGGTGCGAAACAGCGCATTGCCGGAGTGCTGATACGCCAGCGCCAGGAGTTCGATGAGCTGTGCATTGTCGTAGAGCATTTTTTCGAAATGCGGCACCAGCCAGCGTTCGTCGACCGAGTAGCGCGAGAAGCCGCCGCCGAGATGGTCGTAGATGCCGCCCTGGCTGATGCGCTCGAGGGTGAGCTCGACGGCCGCGAAGTAGCGCGGGTCGCCGCTGCGCTGGCCGGCGCGCCAGAGGAATTCGAGCAGCATCGGCTGCGGGAATTTCGGGGCGCCGCGGACGCCGCCGTTGACCGGGTCGATCATGCCGCCGAGCTGCGTCGCCGCGCGATCGAGCTCGGCCAGGCCGATCACGACCCGGTCCTTCGGCCGCGCGGTCTCGGCGAGCCGCGCCATCAAGGCGCTGCGGTTGTGCTCGATGCTCGACGGGTCTTCGCGAAAGATGCGGGCGACGTTGCGCAGCACGTCGACGAAGGCAGGCTTGCCGTAGCGCGTCGTCTTCGGAAAATAGGTGCCGCCCCAGAATGGCTCGCCCGCGGGGGTGAGAAACATGGTCAATGGCCAGCCGCCATGTTCACCGAGGTGATGCAGCGCCGACATGTAGATCTGGTCGATGTCCGGGCGCTCCTCGCGGTCGACCTTGATGTTGACGAAGAGCTCGTTCATCACCTGCGCGGTTGCCTCGTCCTCGAAGCTCTCGTGCGCCATCACGTGGCACCAGTGGCAGGCGGCGTAGCCGACCGAGAGCAGGATCGGCTTGTTGCTGCGCTTGGCCTCGGCCAGCGCCGGCGGTCCCCACGCCCACCAGTCGACGGGGTTCGACTTGTGCTGAAGCAGGTAGGGGCTCGTCTCGTGGGCGAGGCGGTTTTGGTGGGTGGGTTCTTGAGCTGACATTCGCGCTTCCTTATCACACTACGCGTTGCTGCCGATCTCAAAGCTCTTCAGCGAGCACCGGCAGCTCTCCATTTTTATTTTGGTCTGCTTCCACTCATTCGGATACGGGTTGTCGAAAAGTCAGCGGCTTCAAGTGGAGTTGCGAGATGTCGCGGTAAGCTCTCGTCGAGGAGCACGCGCTTGCTTACGGGGGAGCGGCTTTGGGAGACCGGCCGACCTCTTCAATGGCTGCAGCTAGCCTGAGTGTAGCACGGGGGGCAAAGACGCGCAGCGGCGTGGTTGCGTCAGATCGCCAATGGCTCGTGCATACGAAATGCCTATTCGGCAAGGCCAAGAAAGAGGACCACATTACGATTGAGCAGCGAGATATCGTTCGAATCCAATCGGCCTATCCGTCGACGGAGCTTGGGCTTCGGGATGGTTGAAATCTTGTCGACCATTGCATGTGAAGTGATCTTCAATCCGTTCGCCTGAGACGGAGCGAGCGCGAAACGCGCATAGACATTGTCCGCCGGTGTACTGGTGAGCGGGCAAACAGTAACGGATGGCGTGGCGTCGAATTTGTCGCTCTGGAGGATGATGGCGGGCCGGGGTTTGCCTGCATCATCCGGCCCACCGGCGATAGTCCAAATTTCACCTCGTCTCACTCGTTGTTCTCCTCCGAGGTCCACCACGAAACGGAGTCGATAAAGGCCTGGTCTTCCCGCTCTGTCGGACTGTTGGCAATGGCTAAGGAATCCCGGTGCGCTTGCGCCGCGAAAGCCGGCGTGCGCGTGTCCGGCAACCACATTTGGACGAGACGGAGACCCTTGGCGCGCATGCGCTCACGGTATGCCCTGACCTTATCGCGCGACGGCTTGGCGCGCGATGGTTTGCTTGCAGATGCCTTGTCATGGGCAATCCTGTCGCGTGAAATCTTGACCTGCGGAAGCTTCGGACGTGGCGTCTTGCTTCGGCGCGTCTTCGTCTTGCCTGTCATTGCAAGTCCTCTGCGGTTACATGTAACCTAATCCGTTGCGAGTTTACCTGCAAGGCACTCTCCGCTTGAACGGCGCCCATGCCGCACGCTCCCGACACGATCTTCGCCCTCTCCTCCGGCCGTCCGCCGGCGGCAATTGCGGTGGTCCGCATGTCCGGACCGCGCAGCCGGTTCGGGCTCGAAAAGATGATCGGGCGCCTGCCGGAGCCGCGGCGCGCGGTGCTGGCGCGGGTCCGCGACCCGGCCACCGGGGAGGTGATCGACGACTCACTGGCCCTGTGGTTCCCTGGCCCACACAGCGAGACCGGAGAGGATGTGGCCGAGCTGCAGCTCCATGGCGGCCGCGCGGTCATCGCCGCGGTGCTGGCGGCGCTGGGCAAGCTCGAAGGGTTCCGGCTGGCCGAGCCGGGGGAGTTCACCCGCCGCGCCTTCGAGAACGGGAAGCTCGACCTCACCGCGGCCGAGGGGCTCGCCGATCTCATTGCGGCCGAGACCGAGGCGCAGCGGCGGCAGGCGTTCCAGCAACTCAGAGGGCTGCTCGGCGACCGGGCGGAGACCTGGCGGCAAAGCGCGATCGAGGCGCTGGCGCTGGTCGAGGCTGGCATCGACTTCTCCGACGAGGGCGACGTGCCGAAGAATCTCACGGCCCGGGCGCTGGGGATCGCGCGCCCCTTGGCAGCGGAGATCGCGCAGGCCGTTGCGGGGGCGGAGCGCGGCGAACGGCTGCGCGAAGGGCTGTGGGTGGTGATCGCGGGCCCGCCCAATGCGGGCAAGTCGACCCTGCTCAACCGCATCGCGCGGCGGGAAGCGGCGATCGTGTCGCCCTTTGCCGGAACGACCCGGGACGTGATCGAGGTGCATCTCGACCTCGACGGCTATCCGGTGAATCTCCTCGATACCGCCGGCATCCGTGCGGCTTCGGAGGACCCGGTCGAGCGCGAAGGCATGCGCCGGGCGCGCGAATCGGCGGGGCGCGCCAATCTGGTGCTGTGGGTCGTCGAAGCCGGAAGCGATGGGTCCACGGGATGGACCGCAGAGCGCGAACCGCTCGCTCCCGGCGCGACCCGCTGGATCGTCGTCAACAAGATGGACCTGGTCGATGCGGCCGCGCGGCAAAAGCTGCAGGCGGGCTTCGAGGACCGGCGCGACGTGCATTACGTATCGGCAGCGACTGGCGCCGGCCTCGAGGAGCTTGCGACGTCGATCGCTCGGTTTGCCGAGCAAGTCTTCACGCCCGAGCCGGCGCTCGTGACCCGGCAGCGCCAGCGCGCGACTCTCCTGGACGTCCGGGAGGCGCTCGCCAGCGCGTGCGGGCTGGCGGAAAGCGGCGCCGGCGAAGAGCTGGTCGCCGAGCAGTTGCGCCGGGCGGCAACGGCACTCGGAAGGCTCACCGGCCGGGTCGACGTCGAGGAAATCCTCGACGTGATCTTCCGGGATTTCTGCGTGGGCAAATGATCCATGGGACTGGCTCATTGGCCTATCTGCCAATGAGCCAGTAAGCCAATGAACTGGTAGGCCAATGAGTAAGTTCGATCGAAAGGGTTGCGGGCCACCATCCTTTATCGTGTCTCTGACGGGATATGCAATTCATACGTGCAAATCACGCGTGTTGGCAAAACACCCCGATGCGGCGAAGGGCAGGCGTGTTTCACGTGAAACGCTTTGTGGGCGCGCGAGCCATTGTGGTTGACCATGAAGAGCGGCCCGTGGAGCGGGGTCTTGGCAGCGCCCGGCGGGAGTTTTGATTCCAGCCAAGGGCTCGGCTAAAGCTCGTCCGTTGGAGACTCTGGCCGATGCAGGCGCGATTTGACGTCGTCGTGGTGGGGGGTGGGCATGCGGGCTGCGAAGCCGCCGCGGCTGCCGCGCGCATGGGGGCGGCGACCGCCCTGGTGACCCACAAGTTTTCCACCATCGGCGCGATGTCCTGCAACCCGGCGATCGGCGGTCTCGGCAAGGGCCATCTGGTGCGGGAGATCGACGCGCTCGACGGCTTGATGGGCCGGGTCGCGGACCTCGGCGGCATTCAGTTCCGCCTGCTTAACCGCCGCAAGGGACCTGCGGTGCGCGGCCCGCGCGCCCAGGCCGACCGCCGGCTCTATGCGCTCGCCATGCAGCAGGCGATTCGGTCAACCGAGAACCTCACGGTCATCGAGGCCGAGGCGGACGACCTCGTCATCTCCGGCGAGCGGGTTTGCGGCCTGAGACTCACCGATGGGCGCGTCCTCGGCGCCGGGGCTGTCGTCCTGACCACCGGAACCTTCCTGCGCGGGCTCATCCATGTCGGCGAGCGGCAAACGCCAGCCGGCCGGGTGGGGGAGGCGCCTGCGGTCGGGCTGTCGCTGACGCTCGAACGGCTGGGATTCGCCCTCGGCCGCCTGAAGACCGGGACACCGCCGCGGCTCGATGGGCGCACCATCGACTGGGGCCGGCTCGAAATGCAGCCCGGGGACGAGCCGCCGGAGCCATTCTCGGTCCTCACCGAGCGCATCGAGAACCCGCAGATCCAGTGCGGCATCACCCGCACCACCGAGGCCACCCACCGCATCATCCGCGCCAATGTGCACCGCTCGCCGATGTATTCCGGGCAGATTGCGAGCCGCGGGCCGCGCTATTGCCCTTCGATCGAGGACAAGATCGTGCGGTTCGGCGAACGCGACGGCCACCAGATCTTCCTTGAGCCGGAAGGGCTCGACGACCCGACGGTCTACCCGAACGGCATCTCGACCTCGCTGCCGGAAGAGGTCCAGCTCGCTTTGGTCGCGACCATTCCCGGGCTTGAGACAGCGCGGGTCGTTCGGGCGGGCTATGCCATCGAATACGACCACGTGGATCCCCGCGAGCTGACGTCGACCTTGGAAACCAAGCGGGTGGGCGGCCTCTTTCTGGCCGGGCAGATCAATGGCACGACTGGATACGAGGAGGCGGCGGCGCAGGGACTCGTGGCTGGGCTCAATGCGGCGTCGAAGGCGGGCGGCGGTGGCGAGATCGTGTTCGATCGTGCCGAGGGCTATCTCGGAGTAATGATCGACGACCTGGTCACCAAGGGGGTCACCGAGCCCTATCGCATGTTCACGTCGCGGGCGGAGTATCGGCTGACTCTCCGGGCTGACAATGCCGATCAGCGCCTCACCGTGAGGGGTATTTCGATCGGCTGCGTCGGCGCCGCCCGGCAGCGCCTGCACGCGGAGAAGAT
>WNGL01012965.1_pt1 | contig 16563 bp, 17 predicted proteins | sample 5400591 | NCBI WGS metagenome assembly WNGL01 (sample SAMN13153377, study PRJNA577476) | soil metagenome | isolation source: 80 cm soil or saprolite under Garry oak tree replicate 1 | place: USA:California | collected 2016-06-15
TGACTCGGAGCTTTCCCAAAAATGAAATATACGGGTTAGCATCTCAAATTCAACGCGCTGCGGTTTCAGTACCCTCGAATATTGCAGAGGGCCACACAAGAGAACACACCAAGGAATACCTTCACCATCTATCCATGTCACAGGCTTCCTTGGCCGAACTGGAAACGCAGTTGGAAATTGCGATTAGGTTAAACTACGTCTCGTTACACGAGGCTCGATCAATCGCCGAGCATGCCGAATCGTTAGGAAAGCAACTCTACGCGCTAAGAAACGCATTACTCAAGAGGGCAAGAGCGTAACGAAGAATAGGCCGGCATTCGCCAGCCTCACACTAAACCGGCCCCTGACCCCTAATTCCTGACCCCGATTTATGCTTGACTACGCCGAATCAATTACCAAACTCATCGATGAATTCAAACGCCTGCCGAGCATTGGGCAAAAATCTGCGCAGCGTTTGGCGTTTCACATTCTGCGCACCCCTGAAGCCGATGTCGAGCGCTTGATCGAGGCGCTGCATGAAGTGAAGCAGCGCATCACGGAGTGTTCGGTCTGCAACAACCTGACCGACGTCAATCCCTGCCGTTTCTGCTCGCTTCCAACTCGCGATCGGGCGCTGATCTGCGTCGTCGAACAGCCTTACGATTTGGTCGCCGTGGAAAAGACGCGCAGCTACAAAGGTCTCTATCACGTCCTGCACGGCGCCTTGTCGCCGATTCGCGGCATTCGTCCCAGCGATTTGCGTTTGGATAATTTGCTCGTGCGGTTGAAACCCGAGAACAACGAAGGCGTCGAAGTGCGCGAAATCATTCTGGCCACCAATCCCAACACCGAGGGCGAAGCGACCGCCAACTACATCAGCCGTTTACTGAAGCCTTTGGGCCCGCGCGTGACCCGTCTGGCGATGGGCATGCCGGTAGGCAGCGATCTTGAATACGTCGACGAAGTGACGATGGATAAGGCGCTCGCGAATCGACATGAAATGTGAACAGACAGGAGGCGGGAGGCAGGCAGCAGACGGCAGGAAAACTAAATACTGAATCTCTCGGGATTATTGATCATTCCGCCGAAAGACAGGAGGCTGGAGGCAGACGGCAGGAGGCAGGAAAGAAATATGACAAAACCGACAGGCTTCAGGGATCTCAAGGTTTATCAATTGGCGTATGAACGGGCTATGGAAATCTTTTGCGAGTCGAAGTTCTTTCCGGCTGAAGAAAAGTACTCGCTAACAGATCAGATACGCCGATCGTCGCGAAGTGTGGCTGGCAACATCGCGGAAGGCTATCGCAAGAAACGGTATCCGAAAATGTTCGTCAATAAGATGGCGGACGCCGATGGCGAAGCGACTGAAACTCAAGTGTGGTTGGATTTCGCGCGTGACTGCGGGTATCTTTCGAGCGAGCGTCAAGCAAACCTGACAGTTCGATACGAAGAAGTTGGCAGAATGCTTGGCGGAATGATCAATCATCCAGAAAGATTCGCTCTCTAAGCGTGCCTCCTGCCGTCTGCCTCCTGCGGTCTGCCTCCTGCCGTCTGCCTCCTGTCTTTCAGAATCGCACATGCTCTTCCGTGGCGCCCGCCTTGCACTCCACGCACTCCGCGGCCGTATCGAAAAAGTGCTCGTCGAACTCAACCAGCGACTTGATGGGCACACCATCAACATTATTCGGCGCCGAAGTGAAGCGCACGATCGCGCCGCAACCGATGACTGGAGCGCCGAGGCCGCGTACCAATTCGACGGTTTCATCTATAGCGTGACCGCTGCGAATAATGTCGTCGACAATAATGCAGGGATTGATCTCGCCCTGATTAATGTATTGCCGGAACATCCGCTTGCCGCTTTCCTGTTCGGCCCAGTAAATCTGCTCGGCGCTTAACGCGTCGCGCACACCGAAGGCGACCGGAATGCCGCCGGAGCTGGGACTGATGATGGCAACTTTCGGTAATTGGCTGGCAACGTCACGCTCGACGCGAAACTTGCGGCTGAGCGCCACCGCCAGAACGCGGGCCGTATCGTAATAACGAAACGCCAGCGGCATCTGAAAATAGTGCGCAGTGTGTTTGCCGTTGGGATAAACGAAGTGGCCCTCGCGAAACGCGCCCGTGCGTTTCAGAATTTGCATGATTTCTTCCTGCGATGGAATCAGCTGAACGCCTTGTCCTGCCATTACCAGAGTCTCCTCAACGGGTTAAGTAATGAGATAGCGGCGCGTAGCATAACATCATTGGTATTCGGTCTGCACGAGCAAAGACTAAACATCAACTTTAGTCGGCATTCCGAGTGTGCCGTCAGGAAACGTTTCAAATGAACAAATGAAAAATGTCAAATGACAAATGGAAAATGTTCCTCGAAGCTAGGCCCTCACCGCAGCCCTCTCCCAAAAGGAGAGGGAGTTATCCCGATCAAATCAAGGTACGAACGCGTGCGATCAGTCGCCGCTGATCTTTCGACAGTTCGGAAGGCAAATCGTCGAGCGCAAACCATTCGGCGGTTATGATTTCAAAACTACAAGGTTCAGGCTCGCCGATGGCCCGAGCGCGAAAATAGATTTCAATTTGTCGAGGTCTGGCAAGCGTTCTCACGAATAGAATTTCTACATCTTCGACTTCTATTCCGATCTCTTCGCGCAACTCCCGGCGCAACCCAGCTTCCGGTTGTTCGCCTTTAGTCAGAAAACCGCCGGGCACTCCCCAGCCGCTATCAGGACGAAAGACGTGCTCGAGTAATAAGAGTCGACCGTCGCCATCGAAGATAAAAGCTGCGGTCGTCACAGTGAAGCGACTTTGGCCCAGGCGCGATAACCGGCGACGAACACTGCCAGGAAGATGCCGCCAAATTGCGCCGAGAAAATTAATAAGCATCAAGCCAGAAGAATATCATGCTCGAAGACAAGTAACTGGAGTTCGGCGTACCACCTTTCCAGTGTCCGGCAACTTCGTCCTGATAACCGATTAGTTCGCCCGACCTCCGTGCTTCGTTTATTATCTTTCGGTACATGACCACGGCTGTTAAAAAAGCGCCACAGATCACTCAGAGTGACGCCGAACTGCTCGCCGCCGATCTTTATGGTCTAAGTGTTTCTGCGGCGCCCTTACCGAGCGAACGCGATCAGAACTTTGCATTGAGGAGTGCGTCGCGTGAACAGTTTGTCTTGAAGATTGCCAACGCCGAGGAACAGTTCGAGTTCCTTGACCTGCAGAATCAGCTTATTCAGTTTCTCGCAGCCCGCAACCTTGACCTGGAGTTCGCTCGAATCGTGCCGACCAAAGCAGGACGGGCGATTGGCGCGATCAAGAGTGAAGATGGGCATCAGCACTTCGTCCGCCTGTTGACATGGATTGATGGCGTCTGCCTTGCAAAGGTCGAACGGCACGATCGCAAGTTGCTTTCTTCACTCGGGCGCGCTTTGGCGCAGATGGATGCTGCGCTCGCGCAGTTCTCTCATGCCGCGGCGCATCGTTCTTTTTACTGGGACCTTCGCCATGCGCGCCTGGCCCGAGAGTTAATCGGCCTGCTGCCTGAATCTCGCCGATTCATGATCGAAGGATTCTTTCGAGAATGGGAGAAGATCGACTGGAGTAGTTTGCGTTTCAGCATCATCCACAACGACGCGAACGACTACAACATTCTTGTTAGTCAACGACCCGAACAGCGTGTCAATGCAATTCTCGATTATGGCGATGTGGTCCATACGGCGACCATTTGCGATTTGGCAATTGCACTCGCTTACGTGATGCTCGACAAACCCGACCCGATCGGCGCTGCGGCTCAAGTGGTTGCGGCTTATCACGAAACTTATCCACTCACTGAAACGGAGGTTGAGGCTCTTCACACGCTCGCGGTGACCCGACTCTGTTGCAGCGTTTGCTTCGCGGCCAGACAGACATATGATGCTCCTGATAATGAATACCTCAACATCTCAAATGCGCCGGCGTGGCGGTTGCTCGAAAAGCTTTCAAGCATTTCGTTGGATTGGCCCACTCGGATCTTTCGCTATGCTTGCGGGCTGCCGGTTGTAAAGGGGCAAGATTCGCGTCAACGGCGAACGTCCGTTGAGTTGTTGGCAGCGCGCCGGCGTCATCTTGGACCATCGCTCAGCATTTCCTACCAATCTCCTCTGCATATCGTCTGTGGCTCGCGGCAGTATCTTTATGATGCCGGCGGTGGTCGCTATCTGGACTGCGTTAATAACGTGGCGCATGTGGGACACAGCCATCCTCTAGTAGTACGCGCCGCCTCAGAACAAATGGCGATTCTCAATACGAATACTCGTTATCTTCATGAACACCTGATTGAGTACACCGAGCGGTTGACAGCGACCCTGCCGGAGCCTCTGAGCGTGGTGTACCTGGTTAACAGCGGCAGCGAAGCGAACGAGTTGGCGCTGCGTATGGCCCGAGCACACACGGGTGGGAATGAAGTTATCGTCGTCGACTCCGCTTATCACGGCAACACCAGCGCGATGATCGATCTCAGCCCTTACAAGTTCGATGGCCGGGGTGGCAGAGGCTGCCCTTCATGGGTCCATAAAGTACCGATGCCGGATGTCTACCGAGGCGCGCATCATGGACCTGACGCGGCCAAGCCCTACGCCGACTATGTGATTGAAGCAGCGCGAAAGATCGCTGATACTGGTCAGAGTCTCGCTGCGTTCTTCTGCGAATCGGCACTGAGTTGTGGCGGTCAGATCATTCTTCCACGGAATTATCTGAGCGATGTCTATACCGCGGTCAGAAACGCAGGAGGAGTTTGTGTTGCCGATGAAGTGCAAACTGGTTTTGGCCGTGGGGGCACGCACTTCTGCATGTTTGAGACGCAGGGTGTCGTGCCGGACATTGTGACGCTTGGTAAACCAATCGGCAACGGTCATCCCCTGGGCGCCGTCATCACGACTCGCGAGATTGCAGCGTCGTTTGCGAACGGCATGGAGTACTTCAATACCTTTGGCGGCAACCCGGTTTCATGCGCTGTTGGTCTGGCAGTCCTCGATGTCATTCGCGACGAGGAGCTACAACAAAACGCGCTCGAGGTTGGCGATTATCTGAAGCAGGAGTTGCGTGAATTGCAAAACAAGCACTCGTTGATCGGCGACTTGCGGGGGCTTGGCTTGTTCCTCGGCATCGAATTCGTTCGCGATCCAGAAACACTTGAGCCCGCCGATAGTGAAGCGGCACAGATCGTCGAGCGCATGAAAGAGCGCTGCGTTTTGCTCAGCACGGATGGCCCTTACCACAACGTGATTAAGATCAAGCCGCCCATGGTCTTCTCGAAAGCGGACGCCGACCTTCTAATTTCCGGTTTGGATTGTGTCGTCAAAGATAATTTCTCCAGCATGTAAGGAAAATCAGTCTCTCGGCAGTCTTCATAGTTAGACCGCGCAATATCAGAGTCTAACGCCCGGAACGAATGCCGAAATCGTCAGGGGCGAAGCCACTCGGCCTTAGAAAGCATTGCCTCTTATCAGTAGGATAGATTATTCCTTCGTCCCAGCATGGAAGAAACCTCAGCGCCTCCGCGTCTTATCCTGCCAAGAGATGTACAATTCGGTTTGTCGAACTGAAGCTAAAGCGGGTTCAAATTGAGAAACTCTATCACTCTGGGCTTGATCCTGTTGACTTCTGTTGCGGCTCGGGGCTGCGCTCGCGCGACAACGAGTCCATCGGGAGATTCAGCGGAAACTTCCGCGGGCTATACGTGGACAAAGGTCACGGACCACGCGGGCTTTCCCGAGGCCTACAACTTTCCCCTCTTCAATTTCCGAAACACGCTCTGGGTCTTTCACGGTCAAGGCAATTGGTTTTCAAAGGATGGCAAGAGTTGGACGAAAGCAGAACTGCCGGCTCTTGGCTTGCGCACTGGTTATCAGCAATACGTTCAATTCAACGACGCGATTTACGCGCTTGGGACGATGGCAGGCGACTATCTGAATTTGAAAGTTAGCTCCCGCATTATGAAGACGAGCAATGATCTAAAACAATGGGAGGTAGTCGCGGCTCAATCGGAATTGCCGGCGCGCGTTTTTTACGGAGCTACGGTTTTCGCTGGAAAGATTTGGATCTTGGGCGGCTTTGACGGAAAGAATTACTACAACGATGTCCAGAGTTCAAAGGATGGGGTGAAGTGGCATCGCGTCACAGAGAAAGCTCCGTGGTCGGCTCGGAGTAACCCTTCGGTGTTCGTCTTCGACAATAAGATTTGGCTTTTAGGAGGTGGGATTATCGACGGAGCAATATCAAATGACGTGTGGTCTACGACCGATGGAGTCGATTGGAAGCAGGAAACCGACCGGTTGGGCTCGCGTCCAATCTTCGGAGGCTCGATCGTAGTCTATGACGACCAGATTTGGATTGTCGGGTTGAATCGCAATGACGGTTTTCAAAGCGCCGTCATGGTTTCCAAGGATGGCGCAAATTGGATCGAGCGCAAAGCGCCCTGGACGCCGAGAGGCGGAGTTGCGACCTGCGTTTTCGACGGCAAGCTCTTCATGACCGGAGGCAAGTACTCAGTTACCGAAAACGGGCAGATCAAATTCATTTACAGCAATGATGTTTGGTATATGGCTCCGAAGTGAAGAATAATAAGTTGGTGCGGCAAGGGAATTGTCAGTTGTATCAGACGGCCAACCAAACCGGCCGCGTCAGAGTAAAGCCTGCTCCGAGGTGAGTTACATTAACCAGCCGCGACTGTTCGGTCCACTGGATTCAAGCGGGCAAGCAGTCAAATACCGATGCGGCCAGTACCGCGTTCCACATCAACAAAAAAGACCGGATGCCCTTCAAGCACCCGGTCATTCTTTCTATCAAGAAGTTGCTGTGTAGCTTACCCAACCTTCGTTCCGCACTCGTCGCAGAACTTCGCGCCGGGCTTGAGTTCGTGTTGGCAATTCGCGCACTTTGCCGGCGATTGCGAAGAGCCGCATTCGTTACAGAACTTCGTGCCCGCTTTTAAGTCGGCCCCACATTTCACGCACTTCACGGTTGCTGCTGTGGCCGCGGCGCCACCTGAAGTTTCGGATACAGTCGCGCCCCGTTGCTTCATCGCTTCGGTCATCGCGCCGGCCATGGCGTTGCCTACTGCGAAGCCTGCGCCAAGTCCGGCGCCCAATCCCGCACCGCCTCCAGGATTCTGCGCGGCATCGCGCATCGCCTGCGCGGCCTGGAATTGCGTGTACTTGCCCATATCTCCGAGCACTCCCATCTGGGTGCGTTGGTCCATCGCGGCTTCGACTTCCTGCGGCAGGGAAATATTTTCGACGACGAACTTGGTGAGTTCCAGTCCGAGCGATTTGAATTCATCCTGCAGCTTGTCCCGCGAAAACTTACTCAGCTCGTCGTAGTTGGAAGCGAGATCGAGCGCGGCGATCTTTGATTCAGCGAGGGCATCCGAGAATCCGCTGACCATCGTGCGCCGCAACTGTCCTTCGATGTCTTCGGTAACAAAGCGCGCGTTGGTGCCGGCAATTTGCTTGATTAACTCGCGCGGATCGGCGACGCGCATAGAATAGATTCCAAACGCGCGCAGTCGCACCATGCCGAAATCCGCATCGCGCATCATCACCGGATTCGAGGTGCCCCACTTCAGATCGGTAAACTGTTTGGTGTTGACGAAATAAACTTCCGATTTGAAAGGCGAGTTGAAGCCGAATTTCCACGCGCCAAGTTTGGAAAGGATCGGCGTGTTGCCTCCCTCGACGGTGTAGCGTCCGGGGCCGAACACGTCCGCAATTTGTCCCTCGTGCACAAAGACGGCGGCTTGCGATTCGCGCACAATCAATTGCGCGCCGTTTTTAATCTCCTGACCGCGAACTGGAAAGCGGTAGAGCATCGTGTCGCTCGAATCGTCGAGCCACTCAATGACTTCAATAAACTGTGCGCTCGGGCTGAGCCGGTCTAGAATTCCCATTTGTTTTCAATCTCCTTTTTGGCCCCTCCTAAACGATTCGCGGGCCGAAGGTATTATACGGTCAAAAGACGCGCGGTGTTCAACTTTCACGAGCAATTGACAGGATTTACAGGATTGACAAGATGGTGTTTAGAAAAATCGCGACTTGTGGTTCGGCCGCCAGCAATCCTGTCAATCATGTAAATCCTGTCGATGACCTCTGTGGTTTCGGATCGTCAGCAAAGCCAATGCTGTCAATCCCCCAAATGTGTCAATCATGCTGTCGTAGATCGAAGCGGTGCGCGAGGGCACAAAACTCTGATGAAACTCGTCGCCGAGCGCGTAGACAACGACCAGCAAGAGCGATAACCAAAACCATCGTTTGCGCAGCAGTTCGCGAGTCGAAGTTCGGAGCGCCCGCGCCGCCAACAGTGCCAGGATTGCGTATTCGGTGAAGTGGCCTGCTTTGCGAAGCAAAAAGTGAATTGTTGCTAACGTGGCTTCGCTGGCTTGCGGAAAAATCCAAAGGAAGACTCGGAGCAGCACCGACGTGTGCGACGCCGACAAGACGCTGGTGGAGCCAACGAAGATTAGGGCTGCCCACAAAACGAGCGGCCCGTAGCGGGAGAGGCGATGATGTGGCTGTGTATCTAGCGATTCGATCGGCCGCGTTCTAGAAAGCAATTTTATAAATCCAATCATGCGACCCAACGGTCAGAAAGATAACCTTCTGACTCTCGGCAAATCGGAAGAGTACGCGGTAACTTCTATCTATGCGAAAACTCCACACCTGCTTGCCTTTGGGTTCCAGCTTTTCGGTATGTAGAGAGGGGTGAAAAGGATTCTGCCGAAAAGTCTAACAAATTCGTCGGTTAGCAGAATTTCCAAGATGTCAGCCCTGTCTCAATTGTTTGAGCGACTGGACCTTTCTGATTCGACCTGCCTTCACATCCTTTTCGGCGCGCTCCAGACTCTTCAAGAATTCCTTGCCAAAAAAACCAAATTCTGCCGCGAGCCTTTCAAATCGATCAGCATTCATTTCGACCAGAACTCGGTTATTCCGCTTTTTGATGGTGAGTTCCAAGGAAGACATGACGAAGCAATGCTAATACATTAGCGCTTCGCTTACAACGGGCGCCGAAGCGCCTTGCGAACCATAAAGTGAATCAAGTTCAGCGTCGCTTCGCTGATACCTGATAAAGTCGAACCTGTCATTTTCGCTCGGCGCAACCGCGTTAGAGTCCAACTTGTTCTCGTTAATCATCCCGTTCTCCTTCGCAGATTACCGCAGGTCGAGCCGCGAAAAGAAATTGGCTTGACAAACTTCCCCGCCTTGTCTACTCTATCGGCGCACGATATATCGCCGGATGACATAGTAAGAAATGGCCAAACGCAAATCAGATCCTGAGCTGTTTCTGCCGTTGACGCCGGCGATGTTTCATATCTTGCTGGCGTTGGCGGACAGAGAACGACACGGCTATCACATCATGCAGGAAGTGGACGAACGCACCGAGGGCAAGGTGCGACTGGGACCCGGTACTCTCTACGGTTCGATCAAGCGGATGCTCGCTGACGGCATGATCGAATCGGGTCGCACGTGCGGAAGCAGAACGACTGGCGGGCTTGGTAAAGACTGCTCGCAGCAAGAAGTTGCTCTCGAAGGCTTAGGTGAGTCGATGACTGCCATGACGGCGAATAACTCTAAACTGCCGGAAAAGCGAGTTCATCCGCTTTCGCTGCGTTTGTACGGGTTTCTGTTGCTTGCTTATCCGCTGAGTTTTCGGCGTGAATACGCGCCGCACATGGCCCAGGTATTTCGTGATTGCTACCGTGGAGAGAAAATTAATCGTGGGCTGCCGGGCGTTTGTCGTTTGATTCTTCGCACACTTCTCGATCTGGCGCGGACAGCTCCAAAAGAGCACCTGGAAAATTTGGGAAAGGACAATTCAGTCATGAACACCCTGCGCAAAGACGCCCTGCCACTGATCGGCTGTCTCGGAATAATCGTCGTGGCCTTCTTCTTACTGAGTTATGGAAGGAAGCATGAAGTGCCTTCGATTCTAATATTTGGATACGCGCTGGATGCGCTGGTGACGGCCGGGATTGTCGGCAACCTGATCGTATTCGTGCTAGTGAAGACAACCCGACTCAATCCGCTGCGAACTGCGCTCTGGGTTCTCCTGATCGTGAATGGTGTGCTGCTGCTTGCCACTGCGATCATCAGCAGTCGCGTCGATCCTCATTTCAAGCTGGGAAGCGTGATGACTGGGTATGTCGTGAGCTTTCTCTTTTGGCTTGCCTTGCATTGGATTTGGTCGAAGAGCGGCAGGCAGTTCGCAGTGAGTAATGAGGACCTCAGTTAGAGCTAGTTATTTCCGCGATCGTTAACCAGAGAAACAGACTTTTGGAGGCTGCTATGAGACGGACGTTCATAATGCAGAAAGGGATAGTGTTGCTTTCACTACTGGCATTACTGGTGCCTAACGCGTTGACTTTGGCGCGAGCAGAATCAGTTGCGCCAGCCACCGATCTGAAAGCCAATCTCCGGCAAACAACGGCCGCTAGCCTGGCTCAAAGAATTGAAAGGGTCGAGAACGGATTGCTTCCACCCGCGGTGGTGAAGGGCGAGACGCTGGCAAAGATGAAGCTCACGGATCGGATGCGATTTTATAAGACACCCGCGGTGAGCATTGCCTTGATTAACGACGGAAGGATCGAATGGGCGCGCGGCTATGGCACGCCGGAGGCCGCAGGCAAAGAGACGGTTACGCCGGAAACGCTGTTTCAAGCCGCCTCGATCAGCAAGTCGCTAACGGCAATGGTGACGTTGCGTCTGGTAGAGCAAGGCAAGCTCGATCTTGATTCCGATGTTAATAAGCGGCTGGTTTCATGGAAAGTCCCGGAGAACGAGTTCACAAAAGAGCAGAAGGTAACCGTTCGTCGGCTGCTGGCGCACACTGCGGGCGTAACAGTACCGGGATTCCTCGGTTACGAAGTCGGCGAAACCCTGCCAACTTTGCGGCAAATACTGGATGGCGAGAAGCCGGCTAACTCCGCTCCGATTCGCGTCGACATGACGCCCGGCGGCAAATTTCGTTACGCCGGTGGCGGCTATGTCATCCTGCAGCAACTGATAATGGATGTAAGCGGCAAGTCTTTTCCGGAATTGATGCAGAAGACGCTTCTGCACCAACTAGGAATGGTCCACAGTACTTTTCAACAACCGCTGTCGCCGGATCTCGCTTCCAGAGCGGCAGCGGGTCATCTGCCTAATGGCCAGGAGATCAAAGGCAAGTGGTTTGTGCTGCCCGAACTTGCTCCCGCTGGTTTATGGACCACACCGACAGATCTGGCTCGCTTTGTGATTGAGGTGCAAAAATCAAGATTAGGGAAATCCAATAAGGTGCTCTCCACCGCAAGTATCAAACGGATGTTGACGACCGAGATTGACGACGTTGCGCCGGGCCTGTTTGTGGATGGGCAAGGCAGTTCCGCGCGCTTTAGCTTTGCCGGGGCAAATGTCGGCTATAAATGCCGCATGTTGGGTTATATGAACTCCGGTCAGGGTGTCGTCGTGATGACCAACTCGGAAAATGGCGCCGAGTTAATTGCTGAAATTATTCGCAGTGTCGCGGCCGAATATGGTTGGCCCGATTTTCATCCGCGCGAGAGAGTCAACATCAAACTGGATCCACGAATTTACGACTCCTATGTTGGTGAATATGAGATTGCCCCGGGGTTCGTTCTGGTAGTGACCAGAGAAGGCGATCGGTTGATGAGCCAGGCGATGCCCGTTCCGCTCCCGCCCAGCGCCGTCGGCCAGCCGAAGTCAGAGATGTTTCCCGAGTCGGAAACCACGTTCTTCGTTAAAGATGCCGACGCTCAGTTTACCTTCATCAAAAATGATCAGGGGCAAGTGATACAGGTAAACATCCAGCGTACTACGCGGCTGTATCAGGCGCGCAAGATTAAGTAGTCCGAGGGTTAGGGTCTAGAGTGCCGAAGCGCCGGAAACGATTTCGATGATCTCGCGGGTGATGGCGGCCTGACGCACGCGGTTCATGTTCAGCGTCAGCGAAGAAATCAACTCGCCGGCGTTCTTGGAAGCTGAATCCATCGCCGTCATGCGGGCGCCCTGCTCTGAGGCGATCGATTCCAGCAACGCCCGGAAGATTTGAGTTTCGACCAGACGCGGGAGCATGTGACTGAAGATTTCTGCCGGCGGCTGTTCGAAGATGTAATCCTTCGCTTCGGCAGGCTGCTCTTCCGCGGTCGCGCGCGAGATCGGCAGAAGCTGCTCGACCACTATTCGTTGACTGAGCACGGATTTAAACTCGGCGAAGATGAGGAAAACTTTGTCTATCTCCTCTTCATTTGTAAAGCGCTTGACGATGTCGTGCGCCACCTCCAGTGCTTCCTCAAACTGGACGCGACCCTTGCCGGTCAAACCCACGTATTCGCCCACGATCTGTCCACGGCGGCGATAGAAATCCCGGCCTTTCCTTCCGATCGTCACGAGTTCGATTTTCTTGTCGGCGTGCTCCTTAAGAAAAGCTTGCGTGGCTTTCAGCAGGTTGGCATTAAAAGCTCCACACAGACCTTTGTCGGCAGTTACCAGGACCACCAGATAGCGCTCGTCACCGCGCGCATCGAGCAGTGGATGGTTAAACTCTTCCGTCGTTTGCGCGGCCAATTCGCCCAGGACTTCGCTCATCTTGTTGGCAAACGGACGGGCGTTGATGACGCGATCCTGCGCGCGTTTCAATTTCGCCGCCGAGACCATCTTCATCGCTTTGGTGATCTGCTGCGTGTTCTTGACCGACTTAATGCGCCGGCGAATGTCTAAGAGATTTGCCATTGAAAACAATGGGTCCTATAGGTCGTATAGGTCATATAGGGTCTTACGCCCCGACCGCTTGTACTTCTTCGGCCCAGCGCTCCTTGAAATCCTTAAGCGACTGCTCCAGATCCTTTTGCATATCAGCATCGATTGCTTTCTTCTGGCGCAGCGCTTGCAGGATGCCCGGATGTGAGTTTTCAATGAAACGCACCAACTCTGCTTCGAACTTCTTAATCCTCTCGACCGGCACGTCGTCAATGTAGCCATTGGTGGCGGACCAGATGATCAGCACCTGCTTCTCGACATCCATCGGCTGATACTGTGGCTGCTTGAGGATCTCAGTGAGCCGTTCGCCGCGCGCAAGTTGTGCCTGCGTTGCCTTGTCGAGATCCGATCCGAACTGCGCGAACGCTGCCAGCTCGCGGTACTGTGCCAGATCCAGCCGCAAACTTCCCGCGACTTGTTTCATCGCTTTGATCTGCGCCGCCCCGCCCACCCGCGAGACTGAATTTCCGACATTGATCGCCGGACGAATACCGGCGTTGAAAAGATCGCTCTCCAAAAAGATCTGTCCGTCCGTGATCGAGATTACGTTCGTCGGAATGTAAGCCGAGATGTCGCCCGCCTGCGTTTCGATCACCGGCAAACTTGTCAGCGATCCGCCGCCTTTAGCGTCTGAAAGTTTTGCCGCGCGCTCCAACAGACGCGAGTGCAGATAGAACACATCGCCCGGATAAGCTTCGCGACCCGGCGGTCGTCTTAAGAGCAGCGAAATCTCGCGATACGCCGCTGCTTGCTTGGAAAGATCGTCGTAGATTGTCAACGCATGCTGGCCGCGATCGCGGAAGTACTCGCCCATCGCCGCCCCCGAGTAGGGCGCCAGAAACTGCATCGCCGCGGGATCGGAAGCGGTAGCTTTGACCACAATTGTGTAATCCATCGCACCGAAATCCTGGAGCGTCTTCACGACTTGCGCGACCGTCGAAGCCTTCTGGCCGATGGCCACGTAAATGCAAATAACATCCTTGCCGCGCTGATTGATGATCGTGTCAACCGCGACTGCGGTTTTTCCAGTTTGACGATCACCAATGATCAGTTCGCGCTGGCCCCGGCCGATCGGCACCATCGAATCGATCGCTTTCAATCCGGTTGGGAGCGACTCTTTCACCGGCTGGCGATCGACAACTCCCGGCGCAATCCGCTCGACCGCGTTGTAATCTTCGGTGATGATCGGTCCGCGCTCGTCGACGGGATTTCCCAGCGCATCCATGACGCGACCCACGAGCGCCTGGCCCACGGGCACCTGCATAATGCGGCCGGTGCGTTTGACGAGATCGCCTTCTTTGATCTTCTGAAACTCGCCGAAGAGCACCACGCCAACTTTGTCTTCTTCGAGATTGAGCGCCAAGCCGCGTACGTCGTGCGGAAACTCGAGCAACTCGCCGGCCATAACTTTCTCCAGGCCATGAATCTCCGCGATGCCGTCGCCGACCTTGATCACGGTACCGACTTCCATGACGGTGACGCCGGCTTCAAAGTTTTCGATCTGCTGGCGAATGATTTCGTTAATTTCGTTGGCTTTTATAGGCTCCATGATTCAATTTTAGATTTCAGATTTCAGGTTGCCACAGTTCAGAGTTCAACCTTTAGGTTGTTGTGCGCGCGCGAATGCAAGCTAAAGCTTGAACTCTAAACCGTCCTATCCCGCCATTTTCTCCTTAATCTGCTGCAACTGATTTCGCACCGAGCCGTCGTACACGGTTGAGCCGATGCGCGTTACGATGCCGCCGATCAGTTCTGCATCGGTAGCAAAACTCACGCGCACTTTCTTGCCGGTTAAAGACGTTAACGTCTCGGATAACTTTTTCTGAGCGCTTTCAGGCACGGTTCGAGCCGTCGTTACCGTAGCTGCGATCATGCCGGCGCGTACATCGAGTACGTCGGCGAACTTCCGATTGATTTCGCCAAGCTCCGTCAAGCGATGATTTTGAACCAGCACTTTTAAGAAGTTCACGGTTGTCTGACGCGGCTTTGCCCTTTCGATCAGCTTATTCAGCACCGCGCGCTTTTGATCGAGAGCGATCGTCGGGTTGCGAAAAACTTCCTGAAGGTTCGTGTTCGACTGAATCAGGCGCTCCCAGGTGTTCAGCTCTTCCTGCACCTCGCGCGTTTCGTCGCGTTCTATGACCACATCCGCCAGGGCCGAAGCATAGCGGCGCGCGATCATCTGTACACTCATTGCGCCGCTCCTCCCAGTTCTTCAATGTTGCGCGTGATTAATCGCGCGTCGTCTTCGGGCCGCATCTCACGTTTAATTATCTCTTCGGCCAGGCGCACACTCTGTTCGGCGGTGTAGCGGCGCAACTCGTTGCGGGCCGCTTTGCCGGCGCTCTCGATTTCTCTTTGCGCTTGTTCTTTCAGCTTGGCGATGTCCGTTTCAGTCGATCGCGCGATGCGCTCGCGCTCTTGTTCTGCTTCGTGCTTGGATTGTTCTTTAATCGCAGCAACTTCGGAATCCAGCCGTGCCAAACGTTCTTCGACTTCCTTTAGCTTCGCCATGGCTGCGTCGCGTTCTTGCCGCGCGCGCGCCAACTCGCTCTTGATATTTTCGCGCCGGCTTCTGAACGCTTCGCCCAATTTTACTTTCTTCGTCAGAACGTAAACCAAAGCCAAAACAAAAATTCCCAGATTGATGAACTTCCACAGTTCAAAGCCAGGATAGTCCCACCATGGCGGTTCCGCCGCGGCGACCAGGAAGTGAGTGATTGCGAAAGCGATTGTCATGGACTCTAGTTCAGATCCGTGCCGATGAGCGGGCGGCTGAGCACGCGCGCGCCAATCTCGCGGGCGAGGCGACGCGACTCAGTTCCCAGAGTCACCCGCGCTTCTTCGGCCTGACGATGAATGCCTTCCTTCTCTTTGGCAGTTGATTCAGCCATTTGCGGTCGCAATCGATTCAGCTTCTCCTGCCGTTCCTGCAATGCTGCGCCGCGCTGGCTTTCGGCGAACGAGTATGCTTCGCTACGCGCCTGTCGCAATTGACGTTCATACTCCGAGAGCTTTTCGTTGACGCTTTTAATAATCTCTTCCGCTTCGCTCAGCCGGCCTTTAGTCCGTTTCTCGCGCGCTTCGAGAACGCGATTGATCGGTTTATAGAGCGTGGCATTCAGCACAAAGATCATTACCAGGATGATCAAGATGTGGAGCAGCAAGGTGCCGTCGGGCACAAGTTGAATCGAGTTTTCGGCAAAGCCGAGCGGCAATGTCATGATGATATTTTGAGCTGGGATTTAGGCTTTTCAGATTTTGAATCTCAGATCTGAGATTTGCCTTTCACCGGAAGACCGGGAAGCCGCGTGTTCAGTCACAGTGACCAAAGCCCAACTACGCAAAAGCCTTGAAGGCTAACACGCGATTTTATTAGGCGTCAAGGAGCGTTGCGGCCTTCCTTGACATCGCTTTAACCTGTCGTTAGGCTAAGTGTTTTGCTTGAACGGGGGAATTATTCTCTATGCCTAAGCGGACCTTTCAACCGAACAATCGCCGCCGCGCCAAGACGCACGGATTTCGCGCGCGCATGGCCACAAAAAATGGCCGGGTGGTGCTCAAACGCCGTCGCGCCAAGGGTCGTAAGCGGCTCACGCCGGCGCATTACTAAACTTTTGGCTGCCACTTTTAACGACGCGCCGGCAAAGATAAGTCAGGCGTTGCCGCAGCGGCGCCGGCTGCGCGCGCGGGCTGAATTTCAAAAGGTCTATGCCGAAGGGCAACGTTTTGACGGCCGCTTGCTGGCCGCTTTTTTACGTCGGAACGATTTGGCTGAGCACCGCTTCGGCGTAACGGC
>WNGL01019282.1_pt1 | contig 16562 bp, 17 predicted proteins | sample 5400591 | NCBI WGS metagenome assembly WNGL01 (sample SAMN13153377, study PRJNA577476) | soil metagenome | isolation source: 80 cm soil or saprolite under Garry oak tree replicate 1 | place: USA:California | collected 2016-06-15
TCTCGATGATGCGGTAGTGCGAGATGGTTTGGCCGATCATAGGCCTAAAATGTTATGACCCGGACCAAGCCGAGTCAATGAGGGGAGACTAGTGACGCATTGTTGATGATAAATCTTAGTACTCTATCGACCGGATCGCGGGCGTGATTGACGAGCTTCGCACGAACCATCACGGCGTTCGTCAACCGTGTAGGTCCTCCGACGCTCACAGTCGACAGTTATCCGACTTCAGAGAGCCCGTTCGATAGCAGCGGCCACGTCATCGCTCAATTCCTCCGCTCTCTGCAACGCTCCCTTGATCCTGACAATCTCCATCTCGCGTGCCGCGATCTGTCCAGCAGGTTCGTGGTGACCTCGTGCGGCCACCAGACTACGCTCGTGGCTGGTCAGCATGCGCCGAAAGATCGGTACGGCACTTTTCTTCGGCTGTGCATGCGCACAGCCGAGGCAGATCAATCCCTTCGGACAATGCTCTCCAGTGGGCAAGGCGCACAGGTGTGTGCCCATATCGCGCAGGTTGCAGTTTGCCACAAAGGCCGCCCATTCCGCCGCAGTCGGGTTCTTCAGTCCGTCTTCGCCGTAATAGGCGTTGTAGAGACTGCGCACGGTCTTGCGATACTCCTCGATGAGCTGACTGGGGTAGAGCTTGGCGTAGATCATCACGGTATCGGGAGAGGCGTGACCGAGCAGCGCTTGAATGACGTGCACGGGCGTGTTGTTGTTCAAATGTTCGGATGCAAAGACGCGCCGGCAATCATGAGGCAGCAACACGAGAGGAGAACCGTCCGAGCGGCGGGCTTCCGCGGCGATCGAGATCTCGCGGATGCGGCTGCGAATGGTCTGAATGCCAGCCGTGCTGGGATGGCGAATGCCCTGGATCAAATACGGTGCCGGAGGGCGAGGACGCTTCTCCAGCAGGTCCCAATGATCACAAACCGGAACCGACTCGCTGTTGTAGAAGCGTTTCACGTATCGGATGATCTCGGCTAGGACACGACCGAGCCCGTCGCCGATGGGGATGACGCGAGCGCGATCAAACTTCGACGGCTTAATGTGCAGCAAATAGTAGATGCGACCGTCCGGCATCTTTCGTTTGAGAATGTCGAGCGTGGTAAGTTCGCTCGCCTCTTCGATGCGCAACCCGCTCTGTACGAGCAGTTCCAGAAGGGCCCAATCCCAGACCGTGTCCACCTCGTCTGACCACGGGTAGCCGCGCGTAGTTGTGACCTTGGGCACCGCGAGCGCAGCTTTCCACCGCTGAAGAGCGAAGGCGCGAATCTTCGGCATCTCGCGCTCCAGATCAAGCACCGTGGCTGTGATGCGGGCTCGGGCGCGTTCCCGTGCTTTTTCGAAGCCGTACCCGAGAAAGGTGTGGCGCGTCACTGGAATCGTGCGCGGAGCGAAGCGCTTGAAGGGCGAGTCGGGTTCGGTCGCCCATGCGCAGATGTCGGAAAAGAAAACGCGTAGCTCGACTAGCCAGCTGTGTGCGGTTGGACGTACTTCTTCGCCGGCTCCGGGGCCGCGCTGAACAGCGCGAGCACGTGTGATCACGTGCGGGATATAGTCGCGGACGTGTCGTGGCAGAATCTCGGAGCAGCGCCTCACACTGGGATGCTTGTCTCGAATGAAGCGCCAGAAATGTGCGAGGGCGATAGCTTTATGTCGCAACGTCCGATAGACATCGCTGACTCGGGCTTCGTACGTTTCCAGATAAAGAATGACGACCTGTTGGAAACGATCTGGTACAGCGGCGTTCTCGACCAGTTCTGACGCCGTCATTCGCTGTCTCCTGCCGTGGCGGGCAGAACCTCGCTTCGGCGTCCGAGAAAACACGCCGAGTGAGCAGAGTGCGGCGTCGAGGGCATCTGTCCCCTTCGACCAGCGAGCGGAGAGCAGCTTCAGATCGTCATCCTTTATATGGTGGAGGCTATCGTAACCGCGGGCGAGCAGTAGCCGCAGCCCACTGCAAACAGCGAGGTGGCGATTAAACGATGAAGTCCAAGTTATCGGAGCGGTTGCTCCGAGCAGCGCACCGTGTTGCTGCGCGAGCGGATGATCTTCTGGCAAGTGCGCGATCCACTGGTTGATACGTACGTTGGCCAGCATGTCCAGACTCGGAACGATCATCCGCGCGGATATTAGGACGCGTGCACCCCAAGTCCAATACGTGCTGCCGCGACGATCGACGCCGGCCTTCCACTTCGGCCAATACCTCTTCTCGAAATCGTTCCAGCGTTGTTGCAGGGTTGATCCGCTGCAGCGATCAAGAGCGTCGGCCAAGTATCGACAGACTGCCCGCATCTTCGACCTCTCGAAGCTGTTCGGCATCCGGAAATGCGTTGTGACCTCGTGAACCAGCGATAGCAGCTTGTCTCGGTCGTAGCGCTGACCTGCCAGCGCCTCTGCTTTCTGGAATGCCGTCATCTTCTTTATTAGGCTCCTTTTCTCTCCGCGTTTTAAACCCCTCATTCCCTCGTTCGAAACCCATAGCAGAGACAGCCCTTTGCGCCGTCAAGGGTAAAGCTGTCGCCAGCCACAAACCGGCTGCCCTGTGACTGCTCGGGCCGCTCTGCACAACACCTCTCCATTACGAGGGAATGAAGTTTTTTAAACGCTCGTAAGGGAGAAAAACAATGCAGCGAACCGAAAAGCAAGACGTCTACACCCGGATTACCAACCAGATCGTCAGCCACTTGGAAAAAGGTGTCAGGCCTTGGGTTAGGCCGTGGAACGCCGAACATGCGGCAGGACGGATTACGCGCCCACTCCGCCACAACGGGAAGCCTTACAGCGGAATCAACGTTCTCTCTCTGTGGGCAAGCGCCATGGCACAGAACTTCGCGGCTCCCATCTGGATGACCTTCAAACAAGCCTTGGAGCTCGACGCCCACATCCGCAAGGGCGAGAAGGGCTCGCTCGTCGTCTACGCGGACAGCATCAAGCGAAAGGAAACCGACGAAAAGACGGGCGACGAAATCGACCGAGAAATCCCGTTTCTCAAGGGGTACACGGTTTTCAACGTCGAGCAGATCGAAGGCCTGCCGGAAGTTTATTACGCGAAAGCCGCACCTACACTCGACCCTGTGGCACGCATCGATCACGCGGAAAGTTACTTCGCAGCCTCGGGAGCAACTATCCGACACGGCGGAAATCGTGCGTTTTACAGCATCGCCGCCGATGCGATCCAGATGCCGCCATTCGAGAGCTTCCAAGACGCGGACAGTTATTACGCGACGCTTGCCCATGAATGCACTCACTGGACCGGCAGCAAGATCCGGCGCGACCGTGACTTCGGCGGGCACCGCTTTGGGAGCGAAGGTTACGCTGTTGAGGAACTGGTAGCCGAACTCGGGGCCGCTTTCCTCTGTGCCGACCTGGAGTTGGCTCTTGAACCTCGCGAAGATCATGCTTCGTATATCGCAACCTGGCTGAAAGTACTGACGGGCGACAACCGAGCTGTGTTCACTGCCGCAGCCCACGCCCAACGCGCCGCCGAATTTATCAACAGCAGAGCCACGGAGGCCGCCGCGCAAGTCACCACGACTTGCGCGGCATGATGTGAGTTCAAACATCATCGCTGACATCAAGAATCTCCACCAGATGGCTCGACATCGGAAGCTTGCGCGATGGTGCGCTCCAGTTCCGAGATCGTTTCATCGTCATAGTCGAAGGCGTACTGTGCAGCTTTAGCTGAGGGCCACGAGTGTTGCTTCGTGGCTCGCTCGGTGCTGGACTTGGCTGCCGCCAGGGCAGTGACCATCGCATGCTGATCGACGCGCAGGTACAAATCGGCTGTCGTGCTCAGGTGTGAATGCCCGAGAATCTCCTGAGCGACCTTGATGTTGCCGGTGGCTTCTAGTACGCCTTGCGCGAGCGTGTGACGGAATAGGTGCGGATGAACCGAGATGCCTGCTCTTCGGCCGATGTAGCGCAGGATCGACTCAAAACTCGCATAGCGAAGGGGCTTGCCTTGACCCTTCCGCGAAGCGATCCAAACGGCGTTAACGTCCGGCGCCGCGCGGCGCTCGGCGTGCAAGTACTCTTCGTAAATCGGCCAGAAGTCGTCGGTGACAGGTACGCGGTGCTCGTCCCGCGCACCCTTCAGCCGCACGGTGATGAAGCGCCGCTTGCGATCGATGTCCCCCAGCCCCATCCCCAAAACCCCGTGTCGGCCGGCGACCGCACTCCAATCGCCGATGCGCTGACCCGTGCGACACAGCAACATCAGAATCGCTTTATCGCGATAGGAGGCCGCGGTGTCGATCAGCTGTTGAATCGCCGTGGGCTCCAAAACCTTCGGGAGTGTCCGCGTAATACGGCGGCGGAAGCCATCACGTTGTCGCTTGCGCGCCGGCAAGTCGCGCCCGATCATCCCGTGACTCAGCTCTTCGGTCAGAGGGTTCCCGGAGGCTGGGTTGATGCGACCTTCCCACGGACCGCGCCCATCTTCGGTGTCGCGGCGAATGCAATACTCAAAGTAGGACGCGAGCACGCTTAGCCGATGGTTGATTGTGCGAGGCTGGCGCGGCTTCTGTGCAGAGTGCACGCTGACAGCGCCTTGCCTCGCGCCTCGCGCGAACTCGGTGATGTAGCTGCCGATCGCTTGACGCGTGACGCGGTCGGGATCCCCTCCCGAGGCGTGCAGCCAACTGAAAAAATGCGCTAGTCCAATCGCGTAAGCGCGCTGTGTGTAGACAGAACAATCGCGCAGGCTCAGCTCCGTTAAGAAATGATTGCACGATCCAACGCCGGCATCTTTCGAGTCACAAACACGGAATGAGGTGCCGAATCGTTCAGCTTTTCTTAGGACCTTGTAAATCGACATAGCAGCCATCTTCGCTTGACCGCTATCAAGAAGTACATCCACTCGCGGATTACATCGGGCGCGCAGAGGCTCGGCCACAAATCACGAGATAAGATGTCGGCCAGACCGAGGGGAAAGACCTCCCAGTACTGACCGAAGTCCAAGGCAACGTGAGCGGCTACCGCGAACGCCTGGTTAAGTTCGTCGAGAGCCAGAACATTACCTTGAACTACTCGGAACGGATTGCGCCTGTCAAGGGCTTGTCCTTCGGCGGGAGTATCACCCTTCTGTCAGGTATGCAGCCTGCCGAGGAGTTCTCGACTCTTACGAATGAGATCGCGCACGAGATGCTGCATCGTGGTGAACGCCGCACTCTGACCACGAAGCAGGTGCGCGAAACCGAAGCCGAGGCCGTGGCTTTCGTCGTCTGCCAGTCGGTCGGACTTCAGACCGGAACCGCTTCCGTCGACTACATCCAGCTCTGGCATGGAGACGCAAAGCTCCTGCAAGAAAGCCTGGAAGTCGTCCAGCGCACGGCTGCCGTCATCCTCGGGGGCATTGCCCCCGAGGAGGGCGCGGCTGGCCCGATAGCAGCCTAGTGCCCCAAAGCCCCAGGGTGACAAGAGCACTTTTGTAATTTTGCAAAGAACAAAAAGTAAATTGAGGTTTGAATTCCGCTTGTACTCTGCCCTTATTGAAGGGTGCTTCAGGTCGAGGGGAGCGGCGAGTCTAGGCCTCCTCCACTCCGTCACGCAGCTTCGCCACTAGGAACATTTGGTGACGAGGCTGCCCGGCTTTTGCTCGTTCAGGCTGCCCCAGCGCAGTGAAATTCCAGCGGGCCGAACCGTTCTTTCGGAGCACTTTGAGGAATACAACGTGGCCAATGCCCAGTCCATCGCCCACTATTTCCGCGCCCGGCAGCTCTGGGACGAGAACAAAACAACCCTTCTCGGGGGTGCCAACCAGGACCTTTTTGCGTTACGGGAACCAGCCTTGCTGCGATGAATTCTCTCAATCGGTCTATTGGAAATGGACCGCAAGCGGGACTGAGAACAGGCCCTAGAGGCTTTCCTGTGAGCGCAGAACACGGTATCGAAGTGGAGGTTTCGCACCCATCTCTTGCCCTGTGTTACGGCATTTTTAGAAGCGAATCCGGTATGGATCTCAGAACGGGATTTTCCGAGGGTCGTTCTGCATCCCGTTCTGCTGAGGGGAAGGCTAAGTACTTGTAGACCAAGGAACAACCGATGGAATACGACAAAAACTGTACGCGGCAAAAACCGTTCCATGGCCGGGCGCGACCCTATTTTGCCCGCCTGTTTGCGCGCCAAATCCCCTTCGGGGCTTCGGGGGTCACGCCCGGCCATCGAGTACCCGCTCCGCTTCCTCGTTCGTCGTTTTGCCGCGCACGAGGATTCAAGGTCCGGATTCGAACCGGGAGCATGCATCGCGTCATTGCAGACGACCGGTACAGACTCATTCGGCACTTAGCTATTTCGCCAGGGAGATCAGCCACACCAGGCGCACTTGTTCGACCAGATGTACCGCGATTGGGCCACCAAAGGTCTTTCCCCAACCGAGGTCAACGCCCTCGTCAACCCCAGGGCCGGAGCGACCAAAGATGGCCTTCAAGACCCATCTACTGCCCGAGTCTTACGACATTCTCGACCACGTTTCTATCAACAAAACCCAGCGCGGAAGTGGAGCCGTGCGTGGAAACGCTCATTCCACCAATGGTTCCGCTGCGAGTTCCACTTCCGGCACCCGCAAATGCTTGCAAGCCCAGGAACAAACCCATGACAACACCCGTAATACCGACGCGGGAAAAAACCTTTTCTGGCCGGGAGCGACCCCCACTTTTGGCGCGAGGATCACGCCAAAATCCCTTCGGGCTTCGGAGGTCGCTCCCGGCCACAGGGTGTGCGCTTTGCACACGAACTTCGACCGTGCTCACATGCACGACCCCGAGTACCGAGGAGTACAGCCCATGCCTCTACTGAAACCGCCCGAGCCCATGATGGCCGAGCGCAGGGTACGTCGCGCGTATCGACGAGCCCTGGGCACTGACCATGGAGCGCTACGCCGAGGTCCTTGGCACCGACAACCTAGATCACGTCGTGGGACAAGCTTTGCAGTTAATCTTCCGACACGATACGCACTCCAAGTCCTGGTTGGAGCAGCACCCGGAATTACAACCGAAGCCAACCCGGTCGAAGGCCACATCCAAAAGCACAGCCCCGGGAGGAGGTGCACTTTGATTCAATGTGCGGTCGCCTCCAAAGGCCTCGTCACCTACCTTCTCGCCTGTGCAACCGCAATCGCTCTCTCCTTTCGTTGGCCACTTCTGGCCGTGTGCGGCTATCGCGTCGTCGCTGACGACCAATTCTTGAAAGCCAACTTGCCCGGCTATGCGGAACATACCGAACACGTCCCCGCCGGGTTGCCTTTTATGAGGAGTGCCTGAATGTCCGAAGTGCCAAGCAAACCGCCCCAAAGCACAAGCCACTATGACGCTTCGTTTGAACCGTTACTCGACTCTGATGAGGCAGCCGCGCTGCTTAAGATTCACCCGAAAACTCTTCAGCGCATGGCCCGTCGCGGAGAAATTCCAGGTATCCAAATTGGCAAGCTGTGGAGATTTCGCACTTCCGAGTTGAACGCATGGATGAACGGCATCGGCACCCATGAATATCCGAACCACTTCAGCTTGGAGAGGAGACAAGGATGAACCGTGTACTTCCTTTCAATCGCGAGATGACGCCTTCGGCGTTGCAAATGTTGCTTGCGCACGTTCGCCAACCCGCTACAATCGGAGCGGCAGTCTCGCGTGCCTAGAGGAGAAATCTGAAATGGCACAGGGACATCAACGTGGTTGGTTAAAGAAAGAACGACGCAGCAACGGTGAAACTTGGATGCTGTTCTTCCGTACAACTCGGGAATCCGACGGGAAGCGAGTTGAACAAAAAGTTACGATAGGAAGCGTCCGCGACTTGCCGACCAAGGCCTCGGCCTGGACGGAAGTGGAAAGACAGCAGATACAGATCAACAGGCCGGACTTTCGGAAACGCGCGACCTTTGCAGACTTGGCTCAGCACTACCAGCAGCACGAGCTAGGCGAGCGGCGCAGCGCAATTGTTGACCCGAAAGCCCACACCACCATTGCAGGATACAAACGAGTACTACGAAATCGTCTGCTGCCAAGGTGGGGCAAGCGTTTCGCGCTCAGCATTCAACCGCTCGAAGTCGAAGGGTGGCTTTCTGCAGTGAAGAAAGAGGAGCTGCTGGAGAATCCAACTCTCGACAAGATGAGACGGGTCATGTCATTGGTTTATAGACACGGCCAGCGCTATGGTCTCATTTCGCGTCGAGAGGAGTGCAATCCACTGCGGTTTGTCCGCTGCAAGACCTTGAGCAGTTACGAAGCGGTGATTCTGAGTCCCGAGCAGGCTTTCGCGATTCTGGTTGGTTTGCCGGACCCGGAAAAAACTTTGACCCTTTTGGCCGCCAGTACAGGCTTACGCATTTCCGAATGCTTGGGCCTGCAATGGCATGATGTGAACTTCAACGGATGCCTAATCCATGTGCGGCGCACGTGGACCTGTGGAAAGGTCGGACTACCTAAGAGCAAATCGTCACAAGCTCCGGTGCCGATGCATTCCCTGCTTGCGGAATTCATGCGGGCGTGGCAGATGCGCACGCCCTATCCACAACCAGAAGACTGGGTCTTCCCCAGCTTCAGGCTGGGGGGTAGCAAACCGCGGGCGGCAAATATGCTAGTGGAAGACTATCTCCGACCAGCAGCTGTGAAAGCGCGAGTGATTGTCGAGGGAGATCCGTGCCGTTTCGGATTCCACAATCTGCGGCACTCGCTGGCATCGTTTCTGGTTCGATCAAAGACCGACCCAAAAACGGTACAGGCGCTCTTGCGGCATTCGGACGTGAAGACGACGTTGCAGCTCTACGCACACAGCGTCAGCGCGGACCGGATGACGGCCCAGGGAGAAGTACTTCAGGCCATTCTTGGTAGTGGACCCGCTGGACGCGGACTGAATGCGGACTGAAGAGATTTCGCTGATTCGATGTAACTGCTTTGAAATGTGGTGGCCAGGGACGGAGTTGAACCGCCGACGCCAGCCTTTTCAGGGCTGCGCTCTACCACCTGAGCTACCTGGCCACATTTACGCTCTCGGCTTCGCCGGCTTCGTTCGTGTGGGACACGCTGGAATCTGCAGCGGGACTTGAACGGCGAATGCGATTAGAGAGGCGGAGCGTGTAAGTCGTCCACGATTATAACAATCCGATTCGATTCGCTCAAAACGCCGGTCCGGGTTCACGCTTTGGGAAGCACGATTCCATTGGCAACCACGGTCTCGCACTTCGCCGCCGCCACCCAGTATGGGACTTCACGATAGTCATCTACATCGAAGACTGCCAAGTCGGCGTCCTTTCCCGGTTCGATTGACCCTTTTCGCTTTTCCAGCTTCAGTGCGCAAGCGCCATTGATAGTGGCTGCGACAATCGCCTCGGCAGGTGACATTTTCATTTGCGTGCATGCCAGCGAGAGCACGAATGGCATGCTGGTCGTGGGGGAGGAGCCTGGGTTGTAGTCGGTTGCAAGCGCCACCGCCACCCCCGCATCAATTAGGCTGCGAGCGGGCGGATATTTTTTCAAGCCAAGAAAATAATTGGCGCCGGGGACGAGCGTGGCAAGGGTATTGCTCTTGGTCAGGAGCGCGATGTCGGATTCGTTCACCTCGTCCAAATGGTCAAGCGAGGCGGGATTGAGTCTCAACAAATTTTCTAGCGGAGTTCGCTTGAGCTGCGAAATATGAGCTCTGATCCCGAGGCCGTACCTCTGCGCCGTCTGAACAATTCTTAGCGAATCCTGTTCAGAGAAAGCCCCGGCATCGCAGAAGACATCCACAAAGCGGGCGAGCTTTCTTTTCGCGACCTGCGGAATCATCTGTTGGCAAACCAGTTCAACGAATTCTTGCGGCTGGTCCTGGAATTCTCGCGGAACAGCATGGGCGCCGAGCAGGGTTGCGACAACAGTTCCCGGCCATTTCGTGGAGGCGGCGCGAATTGCTTCAAGAGATCTCAATTCGCTATCAAGCGACAGCCCATATCCTGACTTGGCCTCGACTGTGGTTGTACCGCTGGCGGCTGTCTCGCTAACGGCCATGCGGACTTTGGCTGCGAGCTGCGACTTCCCTGCTTGCTGGACTGCTTCCGCGCTTGAACGAATCCCGCCACCGGCTTCAGCGATTTCCGCGTAACTTGCACCGGCGATTCGCTTTTCAAAATCCAAAAGTCGCGGCGAAACGAAAGCGGGGTGGGTGTGTGAATCCACAAATCCGGGCAACACAACTTTGCCGGCACAATCGATCTCCGTTAGGTGTTTTCGGTGTTTCCTGATCCACGTGTCACGCAGCGCGTCTTTGGTTTTGCCCGCAGAGACAATCTTGCCGCCTACGCAAAGTACCGCGCCATCTTCAATGATTCCCAATTTGCTGAGTTCAGTTCTTCGGCGCGGAATGGACCCGCCAGGGACGTGTAGCGTGAGCAGTTGCCGGATATTGAAAAGAAGCAATGGTTTCGGCGCTCGAGATGTGTTCAAGCGGCGGTCCTAGCCAGAATTTGAAGTGGCCGATGCATCGCGGGGCAGAGACTTCGGAATGATACAATTTTTGCGCTCAGCGTTGTGCGTTGAACTTCGCGAACCCAGTCATCTCAAGTTTGCATTGGAGGATTTCGCGCTGCCTTCTATGACCGCACTTGTTCTTCTAGCGTGCCTGCTGGCGTGCGGGGGAGGTGGAGTGGTCACATCTTCTCCTTCCAACCCTTCCTCGACGCCTACCTTAGGCCAGGCTGCGGCCCACCACAATATTCGAGTGGGAGCGGCTGCCGACTCTCCCTATCTCAGCGACAGCAATTATTCGGCGACTCTCGGCTCTGAATTCAGCCAACTGCAAGCGGAAAACGAGATGAAGTTCTCCATCATTCATCCGCTTTCGAATGCCTATGACTTTGGTGGAGGCGATGCGTTGACTTCATTCGCGCAGGCACACAGCATGGGCGTCCGCGGACACACGCTGGTGTGGCACAACCAGGTACCGACATGGGTTACGAACGGCAACTACAATTCCATGCAGCTCGCCACTATTTTGCAGGACCACATCACAACCGTGATGGCGCACTATGCTGGCACAATTTATGCCTGGGATGTGGTGAATGAAGCGTTCAACCTCGATGGCAGCATGCGCAGCACTATTTGGTATGACCAGCCCGGTATTGGATTTGCTTTCATGGGAACAAAATACATTGAGCAGACGTTGACGTGGGCACACGCGGCGGATGCGAACGCGCTTCTTTTTTATAACGACTACGGCGCTGAGACCATGAATGCGAAGTCGGACGCCATCTATGCCATGGCGCAGGACTTCAAGAACCGCAACGTGCCGCTCGATGGAATTGGGTTTCAGTTGCACATTGATCTTTCGTTCGATGATCCAAATACTCTGGCTTCGCTTGCCAGCAACATGCAACGGTTTGCCGCGCTGGGACTGATTGTGCACATTACCGAGTTGGACATCCGGCTGAGCGACTCGAGCGCGGCGTCGTTCAATGCGCAAGCCAAACTATACGGCGAAATTGCAGCCATTTGTGTTCAGCAGCCTGCGTGCAAGCTGTTTCAGACCTGGGGATTCACCGACAAGTATTCGTGGATTCCGTCGTTTTTCCCGGGACAGGGATGGGCGCTGCTGTGGGATGCAAATTATCAGAAGAAGCCGGCGTATGGCAGTGTGCTGAATGCGTTGCAATAGCGGTCACAACATTCCGGCAGCATAGCTATCAGGCGACCATTTCGCTCCCGAACCATAGCGCCAGTACCAGAAGACTTGCAAGTGCAAGCTTGCCTTTCGCGACCTTGCCGGCAACAGAAATCACGAGAACAATCAGTGAGGCCAAGAGCAACCAGTCAGCCAAGCGCGTCGTAACATAATGGCTGCCAAACCCTCCTATTTGTCCGGCAGCCGAAAAGAGAACGAAAGAACACCTCATCGCGACTAGCAGGACTAGAGCGACGACAGGCAAAGCTCTTGATCGCAGTCCAGTGTCGTCACTGTTCTTCAACTCTCGAATCGCAAATGCGGAAAGGATTAATGGTGAGAACAACCACACCGAGAATATTCCCACTCGGGTTACCGAAACCATTAAGGTTACTGCGATCATCTCACCCCCGTACCGATTACGTCTGATGGCTGAGAGCTAACCCATCGGCAGCTTCACGCTCTTTTCCAACGCAAACGCCCTCGCCTCTTCATACCCCCCATCGGCATGGCGAGCAATTCCCATGCCCGGATCAGTGGTCAGCACACGCTCAATTCGCTTCGCCATAGCTTCAGTTCCGTCCGCGACGGTTACTTGCCCAGCATGCAGCGAGTAGCCAATTCCAACTCCTCCTCCATTGTGAATCGAGACCCATGACGCTCCCGCGGCGGTGTTTAGCAAAGCGTTGAGCAGCGGCCAGTCTGCGACCGCGTCACTGCCGTCCTTCATGCTCTCAGTCTCGCGGAAGGGAGATGCAACTGAACCGCAATCCAGGTGATCGCGTCCCATCACGATAGGAGCTTTCAGCTTTCCTTTTTTCACCAGATCGTTAATTGCCAGACCGAACTGCGCTCGCTCGCCATAGCCCAGCCAGCAGATTCGCGCGGGCAGGCCTTGGAATTTAATTCGCTTGCGCGCCAGATCAATCCAGCGCCGCAGAATCTGGTTATCGGGAAACAGCTCGAGCACAAGATCATCAGTTACGTGAATGTCGGATGGCTCGCCCGACAGCGCAACCCAGCGAAACGGTCCGCGTCCTTCGCAAAACAGCGGACGAATATACGCGGGAACAAATCCGGGAAAGTCGTAGGCGTTCTTCACTCCGCGCTGAAAGGCGAATGTCCGGATGTTGTTGCCGTAGTCGAATGTGACGGCACCCATTTTTTGTAGTCGCAACATGCCTTCGACATGGCGTGCGATCGCATCCAGAGATTTCTCTTCATAGGCCTTTGGATCGCGCCTACGCAGCTCGAGCGCCTGTTCTAGAGACATGCCGTTCGGCACATACCCGTTCAGCGGATCGTGAGCAGAAGTTTGATCGGTCAAAATATCTGGCACCACGCCGCGCTTGGCGAGCTCGGGAATGATGTCGGCGCAGTTCCCTACCAGCCCGACCGAGACACTTTCTTTCTTGCGCACGGCATTTTTCAGGATGCGCAACGCCTCGTCGAGCGTGGTGACCATGAAGTCGCAATATCCTGTCTTGAGACGTTTCTTGATGCGCTCGGGATCAACATCAATCCCCAGAAACGCAGCGCCATTCATGGTTGCAGCCAGAGGCTGCGCTCCACCCATGCCTCCCATACCGCCGCTGACAATCAGCTTTCCAGCCAGGTCTCCGCCAAAGTGTTTCTCGCCAGCGGCAGCAAAGGTTTCAAAGGTGCCCTGCACAATCCCCTGCGAACCGATATAGATCCAAGAGCCCGCCGTCATCTGGCCGTACATCATCAGACCGGCGCGTTCCAGCTCATTGAACTTTTCCCAGTTCGACCAGTGACCAACGAGATTGGAATTTGCGATAAGCACGCGCGGAGCGTAGTCATGGGTTTTGAAAACACCTACCGGTTTGCCCGATTGCACCAACAAGGTTTCGTCGTTGGCGAGTTCCTTCAAAGAGCGGACTATGGCGTGATAACAATCCCAGTTGCGCGCGGCTTTGCCAGTGCCGCCATAGACCACCAGATCGCGCGGACGTTCGCCAACCTCTTCGTCCAGATTATTCATCAGCATGCGCATGGCGGCTTCCTGCTGCCAGCCTTTGCAGGAGAGAGCGGTGCCACGCGGGGCACGGACGGGAACGTAGGTTGAGACTTCGGTGTCTACCGGCATTAAATAATGGTAGTGCTTAATTCCGCCGTACGCCAGAGATCATCTGCTCGGTACAGCTCAACCAGCGGTGGCTTCGTGACGGCGGGTAAGTATTGCTTGCGTGCGCTGGGAAATGAAGTGACCAACTGCAGGGGTAATACGATTCGACGTGAGGTCCCTCTCCCACCCGCCTTCGGCAGGCGAGTTCGGGATGACATTAGATCTATAGTGTTTTGCCTGAGGGCTGACGGCTGATGGCTTCTTTTACCAGGTGTTATACGCCGTGCCGTTCGTCCCGACCTGCGATGAAGAACTATGCACGTCATCAATGCCGCCCTGGTCCTGTTGATCGGGGGACATGATTGATTCCTCCTGGTCCACGGTCCAGTTGGCTTGGGAAGTCATGGGATCGATGGGGATGATCTTCAGGTAATGTGCCTGGACCAAATCATCCAGTGACTGCGGCGCTTTCTGTTTGTCGAGGGTGTACTGCGAAATCAAGGAGCGGAGGGTAAACAAGTTCTGGCGCAACACAGCTTAATCAGCATGATGCTGATCACAATCATCAGTTCGATCAGCGTGAACCCGCGGCTCTGGCGTTTCTTCGATCTCATTTACCAGTCCTTGTACTTGGTGCCGTCGAGCGCGGTGCCGTCGGATTTGGTGAAAACGTCAAAGACGTTGTTGCCATCCCAGGAATCCGATTGTGGATCGTCTTGCATCGAGCGAAGGCCCCACTCGGTAGTGCCCGTCATCGGGTCTATCGGTATCCGGCGCAGGAACTTCAGCTTCTTGCCCGCGACGTCCACTCCGTTGACCAGCGTGTCAAGGTCTGGTGGGTAGCCCTCAGACCCAACTTTGATCTGAAACGCCGCACGGTCAGCGGCGTCTTTGTAGCGATCAATCGCGTCGCGCATCATCCACAAGTCATGGCGCAACTCGCGCTCCCTTTCCCGCTCGATGGTGACGCGGGCCATGGGTACAGCCATTCCGGACAGAATGATGAGAATGGTTGTGGCCACGATCAGTTCGATGAGGGTGAATCCGCGGCTGCTGTGCATCGCTCTCTCAGGGAACGATTTTGAGGCTGAGAATTGCATAAAAATTGAGGGAGCTGCTGGCTTCTAGCTGCTAGCTTCTAGCAAGCCGGATTTTGGCTGTCTAGGTAGATGCTAGCAGCCAAGAACAACCGTCTTGAAAGCAAACACCATCCTCTATTGAATTGTAACGGTTGCCGTGGCCCCCGCAACAGGCAGAGCCTGCATGGCCGGATCGCGCGCTCCGCCGCGGGAAATGGTGAGTGAGCCCTGGCCCGGCGACTTCGCCATGAAAGTCAGCGTGACGACCGGCCCCTGACCAGAGATTCCGGAAGCACCTGGCGGACGCGTTGCGGTCACTTGCAATGTGCCGGTGCTGTCATCGTCGCGATGCACTAGCGCTACCGCCTGGCCGTCCTGCGAAAGTAAGGTCCCGTTCGAAACATTTGCAACCTGCAAAAGCTTGGGATCGTACGAAAGTTGCAGCGGCACGGAATACACATTTTGGGCGCCGTTCAGCAGTACGTTTACTGTGAAAGTTGATCCCACATGTTGCGTCGAGGCCGGTGGATCAAAAGCAAAGCTGGCTTGAGACGCTCCTCGATCCACCAGTTGTGCCGAGGGCGGAGCAGAGCTGGGCGGCGCCGGCTGCGGAACTGCAACTGAACCTGCTCCCGAAGAAGGGCCGGGGGCTTGTGCCGGAGCAGGCGCGGCGTTGTGGCTGGTGCGATGCAAGCCGATTGCGCTGGCTGTGCCCACGTCAATCGCTTGTTCATTCAGCGCGCTCAATACCTGCCGCCGCACGATGTGCGGGATCAGAACGAAAACCGTCTCGGTTTGAGAATGCTCAACCGCGGTCTGTCCGAACAGGTATTTCAGGATTGGAATTTGCGCGAGTCCGGGAATTCCGGTGAGGCTCTTGCTCTGCAAGTCTTCCAGCATTCCGCCCATAAGGTTGGCTTCGCCTTCACGCAAACGGACCTCGTGTTCAATTTTTCTCTGGCCGATAATCGGCTGAGTAATTCCGCCGATGTTCGAATTGCCGGTCACCGACGAGATATCCATCGCAATTTTCAAAGTGACATCGCCGTTGGCGTGGACTCTGGGCGTGATGTCAACGTTGACGCCCACATCCAAATATTGGAACTGGGTATTAACCAGCGGATTGATTCCTACTCCGCCAATCCCTGGCTGAAATGAACCTGTGGCCACCGGAACCTTGTCGCCGATCTTCAATGATGCCTTCTGACCATCTACAGCCCGAATCTGCGGGTTCTGGATCAGCTTGGTGTTGCTGTCCGAGAACAACGCGGTGACAGTGGCGGGAGTAATCGTCACCTGAAAGTCGGTGGCATTCAGGTTGCCCAACGCGTTCAGATTTATGGAGCCCTGGGAGCTCGTATTGTTGGTGTTGTCCGTCGTGTTGTTATTGGTGTTGTTATTGGTGTTGTTGGTATTGTTGTTATTGGTGGTTGTAACATTCGGCTGCAACTGCACCGTCATGCTGGTGGGCGGGCTCACCCCGAGCGCCCGCTTTTTGTCGCGGCTGATCTGCATCACGGCAACATCCACGACAACTTCAGACTTGGCCCTATCCAAATCGCTTACCAGCTTTTGCGCCAGCGCGACCTGGTCGGGATTACCGCGCACCACAATGGCACCCTCGGAGGGCAGCGGCTGAATACGCGCAATTTCCAAGATTTGCCGCAGTGCGTTCACCACATCCTGCAGTTCAGTGGGCTGCGAGAGATTCGATAGATAAAAAGTCTTAATTACGCTCTGTTCCAGGTCCTTGCGTTTGG
>WNGL01004578.1_pt1 | contig 16561 bp, 5 predicted proteins | sample 5400591 | NCBI WGS metagenome assembly WNGL01 (sample SAMN13153377, study PRJNA577476) | soil metagenome | isolation source: 80 cm soil or saprolite under Garry oak tree replicate 1 | place: USA:California | collected 2016-06-15
CCCGTCCGTCAATCAGCGCCGTGAATTGCGCCGCATAACCGACCAGCACGTTCGTCCGTGATGCGATGATGGCCACGCTCAACGGCCCGGTCAGGGCGCCGGCATGGTACTCATCGCAGCCGATGGAAGGTGGATTGGCCCAGGCCTCGCCGTCAATGTCGGTGCCGCTGACGTAGGCGGCGTTGCCCGCCCCGCGGCAAGGCGAGCCGGCGCGCAAGTGCGAAAGGCTGGCGAGTTGCGGGTCCGAGGAAATGTTCCCAACGCCGTTAGTCGGCTGCGGCGTCGTGCAACTATAGTTCAGGGTGCAGTAAGAATCATAATTCCCCCTGCTGTTGAAATAGACGATGCAATTATTCAGCGTGCAGGAAGAGACCCCGACGCCGTAATAAGTGGAGTTGCCGGCCAGCGTGCAGTTGGTCAATGCGCAATAAAATGCGCCGTAGCCGGAATTGGCGCTCACCGCACAGTTGTTCAGCGTGCTGGAATACGCGCCGTAGCCTGAGTTGCCCTCCAGTGTGCAATTGTTCACTGTGCAATTATCCACGCCATCGCCCGAGTTGCCGGCTACGGTGCAGTTGTTCAGCGTGGAGCCAGACGCTCCGTAGTAGTGGTTGCCGGTCAGCGTGCAGTTGGTCAGTGTGCATCCACTTGCCCCGTAGCCGTTGCCGGTCAGTGTGCAGTTTTCCAGCCTGCCCCCGGCGGCGCCGGCGGCGCCGTTGGTCAATGTAAACCCGGCCACGTAGGCGCCATTTGTCAGACTCACACACGCCTTCGACTGATCTCCGCTGATGATCGTGAACAGCGGGCCGTTGACACTGCGCACCGTCAGCAGTCCGAACCCGGCGATCGGGCCGTAGGTCCCATCGGTCACCACCACAACCACCGCTCCGCCCTGTTCACCCGCGTTGATGGCATCCTGGATGTTCGTGGCAGCAGTGGCCCAAGACGCGTAGAACGCCACCGGGTTGGTGCTGTTGGCCGCCACGTAATGGACGCCATTCCCCACGTGGACGATGACGGTCGCGCTGATCCCGCCAGGCCAGTTTTCATTGTAAGCGCGCAGGACCACCGTGTAATCCCCCAGCGCCGTCCACGCATGAAAGGCGTATGGCTGGTTCGTGGCAGTGATGCCGTCACCAAAATCCCAGATGCTGGCTGTGGTCCGTCCTCCAATGAGCGCCGTGAATTGCACCTCAAAAGCGGTCGCCACGTTAGTGTACGAGGCGACAATGCCCACACTCAGCGGCCCCGTAAGTGCGCCCGCGTGGTACTCGTCGCAGCCGATGGATGGCGGGCTGGCCCAGGCTTCGCCGTCAATGTCAGTGCCGCTCGCGTAGGCGGCGTTGCCCGCTCCCCGACAAGGGGAACCAGCGCTCAAATGCGAGGAACTGGCCAGTTGCGGGTCCAGGGAAATGTTCCCGACCCCGTTGGCGGGTTGTGGCGTCGTGCAACAGTAGTTCAGGGTGCTTTGGGAATCATAATTGGCTCCCAGCGCCGCGGTGTTGAAATAAACAATGCAGTTGTTCAGTGTGCAGCCAGAGGCCCCGCCGCCGGCGTTGCCGGTCAGCGTGCAGTTCGTCAGCCTGCTGGATCTAGCGCCAACGCCGGAGTTGCCGGTGAGCGCGCAGCTTATCAGCGTGCAGCCCGTCGCCCCGACATCGGTGTTGCCCGAGACAGTGCAGTTGTTGAGCGTGCTGGAACTCGCCCCATAGCCGGAGTTGCCGCTGAGGGTACAGTTGCTCAGAGTACTGAAACTGGCACCGTATGAGGCGTTGCCGCTCAACGTGCAGTCGTTCACCGTTCCACCAGAGGCCCCTCCGGCGCCGTTGGTCAGTGTGAAGCCGGACAGGCTGGCGTCGCCGGCCAAGGATACGCACAGATTCGATCGGGCTCCGTTGATAATCGTGAACAACGGACCGTTGACACTACGCACCCTCAGGGGTCCGGACGCCGCAACCCAATCGTAATTCCCATTGGTCACCACCACCACCACCGGTCCCCCCGGCTCAACCGCGTTGATGGCATCCTGGATGTTCGTGGCAGCCGTGGCCCAGGACGCGTAGGGCGCCACCGGGTTGCCGCTGTCCGCAACGACGTAATGGACGCCGTTCACCACGTGGACGGTTACGGTCGCGCTTATGCCGCCAGGCTGGCTTTCGTTGTAAGCGCGCAAGACCACCGCATAGTCCCCCAGCGCCGCCCAGGCATGAGAAACGTGCGGTTGGTTCGTGACCGTGGCGCCGTCGCCAAAATCCCAGGAGCTGGCGGTGGTGCGTCCATCGATTAAAGCCGTAAGCTGCACCGTATAACCAATGAGCACGTTCGTGCGCGATGCGGTGATGGCCACGTTCAGCGGTCCGGTCACAGCGCCCGCGTGATATTCATCGCAGCCGATGGAGGGTGGGTTGAGCCAGGCCTCGCCATCAATGTCGGTGCCGCTCGCATAAGTTGCGTTGCCCGCCCCGCGGCATGGAGAGCTGGCGCTCAAGTGCGAGGAACTGGCCAGTTGCGGGTCAGAAGTAATGTTGCCGACACCATTGGTTGGCTCCGGGGAGGTGCAGCAGTAGTTGAAGGTGCTGTGGTTGTTATAATCAATATAATAATTCGACCCCTGCGGCGCGGTGTTGAAATAGACGATGCAGTTGTTCAGCGTGCAGGCATACACCCCGCCGCCGTAAGCAGCCGAGTTGCCGCTCAGCGCGCAGTTGTTCAGCGTGCAGGCATATACGCCGCCGCCGTTGCCAGCGGAGTTGCCGCTTAGCGCGCAGTTGTTCAGCATGCCGCCATTCGCCCCGCCGCCATACATGATGGCTGAGTTGTCGCTCAGCGTGCAGTTGTTCAGCGTGCAGTCGAGCGCTCCGCCGCCGCCGTAGCCGTTGGCCGAGTTGCCGCTCAGCGTGCAATTAGTCAGCGTGCTGTAATACGCCCCGCCGCCGCCGTAGGCCGAATTGCCGTTCAGCATGCAGTTGTTCAGTGTGCAGTAAGTAGCCCCGCCGCCGAGACCGCCGACATAATCATAAGCCGATGCTGAGTTGCCCGTCAGCACGCAGTTGCTCAGCGCCCCGCCGGAGGCCCCTCCGCCGTAGGAAGAAAACCCGTTCGTCAAGGTAAAGCCACACAGGCTGGCCCCGCCGGTCAAAGCCGCGCACTGTGTCGAGTGGCCTCCGTTGATAACTGTGAACTGCGGTCCGTTAATACTGCGCACGGTCAGTCCGTACGTTCTGTACTGCATCGGGGCATAGATCCCGTTGGTCACCACCACCTGCGCCCCCGGCACGGTCGCCACGTCCACCGCGTCCTGGAGGTTCGTGGCGGCCGTGGCCCAGGACGTGTAGGGCGCTACCGGGTTGCCGTTATTAGCGGCGACGTAATGGACGGCATTGACCACCTGGACGGTCACCGTCGCGCTGATCCCGCCAGGCCAGCTTTCATTGTAAGCCCGCAAGACTACCGCATAATCTCCCGGCGATGCCCAGGCATGAAAGGTGTACGGCTGGTTGCTGGCCGTGACGCCGTCACCAAAATCCCAGGAACTGGCCTCGGCCCGCCCTTCGATCAAGCCCGTAAGTTGCACTGCAAAGCCCACCGAAACGTTCGTGAACGGTGCGCTGATGCCCACGGTCAATGGACCCGTCAGTCCGCCAGCGTAATATTCATCGCAACCGATAGATGGCGGGCTGGCCCAGGCCTCGCCATCAATGTCCGTGCCGCGCGCGTAAGCGGCATTGCCTGCCCCGCGGCAGGGGGAGCTGGCGCTCAGGCGCCAGCCATTAGCCAGTTGCGGGTCCAAAGAAATGTTGCCGATACCAGAGGTTGGCTGCGGGGTGGTGCAGCAGTAGTTCATGGTGTTGTCGGACCCATAATAATTCGCCCCTTGCCCCGCGGTGTTGAAATAAACAATGCAGTTTCTCAGTTTGCTGCCAATCGTCCCGCCGCCCGCGCCAGAGGCGGAGTTGCCGGTCACCGTACAGTTGTTCAGCGTGCCGCCATACGCCCCTCCGCCAGAGCGGTAAGCTGAGTTGCCGATCAGCAGGCAGTTGTTCAGAGTGCCGCCAACTGTCCCGCCGCCATTGTCAGCCGAGTTACCATTGAGCATGCAGTTGTTCAGGGTGCTGGAATTCGCACCGCCGCCGTAGTTGCCGGTCAACGTGCAGTTGTTCAGCGTGCTGGACTCCGCCCCGCCGCCGTAGTTGCCGGTCAACGCGCAGTGGTTCAGCGTGCCCCCGGACGCTCCGCCGCCGTTAAAAGCCCGGTTGCCGCTCAGTGCGCAGTGGTTCAGTGTGCTGTTGTATGCCCCGCCGCCAGAAGACCAGTATTTGACACCGCTGGCGAAATTGCCGCTCAGCGTGCAGTTGTTCAACGTGCAGTTGTAGGCCCCGCCGCCCTCGGCGAAATTCTGACCCGATGCCCAGTTGCCGCTGAGCGTGCAGTTGTTCAGCGTGCTGGCGTATGCCCCGCCGCCAGTGCCGTCGAGGTAGCCTCTAACCGAGTTGCCGCTGAGCGTGCAGTTGGTCAGGATGCCGCCATACGCGCCGCCGCCGCCGTAGTAGTAGCAGGGGCAGTCGTTGTAAACAGACCCATTGGTCAAAGTGAAGCCGGAGAGGCTGGCCCCGTTTGTCAAGTACACGCACCGAACAGATCGGGCTCCATCAATAACAGTGAACTGCGGGCCGTTAATGCTCTGGAGACCCAGCGGTTTGTCCACCGCCACCCGGTTTGGCGCGCCGTCGCTAACTGTCCTCCCGCCGATGGCATAGATCCCATTGGTCACCACGATCTCGTCGCCTGCCACGGCGGCATCCACGCCGCCCTACACCAACTGGACCACCGCCGCCACGAACATTCAGGACGCCGTGGCGTTGGTGCTGTTCACGTCCACGCAGTGCACGTCGGCCAGGGCGCTGCCGGTGCCCGCCAGGAGCATCCCCGCGAAAAGCCGGGTCGCCAACGTCCGCGAGGGGTTCAGTTTCTTCATAATGCGATTTCCTTCGCCAGCTATGGCGTTTGAAAAATGGAAGCTTGATAGTTGGAGAGTGATGCGGCGCAGGGATTCCCGAAATCCGACTCGCGCATCCAGATCAGTCCCAGGTAATGATAATTAGTCAAAGCCTGAAAATCCCACTGCATGGTGGTGTTGAATGCGGCGGCGCATTGACCGGTAGAAAAGGCATTCGCTCCAGGGTTTTCCGCAAAAACCGGACGGTTAAGCAGTCCCGCAAAATAGCTCATTCCGTGCGCCGCACTCCAGTCGCCCAAATTTGGGCTCGAGTCATCGGAACCGGAACCATCGCCGAAAGAAGAACACCAAAAGAGCACATTCTGGTTGGTGGACGAAAATTTCGGAAACAGTCGCTGCCAATAATTGCCCGTGCCATAACAGCACCAATCAGTCTTCAGAAGATTGTTGTTCACGAGATCAACGACTGATTCATCCGTGATTCCCTGGCCGGGAGTGACCGGTGCAATGTAGCCGTTGAAATATTTTCTCAGGACTCCCGCGATGAAGTTGAAGGTGTCGCCGAGGTTATCCACATACCAGTTGTAGAATATTTGGGCTTCGCCGTTCGGAGAAGGTTGTCCTGGAATCCAATTTGTGACCGCCGGCGGCACCTTGCTTCGTGCGGTGGCATCGAACGCCCAAAAGCTCTGACCCCCGTCGGGGCCCACGCCACTGTTGCAACTACCGTTCGTGCTGCAAGGATACAGGACTTCTCCTTCGTATGGACCGACCCGCACCGCCCACAGTTTCCCGCGAAAATTGAGATGAGTAAATACCTGGCGAAGATAGTTTGATGTATAAAGGCGCACCGTTGGAGACCAATAGACGTTCACCGGCAGCCGGCCAAAAGGAGCGTTTGTCATAACATTCCCATATTGGTCCTTCAAAGGATCAGTGTTGACCACCCAGGTAGGAGGATATTGCATGCCTAAATCGAGGATCAGGACCGTGTCCGACCCGGTCGCGACAAAAGCATCAATGTGTTGCTGGAAAGTTGAGGCGGTCCCACTGCTCCAGGCGGTCGTCGAACTCGGCTGCAAAACATCCCACCCGATTTCAAGCAGCCGAGCCCGGACGCCCGCCGTGTATTCCTGTTGCAGTTTGTTTGTATCAATCGCCCCCAAACCTCCTTGTCCACCCAGGGCATAAAGATGGCTGCTGGGAGCCAATTGGTAAAAGGCGGCATTGCCGTTTAGCCTATTGGTATAAGACCACGTATCACTGGAAAGGACCGCTCCGTTAGTCACTGTGCTCCACACCGCATTGTTTGAAAGAGACCGGCTGGTCCTCAACCCGAAATTATTGGGGTTTGCGACGACCGGCCATGAGACGACCACTTGATTGTTTGAACTAATGATTTGCAAAGCGGGTGGCGGTGGCGTGCCTTGGGCATGGGCTGAGAGTTGAGGGCTCAGACCAGCCATCAGCGCGGGCAGGAGGAACAGATTGATAATGTTTGTGTTCATGGATTGTTCCTTTTGTTCACTGCCTTAGCCGGTAAAACTGCTGTGGGCCGGAGATGGGATTGATGATCACGTTCTGCCCGCCGATGACGACTGGCGCGGGAGAATTGGTGGTCCAGACTGCCGCTGCACTTGGGTTGGTGGTGGATTGCAAAGTGAAGCCGACGGCATTGGTCGGCCACGACAAAATGACGTTCGTCCCGGAAGGAATGATTGTCAGTTGCGCCGGGGACGAAAGCGGATTCGTGGGATCGGTGCCGGTGAGCCATTCATGGTAGTTGTCCACGCCATCGCCGTCAGGGTCGGCGGTATCGGTCGAGCCAGTGGCGGGCAGCAGTCCGTATTGCTGCAGCCAGGCGTAGGAAATCATCGAAGCGGGCGATTGAAATTCATACGCGCCTATATCCACCGTGCCGCCCACCATGCGCGGATTGCCGTCGAGATCGGGCGCGCACGTCACGTAAGAATTGTTCCCGGCATTGATGCATGGCGAGTTGGATTGCATCCGCAGATTGCCGGAGGCCCAATCAACAAACAGCGGGTCGCCAATCCAGTTGTCACCGGCGAGGCTCCCCGGAGAGCCGTAATCCGAATCGGGGGCGTTACTAAAGAGGATACAGTTGTTCAGTGTGCAGCTATGCGCCCCGCCGCCGCCGTAAGTGGCCGAGTTGCTGGTCAGCGTGCAGTTGTTGAGCGTGCAACCTTCGGCCCCGCCGCCACTGCCGTATGCTCCCGTGGCCGAGTTGCCGGTCAGCGTGCAGTTGTTCAGTGTGCAGACATAAGCCCCGCCGCCGTACCCGCCGTAGCCGTATGTCGAGACCCAGGCCCTGTTGCGGCTCAACGTGCAGTTGTTCAACGTGCAAGCAGACGCCCCGCCGCCAGACCCGTATGTTCCCGTGGCCGAGTTGCCAGTCAGCGTGCAGTTGTTCAGTGTGCCGCCATACGCCCCGCCGCCAGAGCCCTCGACGATGTTGTAGTGAGAGTCGTAACCGGAGGCTACATTGCCTGACACCACACAGTTGGAAACCACCGCAGTTTGCGATTCACAGAACACCCCGCCGCCGTATTCCCCAAGCCCATTGGTCAAGGCGAACCCGGACAAGGTGGCGCTGTCGGCAAGGTACACGCAGCGGACGGACTGGTCCCCGTCTATGGACGTGAACTGCGGGCCGTTAATGCTCCGGAGGTTCAGCAGCTTGTCCACCGTCACGCGGTTGCCATTCCCCCCACCCGTGTCGTAGATCCCGTTGGTCACCAGTACCATCGCCCCCGGCACCGTCGCGGCACCCACTGCATCCTGGATGGTGATGGCCGCCGCGGCCCAGGAAGTGTAAGGCGCCACCGGGTTGGCGCTGCTGGCCGCGACATAATGGACGGGTGGCGTTATCACATGGACAGTGACGGTCGCACTGATCCCGCCAGGCTGGCTTTCATTGTAAGCCCGCAAGACCACCGGATAGTCCCCCAGGGCCGTCCAGGCATGAGAAGCGTACGGCTGGTTGGTGGCCGTGAAGCCGTCGCCAAAATCCCAGGAACTGGCCGCCGTCCGCCCTTCGATCAGGGCCGCGAATTGCACCGCAAAACCTATCGTAACCGTGGTGAATGATGCGGTGATGCCCACACTCAACGGTCCGGTCACCGCGCCCGGGTGGTACTCGTCGCAGCCGATGGACGGCGGGCTGGCCCAGGCCTCGCCGTCTATGTCGGCGCCGCTGGCGTAGGCGGCATTGCCCGCCCCCCGGCAGGGAGAACCGGCGCTCAAATGCGAGGCACCGGCCAATCGCGGATCCAAAGAAATGTTGCCGAGACCGTTGGTCGGTTGCGGTGTCGTGCAACAGTAGTTCAGGGTGCTGGAGCCATAATTCGCCCCGTTTGTGCTGGTGTTGAAATAGGAAATGCAGTTGTTCAACGTGCAAGCAGACGCCCCGCCGCCGGAATTGGCGCCCGAGTTACCGATCAGGGTGCAGTTGTTCAGCGTGCCGTAGCTTGCCCCGCCGCCGCCGTTGGCCGAGTTGCCGCTCAACGTACAGTTGTTCAGCGTGCCGCCGGACGCCCCGCCGCCAGTGCCGTATGTTCCCGTGGCCAAGTTGCCGGTCAGCGTGCAGTTGTTCAGCGTGCAGTAAGCTGCCCCGCCGCCGTAGCCGTACATTCCGGTGGCCGAGTTGCTCGCCAGCACGCAGTTAGTCAAGGTGCTGGAGGCCGCCCCGCCGCCGTAATCCGCAACCCCGTTGGTCAAGGTGAACCCGGATAGGGTGGTGCTGCCACCCAAATACACGCACCGATTCGTGTGGCCTCCGTTGATAACCGTAAACCGCGGGCCGTTGACACTGCGCACGGATAGGAAATCGGAACCCTGGGCAGGACCGTTGGTCCAGACGATCGGGGGATAAGTTCCATTGGTCACCAGCACCGATGCTCCCGGCTCGGTAGCCGCGGTGATGGCATCCAGGATGTTTGTGGCCGCCGTGGCCCAAGACGTGTAGGGCGCGATCGGGTTGGCGCTGACGGTCGCGACATAATGGAGGCCCGTTACCACGTGGATCGTCACGGTCACGCTGATGCCGCCAGGATAGCTGTCATTGAAGGCCCACAAGGATACGAGGTAATCTCCCGGGGCAGACCACGAATGCGCCGCGTAAGGCTGGTCGATCTCCAAGGCCCCGTCGCCAAGAGTCCACACACTTAGATCGGTGCGCCCATCAATCGAACCCGTGAAGTCCACCGGATAGCCGACGGCTACATTCGTGAAAGATGCGGTGATGCTCACGCTTATAGGGCCCGTCACTGCCCCTGCATGATACTCATCGCACCCCATCGAAGGGGGATTGGCCCAAGGCTCTCCATCAAGGTCCATGCCGCTGGCAGCGCCAGAGCTGCCTTTGCCGATGCACGGCGAGAAAGGGCTCAGATGGGAAGCGCTGGCCAGCTCCGGATCGGAAGAAATGTTGCCCAGCCCATTGGTTGGCAGCGGCGTCGTGCAACAGTAGTTCAACGTGCTGGAGGAATCATAGTTGGCCCCGTTCGTGGCGGTGTTGAAATAGACGATGCAGTTGGTCAGCGTGGCTGCTGCCGCCCCGCCGCCGGATTTGGTGGAAAAGTTGCCGCTCACCGTGCAGTTGTTCAGCGTTCCGCCATACGCCGCGCCGCCGCCGGAGGGATAGGGGTAGTTGTTGTACCATCCTGTGGCCGAATTGCCGGTCAACGCGCAGTTGTCCAGTGTGCTGTAAGATGCCCCGCCGCCATGCTCTGCTGAGTTGCCGATCAGGGTACAATTATTCAGCGCGCTGCCATCCGCCCCGCCGCCAGAGCCCTCGACGTAGTGGAGGTAGTGGGGGTAGCTGAAAGCAGCGTAGCCGAAAGCAGAGTTGCCGGTCAACGCGCAGTTGTTCAGTGCGCTGCCACCCGCCCCGCCGCCAGCGCCTGCATTTGCCCGGTTGCCGTCCAGCGTGCAGTTGTTCAGCACGCTGCCATACGCCCCGCCGCCCGAGTCAGCGCTGTTGTAACTGAGCGTGCAGTCGCTCAGTGTGCCGCCGTAGGCCCCGCCGCCGGCGGCATGAAGGCTCGAATCGCTCGAGACGTCAGCGTAGTTGCCGCTCAGGGTGCAGTTGTTCAGCGTGCATTCATACGCCCCGCCGCCATTCGCATAGTAAGCATTATAATTCCCGGCCGAGTTGCCGGTCAGCGTGCAATTGTTCAGTGTGCAGTAAGCTGCCCCGCCGCCCTCGCTGGATAAGTTCTCGCTCAGCGTGCAGTTGTTTAGCGTGCCGCCATACGCCCCGCCGCCATAGCCTTCGACGATTCTGTGATTGTAGTAATCTTCGTAATCGGCAGCTACATTGCCCGACACCACACAATTGGAAACCACCGCAGTTTGCGATTCACAGTACACCCCGCCGCCGCGGTCTGCGATCCCGTGGGTCAAGGAGAACCCGGACAGACTGGCGCCGCTGGCCACATCCGCGCCGCCATAGATCACCGTAACTTGCGGGCCGTTGACACTGCGCACGGTGAGAGAGTTGCCCACCTCGACCCGGGAGTAGATCGTCCCACCGCTGCGCAGATGGACGGTGCCCGAAAGATAAGTCCCATCGGTGACCAGCACCAACGCCCCCGGCACGGACGCCGCACCCACCGCGTCCTGGATGTTCGTGGCGGCCGTGGCCCAAGAGGTGTAGGGCCACACCGGGTTGGCGCTTGCAGCCGCGACATAAAGGACGGTTCCCGCCCCCACATGGATGGTGACGGTCGCGCTGATCCCGCCCGGCTGGCTTTCATTGTAAGCGCGCAAGACCACCGCATAGTCTCCCGGCGCTGCCCAGGCATGAGAGGCGTATGGCTGGTTGGTGGATGTGATGCCGTCACCAAAATCCCAGATGCTGACCGTCGCCCGCCCTTCAATCAAGGCCGTGAGTTGCGCCATGAAACCCCTCAGCACGGTCGTGTGGGATGCGGTGATGCCCACGCTCAACGGCCCGGTCATCGCCCCCGCGTGATACTCATCGCAGCCGATGGAGGGCGGGTTGGCCCAGGCCTCCCCATCAATGTCCGTGCCGGTCGCGTAGGCGGCGTTGCCCGCCCCGCGGCAGGGCGAACCGGTGCTCAAATGCGAGGAACTGGCCAGTTGCGGGTCCAAAGAGATGTTGCCAACACCGCTGGTTGGCAGCGGGGCCGTGCAGCAATAGTTCAGGGTGCTGTAGGAATCATAATTCGCCGCGGTGTTAAAATAGAGGATGCAGTTGTTCAGTAGCCCTCCAACCGCCCCGCCCCCGTAGGGAGCCCAGTTCCCGGTCAGCGTGCAGTTGTTCAGCGTGCAGTAATACGCCCCGCCGCCATCGTAAGAAGCCCAGTTGCCGGTCAGCGTGCAGTTGTTCAGCGTCCCGCCAGACGCTCCGCCACCGCCGCCGTAGGAAGCCGAGTTGCCGGTCAGCCCGCAGTTGTTCAGCGTGCCGCCATACGCCCCGCCGCCGTTGGGAGCCGAGTTGCCGCTCAGTGTGCAGTTGTTCGCTGTGCCGCCATACGCCCCACCGCCTATGTGATAGGCCGAATTGCCGGTCACCACACAATTGGAGACCACCACGGTGTTTGTCGGTTCACACCACAGTCCGCCCCCGCTCGATTCGCGGTTCGTGGGGTAGTCGTTCACAGCGCGGGTAGCCCCGTTGGTCAAGGTGAAACCAGACAGGCTGGCCCCGTTGGTGAGATAGATGCAGCGAATCGCGCCGTCACCATTGGTCGTGCCGGGCACCTGGCTGCCTTGGATAATCGTGAACTGCGGGCCGTTGACACTCCGCAGTGTGAGCGGCTTGTCCACCGCGACCCGGTTGGTCATCGTGCCATGCACCGCGCGCCCGCCGGTGGCGTAGGTCCCATTGGTTACCACGATCTCCTCGCCGGCCGCGGCGGCATCCACGGCGCCCTGGATGTTCGTGGCGGCGGTGGTCCAGTTGGTGTAGGGCGCGGTGGCGTTGGTGCTGTTCGCGTCCACGTAATGCACGCCGGCCAGGGAGCTTTGCCACAAAAGAACACAAAGAGCACAAAGAGAGGAGCGCAACCAAATCGGTTTGAACAGGAGACAAAGGAGGGAACAGAGAGCGGACTCAAACGAGTAGATGACACGGGTGAGTGGGCGGCAGATTGCCATCGAACCAAGGCACAAAGGTTTCGCTTTTCGGATCTCCGTTCTCTCCGTTGCCTCCTGTTCAAAGTCCCTTTTTCGTTTCTTCTGCAAGCGCGGAGGCCAGACAGAATGATGGCAGGACAGAATCATCAAAACAGAACGGTGTCTCTCATTATGATTCTGTCCGGCCATGATTCTGTCGTTTTTAGTGCCGGTTGGCCACCCTGTGTTCTTTGCGTTCTCTCGCGGCCAGCCTCGGTTCTCAGCTTTAAGGCTTGTTTTCATGGGTTGATTCTCTTGCTCACTGGACCAGCCGGTAGAACTTCTGTGCGCCGGTGATGGGATTGGTGACGGTGTTCTGGCCGGCGATGACGACCGGCGCGGGAGAATTGGTGCTCCAGACCGCGGGTGAACTCAGGTTCGTGGTGGATTGCAAGGTGAAACCGACGGCATTGGTGGACCACGTCAGAATGATGCCGCTGGGCGGGACCCCGGAAGGAGTTATTGTCAGTTGCGCCGGGGACGAAAACCGATTCGTGGGATTAGTGCCGGCGATCCATTCCCGGTAATTGTCCACACCATCGCCGTGCGGGTCGGCGGTATCGGTCGAACCATTGGCGGGCAGGAGACCGTATTGCTGCAACCAGGCGTAGGAAATCACCGAAACGGGCGATTGAAATTCATACGCGCCGATGTCCACCGTGCCGCCAGCGATGCGCGGATTGCCGTCGCGATCGGTTGCGTTCGTAGCGTAGGAGTTATTCCCGGCGTTGATGCAAGGGGAGTTGGATCGCAAGCGCAGATTCCCGGCGGCCAGGTTCACGAAAAGCGGGTCGCCAATCCAGTTGTTACCCGCCAGGCTCCCTGGAGAACCACCATCGCCATCGGGGCTGTTCCCGAACAAGATGCAGTTGTTCAACGTGCTGCCAGAGGCCCCGCCGCCGTCTTCGATGATTGAGATGGGAACGAAGATGTAGGTGCCAACTGAGTTGCCGGTCAGCGTGCAGTTGTTCAACGTGCAGCCAAAGGCCCCGCCGCCTTGTGCGTCCGCATTGTAAATATCGAGGCCCTCGACGGCAGATGAATTGCCGGTGAGTGTGCAGTTATTCAGCGTGCAGTAAGCTGCGCCGCCGCCTTGTGCGTGCGCAGTGTTAATATAGAAGCCTTCGACGATAGCTGAGTTGCCGGTCAGCGCGCAGTTATTCAGCGTGGAGTAAGCTGCGCCGCCGCCTTGGCCGCCATAGTCGCCACGGCCGAAGGAGCCGAAGTAGTCGTAGTCGCCGCCAACCGAGTTGCCGGTCAATGTGCAATCGTTCAGTGTCCCGCCATACGCGCCGCCACCGTCGGCATTGACAGACGCAAACTCCGAGTAGGCGCTTGCAGAAGCCCTGTTGCCTATGATCACACAGTTGGAAACCACCGCGTTTGTCGATTGACACCAGACCCCGCCGCCCTGGTCGTAGGCGAATCCATTGGTTAAAGTGAATCCGGAAAGGCTGGCGCTGTTGGTCAAGTAAGCGCACCGGCCTGACCCGCCTGCGTCAATGGTGGTGAACTGCGGGCCGTTAATGCTCCGAACGCTCAACGGCTTGCCCACCGTCAGCGGGTGGTAGGTCCCATTGGTTACCAAGATTTCGTCACCCACCACTGCGGCATCCACGGCGTCCTGGATGTTTGTGGCGGCGGTGGTCCAGTTGGTAAAGGGCGGCGTGGCATTGGTGCTGTTCTCGTCCACGTAATGCACCCCGGCCAGGGCGCTGCCGGCAATTGCCAGGAGCATGGAAGCACCTAAGCCCCATATTCTCCACGCTTTCCCACAAGTTCTCATTAACACCGCGGCTTTAGCCCGGTGCAGCGAGCTGGTGGCGCCTATGAGCCGTTTTAACGGCTTACGACTGCTTTCGACAAACTCTTGAAACAGTTCCCAAACAGCGCGCGCGTCCTTCCATCGGGCTAAAGCCCCGGTGTTAATGAGAGGTTCCATCCGCGTGTGGAACATGCGGGTTGGGAACTGGGTCGCCAAGGTTCGGGAATGGTTCGGGTTGTTCATATCAATTCTTTCTGTTTGTCGCATTAGCCGTTCATTTTCGCGCGTGGGCCGTTTTCCCCACCCAGAGACAAGGCGAGATTTAGCCGCCAAAGCGGCAAATTATTTTCATAAATGATGTTGGTTTTGACCTTCGCCAAGCTTGCCGGTGGACAAGGCCAAACCGCCTCCGCACTTGCGGAGAGTCCATTGGCTGCTACCCCTTTACAGAGGAAAATCGGCGAGACTATTTCAGAGAATCTTCTGATTCTCTGAATCTTCGCCGCTGGCATGGTATTACCTACTACCCTTTCTTTGTGGAACTGTTACATGGTTCCTGACAAAAGTGGACTTGACCCAGGAGGCCCGCCCCGCGTTCTCCAAAAATGAGAATTGCTGAACAAGCCGCAGCCGTTCTTGTTCGAAGGGCTTGTTTGTCTGCATGATTCCTTTGGGTGGTCTGGTTTCGTTTCGAGACTGACTGGCGCCGTCTGAGCGCAGGGTGCCCACCAACAGGGTGATGAGTGTGGGAACTTTATTGGTAGCGTAGGCGCTCAATGAGCCGAGTATGCGGGCAAGGGACAGAACTGGACATCGGGGCAAACGCCCCATTTGGGCATAGGAAGATTTCCTAGACGCGATTTGACCAGTCGCAACTTGGAGGACGAGGGCACTGGCTGCGCCGCGTAGCCGCGACTGGGAGAGCCGCATCGGGCAAACCGCAGAGCGCCGATGTTCTTAGTGCGCCCACAGCCTGCGCAAGGGCAACCAAACATCAAACACTGGACTCCGAACGAGGATGCCGCCGTGGCGTTTTGACGATCGATGTTCGATCGTCGAGCTTGCTAACACTCAGTTGGAAACCGTTGCGGTCAGCGACCCACAGAATACGCCGCCGCCCGCACCGCCAACCCCAACCGTCCTCGGTTTTGGATGCTTGACAACTCGGTAACCTGGTCTACACTTTAGTCGGGCAAAGAGCAGTGGCCCAAGCCGCCTTCCCAAGAAGGTCAGAATGGACACCAAGGCCATACAATCCGTCGCGCTTTGTCGATCTGAATCCTAATCACCCGACAATGATTCTGTCCCGCCATGATTCTGTCGATCCGGGAATAATGACTTGCCCGGAACACCCAGGATCAAGCGCACCCACCTCCCCTCTGACCCTGGGCCATTTTGACCCAGCACCCTCACCCCAGTCAAACCCAGTTAAAGTCAGTTAAACCTAATTAAACCAAAAAACATTATCCACCCCGCCATCTCCCACTTAATCCCTCCTGTTTCAGCGAAAGCTGTTGACAACGCTTGGGTAGTGCCCCATAATCATTATTAACATTACTGGATAACTTATGATTAGTACTGCGGCACCGATAAAGCTTACAAAAAATGAGGGCCTTAAGGAGGCCAACCCGCTTCTTGCCGGCACCATTGCACAGACGCTGGCAGACGCGTCTGCGGCGCGCTTCTCGGAGGACGATTACGAGTTCCTCAAGTTCCACGGGATCTATCAGCAGGATGACCGCGACAAGCGCAAAGTCGCCAAGCAGTACATCCTTATGGTGCGAACAAAGTTCCCCGGCGGCGTGCTAACGGCGCCGCAATACCTGGCGTGCGACGAGTTAACCCGCCAGTACGGGAACAACACCATGCGGATCACCACGCGGCAGGATTTCCAATTTCATGGCATCATCAAATCCAACCTGCGCCAGACCATGCGTAGCCTGAACGAAGCCCTGGTGAGCACAATCGCCGCTTGCGGGGATGTCGAGCGCAACGTGATGGCGCCGCCCACTCCGGCGACCAGCCCGTTGGTGGTTCAGGTCCTGGAGGAAGCTCGCAAACTTTCGGCGGCGCTCTGCCCGGCGACGCCGGCTTACCATGCCATTTGGCTCAATGGCCAGGAATTGGATTTGAAAGGTGAAGCCAATGCGAACTTTACCGATCCGCTTTACGGCAAACGCTACTTGCCGCGGAAATTCAAGACGGCGTTCGCGTTCCCGCCATTGAACGACATTGATATTTTCACGAATGACCTCGGTTTCGTGGTCATCGCGGAGAACGGACGGCTTATCGGATACAATCTGCTGGCCGGCGGTGGTATGGGGATGTCCCACGGCAACGCTCAAACGTTCCCGCGCCTGGCCGATGTGATCGGGTTCCTGACGCCCGAGCACCTGGAGGCGGTGACCAAAGCGGTGATTACAATTCATCGCGACTTTGGCGACCGCACCAATCGAAAGCATGCCCGGCTCAAGTATGTCTTGGAAGAAAGAGGCGTGGAATGGTTCCGCATCGAAGTGGAACAGCGAGCGGGGACCAAGCTTGAGCCGGCGCGTCCCTTCAAATTCACGCGGCAAGGCGATCTTTTGGGCTGGCATGAACAGACCAACGGCAACTATTTCCTGGGTCTTTTCGTTGAGAATGGGCGCATCCGGGACGCTGAGGGCTACCAGCTC
>WNGL01004579.1_pt1 | contig 16561 bp, 16 predicted proteins | sample 5400591 | NCBI WGS metagenome assembly WNGL01 (sample SAMN13153377, study PRJNA577476) | soil metagenome | isolation source: 80 cm soil or saprolite under Garry oak tree replicate 1 | place: USA:California | collected 2016-06-15
CTGAGCAGTACCGTCAGGAGAGCTACATCGAGGAAGGAGGAATGAGGTAACGTGCCAGGGTACCGCAAGGTCTGTAAGCGCCGTGGACAAGAAAAGCTTGCGTCGGCGTTTGCGCTTCGCGGTACGAGTGCCGATGGACTCCAGTACTGGTGTAGGAAATGCCATAGCGCCCAAGCGAGGACTGATCCGAACCGACTCGCTCGTACGCGTCAGTACCGTGAAAAGAACCGTGAGCACTTTAGGCTCAGTCGCACCTACGAGTTCAAGAAGCACTATGGTCTGAACGCACAGCGCAATAGCGTTGCGAAAAGGCGCGTTAGGCTTTCAGATAACGGTACATGCGGACACGGCGTTATCTGCGAAAACGTTCAACGTCGAGTTGTTTGGGGTCGAGCTAGTGGGCTATGTAAGGTCAAGCTAGTCTGCGGCGGTGTGTTCGTTCCCTTCGAGGAAATGCATATGGATCACGCAGTCCCTCTAAGTCGCGGCGGACCACACTGTTACCTCAATACACAGAATAGCTGCGAGCCTTGTAACTTGTCGAAGGGTGACAGGACCATGGAAGAACTAGGCTTGAGCCCACAATTCGTCTTCGAAGGAGGCGATTAAAATCGCAGGATCAGACCATCTTCTCTCGAAGGGCTTCCTCCTAGCGCCAGCTGGCTGGCCGACGCTAAATGCCTTCATGGGTCAGAGCGTCAAGATTGCAGCTGGAACAACGCTGGATCCGAACCAGGTAGTACCAACAGCGGCCACCACTGACCGAGCAATTGGTCTTCTCCAGGAGAATATGGACCAGACGAAGATTGCAACTGGTAGGGCCTACGGAAACGTAGCGATTGCTGGTGTTGCCTTTGGGATTGCCGGTGCAGCTATTGTTGCTGGCGCCAGGGTTATGCCCGCCGCCGCGACTGCCGGTCAGCTGCTTACAGCGACTACTACCAACACCGTAGTTGGAATCGCTCTTTCGGCCGCGGGCGCGCAAGGTGACGTCTTCGCCGTCTTGCTCACGCCTGGCGCCAACTTCTAAGGGAGGAGGGAACCTAGTATGCCTGTGTATAGCCCATCCGGGTCAGGAAACGTTCACGTTGATGTCGTCCTGACGAACATCAGCGTTGCTTGGCCGAACGAAGGCCTCGTGGGGGAAATTCTCTTCCCGACGGTTCCGGTGGCTAAGCAGTCTAACAAGTACTACATCTATAACGGCCGTGAGGGCTGGTATCCAGCACTTGACGACAGCCGCGCGCCTGGCGCTGAGGCGAACGAGATCACCGGCATGGTCATGTCGACTGATACGTACTATGCCCAAGAGCATGCGTTGCAGATAGCAGTCACGGACGAAGAGCGCCAGAACGCTGACGTTCCACTGAACCCGGATGTCGATGGTACCGAGATGATCACGTCCCGCGTGGCGCTCGGTAAGGAGTACCGCATTTACCAGAAGGCCGCGGTAGCTTCCAACTTCGCCACTGGCTTGTCTGCTGACCTGAGTGCGTCTCCAGCGGGCTATGGCCCCCAGTGGGACAACAGTGCTACGTCGACGCCGATCAGGGATATTCGCACCGCAACGCGTATGGTTCACAGCGTGTCGTTCCTACAGCCAAACCAGGCAGTTATTCCTTACAAGGTGATGTCTGCGCTCGAGGACAGTCAGGATCTGATCAACCGCATCCAGTACGTGGAACGAGCGATTCTGACTCCTGATCTTGTCGAGAGCCTGCTCGGACTGAACAACGTCGTGGTCCCTGGCTTCGGGTTTGCCTCGAACAACCCCGGTCAAACTCTGACGCTTCAGTACCTCTGGAACAAGGAAGTCGTTCTCGCCTTCAACCCGCCGCGTCCGGGTCTCAAGACGCCAGCCTTTGCCTACGAGTTCGCATGGGGCTTCGGCGGTGGGCAGGACCGCATCGTCGACAGGTGGCGTGAAGAGCGGCGCGCGAGCGATATCGTTCGCCTGCGTCAGCGCTACGACCTTAAGCTGGTGGGTCTAGACGCGAACTCGAAGAGCATCTGCGGGTTCATGTTCTCGAACGCTCTCAGCCTTGGATTTGTGGGCTGATCTGCATGGCTAGTGGAGACGTACTCTTTCAGACGACTGCAGGGCTTACGCCACAAGACCTAGCGAAGGGTCACAATCCTGGGTCATGGTCTCTGACACTACAGGGTACCCAGCCACTACAGGGTAATTACTCCGAGGCCGTATACGCCACGATTACAGTTACGTCTAGCGACTTGGTCGATCTCTTTGCTGCAAGTCCTGATATGACAAAGCTGTATGACATCGTGGTGAAGGAGCACTGATGGCTAAGAAAAGGACGCAGTACGTCGCGTACACAGATCTCGGCGGCGGGAGTGGTGCTCCTGTCGACCCAGACGATCACGGTGGCGAGGACTCCGACAACTTTCAGTATATGCTCGAGCGGCGCACCGTTGTTCCGCTTAGCGATCCTGATGCTGCTATCGCTATGGGTCGGCAGCCCGACACCACACTGGCGTCGGCTGAAGATCTGGCTGCCAAGGACGCGGAGCTGGAGTCTCTGCGCGCTAGGGTAGTGGAACTGGAAGCTGCAAAGGCCGCTGCCGACAAGGCCGCTGCCGACAAGGCTAAGGGACCTTCGGGTACAGCGCCCGTAGGAGGAACGAAGCCTTCCGGAGGTAGCGGGAAGCCGTAGGAGGACTTCGGGGAGCGACATTGTCACATATCGCCCTGGGCGACGTACAGGCCTGGTTGGAGCAAACCAAGGCGCGCCTGAGTACGCTGGACGATGCGCTCGAGACGCAGTTGTCCACGTACGTGCTTGGGCGACTGGCTGACACCTACGGGCAGTTCACGCCGCAGTGGGTGGGTACCACCACGACACCTGAGCTGGTTAAACAGGTCATCGCCATGCTATATGCTGGCTGGTTCTATGACCGACAGTTTTCCGAACAGGTGAGCGGTGCTGGTACTGGCCGGGGCGCGGCTACAACCTACGGCCAGGTTCTCCGTGGGAACGCCGAGACAATCATTCAGGGCATTATCTCTGGCTCGATCTTGCTGGTTGAGGTGGAGCCGTCGCAACCTGAGGTCGGACCTGTGTATTACCCGACCGACGCTAGCTCAACACAGGACGCGCTACTGGCCAACACCGACCCCAATGACCTTTCATTGGGGCCGGCTTTGTTTGGCACTACTAAGGTGTTCTAGGAGGTGACATGTCAACGCCGTACTCGACCCTTGCGGACTCTACCGAGGTTGTCGGTAACTATGTTCTGACACAGCTCAAGAACAATGCGGTCCAGTTTACCGACGCGAACGGGAACGCAGTCCAGGATGTCTGGTATGGCGACATGAGTGGTCTACTTCCGCATATGCCTTGCTTGTGTGTCATTCCCGGACCCGAACGTAGTGTCTACAATGGGGTCGGTGGTCGTCCTGTCTTGATGCAGTTTTTGACCTACGTTATGGTGTACGCAGGGCAGATCATAGACATGCAGCAGAACGTGCACGCGTCGTTGACTATTGCCAATAAGATCAAGCGCTTCATGAACACGGACGTCAGGCTAGGCGGAAACGTAATTGACTGCTTCTGCTCAGCGATAGAGCCTGGTGTTGCAGTTCGTGGTACAGCGTATATCGACGCAACGCGAATGGCCTTCCAGAGTCGGACAAAGACGCTGCTTAACCCTTAGGCGGTGAAATGACATATAAAATGACAGTGAGTCTACTGCACCGTCCCGAGGGTGATGATGTTCGTATCTCAGGACTCGGGACCTTTAAGAATGGCGGAACATACGAGATCTCGGATGAACTGCACGATCAGTTCCGTGCCTTCTATGCAACGGATGAGGGCGAGCATGATACTGACCCCGAATCGCCTACGGCAGGTAGCTGGATTTCTAAACCCACCGCAGGTCCAGTTCTGCACGAAGTCAGTGCCCATGGTGTGACATTCGAACGCACGCAGCCCGAGGCAACGTCCTCTAAGAAGGCCGGGACACTAGCAAAGGTGGCTACGCCAACCAAGGGCCCCGTGGAATCTTCTAGCCAAGGGTCCGCGAGCGGCAAGGGAGGTGCTAGCTAATGCCGAACGTGGGCGTGGCTGGAGGTGGATTTCTAGGACTTGCTTTTGAGGGTACGTCGGGCGTGTACGCGGCTCCGACAAAGTACCACGAGATCCTCGGCGAGACGCTCGAGTGGCAGCCAGGCCTTATCTTCCGACGTGCTATTCGTCAGTCTGTTGACCAGAGTGGGGTAGTTCCAGGAAACGTTGGCAGTACGGGAACGGTTACAGCAGAAGCGTTCGATGATGTCATTGTGTACTACCTGTACGCGATGCGGATGGGCATCGTCAAGTCAGGCACGACGCCGAACTTCTCATATGCCATTACCCCGACGTCGAACAGCATCTGGCCAACGCGTACGCTATCACTAACGGTCGTTCGGAACGGTATTGTATTTGGCTATGTTGGGTGCGTTGTCACTAAGATGACGCTCGCTATCCAGAACGACATGCTTCAGATGGACGCGGATATTCTGTTCCAGAATGAAGCAGTACAGTCGTTGCCTGTGCCAACGTGGACAACTGAGACGCCATACGGGCCTGGCACCTGGAACGTCGGAATTCCCACGGGCACTCAGGTGTTTGACATGGACACCTTCTCGCTCTCGATTGATGAGGGTGGCGCGTCGCAGTACCGGTTGAAGAACACTGGCGCGAACGCTGGCCGTGGTGCGCAGTTCATCTCCTTGGGCGAGCGCGTTATTCAGATGACGGCTAGCCGCGACTTCCTCGATAGGACGGACTACAACGCCTTCCAGGCCGGAACACCGCAGGGCATTACAGTCTTGACCCAGCAGACGGCGAACAACATTATTCAGTTCAACATTCCCAATGCGTACAAGAGTACGTATCAGGTGCCACTTGGTGCACAGGGCGACATCGTGCGGGCAAGTATCACGTACGACTCTACGGTCGACGGCTCGGGCAACGCTTGCTATCTCACGGTTAAGTCCCAGGAGAATATTAGCTGATAGCCCTAAGGGGCAAACATGAACAGGCGGACTAGACGCGCTTATCGGGCGATGGTGCGTAGGGCGAGTAAGAAAGCAAGAAGGAGGCGGAAGGTGCCACGGGCTACAATTTCCACGGAGCCACAGCATCACGATCTGAAGACATGTCCTGGCGGTTTTGTGGAGCTTCGCCGTATGTCATATGGCGAACTAATGACCAGCCAGGACATGGCTTATCAGGTCTCGGCGAAGGCCGGTCAGAATAGCGATGACCCTGAGATGGCTATGAACATCTCGCGAGCAGCCGTTGAGGAGTATCAGTTCCGGACATGCGTGGTCGGACATAACCTCATGGACGAGAACGATAGGGTTCTCGATTTCAAGCGGAAAGAAGACGTTCACCTGCTTGACGGAAATGTCGGTCAAGAAATCAGCAGGCTGATTGGCAACATACACGACTGGCAGAAGAACTTCCCAAACTCCGAAACGCCGTCCGCGAACGGATCCTCCGCGGACGGAAACGTGACATCCGAGTCATCCGTGGAAGTCGCGAAGCCTGGATCGGCAACATCGCCGATCACCTCATAGGTATAGCCGGCGTGTGTCAGCATCTGCACTGCCTCCCGGAGCCAGGCGGACTTCTGCAGCAAGACTCGTTCTTGGTTCATGGAATGGACCTCGTCGTCGAAGCACAGGAAACGAAGCGTAGGCTAGACGAAGCGCAACAGGAGGCTACACATTCTCGGCAGGCGAGACAGAATCAGAAAGCTCCACGAATGATGTAGGAGGCAACATGGAATGGTGGAAGTTGCTCCTAATCATCCTAGGGTCGATGTGTTTGGGTGCTCTGGTACTGTACGTTGTGCTCATCATTTACTTTGCGTACAACAATCCGATGTAAGCAGGTGATGTGTGGGCGTAAAGGCAGAAGTAAATATCAGCCTTGACATTAGGCGTTTCGAAGCAGCTTTGTCTGACTGGAGCCAAAACACCGTAACTGCGACGGAGTCTGCTGCTCTTGATGCTGCTGAGTACCTCAAAGAGCGCGTGCGCGCAAAGCTGCTAGAGTACGCTCACCCGTTCGAGGAACCAACAGCGGCACCGACATTCAAGGGCCCAGTCGGCTCGCTAACTACGGGTGGCGGGTACGGCCGATACTATCGGATTCCGTTTCATCTGCGCGACAGTGTCGAAATCACGATTATGCCCATTCGCGGCTTTACTAAGGTGACTGCGAACGCTGCGTATGCGCGAATTCAGGAACTCGGTGGCTGGACTGGTACTGGACACATGACCTGGCTATCTCCGCGTCCGTTCTTCCGACCTACTGTTCAAGAGATCGATACTCGTGGCCCTGGAGGCTTTGAGCACATCTTCTGGGAGCACTGGCGTTGGGCTATGAAGAGGGCGGTAGCATTTTGACACAGGCTAAAGGTGGTGTACTGGCTACAAGCATTCTAAGAAAGCAGATCGGAAACTCAGAGACTCAGCGCGTATATTCCTATAGTTAGACGCAAACAGACAAATGTGGGCATAGGCAAAAGCGGCAAATCAATATCGTTGGGTACAGCAAACGCTCTGGATATTAGACTTAGATAGACAGCGCTTTGCAGGGACGAGAATAGAGAGGAGGTGACAAAAATTTTTGGTGAGGACTTGCCGACTGTTGGCGCCAAGATCGAAGGCGAAATTGCTGACCTTCTGGCTAAGCTTAAGATTGCTCAGGAGGCCGTCAAGGAGTTTAAACGAACAGCTAGTGGGCGTTCGCGCTTGACGATCGCATCCGATATGGATAAGGAGCTCAAGAAGGTCGCTGCTTCTATGCGGTCGAAAACCATTCGTAATGCCATGAAGAAGGCACTCGATGACTCTGCCGGGAGAGCTGCACAGGATGCTGGAACTTCGTCTGCTAAGAGGTTTGCTGCTGCTTGGCGCGCACAGATAAAGAAGGAAAAGTTCCGGACACCTACCTGGCTGCCGCTTCTGGGCGTAGGTCTCGGCGCGACTCCTCCTGCACTCACCGGGCTTGCCGGTATTCTAGGTGGTCTAGCTACTGCTGGAACTGCTGCTGCTGCTGGTATAGGTGCTATTGGTATCTCGGCGACAGAGATCCTAGGTCCAGTGAAGCAGGCCTTTACTACTATCGACCAGCTCAACACCACCTTCGCTATTCGAGCTAATGCGACAGCTCTGCAGCAGTGGCTGCAAGCGGGCTCCACGACTAAGACTTCTACTCGGCAACCAAGTTCCACGTTCGACCCCGGCGCAATTAGACAGCGAATCGCTGCTGAACAGCTTAGGATCCAGGCGACTCAGATTCGGCTAGGTGGCGCAACGACTCGGGCCTCTCGTATAAGCGAGCAGGCTACGCTTATGACGGAGCGTGGAGTTGTTCAACGTTACCGGCAAGAGCTAGCGAGAGGTGGCGGGGGTGGTACAACTACAGCGACCACCACGAACGCGCTAGGTCCAGGGATGGGGTTCCTGACCAGACCGAACCTAAACTGGTATACGCTGTCACAAGCACAGCGTAGGCGAACTGTCCTGATGGCGCAAACTCCTATGACGGGACTACCAACCGCGGAGAAGGCGCAAGTTCGCGCGCTTATGCAGGAACGCCAAGCATATTCTGGTTTGGATGCTGCTCAGAAGAAGGCGTTGTTCTCGTACATGCAGTTCGACGACGCACTGGGTAAGGCACAGATGAAGAGCCAGCCGATTGTCCTGAAGCTCTTCGCGCAAGGTTTGGCCATTGTTACGCCGCTGCTGAAGTACTTGCACCCATTTGCCCAAGCTGCGGGAAACTCCCTAAGTTTCCTTATGACAGAAGTACAGAAGGGGACGAAGTCTGCTGGGTTCAAGGACTTCATGAGCACGATGCTTAAACTGACAGGCCCTTCGGTTAAGGGCTTCGGGCAGGCATTGGGCAATGTAGGCGTTGGCATTGGACATATCCTAATGGGGTTCGCGAAGTCGGGTATGGCAACCTCGGTACTGCATGGTCTAGTAAGTCTGACTTCGAAGTTCGCACACTGGACTGGTGGCAAGGGCTTTACGGACTTCATGGATCAGATGAAGCAGGATGCACCCATTGTAGGGCAGTTGTTGAAGAACCTTGCTGGCATTTTGGGTGGCTTGGTTAAGGCTATGTCTGGGGGTCCTGGACGAGTCTACTTGCAAGCTCTAGTTTTGCTAACAGGTATTTTGAATGAGCTAGTGTCTATTCCAGGAGTCGGTCATTTTATATACAACTTGATCATCTTGGAGATGGTGTTTTCTAAATTCGGATCTATCAAGGCTACTACTGCACTTTGGGACCTGGCCTACAAGGGCCTAGCAAAACTTGTGCTACTAAAGTTTGGTGGAGTTGTAGGAGGGCTGCTTGGTCTAGAAACCGCCGGTATGAAAGTCGGCGAAATGTGGAAGGCTATCGGTACAGCCATTTGGACCTACTCTAAGCAGGCAGTGGCTAGCTTTGCCCTTATGATTAAAAGGGGCATTATGTGGGCTGGCTCGATGATTGCGAGTATGGCCACTGCGGTAGCTGCGTGGATCGCTGGCCTCTTGGGCATTGACGCAGCTACTGCTGCTTCGTCGGCATTTATCATTGGTGCGACTGGCGGCTTGATTCTTGTTATCGGCGCAATTGCCGTTGGCGTCTACGAGCTTTACAAGCATTGGCACACCGTTTGGGGGTTCATTAAGAGGATCGCAGCGGATGCTTGGAACTTTATCTACAACGGTTTTGGCAAGTACCTTCTACCGCTGCTGGGTCCTGTTGGCATTCTTGCGCTTGCTGCTATCGAGCTGGCTAAGCATTGGCACACTATTTGGCAAGACATGAAGGATGTTGTTAAGAACGTTTACAATGTACTTAGAACCATCTTTGTCGACCTGGCCCGAACGATCCTAACGAACCCTGGCACTGGCATATTGTGGTGGGCTGGCATTATGTTGAAGGGCATAGCTAAAGCATTTGGCTGGGTACCGGGAGTCGGAGGTAAACTTAAGACAGCGGCTAGGGACGTTGCCAACTTTGTTACTAGTACCAACAACTGGCTCAACAAGATCGACCCGAAACATAAAACAGCTCTGATATTTAGTCTGGACTTGCCTGCAGGCGTTAGTTACCCGTCGAGACACATTAAGGGACACGCAGCAGGTACAGGAGGGGCTGAACAAGGGTGGGCATGGGTTGGCGAACGCGGCCCTGAGCTCATGTACATGCAGGGCGGCGAGACAGTCCTGAACAATCAGGACTCGACACGAGCTACCAGGGGGTACGCGAGCGGAACAGGCTGGACAGTTGGTGAGTCCTTTCCATCGATGGGTCCTGCTGTCCATGCCATAAACCGATATACCGTTCTGCTGGCGAAAAGTATAGCTAAGACTCTTCAAAGCCAGTTGTCCATAGTTGGCTACCCTGGCGGTGGAGCTGCTGGTCCTGGAGCGCGAGCTGCCCAGGCAGCAGCTCGCAGGCTTCTCCCGCTGTACGGATGGGGAGCCAGACAGATGGCTCCCCTAATTGCTCTATGGAACGGTGAATCAGGCTGGCGCTGGAACGCTAAGAACCCTAGCTCTGGGGCGTATGGTATTCCTCAGGCACTACCTGCGTCGAAGATGGCAGCAGCTGGCCGTGACTGGCTAACGAACGCTGTAACACAAATTCGTTGGGGTCTTGGTTACATTCGCGCTGTGTACGGCTCACCTGCTGCTGCCTACATGAGATGGCTCGCGCGCAGTCCTCATTGGTACGGTCGTGGGACTAGCGGCGCGCAGCGTGGCTTGGCAGTAGTGGGAGAACGCGGCCCAGAACTTGTTGGTCGCGTTCGCGGCTACGCTACTGGTACACATATGTCCGAGCAAGAACGCATGGGTATTGGGCTCATGAGGTTCTTTCGGCACCCGGGCACAGTCAGAGAAATACGAAATGAAGAAGTTCGCTACCTAAGGGACATTGCAAGATACTACCATGGTCCTGCGCGGCGCTGGCGCGACGATATGATCAAGCGCCAGGTTAAGCACCTCGAAAGCCTAGACAAGCAAGTCAAGGCGAACGCAGCTAGAGTTGCAGCTGCTAAGAGCTATCAGAAAGACGTTCTATCTGGCCTGAGTGGCTATGCTGATATCTCTAGTCTGACCGAGGGTGCTGGCTACGTAGGAATGAAGCGCAAGACTGCTGGTCAGATGGTAAACGTACAGCTGCAGCAGAAGCTAGGGGACCTAAAAGCCTTTGCCTCCGCGCTTAGAAAGCTCTCAAAGGCTAAGGCACCAAGGGCACTCATCCGACAGATTGTCGCGCTGGGGCCAGGACCTGGCACACAATTTGCGACCGACACCCTTGCTGGCGGTCCGGCCCTAATGAAACAGATTAGTGCTGACGAGCACGAAATCGCTGCGGAAGAAAGAAAAATCTCGAGAGGTGCCGCAACCGCAGTGTATGGCGGCAAGTTCATTACAGGTAAGAACTGGGTAAAGAGTCTGCAGGACCCTGCGGTCGAAAGGCAATTCGAACGCCTCGGCAAGAAGCTAGGACGAGAAGCTGCCAGGTGGTTCAACGTTTCGTGGCGTCATCGGCCTAGGGGTTACCAGTCCGGTACGACGTCGGCTGCTCCCGGATGGGCCTGGGTCGGTGAGTGGGGTCCTGAACTGATGTACATGCGCGGTGGGGAACAAGTTCACCCATCGAACGCCCATGGCGGGTCTATGTCCAATATTGCAAGCGCAATGGCCGGCCGCGCAGTGCCGTATGGGAAGGGCGGTCCCATAACTGTAAACGTGTACACGCACGAGATAAACCCACGTCTTCACGCAGCACAGCTAGGATTCGAACTGAGTCGACGTTCTGCCTAGGAGGGAGGACTAACCTAGATGCCCGTTGACTTCACCCTTCCGCCGGACACACGTGCGGTTGGCACCGGCAACCCACCGCAGGACATAGACAACATAGTAGATGCGCTAACCGCACTAGGCGCCGGGCAAACTGTTCTCAACGCTTCCTACGCGGGCGGCGCCGATCCGACTGGCGTCAACGACTCGTACGCGGCATTCGCAGCAGCTGTCTCTAGCGGTGTCGGTGTGGTAAGGGTTCCAGGGCCAGCGACGTACAAGCTCGCCAGTACGATCAGCGTTACTGGTGCAGGACCGCTAACGCTTTTCGTCTGTGATCCTGGAGTGAAGATCAACTTCACTGGAAGCGGTGACTGTTTCCGCTTCCAGAACACCACCTACGGCGGTAACCAGCCTACCGGACAGGGTGGCGGAATCATTGGTCGGCCGGTCATCGACGGCTCCGGTGCCACTGCTGGGTCAGTGGGGCTACACGCGGGCGATCAGACTGGTTACCTGTTCGATGTAATCGTTCGTAACTTCACTGGTAGCGGGGCGAAGGGCGTCTGGCTCGACAACCACTTGTGGTGGACCGAAGAAATGCGGGCGCACTTCAGTACGTACAACTGCACACAACACGTGGTCTTTGATGTCACTGATGACGGCGTTACCAAGACCAGCACCAGCTCGTTCGGGTACAACGACATTTACGCCTACTGCAACTGCGCGGTGAACCAGGACGCTATTGTGGTCCAGAATGGCGCTCGCCTATACAACGGTGGACACCGCTGGCGCAGCAACATGGTCGGCTCTGCCAGTGCGGTCACCAACGGGTTCCTCCGGATCACCGGCACCGTCCCCACCGGTCACCCCGGAGCTGGTTCCTACTCGATTGTCGAAACTCTCTCGCTTTCCGTCCTAGCCGAGATCACCGGCGGCCCTTTCGCGAACAACCCACAGACTATCATCTTCGGCAATGCTAGTAACAACATGTATGGCCAAGGGATCTTGCGGTTCTACGGTGGGTTCGCAGCGAGCAACGGGTCCGGCGCCTTTGTGTGGAACGGCACCCTACTTGGCGACACCGTTCTCAATCCTAGCGGCGGCGGTCTGTATGGCGGAATCGTCGACGCGGAAGCCTTTACCACAGTCTCTTCTGGATTCCCCTCTGGGTGGTCGGGCAGCATCAAGTACACCAGACTCGCCGAGTCGGGGCTAGTCATGGTCACATTCGCCTTGAGTATCGTAGCGACCACCGCCATCACTGCCGGGCAGACCATCTACACTCTGCCATCTGGTTACTACTACGCCTCAGATACAAAGCAGATCCTGCTGACCCTCAACAACAACGGCACCTACTCGGTTGTACCTGTCAGCGTGTCCACGGGTGGTGTGCTAGCTTGGCGTGGTCCCGCTACCACCATCACTACGGTCACTGGGTTCCTGTACGGCCAGAACGTCTACCCGGTAAGTGCTTAGGGATGTGATGGAATATGGGCTACCCAGCAACTTACGAGGCCACGTACTCCTCACAGGGCGGACAGATTAGTCTGCTTGACTACGAGTTCATGTTTGGTAATGGTGGCTTTGTTCTGAACACCGACTTCAACGGAACTCTACCCTTTATTGACGTAACACAAGTCACTGGGCTCGACAGCGCGCCAAAGCGAATGAACACCAACGAACACGAGGGCATGGATGGTACGTACGTCGATGGTAAGTTTCAGTCGATGCGAACCGTCGTCATAACTGGGACGCTTTTCGCAAATGTTAATGATTGCGACACTATCCTAAAACAGCTACGGGCAGACTATACGGATCCGACAATTCGCCCCTTCTACTTTCAGTTGCCATCGCAGGGGATTCAGTTTGTCAACGCGCAAGGCGGCGGTTGCCAGTACGATATTGATACGCTTAGGCGACTGGGTCAGACATCTATACAGTTTACACTTCTGTGCAGCGACCCGAACATATACGACTATCCAGCAAGCTTTGGTAGAGCCGCATACAACGTGGTACCCGATATCGGCTTTGGGTTTCCTATCGGCTTCCCACTTGCGTTCGGCGGTCCTATCTTCTACTCTTCCGTGGCTGTCGCTAACTATGGCACCAAGGATGCTTACCCAACGTTCCTGCTCTATGGCGCTCTTCAGAACCCGTCCCTGAGCAGCTCCGTTAGTGATAGTGCTATGACATTTAAGATCAACCTGCAACAGGGGGACACTCTCCAGGTTGACTGCCAGTACAAGCGTGTAATTTTGAACGATTCGGAAAGCAGGCGATCTGCGTTGAAAGGTCTAACGTTCTTCACTGTACCTAAAAACGAAACAGTAATGTTCTTTTTGTCTGCCGATTCCGGAGCAGGCTCGTTTAGCGTAACTAGTTACAATACCTACTATTGATCAGTACTGGACACCTACAGGCCCTGTGGAGTTTCTTGTCATAGGGGTCCGCAAGAAAGGGTGTGACTAAAATTAGCCCGCAGAACCCCGCGTACGCATTGCAAAATCGAAGTGACCATCCTGCTGTACTGCTACGCAATGCTCTCATGGGTCTTGTCTTTAGCGCTCAGGGTGCTGCTTCCTGGCCGCAGGGCTATGGCGTAAATCCTTTGATTGGTAATCGACTAGCAGTAACGGGTACGTCGGGGATGACCGTCAACGTTGATACCGGTCTGGGCTACATGTCGAGCGGTACTGCTTTTCGTGGCACTTACGCTGGGTACAATAGCGCCTCGTATTCTGTTACAGTTCCCGCTTCGAGCGCGACTCAGTGGCGTTCTGACTATATCGTCATGAGGCAGCATGACACCGCGTATGGCGATGCCGATGATAACTGGGACATCATAGATGTCCCTGGGACATTTTCTAGTTCGTCCCCCGGAAACCTACCTGCGATACCTGACACTGGTATACCTCTCGGTATTATTCGCGTTACGCCGAACATGTCAGTTACAAACGGCGCTGGCACAGTTGTCGATGCAAGAGTTTACACAGCGCTTGGTGGTCCAGTTCCAGTGACCAGTACTGGTCTGCTACCTGGTACCCTTTTGGACGGACGACTTTGGGTAGAAACGGATACACATCTTCTAGGCGTGACTCTGAATGGAACACGCCAGTATATTGCTACTGTACCAAACATTACGGGGGTTAATGATACTCCGCATAACATGCCAGCGATGGCGAACAACTGGTCCGTTAGTGGCCAGGCAAAATACATGATGGACATCGCTGGGAATCTATGCGTCAGCTTCGTGAATATCCATCCCGGCAACGTAAGCGACGGTACGAATGCTTGGAACGTCGGTTCCCTACCTCCCGCGTATGTGGGCGCTACTGAAAGACGCATACCTTGCTGGACAGACAATCAGCAAATCGCGTCGGGTTCTAACAACGAAGCACCGTGTTTGAACTTTAAGTCTGATGGCTCAGTAACTTGTCACGGGATTGGCGCCAATGCTGTACGTGTTGACTGCCACGCAGTAGTTCCTTCGTTCTAGGTGGTAAGAGATGTCGCTCACCCTTCTTAACAACTTCGAAGAGGGTAGTAACGGTACTACGCTCATCGGGGGCAGTGGCGGTAACACTGCTGGGACAAATGAGAACTACCTTGACAGCGTTAATATTGGTACAGGCAACACGCTAATTTTTGACAATACACATGTTGCCCACGGCACTCTTGCATGTAAAGTTGCTACTGGTTCAGGTGGTGGCGCTGCCTATTGCAGCTGGATAGCTAGCTTGGGTACGCAGACCGTCCAGACTTGGTTTGAAACGTACCTTTACTTTCCTGCGAATCCGGTGGCAGGGCTGCAGTGTGTCGTGTACGTACCTGGGTCCGGTACATCGTTCAACGTTCGTGTAACAACTGGCGGACTAATACAGCTTTACAACAGTACTACGCTGCTTCTATCGTTTACCAATGCTGTTGCTTTGAATCAGTGGGTAAGAATCGAAGGGTATTGTGTTCCTAATACCTCTACCGGGTCAGTCAGCTGTAGCTTGTACAACTCGGCCGACAGTACAACGGCTACAGAAACCCATACAATATCGTCACTCAATACAGGGTCGTCGATCACTGCTGTTCGGTTTGGCCAGTATAACAATATTGCGAATAATGGTCCGTTCTGGATAGACAATATAGGTGTGTCGACGGTTGGTGCCCTAGGTCCTGCCAGTACATCATTCGCCGGTACGTTGTCCATGTCCGGAACTGGTGCAGTTTCGCTTGCTGGTACTCATGGGTTCACGGGCACAGGTTATTCTCTGAGACAAGCGGGACCGATCGTCACTGGCACAGGTTCCGTGACGCCTACGTTGCCGATTGCCTCGGTGGCAAAGAGCTTGCTAGTTTCGGGTCTTGCCACGCAAGGAGGGTCGCTAAGCACACCGACCCCTTGGGTGCACGTTAAAGGCCAGCCCACGGGTGGAGGTGCAACTAGCAAGGCGGCACTGTTTGTAGGTGCCACGGTGTCTACGTCGGCCGACCGTACAAAGACTGGTAATACACTAGCTGACTTCCAGTGGGCTAGCGGCATTATTGGTGGTACGGCGGGCCTAGGGTGCGATAAGTACTTCTATGGGACACTTCCTTCATCCTTTGTCAATGAAAAGGGGTATAGCCTTCCCGCAGGCGTTTTGCCAATCATCTGCTATAAGACTCAAAACACAAATGTCGTATCCTACTGTAACTCCGTCAATCGGGACATCTGGCTGATCTACTACCAGGAACCCGAGGGCAACTTTACGAACGGGTCCACTTTTGTTAGCCAGTTTAAGGCACAGAGTGACCTCATTCATGGTGTGGGCAACTCGCACATCAAGGTCGTCATGTGCGCTGGCGGCTACAACTACAGAGACTATGCAGGAAACGCTATTAACCTCGACGCGCTAAAGGGTAATTACCTTAGAGGTCTAGGTAATATCTCCCCTGTCTCTGGTAAGCCCTACGCTGAAATAATGGCGCACGACTGTTATCAGGGGTCTGGCGACTGGGACTGGCCTACTAATGGCCTAGCTAACTTTCCCATTTGGCTTAACTGGCTCGCGCTAGTCACTGGCGCTAACGTTGCAACCGACTCAACAGCAAGAGCGGCTGGTATGGTTGTTGGCACTGAGCGTCCTCTAGCAGTTACTGAGTATGGAATCCATGAGGGTTGGTCTGGCTACACTCCAGCTGGACGTGGGGCACGTATCCAGCTGGATATCAACTACCTGATGAGTAATGCCTTCTTGAGTACGACATCCTTCCCGCTGCAGGCCTTCAGTTACTGGTGGCTTAATAACGCAATACCGAGTCAGTTTCAAGACGCAGCCACGGAAACGTACTACGGCACAGTATGCTCAGGAAGCGGTGCTGCCGGTCGCGCAGCGATGAAGTACGTGCCTGGTAATGCAGGAGGGATTACCTCTGCGACCTTTACAAGTGATAATCCTACCGACTTCTGTGTCGGACAAATGCTGGAGTTTACTGGGGCGGCGGGGGCCGTACAGCTCGTGGATTCTTTTGGCGCTGCAGCGGCAGGCAGCGCAGGCTCGCTAGCTGTTTCGGAAAGCTCCCCCAGTAGCAGTAGTGACGTGGAGATTGGTCTTTTCGTTAACGCGTACGCCAGTATTGTAAGCGGAAAGTCGTTTGGGACACCTTCAGGTCTCACCCAAGACGGTCAGAGGAATAGCCAACTTCTAAACTTCTGGCTGGGACACAATGTTAATGCCGCAGGCGGTACGCTAAGTGCAACGT
>WNGL01011073.1_pt1 | contig 16561 bp, 13 predicted proteins | sample 5400591 | NCBI WGS metagenome assembly WNGL01 (sample SAMN13153377, study PRJNA577476) | soil metagenome | isolation source: 80 cm soil or saprolite under Garry oak tree replicate 1 | place: USA:California | collected 2016-06-15
TCAGGCGTTCATGTACGCGGCAAAGGGAGGAGACGTGTACGTGCTGGGTAACGCAGCGGGACGACCACTCATCAACGCGGTAGGTAGGCCGAGGGTTGTGATCAACGGGACGTGTTTAGACTATCTGGCAGAATCTTTCATGGCAGGTGATCCGTACAATGGAGGTGGGTTCGTGATCGTTAACGGCTTGAAACCTTCCTTTGACGGGAGGTTCGTAGAGCAGGAATATCCCTATCCAGGAGGCAATTTGTTCTCGCTAGCTTCCGGCGGGGCTTTATTCATCCGGGACCCTCATCGTAATGTGTCAAGAGATCAGCTCAACGGCGGACGATTGGTTGATTCAACCCCGAAAGATTGGGAGCTGATTCTGCCATATCTGGAAGAGAACGAGAGACTGTTCGGCATATCAACTGAGAGGAACCTATTGACCGTTCATGGAAAAATCTTGGATCCGTGCCAAGTCTATCGTAAGGTCGAGCCCGCATCGCTGCAAGAACTAGCCTAGTCAGTTCCAACGAGGCCCCTCTCGCACGGACGTAGTTTCTCCAAGGGCGCAGAGCTGTTGAAACTGTTTGAAGAGCACCCGGCCTATTCGAAGACCCTTCTGCTGCTTAGACATCTCGACCAAACAATATGTCGAGACCATTGACCAAAGCAAGAGAGCAGACCAACAACCCATGTTTACTCCGACCCGCTAGCCACAAACCTAAGACCGTCCCTGCGGAACGATTGCATCGAGACCCGAGAAATCCGCCCCCTTACCAGGATAGCGAAAGGGTCCCCAGGCGTCCCAACAACTTCGAACCAAACCAACGAGTAGCAAAACAGAGCGATGGATCAGATACAAGTACGGTTACAGGTGCATCATCCACCAACAGTACGCCGCGCCCAAAGCCCCGAGAACGTTGCAGGAAATGTTGAGTTGCAAAATCGTCCGACTCAACCCCACCTTCCTTAAACAGATTGAATTCGAGAATCTCCCGATCAAGTCGACCCCGCATCCAAGTAGGAAGCAATCACAATTGTAACAATCAGGTTCGCAAATATTCCACAGCTCGTTGAACAATAATTCTTGCTGGCAACTCCTTGAACAAGTTCCTTTTCGTGAAGTACATGCTTGGACGAGGAAGAAGTTTCCCCACGCTGAATAGTAGTATACACACAGCCCTATCCTCGGGCCGTCGAGCGATCCTTCCGACGCCTTGCTCCAACCGCCGCTCTATGTCTGGTCTGCCATCAGTAACCTGCTTGCGGTGAAGATCCAGTAACGGAGGCCGAGGAAAGGGAGGTTCGGAGATTATGAGTAATCTGACGCCTTTTATCGTGATACCCTCCCAGAAGACACTCGACGATGTCAACAGGACGGCTGCTTTTCGGGCCATGAACTGACGGAAATCCTTCATCCGTTGCATGTGAGGTCCTGATGCCGCAACGAGTCTCTTCTTGTCAAGGTGTGTCGCCAAGTCTTTGACGTGATTGGTATTGTTTAGAAGAATTAGCGTTCGAACGCGAGTCTCCCTGAGGAGTCTACGAACAATTCGCAGTTTTTGCGATGCATTAAGCTGGTCTCGCGTGGACAGATAAAGGCTCGATGTTTGGGCGGGAGAAGATGCTGGGCTTACAGGCATCGCTCTTTGGATTAGACTTGGCTCAATTCCACAGTAGAATTGAAGCTCTTCATTACTGAGGGGGGTAGCAGAAAAAAGCAATAATTGTTTCTTAGGAATTTTGAATCCGTGTAGGTTCGCCGTATTGATAGCCTTCAGGAGAAATGTGAGCGGGTCCCTCCATGCATAAACGAAATACATCCAAGAGGTCGGGGATCTCAAGATAGGCCTAAGATTGGCGGCATGTCTCGTTCCTTTGAGTAAGGCCAGGATACCCGCGGCTGAACCGTACGAAATCTGTTGGGCAGAAAAGCGACGCCCAAGGCGAAGGTACACTGCTTCAAGGTCTTGAGATGCTGTGTCCTCTGCAGTAATCGTAATGGTGCGAACCACTGAGACATCCAATTCGATAAACGACTTGAGATTGTGAGACTCATCAACCAGAACGAAGTCGTATTCCTTCGAGTTCCTTAGGAACTCAAAGATACTTAGTACATCGATACCCCGAGGCTTTGAGCGGATGTTCTTGAATTCGTCCCTAAATTCTTTCTTAAGATAATTACTTGGAACAACTATCGCGACCGCATTTGACATTGACAGGTAATCCGCCAGAAGACATATCGCGTGTGTCTTGCCCGCTGCTGGAGGAGCAACAAATACCGCAACTTTTCGCTGCGCATTTCGAAGACTATCGTAGACTCGACCCAGAAGCTCGACCTGCGCGGGTAGAAGTGAGCCATATGATGAAAGCGATTTGAGCGCTTCTATCCAGTGATCTCTCTTCGTAGCCTTCTCGGCGATCATACGTAAAACAATGTATGAAACACTTTCTCATTCGTCGGGAGGCCGTATCTACCAATGTAGTAAGCGAGCAATTTGAGGTAGTAGAGAGGTGCGGGAAGTCGAGTAGGATGCCCGCTTGTACCAGCAACCGTGCACAGTCTCAGGACATAGCTGGCAAGATCTAGTTCACTCATTTTTCCTGTGTTCTCGCGAATTCGAAGCCGAACGGTCGTCGGGCAACCGCGATAGTAGGTAGCGAGCTTTGTTGAAGACGTAGGAATGATATGATACTCCCGAGAGGCACTTCTCAAGATGACGCCCTGCGGGACAAACTCGTACGCTTCGATCGGATAGGTGACAGTCGAGGATCGCCTCCGGCGACCTCCAGCACTGACCATTGGCCGATAAGTGGAGTATATGCGCAAATCCTCCCCCTTGAAGACAGTCAATATCGATATTTCTGGAACGGAGGGGGTGAGCTCGGTCTGCAGGGTCACGAGCAGTGCCTGATCGTCATAGCTGGTAAGCACCAGTAGCCTCTTGATGTTAGATAGTTTCGACTTGATATCTTCCAGAAGCTTCTGAAGCTCAGTTAGCATGAATGGCTTTGATTGGTACACTACCTCTCCCTGGGAACTCATGACACTGTAAAGGTAGAACCGGGTGTCATCGAATGGATTCCGATAAGAATGGATTGACAGAACAGTCAAGTCTGGAGGGTCCGCCAAGAACCGTGGATACCCTCCTAGCTTGAGGACGACCTGCATGGTGACTTGCGGAATTGACTTGGTTTTCGCGTCGATCGGAGTAATGTTTTGATGGGCTACCCCTTGAGTATTGACAAGGGTTCCTTTGAATTGCTCCATTCGTTCATCTTCGCCTTCGTCCAGGAAGGTCAAAACTAAATCCCATTTGCTCAGGCCTAACTCCCCAATTTCCGAGGTGGAATGGGTTATGTTCAAGGCATATCCGTTTCTGCGAGCGAAGTCTTTCGACAACTCCGCGAGAAACTCGGAATATTCATCCTTCCTACACAAAGCGAGGCACTCCACCGGATGCCCAATCGGTTTGGCAAACTCGATGGCTGGTGAGTATCGCCTATAGAAGTTCGGCCCATAGGGCGGTTGGACCTTCATTATCGAATCTCGGAAGCGAAACTGCGTGTCGAAAGGTCCGACGACAAGGTCCGTAACATCACGCGGTGCTGTAGAGAATTCGAGCTTTGAAGGGTACAGAGCTGAGAATTCCGATCGCAGGATTCCGTCTACCTTGGTAACGAAATCAAAGATCCGCCGCTGTTGGTCCCCACAATGGGGCTGTAGAATGTCCCATACTTGGGAAATTTGACCGGAAGGAACTCGCATGCTCAAATCTCTGAAATTGTGACCTACAACCAGAAGCTCCGGGGCCTGAAATTGTTCGTACACCAAACCATCTATTCCCACGGAATCATACTTGACCAATGGTTGCCGCGAGTCTTCGAGAACTACTCCGTGGGCGCTTTTCTGATATTCGACAATTGAAGTCCCAAGTCCCGGAATGATGTCATCGGCGCGCTTGTCCCAGAGGATTTCTTTTATCAACAAAGGTCTTACCGAATACATTCGATTGTTTGCTGTTCTATTCCTAAGAGACCAGTTTGCAAACTTGACAAACGCCTCAGGCGGGTTGTGGAAGTCTACAGCTGTTCCCTTGGATTCAGTAAACCAATTCGCCAACACCTTGAGTTCGTTGAGAAGATGTTTCCATGATCTCAGCTGGATTGTTCGATTGACAAGTATGTGCGGAAGTCCGTCAACCACCCGGATCCCCCTGTAGAATTGCCTCCCGTCTTCGACCCCAATCTTTTCCCTAAGGGATTGAGGGAAGAACCCTTGGCCGCGTTCAATAATGTAAGGAGACAGGTCATGATATTTGTAATAGTCTGGTGCAAATTGGACCATTGCAATGTCTAATGCCCTCTTTGCGAGCCGCTCATACTCCAATGGGCTGTCAGCAAAATTCACCATTGTATTGCCCGCTTTCGTCAACTCAATTCGAAATGTCCCAACATCCTCTATTGGAATCTCGTCAGTTAGGCGAACGTCATCAAGGGTGGATTCTAGCGCTAGAATTTCGCCACCCTCCGAAATAACGACACTTGAAAGCTCCTTCGTCAGCTTTCGCGCAAATCTACCCAAGACCTGATAGAAATGTCCCGGGCGTTCGGGGCGAGGAGCGACTTCTGCGTGAAATCGCGAGACTGAAAGCGGCTTGTACCGAGTTAGCTCAAAGAGATTGGCATTGTAGGTAGCCTGGATTGACTTCCTCGATGATTCAACATTTGTCTTCGTCATAGACCAAATCACCCGGCATTATCCGTACGTCAAACTCGCCAGGACCTTATCAGGAACGTCCGCTCTGTTGATTGTGGATATCCTATCGCGCAATTCAGGCGAAAAGTCTCGACTGTTCATATGATTGCTCAAATTCGTCTGGTTGCTCGGTCTGCTGGCGTAGTCGAGGACAATACAGACCCCTCTGTCATCGGGGTGCCTGATAAGACGGCCAATGCCTTGTTGGAGACGTATCAACATTTTTCGTCTCACGTATGGATATGACTTGGTTCGGTCAAGATAAACGGGCGGTCTGATGAATGGCAACGAGAATATGATTTCCAGTCTCAGGCCGGATATGTTGATTCCCTCCCATAGCCTTGAAGAAGCGGATACCATGATAACATCGGCTTCTTCAACGAGAGATTGCACTTTTTCAGTCTCGAACGTATCGTCGATGAAGGTGATCTTTCGGTTCTTGACCTTTTGTTTGAGAGCGATTTCCGCTTTTCTCTGGTCACGGTAATTCTTGAACAGGAGTAGCGATTTGACCGTGGACCGCTGTAACAGGTCAGTTGTCAGATCGACGCAATTATCGAAGGAAGTCTCCGTTGGGCTATTGACATCAGTGACTTCGAAAATCGAAAGGTTTCGAAACCACAGCCTCACATCATCTGGCTTTTGTTTCGGAACTACCTGCATCTTATCCTCCGACAGTGTCCTGCGTGTGGAGTAGTAGACATGTTCATCGATTTTTCCGGGATAAGCGCTCACGAGTAATACCCGTGCCTCGCCGAAGATTATTCGCATCACATTGTCGATATAGCGATCGGATCTTCTTGCCAACAGAGCTGCATCCCGCGGATTCAGGGGATTGTAGTAGTCTTTCTGTACGTAGAAAGTGCTCTGAGTAAGGTCCTTACACTTCTTGATGAAATAGAAGAGATCCATGTAGATCTCTCTGTCAATTTCATTCGCTTGCCTCAGGGTCGAGGGGAGCTCGTCGGTCCCCTTAATCTCGCCAATTTTCTTGATATCGTCATCAGGAACTCTTCGTGTGAGTTCGGTGGGTGGTACAGCAGCAATGATATCATCAAAGATATCCATCAAGTTTCCAGTAACCTCGCCGATCATATCTCCCGCGATATCGTGCCTCCTGAACAGATCGTCGATCCTGTCGTAGGCTATTTGATGCTGAAACTGATCCTCCACCGCGTTCTCGAAGCCATGCGAGTCGTCGATTATGACTAGGTCGAATTTGTTCTTGAAAGGGGTTGAGAGGTATTTGGCGAAGTTAGTAATTATGAAGGTCTTCTGTTCGAAACTTTCTTGATTGATCCCGCAGGTACAGAGTTCGCGCTTAGGGTTAGACATGCAGAATAGATAGTCAGCCTTCAGACCACTTGTCTTACACTCATAGTGCTCAAGGCCTTTGATCTCATGCATTGGTGTCTTATGAGTGAAATTGGGAGCTTGAATCCTTTTGACCTGGTCCAGCAACAGATTTGTGGCACAGAGGATGCAGGCTCGGAGGCCTTTGTCTGCGGCCTCCATCGAGATTGGCAGGTATATCGCGGACTTTCCCATTCCAGTGGGTAGCATTAGGACGGTGTCGTTGTTGTGGCGGAGGCCATTCACTAGCTCGGAAATACACTTGTTTTGATAGGGTCTCGGCTTGAACTTCAGGAATCTGGATAGGATACTAGCTTCGTCAAGGTCGATTGTTGTGAGCAATGGTGACTCGAACTAAGACTCTACTACTAAGGCTATTGGCGCGACTTCGGGCGTATGCTCGCGACGTGTCTTAAGAGCACGGCTCAGAAGACTGGGTCACTTCTTCAATTCACAATAAACGTCATCTTGACGATTGGGAATCACAGATTGTTTACGATTTCCTCGTATAACTGGTCTCTTTTCGAATCAGAGTAGGCATTGTATCCACGCTCTAGGACCCTGTACCCTTTCTTTCGGAGTAAGGTTCTGGTCTCTTCATCCTTTATCGTCTGGGATGTTTTGAGGTGGACCGGCCCATCAACAAACACCAGCAGGGGCCTGGTTCCTGTCGAGAAGTAAAAATCGGCTATGGTCACTGATATCTCTACCTGGGTTAGGTAGCTTATTCCGTTGTCTTGTAGTTTGATCGCTAGTTCTTGTTCCATTCGTGAGGGGTTGGCGTGTAGTCGTTCGCGCCAGTTGCTCCGCTGACTTGACATCTGCAGGGTTGAGCTGTTTTTCGGCTATTGCTCAGACACGAGAGCGAAACTGCTGGCTTATCATTTGATGACTGGGCACACTATCAGAGAGGCCGTCGTCGCCGAGATGATTGGCGATTTCATGGAATCCTAAAATCATCCCAGTGAGACTCTCTATAGAGCCATTGTTACAACTCAACCAAGAACCCGAGAAATATTGGCCTATGCAACAGTGGGGAATCCTAGAACAGGAAGCAAAGAGGGCAGTGGACTCTAAGGACGAGGAGAAAATCGCGTCCATCAAGAGAAGAATGCGCCTACTGAATCCCACGTTCCTCGTACCGCCGGGTGAAGTGTCTGACGTATGGAAGTGGTGCATAGAGAACTTGAACGAGCCGTTTCGCAAGTGGAAGCCCGAGGACACCAGTTTCTACGAGAGACTCTCGTCCGAGAGTCCAAGTCTGCCCGAAAGAGCCCGCTCAGCGTATGCCGTCTGGACCTTGTCCAAGAAGCATGAATTTGCAGAAGCCGCTGTCCATAGATTCCTAGAGGTTGCCAGACTGTATCTCGCACAGAAATGGTTCCAAGAAGATGAGATGATATCATTCTCACTTGAGATGGCTGCGGCGTTATCGCTCAAGCTCAACATGAAATCTCCTATCGGATTCTCTGACATTCTAACGGAAATCGCTAAGGACCTTGATTTGTTGGATTCCGCAAAAATAAGAGGACCCGCGATTAACTCACTGATGGGCGCCGCCGGCCGACTCGCTCAGAGAGTAGGTAGCGTGAAGGATGAGCCAGCCCTGAAAGGAGAGTTCTCGCACATCCTTGAACTGGCGTTCAAACTTGCCGAGGAGAACCCTCTAAATGAATCCTATCTAGAACCATGCGAGCCGCTATCTCTTACAGTTGGAGGTCTCGAAGCCTCAAACAAAGTCAAGATCATGATGGCCGAATCTCTCGTCAAACAGGCCGAGGCACAAGAAACCCGGATAGCACGCGTTGCACAATTACAACAAGCAATGAAACTATACAGCGAGGCTGGAGACACCGAAAAACTGGAAGAATGCAAACTCGCAGTTCGAGCCGCGATGGAGGAAGCCGATGAACGAGGCGAGTTCAAAACAATAACCGTCAAGTCGGGCCCGATTCCCATGAAGAATATTGTCGACGACTACTTGGGGAAGCTGTCCTCTAAAACTCCCCTGGAGGTACTAGACCATCTCGCTCGCGATCTTTCGGGAATTCCTACGAGAACGAAAATCGAAGAATCCACACGAAGGTCGTTCTACTCAAGCATGGGACTATCTATTTCTAATGTGATTCCCTTCGAGGGAGAGCTTCCAAAGGGACACCTAACCGATGACGAATCAAAAATCCAGTTCAAGGTGGACCAAAACCTAGCGATGGGCTCCAAGGGCTACGAGATCCTACGATCTCAAATTCTAAAGGCAGTCTTTGGAAAGATGGCTCAACCAAAAGACGTTATGGTATTCTTAGCTAACTCAGCCAACATTAGTACCAATTCGAAGAAACTGATTTTCAATGGAATCGAGCATCATTTTAATGGACAGTACACCGCATCTATCAGTATCCTGATCCCGCAAGTCGAAGAGGTCCTGCGGACGTTCCTGAAGAGAAAGGGTGCGCTGTCTTCCAAGTTCACCACAAAGGACCTTGGTTTGCAGCAAAGACTAATCGATGATCTTCTCGCAGATGCTACTGGTCATCTGAATCAGGACCTAATCGATTGTCTCACTGTACGTATGACCGCGGGACCAGGTGGCGGGGGCTCTAACACTCGCAACGGCGTCTGCCATGGATGGTTGGCGGCAGAAAGTTATACCCCTGAGCTATCGTGGGCCATTGTGGATACAATCCTCAAATTATCGGTAGCTTGATGTTCTAGACCTGCGCCTGTCGGGCACGAACGCTATCCAACGAAAGATCATCCGCAAAGGCCTCCGAAGGTCTTCCTAAAGGAGGCAACGGCTCTTGTGGACAGCTTGGGTGAGAATGTGAGGTGGTCGGGGATCATGGTGATACTACTATAGACGTACTTGGCACTCTGATAATTTGAGAGTCTATCACGCAAAATGGTTCAGCACCACTTCCTCAATCTCCTTAACGCTAGAATGGTGTTGTTTGGGCGCGCGCATCTATCGCGTCCGAGTTTGTCCTAATGTAAAAGGACTTTAGTCTTGCGGGGCGAGCGGGATTTTTGCGCTCTATGGCCGGCTATACCTTGAGCAGCACTGCGTCTGTGCCGCCGGCGAATGTGAGGCTACCATTCGGGTTTCCCACGACGCCGTTCGGGTTTGATACTGTGCCTGTAAAATCGCCGACCACGCCGGTAAGTATCGCTACCGTTCCTCCTGGATTAACCGTCTTGGTGGGTGCTTTCAGGAATGAGTACGGTGGCGTGCTCATTGTCTGGCCCGCGGTGTAAGCGCGTCCATCTGCTCCCACTACGACCTGATTTCCGCTATCATTGTTCGTTCCGCCCCACGTATTGGCGTTGAGAATCTTACCCGTTGTACTGAAGTGAAGCAGGATGGCGTCTCCTCCTCCCGCACCGATCCCCGTGTTTCCTGTCACCCAGACCGAGCCATCAGGTGAAACAGCTACTCCCAGCCCTGCCGAACCTAGACTCGTTTCTGCCCAGTTTTCTTGGGAAACTAGGGTTCCGTCCGGTGCGAACTTGGCCAGGAAGATTTCCTGAGCTCTTCCTTGTACTTGCGAATCTCCGGTGATGTATATTGATCCGTCCTGAGCGATCGCAAGCGCGTTGGCGCCGACTAGGGTTGATGGAGCTAGACCATAGCCGCGTTCCCAGACCAATGTCCCATCAGGGTTGAACTTGTTCAGGAATGCCTCGTTCCGGGTGAAACTGCTTGTGCCTCCGGTCATGTACACGCTACCATCCGCTGCGACAGCCACGCCGGACGCGCCTTCGTCGAATCTTCCTCCCCAAGTCTTTTGCCAAGTGAGTGTTCCGCTTGAGCTGAACTTTAGCAGGATCGCGTGGTCCCTTCCTGTGGAGTTGAGTGTGGTTCCGGCGACGTAGACGCTGGCTCCGTCAGGGGTGACGGCGACTGAACTGACGAAGGCTTGGGCTGATCCGTCTAGCTGTGTCTGCCAGACGAGATTTCCATCGGGTGTGAACTTGATCAGGTCGGTCCCTGTAACTCCAATGGCGAAGGTCTGGGCTGCGAGGTAGACGCTACCGTCAATAGATGTGGCGATGGCAACTCCCTGCTCATCGTTGGCTGTTCCCCAGGTATGCTGCCATAGTAAAGTGTCGCCGGGCGTGAACTTCAGCAAGAAGGCATCGAAGCCCCCTGCTCCGAAGCTATTGGTTTGCCCTGCTAGGTAGAGGTTCCCGTCGGTTCCGATTGCGATTCCGTTCGCAATCTCGCTGTTGGGTCCTCCCCAAGTCTGCTGGAATTGAAGTCTTGTACGGCTCATCCGTTTCATGATTCTTGTCCGTGGAACTGCTCCTACACTGGTAGAAGGTATAAGCCTTCCGATTAGACCATACCAAAACCATCCATTCCAGTCCGGACTCTTGCCTGGACGGCCGACACCTAGTTGAAGTCCAGAGTCGAATTCTGGTCTTAACTTAACGGTGTGCGCAATCCGAGAACCTGAGCATTTTTCCGTTACTGCACGTTAGCGGCTCGGCTGAGCCACTTAGGGGAGACTGCTATGGATGCGGGGTGGGTGATGTCGTCGAGCGTCGTCTCATAGAGAGGGCAGCGAAGATTATCGCTACAACCGAGATCGCTATGGCTGCATAGAGCAGGGAGTTCTCGGTACTCGAGAGGTTGGAAGAGAATGCAGGGCCCTGGACGGATTGAGAGCCAACTATTGTTATTCCGGCGACTCCTGTGGATTTAGCTGAGGGAGTGACTCCGCTGTACGTGCCTGGAATATGGATCCATTCGACCGACCCTATGGTCGCGTTAGAGGGGATGGTCCAAGTGTCGTTGTAGTGTCCTGTGGCGAAGTTTGTAGGGGCTTGAAGAGCGGTGAATACTCCATCTGAGGTTCGTGTGTTTATCCAGACGTGGGCTCCGAATGTGACTGAGGTAGCGTTTCCAACCAGGCTTCCATTATACGACGTCTCAATGAACATGTTGACCGTCTGGCCTGCTTGGAGAAAGACATCGACAGAACGTCAGATCTTCAAGGTTGACCACTCCCGATCTGGATGTTACCATTTACGGTTACCAGACCCGTTGCCAACGAAGAAATCTGAAAAGCAGTAGCTCCTCGCGACACAAACCTTGCGTTTGTGTAAGTTCTTCAAGAAAGCAGTTTCAGGTTCTCAATCTATGTCCCTTGATCGCAGACCGTAGAGGTCAACGACCTGATCGTCCCCTAGGAAACGCCTAGAAAATGGCTAGAGGTCCATTAGGATGGTAATGTTAGTCGAGACCCGTGATCTGTATTAGGGGGATGTTGATGGGTCCGTGTTATAATCTGGTCAGCCCGGGACCCTCCGAAAAAAATGGGTATGCGTGTTGGTCTCGCGACGCAGAACTGCCGAAACCGGGAATCGCCCCGCGGGAGAGAGGGCGTGGTAGGTCTGTTACAGTCTCCTTAGTAGATTACTCGAAATGGGAGTCGCATTTTTTATCCCTTGCGGCTCTCCGGAGGACTGGTCCCGGCATATGACTCGGTCAGTGATGATTATTGGTCTGATTGGTGGTTCTCTCTTCCTCCTCGCCGGGTTCTTCTCGCTTCTTCCGTGGACGCTGAGCGGATCTATCGCCGGTGTCTTGCTTGGAGGCTGGTTTGGGGGAGAGATCAAGAAGCGGCTTGACAGGGGGAACGAGGGGGGAAAGGAGACCAGGGTCATCAGGTTCAGGAAGAAAGCCCTGCTTGAGGATAATGTGTCGGAGATGAGAACTGCGGGGTGGGAGCCGAGATGGGAATCGTACCGTGAGACCCAGACAGGCCTTCTAGTCCGCCGGATAGTATACTCGGTCGTAATGGAGAGAATGGTCAAAACCGCGAACGTGCTTCTTCTTGAACTGGCCATTGCACCGGTGATCTTCCTGGTGGTAGCGGTTCTATTGGAGCTGGGGAGCGCAAGTTTCGCAACAGATCCGGGGTTTGTTCTTCAGGTTCTCTTTGTTCTAATCTTGCTTTCTCTAGCAGTGATAGGGAGTACCGTTTTCGTCCAAACAAGCAAGACCCTCATGTCCGGAAGGGCGCGTTCTGATCCAATTGGCCGGGCTTTCCAGGTAATGTCTTTGGGTGCGATTCTCTCTGAGCAACACGCCGTGCTTGGGCTTATCCTGACTTTCCTTTCGGGTTCAATATTCTACCTAGTTGGATTCTCACTAGTTGCTTGGACATCTCTCTGGTGGGTCCGGAAGAGATTCAAGCAGAATCTCACAAGCCTTCCGAACGCGTAGACCCAACCCCTACCTCCACATTGTGAGAACAGATGACCCATTTGCCAGGAAGGGACAGATAGGTCAGCGAGAAGATCTTGGAGTGGAAGCTGCACTGGTTCCGAAAGAACTGGTACATGATTGTGATCATTGCACTTGCCGCTTCTGGGACTGCATACTGGGCGTACAACAACTGGGGTAACTCGCTAGTTGTCTGTCCCGGCTGCAACTCGCCCGAAACGTTGAACCTCGACCACTACACCATCCAGAACAACACGAGCCAGAAGCCTAGTCTGCTCACGATATGGTTCGCCGTGAACGGTCCAACGGGCAAGAGCCTGACCCCTGAAGCACTCTACATCGAAAACGGGCCAACTAAGTATCCAGATTGCCACTGGATCCCCTATAACGAGTCGAGCTGTCTCACACCTTACAACGTCACGGGTGTTACTATTCCTGCCCAAGCTGTGGTTCCAATCACGGTTGACACAGGTAGCTCAGGATTCTACTTTGTCGCTGGACAGCACTACACTATAGACGTTCAGACCGACAAGTACTATCTGAGTGGGTTCCAAGTCGCATATCCCCCAGAAAGCTTGGTCCAAACAAGCTACATGATAGGATACGACACGGGCCAAGCCAATGCGACCGTTCTGAACATATGGTTGGCAAATAGAGGAACCGCAAGTGCAACTCTTTCAGCCGTGACTCTGCAGGATTCAATGAGTAACTCCAGCCCAATCACTTTTCCAATGAGTGGTCCAACGATAAGCAAGCCGGGAGGCTGGGTCGAGGTCACCGTCGACACTCTCAACTCAGGCTTCTACTTTACTCACCAACACTTCTACACGCTCAGCATCAATGCGTCGACGGGACCTCCCTCTATCTCCACAATCAGTTTCTAGAAACTATGCTTATTTTCCTGTTGAGTGGTGGTTACATGCCATAAAGATGCGGTTTTCTCGCAGGTCGACGAGTCGGACTTGTCCTATCTGCGGTTATTCGTTGCAAGAGGATATTGAGAAGGATCTTGCTAGTGACTCGAGATCCAAATCGGCCGCTTACACGGAAGCGATCGTGACACATATTCAGACTGTTCATCCAGACTTTTGGAATTGGCAGCAGTCGAAGCGTCGACTAGGCTTTGCCCTCGGAATTGTTACAGGCGCACTGACAGGCATTGGGCTGTTCTATCTTCTTGCTATCGTATTGCAGGTTCCAGGCGGGAACTGGGGTGGAGTGATCGCAACATTTTCCTCCGTAGGTTTTCTCGTCCCATATACGTTGATAACTCGACGCGGAGCAGAACATTTCAGAGCACAATGGCGTGAACAGGGAAAGACTGCAACTCCAACTTTTACAAGACCGGTCGAGACGACAGTGTTTGAGACTAGGCTGGCCGCCGATGATGATGCGATGGTGAGTCTCGCAACCGGGCTGCCATCCCAGCTTGGCGTTCCGGATATGCGAATCTCAAATGTTGACTGGAAGTCATTGATTCCTCAGGGAAGAGCATTCATCAGGGTACCACCAGACGGTGCCGTTTTCCGGAATCAGACAATGTATCTGGCTGCAAACATGCAGGGAAAGCTCTCCGCGAATGACTGGAAGCCCTTGATCGCCTCCGCGATGATCAACTATCGCAAACTTCGACCCCAGAAAAAACGACTGGCGCTTGCAATGGCTATGCCAGTGATCATCACGTACATTGCCAGCTGGATCTTTCTCCCACCATTATTTCCAACAACACACAGCTGCGCCAATGGTCAATGTGCCATCCAGAACTGGGGATGGTTCATCCTAGCTTTCGGAGGAATAGCTCTCTTTGTCGCGATGATTATCGTAGGCGTGATCATGACACAAAAATTCCGAGTTCTATCCGACATGGAAACAGTACACTATTTCGGAAAAAGCAGCTTGACTAGTTCTCTGCGGAAGGTCATCCAAGCGTCACCTGGTGAGAACCTAAACGTTCAAAGAAGAATCGACAGAATTGAGAGAATGAACTAGCCCTTCGCGTGGAATCATTTGAAAACGCGTTTCTTCCAAACAGTGTTGTTTTCTATTCTAGTGATAGCATCAATTGCAACTCTTCCAAGCGGAGCTATTTCAGTAATCGACAGGCCGAGTTTTGTGGCTGGAATGCCGGACTCGTATGTGGAAGCGTTGATCCTGGCCATAAATTCGACAGTTACACATGTTGAATTCAACGTCACTGCTCTGGCACAGTGTTCTGATGGTGCGATTGGCCCGGGATACATCCTGGCTGGCCGATCTGATCAGGGATACTGGTATGAAGTGGGACTCGCCTGGAACTGGCCGGTTAGTCTTGATCCGAATGGAGGAGTCGCAAACAGCTTCCACAGCATCTACAGTGCCTATTCCCCGAGCGGGACATCCCAGAACATCAATGGACACAGTAACATTCTGAACTTGCTCAATGGGGTTAACGATGGCGACCTAGTTCAACTAGGACTGAGCATTTCAAACAATGATGTCTTGATGAGTGTTCATGACTGGAATTCTAACATAACTGATCGGTTGTCTACTTCCGCGTATTCTGCGTCACAGTTTGTTGCTTTGCCACAGGCGGGATTTGATTCAAACGGGTTTTACACCGGAGTCGCCACTGTAGAGTTTCATGGATCTCCGTTCTATGGAGACGAACAACGGGTTGTTTACAAATATCCGAATCTTCCGCAGTCTTCTGCGTGGATGAGAATAGAAGAATTCACGGATCCGGGCAATGCCCTCGTGTTCAACCAGAAGACCCTAACCAATTACAATATCTCATCGCAGCTGCAGACTCTAACATACCAAGGAGCCACCGAGGCTTCGAACTCAACCACGTTCATAACCGGAACACAATCGACAGGGCCAAAGTGTCTCGCCGGTTCGATTTCGCCCCTAGCTGTCGTGATAACAATCGCTTCTCTTGGAGGAAGTGCTGTCGTGGCGGGTGTCATAGGCCTAGCATATTTCAGGCGGCAGAAATCGAGGATAGGCCATCTAGGAATGCTGAATGTACTGAGCCTCGCTTGAAGGCTCCCTCCGCTTCTGCGTTCAGAACCTGACAACCTTTCCATCTTCGATTCCTTCGGTTTTCGAGCTGAGCCGTCCAATCTGAACATAGCTCGATTCGGAACCCCAAGCTAGCTAGTGGAACGGATGCGTTTGGCGCTGAGACATTAGCCTGCAAGTTGAACAGATCAGTCTTCGTGCCATGAGAAACTCCGACCTCGAAAGGATGTACGAGTTGATGAGTAGCCCCGAATCATGGGGCGACTTTGAACCAATCGAACTGTCAGATTAGTTCGATTCTACCGGAAGGGTGTCATCAACGGGAAGCGGTCTTGGTTATAGTTGAAAGTGTATGGTGTATCTCCTATGCCGTCATTGTCGGGGTCTGTCCCAGGGTAGTCTGACCAGAAGTTGCCGCCGCTGGGGTAGCCGTTGTCCCACGTGTTCTGGCCAGTCTGGTCGAAGGCTTGGACTCGGTTCTTGAGGAAGTTGTTGTGGTAAACTTGTAGGCCGTTCACCGAATTTAGCGCCATTCCTGTTGCGTTGCCTACGGAGATGGTGTTGCCTGTTATTGTGGTGTAGCATGGGTTTGTCTGGCCCGTGGCTGGATCGGTGGGGCAGCCGTCTATCTTGATGCCGGCTGGCGCGCTCTGGAACTGTGTTGGTCCAGTGTTGGTTATGTTATTGCTGTTGATCGACGTCGTGTCGGCTGCGACCATGTGTATGCCGTACTGGTAGAGCGCTATGGTGGGGCCGGCTGCACCGTTTATCTGGTTGTTTGCTATGATTGTATCGCCGCCTCCTAGCGTTGCGATACCTCTGGGACTGGAAATGTAGTTGTGCTCGATATAGATACTTCCATAGTTACCTATGACTATTCCATTGTCTGAGTCAAGAATGCTGCTGTAGAATACGTTCGTGACGGCACAGTAGAGACTAATTCCCGTTCCAGAGTCAATAATCATGTTTGTGTTGAACTGCAGAAATATGGAGTTGACGCAGTTGACCCCTGTCTGTGCGTCATGGATTGTGACGCTTGAGATGAGGATCTGGTTACTGTTGATGATGGAAATTCCATTTGCAGTTTGTGCAATTGTGCTGTTAGCTATTACGCCGTTGTAGGGGCATGAGAAGGGGCAGTAGGGCGGTGACGCGACGGAGTTTACGACGATGCCGGTGTTGCTGTTATTGGAGTGGATGAAGACGTTTCGGATGATAAAATGGACAGGGTTTTG
>WNGL01004582.1_pt1 | contig 16556 bp, 17 predicted proteins | sample 5400591 | NCBI WGS metagenome assembly WNGL01 (sample SAMN13153377, study PRJNA577476) | soil metagenome | isolation source: 80 cm soil or saprolite under Garry oak tree replicate 1 | place: USA:California | collected 2016-06-15
CTCGCTCGACGCCGCCGGGTCGGCCCTCTACAAGCGCGGCTGGCGAGCCCGCACCGGCGCGGCGCCGCTCCGGGAGACGCTCGCCGCGGGGATGCTGCTCGCCGCGGGGTACGACGGCTCGGAGCCGTTCCTCGACCCGATGTGCGGCTCGGGCACGCTGGCGCTCGAGGCAGCCGCCCTCGCCTCTCGCCGCGCGCCCGGCCGCTCCCGCTCGTTCGCCTTCGAGCGCTGGCCCGGCCACGACGCGGCGGCGACGGCGGTGCTCCGGGCCGGGCTGGCCGACCGCGAGCGGCCGGCGCCGGCACCCATCCACGCCTCCGACCGGAATGCGGGCGCGCTGCGGCTGGCGCAGAAGAACGCCGCCGACGGCGGGCTCACCCCTTCGATCTGCTTCGAGCGCCGCGACGCTGCGGCCGCTCTGCTCCCGCCGGGTCGGGGGCTGGTGGCGGTGAATCCTCCGTACGGCGTCCGCCTCGGCGAGGACGTGAGCGCATCGTGGAAGGCCCTCGCCGAGCTCCTCGAGCGGGCGAGCGCGGCCGGCTGGCGGGCGGCCGTGCTCGCGCCGGATCGCGGCCTGGAGAGGCTCCTGCCGGGTTCGCCGGCGCACAGCTTGCGCGTGAGAAATGGAGGGCTCGCCTGCCTGCTCCTCCTCTACGGATCCTGAGGCTCGCCTCATGAGGGCTCCCCGGCTCCCCAAGAGACCCGCCGTCCGAGCGAGCCAAGGCGCGCCCGCCGACCCATCCTTCACCCACCTCGCGTGCTCAAGCGACTTCGCCAGCGATTTGCCGTCCGGAATCTGCTCGTGCCCTCGCGGGCCCGGGAAGGTGTGGCGAAGCTCGCCATGCGTCGGGTGGACCACACCTTCCGCAACGACGTGCAGGCGCTACGCGGCGTCGACATCGACGTTCACTCGGGCGAGTTCGTCTGCCTGCTCGGCCCATCGGGGTGCGGGAAGTCGACGCTCCTCTACGCGCTGGCCGGGCTCGTGAAGCCGTCTGGCGGGCACATCTCGCTCGAGGGCGAGGATGTGACGGGGCCCGGACCGGACCGGATGATGGTGTTCCAGGAGCCGGCGCTCTTCCCGTGGATGACGGTGCGTCAGAACCTCTTCTTCGTGCTGCGCTCGCGCGGGCTCAGCCGCGCCGACGCCCAGACGCGGGCGTTTGCCTTCATCGACCGGGTGGGGCTCACAGGCTTCGAAGGCATGCTGCCGCACCAGCTCTCGGGCGGCATGCGGATGCGCGTGTCGCTCGCGCGTGCCCTCGCCATGGACCCGTCGGTGCTCCTCATGGACGAGCCCTTCGGCGCGCTCGATGCGCAAACGCGCGCCAGCATGCACGGCCTGCTGCAGCAGATCTGGATGCGCGATCGAAAGACGGTCGTGTTCGTCACCCACAACATCCGCGAGGCGCTGGTGCTGGGCGATCGGGTGGTGGTCATGGCGGGCCAGCCGGGGCGCGTGCTGCAGGATCTGGAGGTGCGGCTCCCCAGGCCGCGCGACCCGGACGACGAGGCGCTGGTGGAGCTCTCGCGCCGCATCCGCGCGATGCTCTCGCAGGCGGAGCACGCCACGACCACCCCGCCGCCCATCGACCGGTCGAAGGAGAACATGGATGAAGACGCCGCTGCTCGAGCGGGTCGCGTTCCTGGCGGGGCTCCTCCTCCTATGGGCGCTCGCCTCTAGGGTCGGTCCCTGGCCGCACTATCTCTTCCCGGGCCCGGCCGCCGTCGGGGCCAGCCTGGCCCGGATGGCCGCCGACGGGCGCCTCGGCGCGGCCGTGCTGCGCTCGCTCTCGCGGCTCGGCCAGGGCTATCTCATCTCATCGCTCATCGGCGTGCCGCTCGGCATCGCCAACGCGCGCTTGCGTTGGCTGCGCAACACCGTGAAGCCGCTCGTGCTCGGGCTCCAGGCGCTCCCTTCCATCTGCTGGCTTCCGCTGGCGCTCTTGTGGTTCGGGCTGTCCGAACAGGCCATCGTCTTCGTGGTGGTGATGGGCTCGCTCCTCGCCATCGCGATCTCGACCGAGGACGGGGTGGCGGGCATCGACCCGCTCTTGCTGCGCGCGTCCGGGGTGCTCGGCATCCGCGGCCTACGCTTCTACGGCGGCGTGCTCCTCCCGGCGGCCCTGCCCGGGATCGTGACCGGACTCAAGCTCGGCTGGAGCTTCGCCTGGCGCGCGCTCATGGCGGGCGAGCTGCTCTTCGTGGCGGGCGGGCTCGGCCAGCTCCTGCAGGCGGGGCGCGAGGTGCTCGACGTGCCGCAGGTGATGGCGGTGATGATCGCGATCGTGGCGGTGGGGTCCGTGGTCGACCAGATCCTGTTCCGGCTGGTGGAGGTCCGCATCCGGCAGCGCTGGGGGCTGGCGGAGGCCACCTGACGACACGATGAGGGACCGATGAACCGATGGGTTGGTGCGTCGCTCGCGCTCGCGGTCGCGGCGGGCGCGGGCTGCAAGAAGGAGCCGCCGGGTGGCGCGGCCGGGGCCCCGCTCCGGCTCGGACTGTTCCCGAACCTCACCCACGCCCAGGCGCTGGTCGGCAACGGCGAGGGGATCTTCGCGCGGGAGCTCGGCGGGCCCGTGATGGTGCGCCAGTTCAACGCCGGGCCGGCGGCGATGGAGGCGCTCCTCGCCGGTGACGTCGACGTGTCGTACGTCGGCCCCGGGCCGGCTGTCATCGCCTACCTACGCTCGGGCGGGACGGCCCTGCGCGTGGTGGCGGGCGCGGCCTCGGGAGGGGCGGTGCTGGTGGCGCGCCAGGCGCGCTCTCCGCGCGACCTCCTCGGAAAGCGGGTCGCCTCCCCGCAGCTGGGCAACACCCAGGACATCGCGCTCCGCGTCTGGCTCCGCCGGCAGGGGCTCCGGATCGGCGAGCGGGTGGACGAGGTGCGCGTCATGCCTCTCGCCACCTCCGACATCATGGGTCTCTTCGCGCGCGGCGAGCTCGCGGCGGCCTGGGTGCCCGAGCCTTGGGGGGCGCGGCTCGTGGCCGAGGTGGGCGGCCACATCCTCGTCGACGAGCGCGATCTGTGGCCGGACCGGAAGTTCCCGACGACGGTGATCGTCGCGACCCAACGGGCCCTGGAGGGCCGGCGACGGCAGGTGGTGGCCCTCCTCCGCGCGCACCTCGCGCTGACTGACCGCTGGAAGGCAGATCCGGCGGCGTTCGCGCGCGCCGCCAACGCGGAGTACGGCAAGCTCACCGGGCACCCGCTGCCGGACCGGGTGCTGCAGGACGCCTTCTCGCGGCTCGAGCCGAACGCCGAGCCGCTCGCCGACCAGCTCCTGCGCGGCGCGAAGGACGCGCAGGAGCTCGCGTTCGCGCCTCCGGGCGACGTGAGCGGGCTGGTCGACCACGGCCCGTTGGAGGAAGCGCGCCGCACGGCCTCGCGCTGAAGGAAAGCGGGAAGGAGGGTGTCGCCAGGCCTCGCCGCCGTGAAGATGTTGCACCCTGGACACGCCTGCGCCTCTCGGCGCCGGCAGGATGAGCGCATGGAGAGCCGTGAGTTCGAGCTGGAGCTGGCGATGGTCGAGGGCGCGCTCGAGGGCGCACCGGTCGAGCCGGAGCGCGTGGCGCGCCTCGCTCGCCTGCTCGGCTACGACGAGCGGCTGCTCCTCCACTTCCGCCGATATCACGGTCCGTGGCGCACCCGCCTGGCGCGGCTCTTGACCGGCGCCGGGAACGCGCGCTCGTGGAGCGTGCTCGGCCTCGCCCTCCTCGCCACCGGGCGCCGCCCCACGGTCCATCTGGGGCTGCGGGTCAGCGTCGGCGCACTGCTGGGGGCGCTCTCGGCCCAGGTCCTGAAGCGGACGCTCAACAGGGCCCGGCCCACCTCCGCCATCGCGGGCTTCGAGGCGCTCGCCGAGAACCCGGATGCGTTCTCCTTCCCGTCCGGTCACACCGCGGCCGCCTTCGCGGTGGCGGTGGCGGCCGCAGGCGAGCCGTACGCCGCGGGCCCGCTGTCGCTCCTGCTCGCCACCGGTATCGGCTTGTCGCGCGTCTACCTCGGGGCGCACTACCCCCTCGACGTGGCGGTGGGCATCCCACTCGGCGTCGGGGCCGGCGCGGTCTCCCGGCTGCTGGTCCCCTGATCGGTCCTCACGTTGGTGGGGGCCCCGCCGGCCTGCTATGCTCCTCTGACAGTGGAGGAGGCCGCGTGGATCGCACCACCTTGGGTGAACTCATCGCCGAGCTCGACCGGAGCGCCCCCGGGCTGCTCCACGTCCGCCTCGCCGGCAAGAGCAGCAGCCGCGACGCGGGGAAAGTGCTGGCACCTCTCTTCGACGAGATCCTGGCCGCCGCCGACGGCGAGCAACGCGCGGTGGTGCTGCACTTCGAGCGGCTCGAGTACTTCAACTCCTCCACCATCGCCGCCCTGATCCAGTTCGCCCGCGCCGCGCAGGAGCGCGGCGTGGAGCTGACGGTGACCTACGACGGCCGCCAGAAGTGGGTGACCTTGTCGTTCGACGCCCTGAAGCGCGCCCTGAAGCCGCCCGCGGACGGGAAGCCGGGCGTGGTGTTCATGAGCACGATCGGGTAGCGCGGGGCGGACCTGGCCGCCTTGGCGCGGTTGCGGAACGTCGCTCGCGTTGTCCGCTCCGTAGGGCGGGGGGCTTGTCCCCCCCCGCATTCTCTGTCCCCTCCACCGCAACCTGTTCGGGCGCGGCACCGCGCCGGCGCGTGCTGCGGGCGCGGAATGCTTCGCGCCGACACGGTACTCGCGGCCGCGGCGCGCGCACCTGGCACTCATGGCGCGGCTGCGGAACCTTGCTCCGCGCTGCCGTACGCAGCGCGGAGCTTCGAGCAGTCCTCGCCGCGCACCTCGGTTCCCGGAGCGCGCCACAGCGATCACGGCGCATGCTGCGGCGCTCCGCAGCGCGCCCTTCGCGCGCGCCGGCGCGGTGCCGCCTGGCGAGCGCCGCCGTGGCGCATCCGGGGAAACCTCTTGAACTCGACCCCTCACCCCTCGGCCATGCGCACCGGTCCGTCTCGCACAGCGCCCCGGCCTGCGGAGGGCGCGTTTGCGAAGCGCCGCAGTGAGGAACGTGATCGCCGGAACGCGCTCTCGAGGTCAGCGTCGCGTGGCGAGGACTGCTCGAAGCTACGACCCGCGCAGGCGGGGCGGAGCAAGGTTCCGCAGCCACGCCATTCGAGCCTCTCGGGCGCGTTCCGGCCGAGCGGACCACTCCGGCGCGGAGCGCGTCCGCGCCCGACGCAGGCCGGGGCGCGGCGCGAGCCGGCCGATCCCCCCGACGCGGGCTCAGGGGATACGAGGACCTCACTCCTCCCGCTTCACCAGCATCATCGTCACATCGTCGTCCTGCCGCGGCTGGAAGGCGGTGACCTCGGCGAAGAGGGCCTCGATGACCTGGGCGGGAGGGAGGGCGATGGCGTGGGCCATGGCGGCGGCGAGGCGCTCCTCCCCGAACATCGAACCGCTCGCCGAGGCCGCCTCGACCACACCGTCCGTGAAGAACAGCGCCGCATCGCCTCGGGACATGGGGATGCGGTGGTCATTCAGCTCGCCATCGAGATCGCGCGAGACGCCCAGCCAGGCGCCGTCGTTCTCCACCACCTCCACCCGGCGCTCCGCGGCGCGCCAGACGAGGATGTCCTGGTGCTTGCCCGACACGAGCAGCGCCTCCGGCTCGACCTTGACGAGGTTGAGCGTCATGTAGCGGCTGGCGTCGAGGCGGGAGATGTTCTCCATCAGCACCCGGTTCACGGCCTGGAAGACCTCGGCCGGTCCGAGCGCGGGCTGCTCCTGCACCACGGTCAGGATGCTCGTCTGCGTCATCATCATGACGAGCCCCGCCTCGACGCCGTGGCCGGACACGTCGCCGATGGCCACCCAGCGGCGGCCGGCGTCCGTCTCGACGATGTCGTAGTAGTCGCCGCCCACCTCGGCCGCCGGGAGCATGCGCGCCGCCACCTGGTAGCCGCCCAGGCGCCGGTCCTGCGGGAGGAGCGCGGTCTGGATGCGCTGCGCGACCTCCATCTCGCCCCAGAGCGCGTCGCGCGCGGCCTGCAGCTCCTCGCGCGAGCGGTCGAGGCTGGCGTTCGTCATCACCAGCTCGGCGCGCAGGCGGAACTCCTTCGCGATGAGCTCGTGCTTCACGCGCGAGATGGCGACCCCGATGGCGACGGTGGAGAGGAGGAAGTAGAGGTGATTCGTGAGCGCCGCGGCGTGGTACGGCCCGCCCCACAAGGCGTTCGCGCCCACGTACACCGCCACGATGAGGAGCCCGTTCACCGCCGAGTGGATGGCGCGCCAGGGCAGGAACAGATTCACCGCCACGATGACGAGGTTCAGCCCGGCATAGTAGGTCGAGTCGAAGCCGCCCGCGTCCACCGTCATCCAGCTGATGGTCGACGCGACCATGAGCGCGCTCGCGTAGCCGTGCAGGAACGAGAGCGGCCCCGGCCGCGTGCGCCGGAGGAGGAGGAGCTGCAGGGCGAGCGCCGCCGTGACGAGGCCCCGGTACCAGAAGAACCGGTCCAGGAGCTCCCGCGGCATGGTGAGCCAGTCGAGGACGATGAAGATCGGGACCAGGGAGATCCCGATCGTCGCAACCACTCCACACCATGCGTGAACCAGCTTTTCCAGATACCGGTCGAAGCCGCGGGCCAGGGAGGGCTGGCCCAGGACCGAGCCGGCCGGCGCCGTGAGCGCGTCCATCAGGCGGGCTTCTCGACGCGAAGGAACATCTGGCAGTGCGAGCCGTCGAGCTCCAGCGCCACATTCGCCCCCGGCAGCCCGGCGGCGAGCGCGCGGAAGGCCTCCTCCGTGCGCAGGAAGAGCACCCAATCGGCCCAGTACTCCATGTAGAGCCGGCTCGGGTTCCCGACGTGGTAGTTCCCCACCAGCAGCTCGCCGCCCGGTTGGAGCAGCTCGTACATGCGCTCCAGCACCGCCCGCGCCACCGGCGGCGTCAGGTAGTCGAACAGGCCCATGGAGTAGACGAAGTGGTGGCGCCCGAAGCGCTCGTCGAGCCGAGGCGTGCGGAGCATCGTCCGCACCGAGTCCTGGTGCCAATCGAGCTGGAGCTTCGCCCCGTGCGCCTGCTCGATCCGGCCGGCGCTCTCGCGCGCCATGGCGAGCGCGTGCGGATCCTGGTCGAGCAGCGCGCCCTGGAAGCGCTGCGCGTCGGCGCGGTCGCGGTAGATGTCCTGCAGCTCCCAGGCGGGCCCGCAGGCCACCGACATGAAGCGGAAGGCGCCCGCGCCGCGGGCCGGGAAGCGCTCCGCCACCTCGCGCAGGATGCGCGGGACGAACCGCCGCCGGCTCCGCACCGCCTCGGCGGCCGGCGACTCCACCGGGTGCTTGTGCATGAGCTGCGCGAAGAGGCTCTCGCCCACGAAGCGGTTCTCGTAGGTGAGCTGCATCATCTCCGCGTCGCCGGCGTAGCCGTGCGGCTTCACGTTGCTGCGCCGCAGGAACTCGGAGGCCGACAGGTAGGGCCAGGCCTGGCGCCGCAGGTAGAAGCCGTGCCGCTCGTGCTCCTCGCGCGCGAACCCGGCCACGAGCTCGCCCATGCGGGCGAGGTGCCCGTCGAGGAACACCATGAACGCGCGCCCGGCGGTGCGCAGCAGCGCGGCGCGGGCCGCCTCCACCACCTCCGCCGGCTCGCCGACCAGGACGGCGTCCTGCTCGTCGAAGAAGCGGCGCCACACCGACAGGTCGTAGGTGAGCTCCGACACCCAGGCGCGGAACTCCGGCCGGATGCCCTCGCGCTGGCCGAGCACCGCCGGCAGGTTCTCGAAGGCGCGCCTGAGGTCGATGAGGCGCCGCTCGTGGACCAGGCTCCGCGCGTCGTAGACGTCGTCGAGGAAGACGAGCCGCCCGTGGTCGTCGCTCTCGGCGTGGTAACGGCAGCGGGACAGCCGGAGCTCGCGCTCCCCGCCTCTCACGACGACCGCGTCGAGCACCGCGCCGTCCTTCGGCGCCTCTCCCGTGAAGCGCGCGCGCAGGGAGACGCGGCTGGCGCAGGTGAGCGTGACCGGGGTCTCCCGACCGCCGGTGACGAGGACGGCCTCCAGCGACGGCTCGGGCGCGCCGACGACGGACGGTTGCCTCACGGCCGCGCCTCCCCGCCGCGCAGGTAGACGGCCGAGACCGCCAGCTTGTCGGACGGCTCGACGTAGAAGTCGACGATGCTCCGCCCCTCGTACGCAATGCGGGTGAGGCCGAGCCCGCTCTTCCCGTCGCGGTACGGCTCGGAGGAGAGCTCCTTCATCTTCTCGACATACGCCTCGAAGGGATCCTGGTAGCCGCGGATCCACTGGACGGCCTGATCGAACCGCCGCAGCTGCTCCGGCGCGACGCCGTGGAGCGGGTTGCGGACCTCGATGATCACCTCGTCCCGGCTCGCCCGCAGCGTGAGCTCGACCGCCTCACCCTCGCCGAACCCGCCGTACTTGACGGCGTTCTCGAGCAGCTCGCGCGCCACCATGCACAGCGAGGCACGCTCGTCGTCGGACAGCCCAGCACGACTCAGGGTGGCGAAGCACGGCTCCCAGGCCGAGAGGATGGCGTCCCATTCCGGCGCGAGCCGCAGCTCCAGTACCGTGCTCTCCATGCGCGCGCCATGATAGCCCAGGTGCCCCCGCACCCCGCACCCGGGGGGAATGTGGGGGTTTCGCCCACCTCGGACCCGCTGGTTCAGCGCTCGAGGCGGCTGCGCGGGTGCCGTACGTCGGTGCCGCGCACCATGTAGACGACCATCTCGGCCACGTTGATGGCGTGGTCCCCGAAGCGCTCGAGGTGCTTGGCGGCGAACATGAGGGCGGTGGCGCGGCGGATGGCGCGCGAGTCCTCCATCATGATCCCGAGGAGCTCGTTGAAGAGCTTGAGGTAGAGGGCGTCGAGCAGCGCGTCGCCCCGCATGACCTCCTCGGCGGCCGCGGCATCGCGCTGCACGAAGGAGTCGAGCGCCTTCTGCAGCTGCCCCTGCGCCAGCTGCGCCAGCGAGGAGAGGTCGTGCATGGGCCCGAGCGGCGGCGCCTCGACGAGGTCGAGGGCGCGATCCGCCACGTTCACCGCCAGGTCGCCCATCCGCTCCAGATCGGTCACGATCTTGAGGGCGGTGGTGATGAAGCGGAGATCGCTCGCCGCAGGCTGGCGCAGCGCGAGCAGGCGCCGGCAGGCGCCGTCGATGTCCACCTCGAGCCGGTTCACCTCGACGTCGCCCGCCCGGATGCGGCGGGCCAGCTCGGCGTCGCGCTCGGTGATGGCCCGCACGCTCCCCGCGATGGCGGCCTCGACCTTGCCGCCCATGGCGAGCAGCTTCTCGCGCAGCTCCTCGAGCTCGCGCTCGTAGGCCTTGTCGGTGTGCCGGGGAGGGGCGGGCAGCGCGCGCTGCGCCGGCTTATCCGAATTTGCCCGTGACATAGTCCTCGGTCTGCTGCTTGCGCGGGTTGGTGAAGATCTGCTCGGTCGAGCCCGTCTCGACGAGCTCGCCCATGTAGAAGAAGGCGGTGACGTCGGAGACGCGCGCCGCCTGCTGCATGTTGTGCGTCACGATCACGATCGTGTAGCGCTCGCGGAGCTCGTGCATGAGCTCCTCGATCTTGGCGGTGGCGATGGGGTCGAGCGCGCTCGCCGGCTCGTCCATGAGTAGCACCTCGGGCTCGACCGCCAGCGCCCGCGCGATGCAGAGCCGCTGCTGCTGGCCGCCTGAGAGCGAGAGCGCCGAGGCCTGGAGCCGGTCCTTCACCTCGTCCCACAGCGCCGCCTGCTGGAGGCAGCGCTCGACGACGTCGTCGAGCCGGCCGCGGTGGCCGTTCAGCTTGAGCCCCGCCGCCACGTTGTCGTGGATCGACATGGTGGGAAACGGGTTGGGACGCTGGAAGACCATCCCTACCCGCCGCCGCAGGTGTACCGGGTCTACGCCGCGCCGGTAGAGATCCTCGCCATCGAGGAGCACCTCGCCCTCCGAGCGCGCTCCCGGGATGAGCTCGTGCATGCGGTTCAGGCAGCGCAGGAAGGTGGACTTGCCGCACCCGGACGGTCCGATGACCGACAGCACCGTGTGCTCCGGGACGTCGAGCGAGACGTCGCGCAGGACGTGGCGGTCGCCGAACCAGGCCTGGAGCTTCCCGATCTTGACCTTGACGGCGCCGCTCACGCGCGCGCTCCGGACACGGTGCTCCGCAGGGCGAGGCGGGCGAGCACGTTCAGGGCGCCGACCAGCAGGAGGAGCACCAGGGCGGCGCTCCACGCCTTCTGGTGCCAGTCGGCGAAGGGGCTGATGGCGTAGTTGAAGATCTGCACGGTGAGCGAGGCGGTCGGCTGATCGGGCCGCCAGTTCCAGTACTGATTGTTGAGCGAGGTGAAGAGGAGCGGCGCGGTCTCTCCGGCGGCGCGAGCGATGGCGAGCAGCGCCGCCGTGACGATCCCGCCCGCCGCGGTGCGCAGGACGACGCGCAGGCTCGTCTTCCAGGCCGGGATGCCGAGGGCGAGCGACGCCTCGCGCAGCGAGGCGGGCACGAGGCGGACGAGCTCCTCGGTGGAGCGCGCGAGCGTCGGGACCATGAGCAACGCCAGCGCGACCGCGCCGGCCAGCGCCGAGAAGCGCCGCATGGCGAGCACCACCACCCCGTACGCGACGATGCCGATGACGATCGAGGGGACGCCCGAGAACACCTCGGCCGTGAAGCGCACCGCCCGGCCGAAGGGCCCGTCGCCCTTCTCGGCCAGGAACACGCCGGCTCCGATCCCGAGCGGCAGGCCGACGAGACAGGCCATCCCCACCATCATGGCGGTCCCGGCGATGGCGTTCCCCACCCCGCCGCCGGCCTCGCCGACCGGCGAGGGCAGCGCGGTGAAGAAGGAGAGCGACAGACCCGGTGCTCCCTTCGAGATGACGAGCCACAGGAGCGAGCCGAGCGGCAGGAGCGCCGCCAGCACCATGGCACCGCAGACGACGGTGAGGACCGCGTTCGTGAAACGGCGCCAGCGCAGTGACTTCATGTCACGCTCCGGGCCGGGCCTCGCGCGACCAGGCGCACGAGCAGCCGCGCGAGGGCGTTGAGGACGAGCGACAGGCCGAAGAGCACCAGGGCCAGGCCGGCCAGCGCGCTGACGTGCAGGTCGCCGGTGGCCTCGGCGAACTCGTTCGCGATGACGGCCGGGAGCGAGTACCCGGCAGCGAAGAGCGAGGTCCGGATCTCGGGTGAGTTGCCGATGACCATGGTCACCGCCATCGTCTCGCCGAGCGCCCGGCCCAGCCCGAGCAGCGCCGCGCCGAGGATCCCGGGCCGGGCATAGGGCAGCACCGCGATCCAGATCGCCTCCCAGCGCGTGGCGCCGAGCGCGAAGGCGCCCTCGCGCAACGCGGACGGGACGGTCTTCAGCACCTCGCCCGTCACCGAGCAGATGGTGGGGAGGATCATGACGGCCAGGATGAGACCGGCGGCGAGGTAGCCGAGCCCGATGGGCGGCCCCGAGAAGAGCGGGATGAAGCCCAGGGTGTGGCCGAGGAAGGGTTCCACGTGTTCTCGGAGGAGCGGCACCATGACGAAGAGGCCCCATAGCCCGTAGACGACGCTCGGGATGGCGGCCAGGGTCTCGATGGCGAACGCCACCGGCCGGCGCAGCCGGGGCGGCCCCATCTCGGAGAGGAAGAGCGACAGCCCCACCGAGATGGGCAGCGCCACCGCGATGGCGATCACGCTGGTCACCACGCTGCCGTAGATGAACGGCAGCGCGCCGAAGGAGCCCAGCACCGGGTCCCAGTCCTGTCGGAGGAGGAACCGGCCCGTTCCGGCGGCGAGCGCCGGCCGCGCCACCTGCACCAGCTCCAGCACGATGAGGCTGACCACCACCAGCACGGCCCCGCCCATGGCGAGGAGCAGCGCATTCCAGACGCGATCGCCCAGGTGCGCGCCGAGCGGGAGCCGCGGCGAACGTGCGGGCGACGCGGCGGAGGCGGCCGTGGCGGCGAGGTCAGCGGGAGGAGGCAAGCGGCACCGGCTTTCCCTGCACGGTCAGGCTGGCGAGCGTCTTTTCCACCTTGGCCACCACCGCCTTCGGCAGCGGTGCGTAGTCGAGACTCGAGGCGGTCGCCTGGCCCTCGTGGATGGCCCACCACAAGAAGCGCAGGAGCGCCTCACCCTTCTTCGGATCGGCCTGGTCCTTGTAAACGAGGAGGTAGGTGAAGGAGGCGAGGGGATAGGCGTCCTTGCCCTTCGCATCGGTGATCGAGACGCGGTAGTCGGCGGGCATCTCCACGCCCGCGGCAGCGGCCGACGTGCTCTCGAGCGACGGCACCATGAAGATCCCGTCGTGGTTTCGGATCGACGCCATCGCGAGCTGGTTCTGGTGGGCGTAGGCGAGCTCCACGTAGCCCACCGCGCCGGGCGTGCTCTTCACGACGCCCGTCACGCCCTCGTTCCCCTTCGCCCCGAGGCCGGCCGGCCACTTCACGCTCTTCCCGGCGCCGACCTTGGACTTCCACTCCGGGGAGACCTTGGCCAGGTAGTCCGTGAAGATGCTGGTCGTGCCGGACCCATCCGAGCGGTGCACCACCGCCACCGCCGTGTCGGGGAGCTTCACGCCCGCATTGTCCCGCGCGAGCTTGGGGTCGTTCCACTTCGTGATCTCGCCGAGGAAGATGCCGGCCAGCGTCTCCGGGGTGAGCTTCAGCCCCTGGATCGGCGCGTTGTAGGTGACGACCACGGCGCCGAGGACGGTGGGGATGTGCTGGATCCCCTGCGCCTTCGCGAGCTCCTCGTCGGTCATGGGCGCGTCGGAGGCGCCGAAGTCGACCGTGCGCTCGCTGATCTGTCTGATGCCGCCGCCCGAGCCGATGGACTGATAGTTGAAGCGGAGCTCAGGGCGGAGCTTGTTGTAGTCGCTGAACCACTTCGAATAGAGCGGGAACGGGAAGGTCGCGCCGGCGCCGGTGACGAGCAGCGCATCGGCTCGGGCTACGCCGCCGAGGGCGAGGGCGAGCAGGGCGAGGAGCATCTTCTTCATGTCGTTCTCCAGGGGTCGTTTCGGGACGGCGAAGGTTTAGGCGCCGTTCGTGGCGATTCGGTGACGGCATGGTGAAGGTCTCGGGAATCCGTGCCGCCCGCTGTCTTAAGAGGAGACGCGGCCGTCCGACCATCCTCGAGGTCACACCCCGGGCAGCCTGACCCAGAAGCGGCTGCCGCCGCTGCCGCTTTCGACCCCGACCTCGCCCCCCTGCGCCTGCACCAGGTGCTTCACGATGGCGAGCCCGAGGCCGGTGCCGCCCTGGTCGCGTCCCCGGCCTGGATCGGCCCGGTAGAAGCGCTCGAACAGGCGCGGCAGATGGTGCGCGTCGATGCCCGGCCCGGTGTCGGACACCGTCACGAGGACCTCGCGCTCCTCGGCCGCCGCGTCGACGGTCACCTCGCCGCCGGAAGGCGTGTATTTGATCGCGTTGTCGACCAGGTTCACGAGGACCTGCTCGAGCGCGCGCGCATCGGCGCGGGCGAGGAGCGCCTCCGGGACCCGCTGCCCCAGCCTCACACCCTTCTGCAGCGCCCGGCCGGCCTGCAAGTCGAGCGCCCCCTGCACGGCCGGCCGGAGCTCGAGCGGGCCGGGCTGCATCGGCCACTGCCCGGACTCGATGCGCGACAGATCGAGCAGGTCGCGAGTGAGCTGCGCCAGCCGCTCGGCGTGCCGCGCCACCATGTCGACGAAGCGGCGGGCCGCCTGCGGATCGTCGAGGGCGCCACCGAGCAACGTCTCCGCGGCGGCCCCGATGGCGGAGACGGGCGTCCGGAGCTCGTGGCTGGCGTTCGCCACGAAGTCGCGCCGGGTGGCCTCGGCGCGCTTCGCCTCGGTCACGTCACGCAGCAGCAGCAGCACCTCGCCGCGCAAGAGCGGCGCCAGGTGAGCGTGCCAGACGCGGCGGCGAGGCCCGGCCTCGAACTCGAGGCTGCGGGCGGTGCCCTCGAGCGCGCGGCGGGCCGCCTCGCCCAGCTCCGCCGAGCGCGTCACCTCCAGCGGCGTCAGGCCGGAGGCGCGGCCCTGCGGCGCGAGCGCCTCGAAGGCGGTGTTCGCCACCCGTACGCGGCCGTCGCGCCCGACCACCGCCGCCGCATCCGGGAGCGCGGCGAGGAGCTCGCGCTCCGGCTCCTCCTTCGTGCGGGCCCGCTCCTCGCGGGTGTGGACGAGGCCGCCCAGGAGCTCGAGCTCGGCCGGCAGCTCGGCGCGCGGGCCGCCGGAGAGCTCGGCCTGCAGGGCCCGGATTGCGGCGGCGAGGCCGCTCTTGCGGAAGAGCACCACCGCGCCCCGCTCAGGTCCGGTCGCCTGGCTGGACGAGCCGGTAACCGATCCCGCGCACCGTCTCGAGGAGGTCGCGGGCCGGCCCCAGCTTCTCGCGCAGGCGCTTCACGTGCGTGTCCACGGTGCGGGTCTCGATCTCGCTCGACATCTCCCACACGTCCTCGAGCAGCTGCTCGCGCGACTGCACCCGGCCCGCGCGCGACATGAAGGTGATGAGGAGGCGGAACTCGAGCGGAGTCAGCACCACCTCCTCCCCCGCCACATAGGCGCGGTGGGCGGCCAGGTCGACCCGGATCGATCCCACCGGCTCGGGATCGCGCTCGGCGGCGCTGGTAGGGACCGAGCCCGCCGCGGCCCCCGCTCCGGGCGCCGCGCGGCGGAGCAGGGCCTTCACCCGCAGCACGAGCTCGCGCACGCTGAACGGCTTCGTGACGTAGTCCTCGGCGCCGAGCTCGAAGCCGACCACCTTGTCCACCTCCTCGCCCTTGGCGGTCAGCATCATGACCGGCACGTGGCGGGTGCGGGGATCGTTCTTGATCGCGCGGCAGACCTCCGTGCCGGACAGGTCGGGGAGCATGAGGTCGAGCAGGACGAGGTCCGGCACCCGGCGCCGGAGCTGCGCGAGGGCCTCGGCGCCGCTCGCCGCGAGCAGGATCTCGAACCCGGCCTGCTTCAGGTTGAACTCCAGCACCGAGAGCAGGTCGCGCTCGTCGTCCACGATGAGGATGGCGGGCACGGAGCGATTGTAGGGCGGCGCATGGCGTGCGCATGGCGGACGCGCGACGAGCGCGTGAACAGTGCCCCCGATCGGGCAGGACGCCCCCATCGGACCGCTTGCATCCACTTACCTCAGCGCACCGCAGCGCCTTGACGCGCACCGGCGGTTGAAGCTAGCTCAAGTGCCCACTCGTAGGTCCGGAGCGAGCACGCTTCCCGACTCGACCACCGCTCCGGCCGCCCGAGCCGGCCTCTGGTGGCGGCTCATCCGCCGCCCCGCCGAGCTGCACGCGAAGGTCAACGCGTGGCTGCACCGGCTGTCCCCGCTGGCGGCGCTCGCCATGGCGGTCACCTGCACGGCCTGCGTCGCCCTGGGAGACCGCATCACCGGAGCGGACGTCTCCTTCACCCTCCTCTACCTCGGTCCCATCGGCTTCGCGACCTGGTTCGTCGGCTCGAAGGCCGGGGTGGCGCTCTCGGTGGCGAGCGCGTTCGCCTCCTCGGTGGCCGACCTCCCCTCTCGCGCCGGGGCGCTGCCGCCCGGCGTGATGGCCTGGAACCTGGCGGTGCAGCTGGGCGTGTTCCTGGCGCACGTGGTCCTCTTTGCGGCGCTCAAGGAGCGGCTCGAGCGGGAGCAGCAGCTCGCCCGCACCGACCCGCTCACCCACGTCTCGAACCGCCGCGCCTTCGTGGAGCAGACGGCCATCGAGCTGGAGCGGGCGCGCCGCACCGGCCGGCCCATCACCGTCGCCTACCTCGACTGCGACGACTTCAAGGTCATCAACGATCGCTTCGGGCACACCCAGGGCGACGTGCTCCTCGTCGCGGTCGCCAGCACGCTCCGCAGCAGCACGCGCGCGGTGGACACGGTCGCGCGCCTGGGCGGCGACGAGTTCGGCTTGCTGTGGGTGGACACCGACGGCCCGATGGCCGAGGCGCTCACCGAGCGGCTCCGAACGGCGCTGCAGGGGGCGATGGCGGGCTACGGCTGGATCGTGACCTTCAGCATCGGGGCGGCCACCTTCCTCGCGCCGCCCGCCTCGGTGGACGACATGCTCGTCCACGCCGACCAGCTCATGTACGAGGCGAAGCGCTCGGGCAAGGACGCCGCCCGCTTCGAGGTCATCGGCACCCAGCTCTCGCTGCACCTCGAGCGCGAGGCGCGTGGCGCTAACCGGTCTTCACCCGCAGGTGGAAGCTCTTCGGCCGCGTGAGCGCCAGGAGCCCGTGCTGCGAGAGCGACAGCCCGAGGCCCGACTCCTTCCAGCCCACCCATGGCAGCGCCGGGTCGAGGTAATCGCAGCGATTCATGTAGACGGTGCCGGCCTGGATCCTCCGCCCGAGCGCCACCGCCCGCGCCTGCGAGGCGGTCCACACCGAGGCCGACAGCCCGTACCGGCTCGCGTTCACGCGAGCGACCGCTTCGTCGTCGCTCGCCACCCGCTCCACCAGCGCCAGCGGCCCGAAGCTCTCCTCGCGCGCCAGCGCCGCATCGGCCGGGACGTCCGCCACCAGGGTGGGCAGGAAGAAGCGCCCCTTCCCGCCCACCGTGGCCCGCTCGCCGCCGCACAGCACGCGC
>WNGL01018251.1_pt1 | contig 16553 bp, 14 predicted proteins | sample 5400591 | NCBI WGS metagenome assembly WNGL01 (sample SAMN13153377, study PRJNA577476) | soil metagenome | isolation source: 80 cm soil or saprolite under Garry oak tree replicate 1 | place: USA:California | collected 2016-06-15
TGTTGGAGGGCAGCATTGTTGATAAGAACGAACTGGGCGAGAAGATGCAGGGTGAAGCCTTGACCCGCCAGATGTCCGGGGACGGTGATATAGCTTACACGCTCTATATCAACCCCGTGACGAACAAAGCCTTCATCCACATTCTCTGGTTAGCCGATACTGCCAACACCTCCATCCCCTTCCCCGCCATTGCGCGCTGCCTCGACCTGCCAGTGGGCAACTCCTCCGCGCTGCTGCGTTACTACACCCTGACCCTCTCGCAGGATGGCAACACGCTTTACGCGGCAAACACCGCACTTGGAACGATTGCAACGGTCAATCTTGACCTCGGGATGAACTCTTATCAGCCCTGGCTGATCCCTAACGCGAAGGTCGCTCACTTCAACCCGGGCAATAGTACAATGAGTGAACCCAATGCGACCGATCAGGCACGTGTGCTGCACAATGGAGCAGTACTCTCGCGGAATCAGAAGCTGCTCTACGTTGCAGGGCTCCATGGTATCTGGGTGATCAATACCAGTACGCTGAAGGTCCAGGCAGAATATCTGAAAGAGCAGACCTTCACCGGTCTGGCCGAAAGCTCTGATGGGCAGACACTTTACGGGGTTGATCCCACGATTGGCATTACCCTGCTCGACCCGGGCAGCGGAGCCACCCGTACTGTGATCAAGGGCGTAGTTAAGTCGCCCTGGGGCATTGAATGGGCGACGTAACAGCCGTCCCCTCTTTCTTTTGTAGTTTTTGCGCTTTTGGCCTTGCCTGCGGCAAGGCCAAAAACTACAAAAATCTTTAAAACTCTTGCTAAATTTCACAAAACACGCTATATTCCTATCAACATACAGTATATGAAATAGCGCTTCTCTTATTACCTGGAAAGTGTCTACTATGTCAGGTGAGCCAGCGACAGTTATCGAGATCTTTTATTCCTATGCTCACGAAGACGAAGACCTGCGGAATCAATTGTTCAAACACCTCAGCAGCTTGCGCCACGAGGGTCTCATAGTGGAATGGCATGATCGCCAGATCCTCCCAGGTACTGGATGGGCATATGAGATTGATAGTCACCTCAATACTGCGTCCATAATTCTTCTGCTCGTGAGCCCAGATTTCATAGAATCAGAGTATTGTTATAAGATTGAGACGGCACGGGCAATGCAAAGACACGAAGTTGGAGAAGCTCGCGTCATCCCTATCATTTTACGACCAGTCGATTGGAAAAAAACCTCCTTCAGAGCACTTCAAGTCTCACCGGTTGATGGTAAAGCTATCACTACATGGAATAATCAAGATGAGGCCTTCGAACATGTCGCCAAAGATGTTCGTAAGGTTATCGAGAAGCTCAACTCCTCTTCCAGGCGCCGGGATACCACGCGGCTTCCTGCTAACCCAATCAATTATTTTAAGTCGCTCGACAATTTTCTTAAATCATCAGGGTTCCGATTTCCAGCACAAAAAGATTTTGACGAGGACGTGGTCTACTTGCCAGAGGCATATGCCTCTCTGATTAAGAAGAGCCTGGATGAAAAAGGGCGTGCCTTGCTCGTCGGAACTTCAGCAGTAGGCAAAACTGTACTTGCTATAGCTTTAGCAAAACGGCTCCAGGAGACAGAGGGCTATACAGTTAACTACAAAGATGCCTGTCAAGCAGAAGAAGGGGACGGGCGCAAATGGTATCGGTTGGTAAGTACTCACGATCATAAAGGCCTTCTCTACATTTTGGATAATTGTCACCTTGCTATGAAGGAGGTCAATGAGTTTTGCTCTCAATTGGAAGAAAATCCGCCGCTTCACACTCAATGCATTCTCATCTCGCGTTCTGATCCAGGTGCCTTCGATGCGCTATCCGACGTAAGCAGCTACTTTGAAATGTGGGCTGATGCGACAATAACAATTTGGTCAGAAGACATCTACTGGGGGGTATTGCAAAAGCACGCTGCTTCCTATCGAAAACAAAACCCCGGTTTCTACGTACCACTGGAAGATGACTCTGAAAAAATGCTCAGGAGGCAAAATGCCAATGATCTAGTGATCGCTAAAAGCCGTCTGGAGGCATGGCGAAATCTTGGCGGTAAACTTAGCGAGGTAAAAAAGGAAGCAGTTTACCACGCATTAGTGAAAAAGTATCTGTCTGATGACAGAAAGGCATTACTCGCTCTTTGTGTCTTGAGGCAATATGAAATTAGAGCACACAATAGTTTCGTTGAGGAAATATTACCTCCAGGGGAGGTCAGGCAACTACAAAAGAAGAAACTCTTGACGAGCGAACTGGACAAACACTATGGAGTACTTTACGATCTTCTCTGCCATCCTGCACTGGCACGAGAGATATTCGAGGCTTACATGTATCGCCGTGGGAACCTTCTCGGCAGGCCACAAATCGAAATCGGCATAGCTGATATACTTCGATCCTATCTTAAGGTTAAACCCGCCAATTATGTAACAGTCTATGAAAGCCTTGCCCGCAATAAGCAGAAAGCTATCCTGAAACAATTATTAACACAGAGTGATCTACAGGAATATGCTATCAGGCAATTCGGAACAAAAACTATCCCGGATTCTATACGGTATGTGTATAGATTAGCAAAAGTTGATCTTTATCGTGCTCGCGAGCTTCTTGACATAATAGTGCAGACCTCTGGCATACAAGGCATATGCTCTAAGTTAGAAGAGTTGACCTTTCAGCATATCGTATTGCTCATACAGAGCCTTCAATGTATAGATGCTGAGTTAGCAAACAAGATCCTTACCACCATGGATCTAAAGCAATTGACACGACAAGTGGAAGAGGAGAATCTTCTAAATCTTTTCAGATTGGTGCAGACCGTCAAACGGATATCAGCCGAGCGAGCAAATATATTCCTCATGAGTATCCCTCTGGAAGCTTTGGTCGCCAAAGCTACAGTGCACAATGTGGCTTCTATGATAGAAAAATTGCAAAAGTTTGAGTATCAACAACTGAAGACATTTGTTGAAATGTTAGATATGGGACAACTGGCACAGCAAAGTGAGAAGGTAAGCCTTCAGAGACTTTGTTGGCTGTTGCATGCTCTCAGAAGTGTCTCGATGGTGCAGGCAAGAATCCTTTTAGACAATGCACTGGCCCGGGGATTGACAACCAGGGCAACTGTAAGTGACTTTAGCTCGCTGGAAAAGATTATAAGATATATGCAGGAATTTATGTACCCCTCTGCCCAAATCAAGGACTTTGTCGAAGCATTAGACACTGAACAACTAGCAGAACGAGTTCAGAAGGAAAACCTCCAACGCCTCTACTGGCTCCTTCGAGTTCTCCAGAATGTCTCGCCATCTACAGCAAACAGGTTATTAGAGACCCTTACTCCGGCAGGTTTAGCATCTCTTTGCCGTTCAAAAGGCGCAACGATCTCCATATTTGGACAACTTGGCAAAGTCTCGACTAGACGCTTCTGGCAGCTTTTTCTACAACAATTTTCGGCTCAGGAAATTGCAGATATTTGTAACCGATCGTCATTAAGATCGATTGGAGCAATATTACAATATAGATACACTTTTTTTGGACAGGCATACTGCTTATTCCGGAGGCAATTTCTTGAAGCTAAACTGAAGGCAGCTACATTGGAAGAAGTAGGCCAGTTCATCCATCATATTCGCCTTGTACCAGAACAAGGAGCGGAGCTTACGCGCGGAGTACTTGGCTTGCTCTCCTCAATGGACCTGTCCGAACACGTCGCCAGTGCGAATCTGAGGCAATACGCACTCCTTCTCTATCATGCAAAATCGGTAAATGGCATGTATTTGCCACAGTTGCTCATACCTGTAGCTCGTCCGGAGATTTTACAGGCAGCCGTCGAGAAAAGTGATATCGGCGATCTTCAGAGGTTCATTTACAATATGGCCCACATAGATAAAGAGCACCTGCGGACTATTGGAGAGGCGCTTAAAGCTTCAAATCTGACAGGTAAGCTTGAGTCAGCCACACTTAAGGACATCGGATTTTTTCTCTGGAATGTATACGCGTATATCGACCAGGGGCTGTCGCAGCATTATTGTAAAATCGTCGACATGCAACAAAGGCCCAGCCAGCTGGCAGAAGCTCCCTTGGAAGATCTCTGCCTGTTCTTATGGAATATGACTTCCGCTAGCGACCTTTCGCACCTTCGCACCTTTGATGACCCCAACATTAAAGAGCGCTTGATCACGGCCTGGAGATTAGAACCTGCATTCGCACTGGCGCTACTAGGAATACTCTCACTAGCACAACCTATGGCAAACAAGTACATGCTTTTACCGCCGATTGGGCAGAAACATTTAATGCACTCGTTAGCGGATATCAAAACGCCCAATCCCTACATTGTGGCGCTGATGTTATATGGCCTGAAGATCTATGATGAGAGGACAGCAGAGGCCACAGTACATAACTATCTACCAATCACGGAGTTTTCTCGGATGCTGAAAGCCGCGAGAGCTTCTGCTCAAACGCCAAAATCGATGCTCCTATTGGAGGAAGTACTCAGGTGGCTCGAGAGTTTTTTGATGGAGAGGGAAAAGAGAGGCTAGATTCAGGAGAGAGGAAATGCATTTCCGGCCAAAAAAAGAGCTCATCCTCGTGGGGCCTTCGCCCCGGTCTGATAGAGCTCCGGGCTAATGACTAGCGGGACCTTCATAGTGATAAGGCGCATAACATGCATAGCGCCTTCTATTATGAAGCGCCGCACGGCTTGACTACGAAGAACACATTCATATAACAACCAGCCTACAATTTGAGTATTAAGGGTCCTTTCTCTGAGGACTTCGGATTGGACTTCTGTAGAAGTCATTTTACCGATGTCCCAGTTCGTGCTACAGTCGTGAGCAAGACAATTGCCTATGCCTAGCCACTCCCATCTTTCGAATGAATAATAGATCATATAGATCCTCCTGTATCTATGCGAGACTGCATGGATAGATCTCTGTAATACAGAACCGCGCTACGGTTGTCACCATTACGAACACTTGAACTCTGCTTACCCATAAAGGCCCTGGCATATTAATTCTCCTCGTCTCTATTTACTGAGAGATCGTGTACCAGATAGCTTTTCGGGGTTATAATAGAATATACCTCATCTACACTAGAGTATATCATTATTAATCTCTACTTGTCAAGTGTTTGTTTATGAATCGATCAAATGTTCTATATTAGATATCTAAGATCCACGTCAAAAACCATCCACCCTAAAATCCAGAGCCCCTCATTTTTCAGCACCTGTTGCACGTGGCGGGCGTCATATGCATAGAGGGTAGACGACGTAGTGTACTATACATAGCAGGTAAACATTCGCAGTTCGCCCAGAGACCAGGGATCTACAATCACCTGCCCGATAACCGCACGCCGGTGGAAGGGTTATTCCTGGCCGGGGAGTATACCGAGTCAAGCAGTATTCACGGTGCGATGCACAGCGGAGAAAAAGCTGCAAAAGAGTTCTTGGGGCTGAGGGTCCCTCGGGTTGCGCAACGAGATAACCTCAAGCAAAGAAGAAAGAAAAGCCCGTCATGCGGGCAAAGCACGATGGGCTTTTCTTTTTCACATCCCTGCACTCACTTGATCCCGATGCGGACTCGGTAACTCACATACCAGGGGATGGGTTCGGACCCAAGAGATTGGAACGCAGCGAGGCTCAGGCGATCAAAAACGATCTCTTGTTCGGTGAACTGGAACTGGTGGCTCAACGCATTGCTCCGCATCATCTCAAGAAACCGTGCCGCGTCTCCTTGCTCGATCTGATGAAGCACCACCTCACGGGTGAAGCGGAAGTGAGCGCTCTCGCGCATGCGGTCGAGATGCCTGTCCTTCGACCACATCTGTAGGGAATGCGCCAGCCCGCGCTCCCGGACAAGCTCCACTAAGCGCTCCCCAACCTCCTGGGCGAGCCGATCCAGTTCAGGGTGGAGGGTTGGTGGCCAATCATAGTCATACGCCGCAAAGAGTCCTCCGGGTCGGAGAATCCGCGCGATCTCGGCCAGACCTTCGAGCCGGACATTCCTCGCCCCTACCTGGCAAGCTGGTACCCACTGCCAGACCTGCCAGACCCGGCCCTGATTCGCACACTGAGCGGGCATATAAGTTTGGTGACTGGGTGTGCGATCAGTCCGTCGGGAAACTCCATTGTGTCAGCCTCCTGGGACCAGACGCTCAAGATGTGGGATGCGCGCACGGGAAAGGAACGGCGCACTCTACGCGGGCATACGATGGGGGTGAATGGGTGTGCCATCAGCCCGGCAGGAGACTTCATCGTGTCAGCCTCCTGGGACAACACGTTCAAGGTGTGGGATGCGCGCACGGGAGCATGTCTGAGTACCCTGTATGTGGATGGTCCGCTCACTGCATGTACTTTTCATCCTGATGGGGAGCATATTGTTGCGGCGGGGGCGGACCGAAGGAGCCAGGTGTGAAAGCTCGCGCCCCTTCGCTCAGAGTCCGGCGACAGTACGAGTCGCGCAAGGAGGACCGTGATCATGAGCACCGGTACACCCGAGTCCGAACCGGTCAAGACCAGCATCGCCCCATGGCTGTCGGTCAGCCCAGCCACGGAGGCTGTGGGCTATTACAAGGCCGCGTTTGGCGCCGTCGAGCGGTACCGCCTTGAGGATGACGCCGGAAAGGTCGTCGTCGCTCAGTTGGCCATCGAGGGAGTGGACTTCTGACTTCAGGAGGACGTCCACTCCAGCCCCGAGTGCCTGGGCCGACGATCAGTCTTTAACTGCCCCAGACCCCCGGTGTCACCTGCCCTGCATGCCAGAGCGTCTGGTCGGAGTTAGTCAGAAAGACCTCCAGACGTCCATCGGCGTTCTCAGACACGGAGACATCACTATTAATGCTCAAATTGGTCGGCGCGTCAAAAGAGGTCCAATCGCCCCAACCCCCCCCGCTTGTCACTTGCGAGATGTGAAAGAGGACGATGTCCGGAATCCCTAACGTCGAGGCCGTCAGAAAGACCTCCAGGCGCCCATCAGCATTCCGAGCTGCATGGGGTACACCGAGGTGGCTAAGACCCTCTGGTCCGCCATTGCCCAATAGGGCCCATGGGCTCCACGTCCCATTCGGAGAGGTCTGCCAGATATGCCAGATCCCCGCATGCTCGGCAAGCGCAAAGACTTCGAGCCGCCCATCGGCATTCTGAATCACGTCAAGCCAATTGAGGGTAACTTGTGGGCGCCCCGACGAGAACCAGTGGAACCATCCATGTCCGGCAGACGTCTGCCAGATATGCCAGAGAGCTCCTGGCGCGTCAAGAGCAAAGACCTCCAGGCGCCCATCGGCATTCCTTCCCACCACAGGTCCGCCGACCGCGGCACTATTGGGTGGGTGAGCCAACGATGCCCAAGGGCTCCATGATGAGTTCGGAGCGACCTGCCAGACGTGCCAGACTGCCCCATCGTTGCCGATCGTAAAGACTTCGAGTCGCCCATCGGCATTGTGAGTGACAGCAAGGCCCTTGCTGGCTCCTCCTGGTGGGCTCCCTAACGAGAACCAGTTGGACCATCCATCTCCAGGGGAGGTCTGCCAGGTATGCCAGAGCGCCCCCGCTGAATCGAGGGTAAAGATCTCCAGGCGCCCATCAGCATTTTCTTCCACAACGAAATCTGGCAGCACATTTGTATTGGGGGCGATACCCAGTGAGGCCCACGAGTTCCAGTTCATTCCAGGGGTAGTCTGCTGGATATGCCAGAGCGCCCCCGCGGAATCGAGGGCAAAGACCTCCAGGCGCCCATCAATGTTTCGCGCCACGCTCGGCCTCGCTCCCCATTTCACTGCGGGAGGACTACCCAATGAGGTCCAGTTGGTCACCATAAGGTGTATACTGCACCTACACTCTTCCACTGTATGTTTTCCTGTATTCTACCATAGAACACACCTGTCATCCTGAGCGCAGCGAAGGATCTCTCGCTGGGCAGAGCACGTTGCGCATCCCGTGGGAACTGGAAGCGGCTTCAGGCGTCGTCAGAGATCATCCCAGTTGGCCGTAATAGATCTCATGGATATTCCCATCGCCGGTGGCAAGAATCACGTGGCGCATCCTATCATACGCCGAATAATAGGCCGCCATATCAATCACATTGCCAAGAGAGATGAGCGCTGTCTGTCCAAACACCTGCTCAGATGTGTAGGAGTAATCGTACACCTGCCCGCTGGCTTCCAGAACGATCACATGTCGATAATGGGTATCGGGGGAGACGAACGCTGCGACATTCACCAGGGTAGGAGAGAAGGTCGTCACACGGTCCGTCGTAATCCCTCCTGCCACGATCCCACCGCTATAGTGAACGTCGAAGACATCGCCGCCCTGCATAGCGACAATGACGTCTCGGGAGTGAACATAGAGGTCGAAGAAGCCCGCAATCGCTGCCACATCTGGCAGCGTGAATTGAGTCGCCAGGTTTTGCGCGCTCGGAGTGACGCTTGCACTCCAGACGACCTCGTGCAAGATGCTATCTGCGCCGCCCACCGTGGCATGACGCAATCCGTCATCGGACGCATAAAAGGCCGCCATACCAATATGGGGGCCAGCCGTGGTATTCAGTCGCAACAGGGGGCTACGTAGATGAACCTGCTGGGGGTTCGTGAAGTAGACCTCATGCAGCCCACCATCCTCTGTCGCAACGATGACATGCTGGAAGTCGTCGTCGGAGGTGTAAAAGCCGCCCAGGCTGGCGATCCCTCCGAATTGCACAGGCGCTGCTCCAGGGGAAGGCCGAAGCGGCTGCGGAGAGGTGGTAGCAGTGTGCTGATTCCAATGAATTTCGTACAGCGTGCCATCGGTTGTAGCGACTACCACGTGCTGAGTACTATCGTTATCCGAGTAGTATCCCGTGATGCCATAGATACTGCCACTGATGTGTGAAATGACGTGATGCTGAATGTTTGCCAAGATTGGTCCTCCTTTATTGTCTTATCCTTAGAACAGCTTCAAGAAATTACCTGAAGCCCCGAATACCTATTAGATAGACGTCGAGGAAACCACTTTTTAGTAGACAGGATTGCGCGGATGCGTCCCGATTTGCTGCCTGGACCCACAAAAGTTATGTCAAATGACCCACTTTTACACGAATCGTTGTCATACATTCAGGATGACCAAACCCCGCGTAAGTCTCCTTGGACACTCGCCAATCCCGCAACTGGTATTCTAAGCCTGCAGGCTGTCATCCTGACTGCGCCCAGGATCTCGTGCGGGGACTTATGGGGAATCACCAGATCAGGGCTTCTCAAAAGTCGCATTCGTACAGAGGCTCTGCCTCTGCACGTTTCTCTTTTGCAGTTTCTGCGCCTTGTGCATTCCCAACACATGGCACATTCCCATGACTTGGCGGAGAGGACCAGCATGACGGCAACCAGGAAAACGAGCGCGAACGCCGGCGTTGCGCCGCGCGTCTTCCTCTCCTATGCTCGCTCTGATGGCGAGCAATTCGCTGCGCAGTTGCGGCACCGTCTACAGGCTGAGCACATTGCGCTCTGGCAGGATCGCATTGGCATGGAAGGCGGGCGTGACTGGTGGCTGCAGATTACCCAGGCGCTCGACGTCGTCGAGTTCATGGTGCTGGTGATGACACCGGCAGCCATGCAGTCGGAGATGGTTCGCAAAGAGTGGCGATATGCGCGGCAGCAGGGGGTATGCGTCTACCCGGTCAAGGGCGCGTCAGACCTTGACTTCCACAGCCTGCCGCACTGGATGCGCAGCGCCCACTTCTACGACCTCGCCTATGAATGGCCGAAGCTGCTCAACGACCTGAACACCCGCTGCCAGCAGCCGCGTGTCCCCTTCATGGTCGAAGACTTGCCGGCCGACTATGTGCCCCGGCCGAGGGAATTTGAGGCGCTGATCGAGAAATTGCTGGATCAGCGGCGTGAGGAGCCGGTGGCCATCACGGCAGCGCTGCGTGGGGCGGGCGGCTATGGCAAGACAACCATGGCCAGGGCCCTCTGTCATGACGAGCGCATCCAACAGGCCTTTGATGACGGCATCCTGTGGGTAACCCTCGGCGAACACCCCGGCAACCTGATGGGCAAAGTCGAAGACCTACATCCTGCTGGTGGTCGATGACGTGTGGGATGCCATGCACCTCAAGCCCTTTCTGCACGGGGGAAACCGCTGCGCCCGCTTGATCACCACGCGCAACGAGGATGTTCTTCCCGCCCATGCCCAGAGCCTGGTCGTGGATGCCATGCAGCCAGGTGAAGCTGTACAACTGCTCTCCTATGGCCTGCAAACCGGGGCGTTCACTGCCACTGACATGCAGGTGGTGCGCGTGCTCGTGGCCCGGTTGGGGGAATGGGCTCTGTTACTGAAACTGGCCAACGGCGTGCTGCGCGAGCGCGTGGGTCGCGGGGAAGCGCTGGCCAACGCACTCGTCTACCTCAACAAGGCACTGGATAGACGCGGCCTGACGGCCTTTGACGCGCAGAACGCGCAGGCCAGGGACGCGGCAGTGAGCGCGACCTTGCGTGTCAGTTTCGACCTCTTGTATGGAGAGCAATATGCTCGCTATCAGGAGTTGGCGGTCTTTCCCGAAGATGTGGATATCCCCCTGGCAACCCTGCAAAAGCTGTGGGGGGCGACGGGTGGACTGGATGACTTCGACACAGAGGAGCTATGCCAGAGGTTATACCGGCACTCCCTGCTCCTCACCTTCGACCTGGCAACACGCACGATTCGCCTGCATGACGTGATACGCGTCTACCTGCAAACGGCCGTGGGAGCCGCGCTTCCTGCACTCCACGCGCACCTGCTGGATGCCTACGCCCTCACGCGCTGGGCGGACTTATCTCACGATGAACCGTACCTGTGGGATCATCTCGCCGGGCATCTCGTTGCCGCCGGACGGCTTACAGAGCTGGTTGCCACCGTAAAGGATCTGCGCTACCTGGTCAACAAAACCCTCGCGCGCACTGCCTACGCTGCCGAGGCTGACCTGGCCTTCGCTGAGCAACGACTGCCCACCGATGTACCACTGCGCCTGCTCACGCGCAACTTCGCTAACATGGGCCACCTCCTCAACCGCTGTACTACATATAATGACCTTGCTGCCGTCCTCTCCAGCCGCCTCGTGCACCTGCAAGAACTCTCGGACCTCTGCCAGGCCTTCGAGCCGGACATTCCTCGCCCCTACCTGGCCAGCTGGCACCTACTGCCAGACCTACCAGATCCAGCACTGATTCGCACGCTGAGCGGGCATACGCTTTGGGTGAATGGGTGTGCCATCAGCTCAGGGGGAGACTATATTGTATCGGCCTCGGCTGACAAGATGCTCAAGGTGTGGGATGCGCGCATGGGGAAGGAACGGCGCACCTTGCGCGGGCATACGGATTGGGTGACTGGGTGTGCGATCAGTCCGTCAGGAGAGTTCATCGTTTCAGCCTCCTCTGATCAGACGCTCAAGCTGTGGGATGCACGTACGGGAGCATGTCTGAGTACCCTGTATGTGAATGGTCCGCTCAATGCCTGTGCTTTTCATCCTGATGGGCAGCATATTATTGCCGCGGGGGCAAGTGGCGTGTATTTTTTGCGCTGGGTGAGGTAATGACCCAACCTGGATACCTGTCCCCCAGACAGGGTCCCCACAAGGGGCAATACATTTCAAAGAAGCACGGACGGGCAGCCACGAGGGCCCCATCCCCACGTCCACATGGTGGGCCCTCGTGGTCGCCCGTCCCGTTCCATCATCGATCTTTCTCTTTATTCAAGCGGTATTGCCCACAAGGGGAACCCTGTCTGGGGGACAGATATAATGGCTTGTCCTCCCCCAGCTTTGGGGCTATGGACAGGCTTCGCCAGCCGATGCATGCGTAGGCATAGTAGGGGCGATGGCTTGTCCTCGCCCAGCCTCGAGAGCCGATTCAGCGTCCTCTCATTGCTAAAGTCCGCGCCTATGGAGGTGTCCCCCGAATCTTCCTCCTTCCTTTGTTCGCCTCCGAAAGAGACAAGTTATGAGTGGATGTCAACAAAACCAGACAGGAAAGCTGTCCCAAAAAGGACAGCTCAACCCTCTTTATTAGTGATGATCACATGTGGTGGTCATGGCGATACCATTCCGAATACATTTTCAGCAATAGAAAGGAGGACGGTCATGACACAACCGTCCACTCGCATTCTCGTTCTTGGCGCCGGGATTGCGGGCTTGCTCTTTACCCTGCGCCTGGCCGGCAAAGTGGCCCACGAGTCGGTCCAGATCACCCTGGTCGACGAATCGGACACCTTCACCGTGCGTCCCAGGCTCCATGAGTTTGCCACCAATCAGCGCGTCTTTAGCCGCCCGTTTCCTCAGATCCTGCGCAAAACGCAGGTCCAGTTTCTTCAGGCGCGAATCACCAGCCTTGATCCCAGCCAACACCGCGTCACGGTCCAGGATCAGCAGCAGCAACAGCATGAACTGGCATACGACTACCTCGTCTATGCCCTGGGGAGTATGACTGATCGCCACAGCGTGCTTGGGGTGGCAGAGTACGCCTACAGCCTCTCGGCAAGGGGTCCGTTCTCAGCAGAAGCCTTGCGCGAAACGCTCCCCGAAATAGGGGCAAGAGGCGGCCAGGTGATTGTCTGTGGCGGAGGAGCTACCGGCATCGAAACCGCGGCGCAGGTGGCCAGCGTCTATCCCCAGATCAAGGTCAGCCTGGTGACGCAGGGGTCGCTGGCTCTCTCCTGGGGCAAGAGCGTGGCCAGCGCTATCCGGCGGAGACTGGTGAGCCTGGGCATCGAGCTCGTCGAGCAGAGCAAGGTGAGCGCCGTGCGCGCGCACAGCGTGGTCCTCGACCAGGGGCGCGAGCTCGAATGCTCCCTGTGCATCTGGACGGCGGGCTTTGTGGTACAGCCTTTGGCAAGGGACGCTGGCCTCCCTGTCAATGAGCGCGACCAGATGCTCGTCGACCCCTTTCTGCGTTCGGTCTCCCACCAGGAGATCTACGCGATTGGCGACTCGGCCTCGCCCGTCGAGGACCCGGGAGTAGCGCGCGTGCGCATGAGCGCCTTCACTGCATCGATCATGGGCGCTCATGCCGCTGATTGTTTGAGTGCCATTCTCACGGGCCAGACACCCAAACCACTCAGCTTCGCCTACCTGGCTCAGGCCATTGCTCTGGGGCGACACCACGCGATCTTCTTCCCGCTTTCTCCTGACGATCGGCCCAGGCCGCCCTACATCACAGGCTGGTTGGGCTCTCTCGTTCGCGCGGCAGCGGTGAACTTTGTCGTGACAGCCACGTTGGTGCAACATCGCTTTCCAGGCGCGTTTGCGTGGCTTGGAAAGGGGCGCTATGAGCAAGCCCAGCGTCTGTCGCTCGCCAAAGAAGAGCACCCCTCGCTGCCAGTACATCACCTCTCCTGAAGGAGGAGGAGAGAGCTGCTCATTATGAGATTGGCGAGGCTTGCGCTCTGCGGGTTCAATACGCTAGAATAGTTCCCATGCTTGTTGGATACTCGTCTTCTCTGCGGCACAGAGTATCCAACAGACGACAAAGAGGGGGTGCAGGGGGCGAAGCTCCCCTGACGGGGTCTGGGGTGTCCCCAGCCAACTCCTCTCTCCCTGGTCTTCGCCTCCGTAGGAGGCAGTTATGAGTGGATTTCAGTTTGTATGAGTTGACGAAAGGCGGGAAGCATTCGTGGAATCCTTTGAAAGCTACCGGCCCTACCTCTTCTCCATCGCCTACCGCATGCTCGGGAGCGCGATGGATGCCGAGGATCTGGTACAGGAAACCTACCTGCGCTATCAAGGTACGCCGCCGGAAACCATCTGCGCTATCAAGGTACGCCGCCGGAAACCATTCGCTCGCTCAAGGCGTTCCTGACCACCATTCTCACGCGCCTGTGCATGGATCAACTCCAGCTCGCGCGCAGGAAGCGGGAGGTGTACGTGGGTCCCTGGTTACCGGAGCCCATCCTCACCACCACGACTCCGGCATCAGAAGATCCAGCAGAGCGCGTCGAGAGGGAAGAGTCGATCTCGCTGGCGTTCCTGGCCCTGTTGGAGGAGCTCCAACCCTTCGAGCGAGCCGTCTTCCTGCTGCACGAAGTCTTCGGGTACGAGTTTTCCGAGATTGCCACAAAAAAACCAATATCCCGCGTATTGTTCTTTGGGCATCTCCGTAACGGTGCTCTCACCTCTAGTTTGAAAACTGCAAGAGTAAAGGAAAGAATCAAAGATGTCTGCCACTTCCTCGCCCATGCGCTCCCGAGAAAAACCGTTGCGTGAGTGAATAGATCGAATATACTCCTCCCCTGATTGAATGAACGAGATTGGATGGGTCTGGATAGCTCCATGCTTCTGAAAGAGGTCATGTACAGGTCAACACTATTCGCATCGAAAGTCTGCCCCTACTGGGAACACTGCCACCACCACCACCAACAGCAGTCCACAGGCCAGTCACCTTCGATTTTACGAAGGCCCCTGGGTGTTTTATTTAAGTGTGCCGTAACTGCTGCGAGCACATGAGGTAACTGATTCTTGAACGAGCAGCGGGTGCTAGCGAGGTGTCACCCAGCATTTGTCCCCCCTGGTATACTTAAAAATAGTAGAGCACCTTCAACCCCTCTTTCCGATCGAACGAACCAATGAAAACACACCACCCCACCTCCCACCAAAAACACAAATACCACCTCACCGTCCATAGTAGGGGTAGGGCTTGTCCCTACCCTGCGCGCTTCTCCCCCGTACGCTTCTCCCCTGCGCCGCTGTTAAACGAACTCCACCCACCGAAAGGACAATTCAATCCATGACCCTTAACAACCCACCTGACCAGCCCTCCGTAGAACAGATCACCACCAAAAACAACATCAGTTACACCTCTCATGACCATCATCCGTTGACCGGAACACCATTTCCTGAAAACAATACTGCTATCCCCACTACTCCCGCTACTCTTACTACTCTTGCTGCAAACCTCGCTCAGCTCACCTGCTATCCCCACTACTCCCACTACTCTTGCAACTGGGGTCCATCCTGCTGCAAACCTCGCTCAGCTCACCTGCAATCCCCGCTACTCCCACTACTCCCGCTACTCTCGCTACTCTTGCTACTGGGGACCATTCCGACTCAAACTTTCCCCTTCCACTCACCACCCTCCAGCACACTACCCGGACTCGATTGTCACCCTGAGCGCGTGAGCCGAAGCCCTGAGGAACGAAGGGGAAGGGTCTCTCTCCATGGGCCAGGAGATGCTTCGCTGCGCTCAGCATGACACGGCTCTCCCTTACTACTGCGCATTGGCAAACGAGTCTTACAGGCGTCACGTCCCCGTTTGCGTTACCCTGAATATTTCGCTCCAGGAGCGGCATCATTTTTTGCCACATAAAATGGTTAACTTTAGTACAGTAGACATCGGCATATTTCTCTACTATACTGGCCTTGACACTCAAATGGCACTCATTACTGCTTAAAAAGCACTTTACCCTTGGCAGAACGATCATGTTTTGTGAGAGGTGGAATACGGATGAAGCAACCTGATCATGTAAGGACCTTTCTGTGGAAGATACACTTGTTTCCGCTCTCTTTGCTGAACCTCTCCCGAGGCAAACGTCTACTTATCGTGATCCTCTCTTATGGGTTGGCAATCCCTGGACTCTGGTTCTTCTTTCCTCTAGTGCACAATGCAGCCAGCATGATTGTGTCCATCATCTGTCTCTGCTGGCTCTTTCGTTATCGAGGCCTGCTCATCAGTATGTTCTCGACTGCGCTCGCCATGTGGCTGATTTATCACTATCTGTGGGAGGACAGATGGTCTGGTCAGGCTTTGGTGGAGAGGGCGGTTCTTGGGTTTGGAATCGCACTCCTGCTTGGTCTGACGATCTGCTGGTTACGGACAGCGGTTGACCTCGTGCATGTGGCTCGTCAGCAGGCTCTTGCTGCGGAGCAAGAGCGCTTGCTGGCCTTACAAGCAAATTACCACATCATGCTTGCCTATGAGCGCCAGCGCCAGGCCAATGAGCTCCAGGAGCAATTTCTGCTGCATGTGGGTCATGAGTTGCGTACTCCACTCATGGCGTTGGGTAGCTTCCTCGAGTTGCTCAAGCAGTACTTTGACAAACTGAACCCGGTGGAGCGGACCCAACTGCTGACCCGGGCCCTCGCGAACTATGAAGAACTCGTCAGTCTGGTCAATGGGGTGTTGGATGCCATCAGGGTCACCGGAGCGTTCCCCCCCGCTCGCTGTGAGGGTGTTCCTGTGCGCTGCGTCGTGCAGGAGGTGTTGGCGCATCTTGATCCCCGGGATATGCAGGCCTATACGATCCGTCTGGAGGTGGCCGAGCAGGTTCTGGTGTGGGCGGATCCGCAGTCCCTCTATCACGTGCTGCAGAATCTGCTCAGCAATGTCTTTAAGTATGTGCCCACACAGACGATAATCACCATTAAGACCGAGCAACCAGCTCCTTTTTCTCCAGTGTGTCTCAGTGTGCAAGATGCAGGTCCTGGGATTCCCCCCGAGGAGCTTCCTCTGCTCTTTGAGAAGTTTGTGCGTCTCAAGCGTGACTTGGGCGGACCAACACGTGGAACAGGCTTGGGACTCTACATCTGCAAGCGCTTAGTCGAAGCCATGGGAGGGCGCATCTGGG
>WNGL01004585.1_pt1 | contig 16551 bp, 14 predicted proteins | sample 5400591 | NCBI WGS metagenome assembly WNGL01 (sample SAMN13153377, study PRJNA577476) | soil metagenome | isolation source: 80 cm soil or saprolite under Garry oak tree replicate 1 | place: USA:California | collected 2016-06-15
CGCCGGCGTAACCACGCCGGCCCTGATCGAAAAGATCAAAAGCTTCGGCCATAAGAGCGCGATATACGCGCCGAACTTCGAAATGATCGAGTCCTACATCATCGCTCATGCCAAGGAAGGTGACGCGGTGGTCGTCATGGGCGCGGGGAATGTCACGAAACTTTCCGATGCGCTCTCGCAGCGATTCTCGAGGACGGCATCAATATGATCAGACTCCTCCGGATTGCGCGGATCCCGGTATTTACTTCAGCGATCTTGCTGACGGGCTGGGCGGGTTATGCCGTCAGCTTATATCTCACCACGGCCTCGCATTTCGGAGTCAGGAAGTTCTCCGTGTCCGGACTCAAGCATATGGACGAGAACCAACTGCTGGCCAAGGCCGGATTCGAAGCAGGCACGAATGTGTTCAGAGTCAATTTGCGGGCTATCCGCGAGCGCGTCGAACAATTGCCGTGGGTGCGGCACGCCATGGTCGAGCGTGTCTTCCCCGATCAGATCATCATCAAAGTGATTGAACGTGAACCCATGGGCTTGGCGCGAATTCAGGGCGAAATTTACCAGCTGGACATCGACGGAAAAATTCTCGATCCGGATCCGGCCCGTAGTTGGGCCGGCGGTTGGGCCGGGGGTTCGGACTTTCCGATTCTGGATGGCCTCCGTCTCGGCGATTTCAAGGCAAACCTGACCAAGGTCGTTCTATACCGAAAGATTTTGCAAGATATCGGACAGAACGCGCTTTCGGAGGTTCACATTAATGATGCGGAGGAGATCACCGTGGTCTCTGCCAGTGATCCATTGCTGGTGAACCTCGGCGCGACGGATTTTCGCAACCGGTGGATCAAATATCTCCAGCTCAAGCCTCACATCCAACAGCGTTACCCGCTCGCTGTAAGAGTGGATCTTCGTTTCAAAAACCAGGTCATCCTCAGGATGAAAGATGAGGATGGCGGCGAAAACATCGTATGGGACGGAAAGAAGAACACATTGTAGGTCTCGATGTCGGATCGATGAAGGTTTCGACGCTCGTCGCGGCAGCTCGCGAATCGGGACTACAGCCGCTTGGCCTTGGAGTGGCGGAATCCAAAGGGATCAAGAAGGGCTCGGTCGTCAATCTCGAAGCTGTAGCCGAGTCGATTAAGACGAGCGTAGGCGAAGCCGAAGCGATGGCGGGTTGTGAAATCGAGACAGTTTATGTCGGACTGGCGGGGCCCCACATCAAAAGCTTCAACAGCCGCGGTGTGACATCGATTCTGACGCGGATGCGGGAGATCAACCGCGACGACGTGCGGCGGGCGATCGAAACTGCTCGCGCCATAGCGCTTTCGCCCGACCGTGAAATTATTCACATCCTGCCGCAGGAATTCACCGTCGATGATCAATCTGGCATCGGAGACCCGCTGGGGATGGTGGGAACGCGTCTGGAAGTCAACGTTCACATCGTCACCAGTTCGACTACGGCCGCCCAGAATATTGTGACCGCCGTCAATCGAAGCGGCCTTTTGGTGGGCGACACAGTACTGGAGTCGATTGCAGCCGGCGAAGCCATTCTGACCGATGATGAAAAAGAACTCGGCTGCGTGTTGGTCGATATCGGGGGCGGCAAAACGAATATCGCGATCTACCATCACGGTGCCGTACGCCACACGGTCGTGGTTCCTCTGGGCGGCGAGCTTTTCACCAGCGACATCGCGGTGGGTTTACGGACCTCGATACCTGAAGCCGAACGCATCAAAAGCGAACACGGCTGCGCTCTTTCCTCGATGTTGGAAACCGATAAGGTGTTTGAAGTGGCCGGAATGGGTTCCCGCCATCACCGCACAATCGCGCAAACGGTCTTGAGTGACATTATTCAGCCGCGCGCTGAAGAGATCGTGCATCTGGTCCGAAACGAAATCAGGAATGGCGGCTACGAACGCCAGGCCGGCGCCGGCGTTGTACTCACCGGCGGTGGCTCGATGTTGCGAGGATTCGTCGAGCTTGCCGAAAACATTCTGGATTTGCCTGTTCGTATCGGCACCTCGACGGGGTTTCGGGAATCGCTTTTGGAAAAGGTGCCGCAATTGATGGGGCCGGAATTTGCAACAGTGACGGGGTTAGTGCTCCACGGAGACCGAAGGCGAAAAACACGCGATTTCCACGAAAATTCGCATTCGGGTTTCAAGAAGTTCGTGGAGATATTCAGAAGCTTTCTATAAGGAGGATCGAGTGACGGCTGGCTTACCTATGGATACTTCCATCAAATTCCTATTTGATGAGGGCAGACGTTTGGGTGCTTCGATTAAAGTCGTCGGCATTGGCGGCGCGGGATCGAACGCCGTTAACCGAATGATCGATGCAGGACTCGATGGCGTCGACTTTCTGGTGGCCAACACGGATGTCCAGGCGCTCGAACTGTCGAAAGCTTCCGTAAAGCTGCAAATCGGCGCGAAGCTCACCAAAGGACTTGGAGCCGGAGCCAATCCGGAAATCGGACGCCAAGCGGCGCTCGAGGACACCGATAAAGTCATCGAAGCGCTCGAGGGCGCCGACATGGTCTTCGTGACGACCGGCTTGGGCGGCGGAACTGGAACAGGCGCAGCCCCGGTTGTTGCAACGCTGGCCGCAGAACTCGGGGCATTGACAGTGGCTGTCGTGACCAAGCCTTTCGTCTTCGAGGGAAAAAAGCGAATGACACAGGCCGAGCGCGGCCTGGCCGATTTGAAAGAGTGCGTCGATACGGTGATCACCATCCCGAACGAACGCCTGCTTGCGACTTTAGATCGGGGAACCAGTCTCTTCGATGCCTTCCGCATCGCAGACGACATTCTGCGTCAGGCCGTTCAGGGCATTTCCGATTTGATCACGGTTCCAGGACTCATCAATTTGGATTTCGCGGACGTGCGGACCGTGATGTCGGGGATGGGAATGGCTTTGATGGGCACAGGCTCGGCTCGTGGAGATAATCGGGCCGTCGAAGCAGCGAAAAAAGCCATCTCCAGCCGCCTTCTGGAAGAAGGCTCGATCCAGGGAGCCCGCGGCGTTCTCATCAATATCACGGGGGGGCAGGATCTGCTCCTGCACGAGGTCAGCGAAGCATCCAGCATCGTCCACGATGCGGCCGATGGAGAGGCGAACATCATTTTCGGCGCTGTTCTCGACGAGAGGATGAAGGACGAAGTGAAGATTACCGTGATCGCTACGGGATTCGACCATCCAGGGGAGGCGGCCAGGGTTGCGGCAGCCCACGGCGTAGTAAGATCCTCTCCGACACCGCCCGATCTGGAGATCCCGGCTTTCCTCCGGCGCGCACAAAAATAAAGCAAATTTCGGGGACAGGGAGCAATTTCTGTACTCCAAGAAATTGCTCACTGTCCCCGAATTTGCCTCTAAATTTCCGCTCCCATGGTATAAACGGCGCTGCCATGAGCCGGACGATTCTCATCATGGATGATGATGCGGGCGCTAGAACTGTCCTCCAGTGCATGCTCGAGCCCGAAGGATACGACGTTGTCCTTGCCGATTCGGGCGAGCAGGCCATTGCTCTAGCCAGCACCTTGCAAGTTGACGCTTTCCTGCTGGACCTCGAAATGCCGCGAATGGATGGCACCGATGTATGCCGCGCATTGCGCAGCATGGATGGGTACCGGACAGTCCCCATTATTTTTCTTACTGGCCAATCCGGCGACGCTTTTTCGGAGCAAGCATTCGGTTGCGGCGGCGATGATTTTCTGGTGAAGCCTTGTACAGCGGTCGGAGTGCGCTCCCGGCTGAGGAATCATTTGCAGCGTAGAGAACAATTGTTGCGGCTCGAAAGAATGCGACGGGTCCTGAAGCAGTATCTCTCGAAGCGAACGCTCCAGGTCGTGGAACACGCGTCGGTAACCGGACTCTTGCCGCCGCCGCAGGAACAGAACATGGCGATCTGCTTCACGGACATGAGAGGTTTTACCGCACTTTCGGAGGAGACCGAGCCGCCGCTATTGTTTTCTCTCATCAGTGCTCTGCTCGCCAAGCAGGTTAATCTTGTTCACGAGTGCGGCGGTTACGTCGACAAATTCGGCGGCGACGGCGTGATGGCAATCTTCGATGGCCCACAGATGATTCTTCAAAGTTGCCTTTGCGCTCTAAAGATTCTGGACATGGCGCGCGTCAACCACCCGTCGGAGCTTGAAGAGATCAACCGCTTCGGCATCGGTATCCACGCCGGCCCGGCAATTATCGGTAACATCGGTTCACCCGAACGCCTGGATTATTCTGCCATCGGCAGCACGGTTAATCTGGCGGCACGGCTGTGCGGCCAGGCAGAAGCCATGTCGATTGCAGTCTCCAAAACAGTTCGAGATGCGGTTGCGCAGGACAAACGCCTGTTCTTTCATTCGGAGCGGCAGGTTTCCATCCGTGGTATTAAAGGAGCGGTGACGATCTACTCGCTCAATCGCCCCTAGTGCCGAACCAAAAGTGACCGTAATTGCAAAACACGACACCGGAGTGTCTCGTGAACCTCACGCTCGAAGCCAGAATCCTCCAAGAAGTCATTGAACATGCCAAGGCGGCTTACCCTAACGAAGGCTGTGGTCTGGTTTCTGGAACCCGATTCATACCGATGCCGAATATTGCTCAGAGCGCCTCCGAGTTTGAGATGGATCCGGCAGAGTTGATCAAAGCCTTGCGGGAACTGCGGACAGAGGGAGAAGAACTCGTTGCCATTTACCACTCCCATCCCCATGGCCCATTGCGTCCTTCGAAGACCGACATCGAGCGGGCGTACTATCCGGAAGCGGCACATTTGATTGTTTCGCTCGCTGAACTGGAACACCCGCGGGTGGCTGCTTTTCGCATCGCGAATGGGGAAGCGCTGGAAATCGAGCTTCGTGCTATAGTCTAGGAATTCTCGGGGGATCGAATGATTTCGCTGCTCATTTCCGTGCTTTTGGCGTGGACGCCGTTCGCCCAGGAGGGGAAAGACATCCCTTTCGACATTCGGGCGAGACAAAATCTGCTGATGGGGAAAGGCGGCACGAGTGGATCGCTTTACTACGACGTTGTCATCACGCGCCAGCCAACGCAGGGGATCCTGATCAAGCTGCCATACACCAAGAAGGGCGGTAAATTTTCATTTGATCTTCACCACCGGATTGCCATGACGGAGGATTTCGGCCTGCCAGCAGAAGTGACGACCGTCATCGAGGTACTCAGCGGAGGCACGACCAGTCTCGGGGTCTACACGATTGCCGACACGATCAATGCCGGAGACAAATTCGACGAGACCATCATCAAAGCCAGTCTCGCCGAAATCGATAAATTCATCACACCCATGTTTCGAAAGACAATTACGATGGACATCCGGCCCGGTCCTCAGTCCATCAGTATTGTCGGCCAGATGCTCATGATTACACGAGGAGCCACAACAACGCGCGTCGATACACCTGGAACCCGAATCGCCGCCGTCTCGAATTTCAAGTTCGCGGAAACATCGCCCGGTGTTTCGCTGACGCGATAGGATCGGCGCTGCCGGTTGCGGCGAACTGGTACCGTTCGAGAATTTTTTGTGCCGCCAGTTTCCAGGAAAATTTCGCGACCTGTTCGAGACCCTTCTGGATCAGCCTTTGCCGGACGGCGTCGTCGGACAAGATCAGTTTCATTCCGCGAGCGATATCAAAAACATTTTCCGGATTCACGAGGACTGCGGCATCTTCCAAAACCTCGGGGAGCGACGATGTGTTTGATGCGAGGACAGGAGCCCGGTTTGCCATTGCTTCGAGCGGCGGGAGACCGAAGCCCTCGTACAACGAAGGAAAAGCGAAGAGTTCCGCAGATTGGTAAAACACTCTGAGAATGGGGTAGGGAACAAAACCGAAGAAGCGGACGTCTTGCTGAGCCCCGCTGCGAATCACCGTCAACCGCAGATACTGATGCTTGCTCAACTCGTCACCAATAATGATGAGTTTCAGATTCTTGTATCTGTCGCTGTCGCCAAGCTCATTTTTCAAAACGGCGAAGGCTTCAATGAGCCGGTGAACATTCTTATGGGGACGGATTTTTCCGGAATAGAGAACAAATGGATCTTTGAGTTGATAGCGTTCTAAGACCTGCTTTCTCTCTCCGGGGGTATGGGTGAACGCAAAACGCTCGTCCAGCGCATTGTGGACAACCGAGATCTTCGAGTCCGGAAGCTCGAAAATATTGATCAGATCGTCTTTCGTCGATCGAGACACCGCCAGTACGTGTTGCGCTGCGTGGACAACTCTTTTCGTTCGGAGATAGCTCCGGTAATTTCCAAAGTTTGAGGAATCTTCCTGCGGAAAGAGCAAGTGCACGCAGTCGTGGATGGTCACGACCAGTTTGGACGGGGTGAAAAACGGCGCCTCATGATGAGGTATATGAACCACATCCAGGCGCTGCCGGTGCAAATCGAAAGGGATTGAGATGTTGTCTCGCCAAAGCCCGTTTTCTTCCGGTTGGTAGAGTTGCTTAAAATTCGGGGGCAACGGTCCTAGTTCGTGAAAGTTGCGTTGCGACCCGACCAGGAGGTAATCATTGCGGTCATCGATTCCGGCAAGGTTCCGCACAAGGTTCCAAATGTAGGTACCCACTCCGAATTCATTGATTTTGCGGATGTCGATCGCGATGCGCATGATTAACTCCAGTATAATCGCTGTGTGAGGCCCATCCTCATATATCTGCTATTCATGCTGTTCGGCACAGTCCAGGCGAACGCGGACCCGAGCACAATTCTGGTTTTCCCATTTGAAAATGTAACGAATGACCGCACGCTGGATTGGATCGGCGAAGGAATCTCTCAACTGATCATCGAGCGGCTTCAGCCGGAACACGGCATATGGACTTTCTCGCGTGAGGAGCGGCTAGGGGCATTTGAAAAGCTCGGTATTCCCGAAACCACAACGGTGAGTCGAGCCACTGCATTGAAGCTTGGCTGGGACATGGGCGCAGACCATGTGGTTACGGGCAGGTTTGCGGGAACTGCGGATAACTTTCAAATTGTCGCGCGTGTGGTTGATATGGATGCGGGCGCGGCGACGGAAGTCACAATCGAAGGCAAGCTGCAAGACGTCATCCCATTGAGCATGTCGGTCGCTTGGCGAATTCTGCAGAAGGCCGTTCCCGATACGGTATCGCCGGAGGCCGATTACACTGCCCGGCCTCCGGTTCCGCGTAGCGCTTTCGAAAATTACATTCGCGGAATCTTGACTCAAGATTTCCAGAAACGATCGGAACTGTTACAGACCGCGGTCCGCCTTCATCCGCAGTACGGTCCGGCGCTTTTCGAATTGGGCCGGATCTCGCACCTCCAGCGTGATTTCAAGGATTCGAATCAATGGTTGCAAAAGATTCCGGAAACGAGCTATCCGCGCCGTCAAGCTTCGTTTCTCATGGGATTGAACTATTTTTATCTCGCCGATTACGCGCGAGCGACAACGGTTTTTCAAACGCTTCCAGCTGTTTATGACGTCCTGCTAAATCTCGGTGCGGCATTCTCCCAAAACGGCGATCGAGATTCTGCCGCTGACGCATGGAGACGCGCAATCGATACCGATTCTCTTGCCAGCGACGCTTTTTTCAATTTGGGTTACCTGAGCCTTATTAAAGACGATCTCGAAAGGGCAGCGAGAAACTTGACCGAATCGCTGAAGCTCCGCGGCCGCGATAGCGAAGCCCTTTTCTTGTTGGGAAGAACATACGAAAAACTAGGTCGGCTCGAAGAATCAGGGAAAGCGATTGCGCAGGCATCGCGCCTTTCGCAGCGCATCGACCGCTGGCTGACCCAGCCACTACCGAAGCTTGAACGCCTGGCCACCTCCACACTATTCCGGAGCCGCGACGAGATCTGGACAGAGCAGCGTCTCATCCGCCGCGCGCGTAGTCAGGACCTGCCCGCGTGGCTGGAATTGATCCAGATGGATATCGATCTGTACCTGCTGGGTGATGCGCTGCGAGAACTTCATGGTCTTCTCCGTGTTTATCCAGAGTCTTCTGAGGCGCTTTCTCTTTTAGACGAAGTCCGCCGTCAGCAAAACTTGCGATGAGCGGATGCGAATGCAAGCCCGACGCGAAGCGCAAGCGCGCGCGAAGCGCAAGCCCGGCAGGGCGCAGCCTCAAGAGAAACGCGCAGCCTCAAAGAAGGGCGCAGCAGTTAAAGAAATGAGATCGCTACGCAACCTAACGCTTGTTTCTTTGTGCGCGGTTGTTCTCGCTCGCGCTCAGGCGCCAGTATCGGGAAAGATCGTTCAAATCGATCTTGCCGATATTGTGCATCCCGTCAGTGCCGCTTACGTGAAAGATGGGCTAAGCCATGCTAAAGATATTGGCGCGCGTGCTGTGGTGCTGCGCCTGGACACGCCAGGTGGACTCGTAGATTCCATGCGGGAGATCGTCGAAGCGATTCTTTCCTCGCCGGTACCGGTTATTACGTGGGTCGGGCCGAATGGCGCGCGAGCCGCATCGGCGGGCTTCTTCATTCTTTTGGCCGGCGACGTTGCCGTAATGGCGCCGGGAACCAATAGCGGTGCCGCACATCCCGTTACCGCTACCGGCCAGAAGATCGAAGACGTGATGGAGAAGAAAGTTGTCAGCGACGCCTCCGCTTATATTCGAAGTTACACGGCAAAGCGGGGCCGCAACGCACAACTTGCGGAACTCGGCATTACCGAAAGCCGCTCCTATACCGGCGAAGAAGCATTGAAAAACAATTTAATCGACGCGGTAATCTCCGATGTCGCCGGCATTGTCGAACAGTACGATGGCAAGCAAATCCGGCGCTTTGACGACAGGCCGGAAATGCTTCACCTCCTCGGAGCAACCATCGAAACCTTCGAAATGACTCCCCGACAAAGGATTCTTTCGCGTGTCCTGGACCCCAATCTTGCTCTCATCCTCGCGCTTGCCGGATTGCTCGGGCTCTATGTCGAAATCACTCACCCCGGTCTGATCCTTCCCGGCGTCATCGGCGGCATCAGTCTTATCCTTGCTCTGTTTGCATTCAATATGTTGCCGGTCAACTGGGCCGGCGCGGCATTGATCCTACTAGCCATTGTTTTGTTTGTTTTGGAAGCAACCGTGACGAGCCACGGCATTCTCGCAATCGGCGGAATTGTTGCGATGATTGCGGGCGGCCTGATGCTGGTCCAGGGACCGATCCCGCAGCTTCGCATTCGGCTTTCAACCACGTTGGCGGTGGCACTTCCTCTTTCGCTCATCACGGTCTTACTTGTGCGGCTGGTCTATCTCTCACACCAGACAAAATCGACCACAGGGGGGGAAGGAATGATTGGAGAAGAGGGCGTCGCTAAAACCGACATCCATACCGGCGGCAAAGTTCTCGTTCACGGTGAATACTGGAATGCTTTTTCGCAGACGCATATCCCGACGGGATCTCGAGTTCGCGTCAAACGAGTCGAAGGACTCCGAATCGAAGTAGAGCAGTTGTAGGGGCGCCTATGGAGTTGTGAGGATTGAGTAGAATTTTTGAAATGTCCAATGTCTGTCGTGCGATGTCGAATGAACGGGTCTTGCCAACTCCATAGACCACCGCTACAGAAAGGAATCGACTATGGATCAATTTCCAGTGGTGCTGATCGCGGTAATCATCATTTTGATCTGGGTGTTCAATTCGCTCAATGTTCTTCGCGAGTACGAGCGCGGCGTGATTTTCCGTATCGGCCGGTTAATGGCCGAGCCCAAGGGTCCAGGCCTGATCTGGGTGATTTGGCCGATCGACCGGATCGTCCGGGTGAGTCTGCGCACAATCACCATGGACGTTCCGACTCAGGATGTGATCACCAAGGACAACGTCAGCGTCAAGGTCAACGCTGTTGTTTACTTTAGGGTGGTGGACCCACTTCGGGCCATAGTCGAGGTAGAGAATTACTTGTACGCAACGTCCCAGCTTGCGCAAACGACGCTGCGGTCGGTCCTGGGCGAAGTCGGCCTGGACGATCTGCTCAGCCAGCGTGAAAAATTGAACCAGCGGCTGCAGGAGATTCTGGATCAGCATACGGACCCGTGGGGAATCAAGGTTTCACTCGTCGAGATCAAAGGCGTGGATCTGCCGGAAAATATGCAACGCGCGATGGCTCGCCAGGCCGAGGCTGAGCGCGAAAAGCGCGCCAAGATCATTCATGCGCAGGGAGAATTTGAGGCATCCCGAATGCTGGCGGATGCGGCCTCCGTTATCGCGGTCCAGCCTGTAGCACTTCAGCTTCGCTATCTGCAGACTCTGACCGAAATTGGTGTTGAAAAGAACACCTCAATCATTTTTCCGCTGCCGATCGACATCCTCGAGTACTTCATGAAGGCTCGGGAAGGAAAACAGTAGATGGAAGATCAAACATCGTGGAGGGGCCACAGTTTTACGCTTCTCGTGTTTACGGGAATCGTGGTGTTGTGCTCGATTTTCTTTATCCTGGGGATGCTGGTCGGCCGAGCCCAAGGACAGAAGATTGCCTCCTTCGCCGCTTCCTCTAAAGGCGAGGCCAAAGCGGCGCCCCAGGAAGAAAACACACCGGAACTGACCTTCTACGAGTCCGTGAAGAAGCCGGAATTGCCGTCGCTGGAGCCACCGCCTCCTCCGGAGATCAAACCGGCTATCCCTGATCCGCCGAAAGTGGATAAGCCCCTGCCTCTCCACGCGCCCGCGAACGTTGTCAATTATCAGATTGCGGCGTTAAAGAGGTCTGGGGACGCCGAGAAACTCCTGCGTAAGATGAAGAAGAGGGGATTTCGTGCGTTCATTCTTGCCCCTGCCCCGGACGACCCTACTCCATTTTTCAGACTCCTGGTCGGCCCCTTCGCCGACATGGTTGAGGCCGCGCAGGCAAAGAAGGACCTGGAAAGAGCGGGATACCGGCCTATACTGAAAAAATGATCGCTGAAAATCCCCTCCTCGCCTCCTCGCAGAGGAGGGGAATCGGCCTCGCGTGCGGCATCATCTCGGGAATTCTGCTTGTTCTCTCTCTCCCCAAGCCGGATCTCTATCCTCTGGCCTGGGTCGCACTAGTTCCGTGGCTGTATGTGATCAGTTCGGCCACACTGCATGAGGCTGTTACCGTCGCATACGCTGCCGGCGTTGTCTTTTTTGCCGGCACGTTTTATTGGATATCCGAAACGATGGCGATCTACGGCGGGTTATCCATTACCCTTGCGATTGGTGTCGGCGCGCTGTTCGTCATCGTTTTCGCCTTGTATTTCGTCCTCTTCGCCTTAGGACTTCATCTGGCGATAAAGCAATTCGGCGCCGGAGGATTACTCTTCGCAGCGCCTTTATGGGTCAGCGTCGAGCTGCTGCGGTCCATCCTCTTGTCCGGCTTTCCATGGATGTTGTCGGGTTATTCGCTAGTTCCATACACGGGCATTCTTCAAATGGCCGCGTGGACTGGAATCTATGGATTGTCGTTTGTCGCAACAGCGGTCAACAGCCTCATTGTCTACGGCGCGACGAGCCGCAGTAAAATGGCGCTCGGGATTGCGGCTGCTGTAATTCTAACAGCGAGGTTTCTTCCGGTCCTCGCGGAAACGCGGCCGGACGATCCGGTCCCGGTTCGATTGGTTCAAACCAACATTTCGCTCGATCAGCCGTGGAAGCAGCCCGATTCCGACCAGTTGTTGGATGAGCTTGGAAAGTTATCGACAGGCGGGAACACCCGGCCGAAGCTTGTTGTATGGCCCGAGACGCCTGCTCCTTTTTATCTTAACGCCGACGCCGGGTTTCGCGCGCGCATGCAGGATATTGCACGAAGACTCGAAGCGTATTTTCTCGTAGGATACGTCGATGCTGTTGGCGAAGGCCCATCCAACAGTGCAGGACTACTGGATCCCAAAGGTGATCAGGTTTCGCGATATGACAAAATGCATCTTGTGCCTTTTGGCGAATATGTTCCATTCAAGCGCCTGCTGTTCTTTGCCGAGAGTCTCACCCGCCAGGTCGGTGACTTCATTCCCGGAGCGGAATATACAATCGCCTCGCTCGATGGACACCGGATCTCGACGGCCATTTGCTATGAGAGCATCTTTCCCGATCTCGTCCGCCGTTTCGTCAAACGTGGATCGGAGCTGCTGGTGGTAATCACAAATGACGGTTGGTTTGGCGAATCGTCCGCGCCCTACCAGCATCTACGCATGGGCGTTGTGCGCGCCGTTGAAAACCGGCGATATATGGTGCGAACGGCCAACACAGGGATCAGCGCGATTATCGGTCCTTATGGCAGAATTGAAGCGAGTACGCCGATCGGCATCCGCACGATACTGGATGGGACCGTGCATTTCCGTTCCGATCGGACGTTCTACACCGAATACGGCGATGTCTTCGCGTACGCGAACGCGATCTTGGTCGCCGGATTGCTTGTCTGGAGGGAGCATGCTCGAAGAAATCGTCGAACGATTTAACCAGTTGAAAACTCTCAGCGAGGACGTCCGGAGGTTTCTTTGACGCCGGCACGAAACAGCAGCGCCTCGATGAGCTGCAGAGGCAAATCGCGGATCCCAATTTCTGGTCCGATCAGGACCGTTCCAGCAAAATCCTTCAACAACGTGCCCGCCTCGAAGAAAGTCTCGATCTAGATCGTCAGATAACGCGGCAATTGGATGACGTCGGGGCGCTCGTCGAGCTGGCCCGCGAAGGCGAGCCTGTCGTCGACGAGTTGGCAGCCCACCTGAAAGACACAGAAACATTCGTCGATCGCGTTGAAACTAAAGTCTTGTTGTCGGCCGAAAACGACGGCTTGAACGCCATCGTCAATATCCATCCCGGAGCCGGAGGAACCGAAGCGCAGGATTGGGCCGAGATGCTCATGCGCATGTATCTGCGATGGGCCGAGCAGAACGGCTTCAAGACCCAGATGCTGGATTATCAGGATGGCGAAGAAGCGGGAATCAAATCCGTCACGTTTAACGTGATTGGTGAATACGCCTACGGATATCTTGCATCAGAAACCGGCGTGCATCGCCTCGTGCGAATCTCTCCGTTCGACGCGAATAAACGCCGCCATACGTCATTCGCCTCCGTGGCGGTCTATCCCGAAATTGATGAGACCGTCGAAGTCGTCATTGAAGAAAAGGAGTTGCGGATCGACACGTACCGGTCTGCCGGAAAAGGCGGCCAGCACGTGAACACGACCGACTCGGCCGTCCGTATCACTCATCTGCCCACCGGCATCGTTGTTCAGTGCCAGAACGAGCGCTCCCAGCACAAGAACAAAGCCGTCTGCATGAAAGTTCTCCGCGCGCGGCTTTTCGAACTGGAGATGGAAAAAAAGAAAGACGAGACCAAGTCTATCGAAGATAGCAAGCTCGAGATCGCATGGGGGAGCCAAATTCGATCCTACGTGCTCCAGCCTTATCGATTGGCGAAGGATCATCGCACGAAGGTCGAAGTCGGCGATGTCGATCGCGTGCTCGACGGCGACCTGGACAAATTTATTAAAGCGTATCTGCAATTTCGAGCGCACGCGGCGGCCTAGCAAGTCACATGCTGCGGCTGGACTCGGATGTGCAGTATGTGAAGGGCGTCGGTCCCCGCCGAGCCAGTCTGCTGGCCTCGAGAGACATCCGTACGGTCCAGGATCTGCTGCTTCATCTTCCCAAGTCCTATCAAGACCGCGCCCACTTCATTCCCGTTTCTGGGCTGAAAGTCGGACAGGATGCGGCTGTGCACGCTCGCGTCTACCGCAGCCGCGTTATCCAGACTCGGACGCGCGGCCGCATCCTCGACGTCATCTTGACCGACGGCAGCAGCTTTGTTCACGCCAAATGGTTTCATGGCGCATATCTCCAGACGCGCGAGTTCAGCGCCGGGCGTGAGGTCGTGTTGTTCGGCCGCGTGGATTTCGACAGATACGAATCGAAGTTCGTCTTTTTCAATCCGGAGTTCGAGCTTCTCGATGAAGGCAAGGACTCCTCGTCGCTTGATATCGGCCGGTACGTTCCGGTTTACGAGGCGGTTGGCGGAATCACCAGCCGCCAGCTTCGCCACATTATCGCTGCCGCTCTGGCGGATTCTGCGAAAGATATTAATGACCCCTTGCCCGAGGAAATCCTCGAAGCGCACGGCCTTCCGGATCTTCGGACCTGCCTCGAACGCGTGCATTTTCCGGAACCGGATGACGAGCTTACGAAGCTGAATCAACGCCGCTCGCCCTACCATCGGCGTCTCATCTTCGAAGAATTCTTCCTGCTCGAGCTGATTTTCGCCCTGCGCCGTATTCAAAGCCGGTCGCGTGAAGGAGTTCGGTTCGAGACCGCGGAGCGGATCCGCCAGCAGGTCAAAATGATTCTGCCATTCCATCCAACCGCGGCTCAGAAACGCGTGCTGAAGGAAATCGTCGATGACTTGAAAGCTCCTTATCCAATGGTTCGGCTGTTGCAGGGCGATGTCGGAAGCGGCAAAACGATAGTCGCATTCGAGGCTATCGTCATCGCCGTCTCGAATGGTTATCAAGCTGCGCTAATGGCGCCTACCGAGATTTTGGCCGAGCAGCACTTCCTCAACGCCAAACGAATTCTCGCTCCCTTGAATTACCGGATCGCTGTTGTCCGGCGCGGCATCAAGAAAGCGGAGAAGCAAGAGTTGCTCGAGAAAATCGCCTCGGGCGAGATCCAGGTGATTGTAGGAACACACGCGCTTCTTGAAGAGCGCACGCTTTTCAAAAACCTCGGGATGGTCATCATCGACGAGCAACACCGTTTTGGTGTAGTCCAGCGCTTGCAGCTCATGGCAAAGGGTGAAAATCCCAATACGCTCGTTATGACGGCAACTCCGATTCCCCGGACATTGGCTATGACGTTGTACGGCGATCTCGATCTCTCCGTCATTGATCAAATGCCCCCCGGGCGGTCTCCAATCCGAACCGTCCATGTCATGGAGCGCGACGCCGAGCGCATTTACGAAATGATTCGAAGCGAACTGAAACGGGGACATCAAGCCTATGTCGTCTATCCCGTAATTGAAGAGTCCGAAAAAATCGATTTGAAATCGGCTACCGAGGGCTTCAAGAAACTGTCGGCAATTTTTGCAGGATACCGCGTCGCACTCCTTCACGGCCGGCTCAAAAGCGAACAGAAGGAACAAACGATGGCCGCATTTGCGGCGGGTGAGAGTCACGTACTCGTCTCCACGACCGTCATCGAAGTTGGAGTCGATGTCGCGAACGCCACCATCATGCTCATTCAACACGCAGAACGGTTCGGGCTTGCGCAGCTTCATCAATTGCGCGGCCGTGTCGGGCGCGGCGCCCAGCAGTCGCTGTGTATCTTGATGACTCCGAATCGAATCAACGACGTCGCGAGAGAACGTATCCGCGCCATGGTTTCCAGCACCGATGGATTCCGTCTCGCTGAGGTCGACCTCCAGCTGCGTGGCCCCGGCGAGATGGCCGGAACGCGCCAGTCCGGAATCCCCGAGTTCCGGGTGGCGAATCTGATGACGGATGGCGAACTGTTGTCTCTGGCTCAGCAAGAAGCGCAGCGCTGGGCCGATCGCTCCGAAGAACGCGGAAGGCTGATCGAGGCGCTTTCGGGCAGAGCACGGTTGGTCACCGTAGGATAGGAACATCGGTGTAATCGGCTATCACAAAAAAGTCGCGCTTGGGTACTGTAGCGGCGGGTCGCGAAATGACGGATAAGCTTTGTCAACTTTGGCGACATGTTCTGTAAAGATTTCTTACAGCGCCGCAGAACCGGCAATACGTTCCATATCCATTACTTGCAGGAGAATCGTATTGATATCCGTCGATTTTGTTTACATAAAGGATCAGGCCAGAGTGGTCCTTTGTTCCAAGTATTATCCTGCTAAACGTCATCGATTGACCGGCTTCCGTCTACCGGCAATAGGTTCCGATTTTGGATGCGTACTTGCCTGGAACTCTCCCTTCATGCAAGTAAGCGGTTCAAGGATGAGCCGGGGCGTTTTCTGCGCAATCCTCCTCTGCGCCGGAGGGTTCGTGTCGCTTGCCGCTACGCCGGGGCAGGCCGGTCCGAACTACGCCCAAATCATTGCCGACGAGGCCTACTTTGTGTCACTGTCGCAGGTCGAGCCCTGCACGGGCACATCGGTGAGGGGCGCCATCGCCTTGAATCCGGTGTCGCAGAACCCGGGTTCGCTCTACATCAATCCCTATCGGGCGAATTACGGCGCGCGCGCGTTGGTCGCGGCGGGCTCGCATTACTTCCCGATGGTCAAGGATTGGTTGATTTGGTATCTCAACCACGTCAACTGGCCCGACTATAACGGCGTCTACGGCACGGTCTATGACTACAACGCAAATGCCACCGCGTGCACCGAACAGCCCAAGGTTCAGCCAGGTGACACCCACCCCTTTTACGACTCGACCGACGCCTACGCGGCGACGTGGCTGTCCGCGATGCGCGCGTACGCGCAAGCCAATCCCGCGGATTGGGCCTGGTTCCAGTCTCCGGACATCGTTTACTGGATGGATCAAGAGGCCCACGTCAGCATCTACACGCTGCAACCCAATGGGCTGACCTGGGCCAAGCCCGACTACCCCAGTCAATACCTCATGGACAACATCGAGGTCCTTCAGGGTCTCAACGACTACATCTGGA